>Ga0272446_1000283_pt1 | contig 81793 bp, 67 predicted proteins | sample YNPCB0061_FD_194587 | JGI IMG/M metagenome (GOLD analysis project Ga0272446, IMG submission 194587) | Hot spring microbial mat communities from Yellowstone National Park, WY, United States - YNP-CB-006-1 | ecosystem: Environmental > Aquatic > Thermal springs > Hot (42-90C) > Sediment | place... | reverse complement strand
CGAGGATGGAGCCGTTTGACCGATATTGTTCGTACTTGGAGCATCGCTCAACGCCACTTTTCTCCCTCGTAAAGACCACCATTACTAGCTTTTGGACTTATGGGTAATGGATAGCAATGGGAGAGGGATGGGGTGAGGGTACTTTTGAAAGATGTCTAAAGTGGATAGGCAAGGCTTCTTTGCAACATAAGGCTTCTTTATACCAAAGCCGATGTGCAGAGTTGCTGTGCTGGCTCACCAGTGAAGATGCACCCGCGAAGACGCACCAGTAAGGAGAACTATGGCTTGACGAGCATACTGTGTATTGACCGAGCGTGTGTTGACGGAATGTGTGTGGATGTTGGAGTATGAACAGTGGCTGTGGTGTCTGTCAGACTGTGTAAAAATGCTACAAGCGACAGGCGTTCGTAGCTGGAAAGACCGAGCGGTTTAGGCGGCAAGGTTTGGTTGGGAATCTCCAGACCTATGCCCGCACCACCACCGACATTGTAAAACTTCATCACCTCGTCCAGCGTTGCATAGACTCCATTGTGCATGTACGGTGCAGTCAGCGTGATATTGCGGAGGCTCGGCGTTTTGAAGGCGTAGCGATGTGCTGCTATGCCCCGTACGGCTTCTCGACCTTTGTCTGGGTCAAGGCTGGCACGGCGGAATACAGGACGAGAAGGAACACCAATCACTTCCCATTCCATAGTTTGATAGGTCGGTGGGACTGTACCGTTAAACAAGGGAATAAAATGACACGTCGCACACTGAGCTTTGCCCATGAACAGATTGAAGCCGTGACGTTGCTGTGGGCTTAGGGCAAGGGTGTCGCCGCGCATGAAACGGTCAAACGGCGAATTCATGCGCACCAGTGAGCGTTGGTAGGCAGCTAAGGCTGCGCGGATGTTTTCCGCAGTGACAACCGAAACGGCGGAGTCGGCAGCGGCAAAGGCGCGACGAAAATGCTGAAGATAATGCGGTTGTGATTGGAGTGTTGCCACAGCTTTTTCCAACGAGCCGTGCATTTCATCGGGATTGCTGATAACTTCTGCTGCTTGGTCTTCTAAAAAAGCAACCCGCAAATCATAAAACTGTGCTGACTGCAATGCTGCGTTGAGAAGTGTTGGGGTGTTGCGCTGAAGAGGTGCGCCATGAAGCGTAACATTTTTACTCAAGCCGTCGGTAAATGCCCTGTCAGGTTGGTGGCAGGAAGCACAAGCACGAGAGCTATTGCCCGACAGTTGTGGGTCAAAAAACAGGCGTTTACCCAGCGTGATGCGCTCTTGCATTGCCGTTGCAGGAAGTGTATGCACTGCGCTGCGAATGTGGGCAGGAGCAAATGCCCATGCATCAAACGCTGCGGAATCGAATACTGTGGCTGCTGAAGGCGACAAAGCCGCAACGGTGTTTGGCACGGTAATGCCACAGTGTTCACGCAAATCCCAAATCGTTCGCGCTAAAGGGTTCAGGTACTGCGCAAGAAACGTAGCGTGGTCAAATGTATCGTGCTGCTGGTGCGTTTGCAAATACCGAAGAGTTTGGTCAAAGAGTGCCGTAAGGCGGCTGCGCCGTGCTGTGTCTGCGGCAAAGGGCAGAATTGCACATTGCAACTGCTCGATGGATGCTGCTGCCTCAGGTATTGCCGAGCCAGTCAGGGGCGTGTCAAATCCAGCCAAGCCCAGTGTGGAGATTCTTGCTATCTGCAATCGTACAGCATCAAAAATCTGCTCATCGGTTATGGAACGATAGGCAACAATTTGTTGTAGGCGTTTTGTCAGAGCTTTCAGAGTTCCTATTTGCGCACGAAGAGATGACAGTTCCTCTGGTGAAAGTGAAGACGAAGGTACTCGGTCGAACAGCAGCGTTTCAATGACTTGCAAACCCGTTGCGGGTGTCGGGACGTTCGAGTCCTCCTCAAACTCGTCAATTGGCGCACCGTTCATTTGGTCGGCAGTTCTTGGAGCGTAATACTCAACCCAGTGTTCAAAGCGTTTGTAGGCAACGCGCAGCTTCAGAAAAGACTCTTGCGTGGCTGTAGTCTTGCCAAGAACAACGATACTGTCGAAGGATTGCAATGCCTCGGCGAACTCTCGAAGGTGGTTTATGAATCTATCCTGTGTCTGTTGGGCAGATGCGGATGGCGAATCGTGCGCTGTGCCAGCCTTCTCGGATAGCCGTTCTGCGCGTTGAAAGCAACTTGACAGGCAGCTGATGGAACAGATAATTGCCGTGCAAACAGTAATCAAGTGAAACGTAAAGCGATGTAGAATAAGCATGGTTCAACAAGAAGTATGGGGGGATGCAAGGAAAAAAGGTATGCCCTAACGTAGTTCGCAGAAGCGAAAGCTAGGGCATACGCAACAACTACGAAAAGTGTGGTAATACGCTATCGTGGCAAGCCACGAATGAGAACAATCTGGCTTCCTTCGCCACGATTGGTGGGTGATTGTGCGGCCGGGAGTGTTCCTTTATCAGGGTTTCTGAAACGGTCTTCGCGCCATGTGTGGGATTGGACGCAGAGCGCAAACGTATCTCAACGTTTGTAAACTTCAATAAAGATTGCCGCTTGTGCGAGAGGGCATGGGTGGAGAAAAGAGGAAGACGGAATGACGCTTTGCTGGCTCAGTACGATTCGTTGGCTCAGTACGATTCACCTTGCGCTTCCAATGCCGCACGTTTTTCCTCAATGCGGACGAGTTTAGCAGAGACGGCGTTGCCAAGATGCATTCCTCGAGCGTTTGCGTAGTTCATTAGTGCTATGAGTACGTCGGCGGCTTCGTCTTCGAGGGCTTCAAGGGGAACAGCCTTGCCTTTCCAACGTTTTTTTTCCAGATTTGCTAACTCGCCCGCTTCGCCGCACAGTTCAAGCGAAAAAAACTCTGGCGGGCGTTCAGGAAACTTTGTGCGTTGGTAGTTGTCAAACAAGGCTTGAACGATAGCCAAAGACTGTGTAATGGGGTTGTAAAATTCGTCATGGGTGAGATTCATAGCATTCACGCAAAGGTTATACGGTTATACAAAGGGGATTACTCTTCATCGTCACCACGAGCCTCTTCTGGTTCGCGCATGATGTAGCCCACACCGCGCACACTGCGAATAAGGCGTTGTTCGCTCTCGTCGCTGATTTTTTTGCGCAGGCGTTTGACGTACACGTCAATGATGTTCGATTCGGTATCAAAACTGTAACTCCACACGTGTTGGGTTATCAAACTGCGGCTGAGAACGCGATTTTTGTTCCGCATAATGTACTCCAACAATGAGTATTCCTTCGTGGTCAGTTCAATTTCTTTTCCTGCGCGGTATGCCCTGTGGGTTACGGTGTCTAAGGTTAAATCCCCACAAGTGAGTGTGGTGGATTTTTCCGAGCCTGCTCGCCGCAAGAGTGAGCGCACCCGTGCGGCGAGTTCCTCGAAGTGAAACGGCTTGGGCAAATAATCATCTGCTCCTAAATCCAGACCCATCACGCGGTCTTGCATCGAACCCCGTGCTGTGAGCATCAGTATCGGCGTGGCATTGCCGTTTGTGCGCAGTTCTTTGACAACCGCAAAACCGTCGCGCTTGGGCAGCATTACGTCCAAAATGATAGCGTCGTATTCGTTTTGCCGTGCCATCGCAAGACCTTCTTCGCCGTCGTGGGCTACATCGACCGCATAGAGTTCCTCCGAAAGACCTTTGCGAATAAAACTGGCTACTTTTTTTTCGTCTTCGACAACCAAAATACGCATAACTCCAAGCGACAAGTATCAAGAAACATCGTCAGGGAACACAACACTGCATCTGACCGCACACAGCGCACCTGTGTGGCGTACCACCGCGTGCAGTAGTGCAGAATGTTAGTCCAGAATTTTTACGTGTGGCAGCGTTTGGCGCAAGCGTTCAATCTCGCTAAAGGCAATCTGATTGTTGCTCACGTCCAGCGTTTTGAGGTATTTGAGTTTATCCAAATGTTTGGGCAGTTTTTTGAGCCCATTTCCTGCCAGATTGAGATGCTGCAACAGTTCGAGACGGACAATCTCTTCTGGTAAGACCGTCAGTCCGTTGTTTGATATATCCAACGCCTGAAGAGCTGTGCATTTGAAAATCTCCGACGGAAACTCTGTCAGCCCATTGTACGACAAATTCAGTTTCACAACGCTCTCTGGCTGTTTGGCGACAATCTCCAGCGAAGTCACTTCTTTTGCTGCTGCCAGTGCTGCTTGTTCAAGCAGTAAGGGCTTGTTTTGCGAGGCTTCGGAAACTGGCGGCGTTGTGGTTTGCGACCACAAATGCATTGAAAAAACACTGTGCACAGCAAATAGCACACTCATAAGACCAAGAATATGCAACCATCGTATATGCGATTGCATGTGTGACGGCATATGCGACGGTCTGGCATTGGTCATTGCTCTTGTATTGCTATAATAATAGGTCTTCATAACACTCCTCCGCGTTTGAACATTGAGATAAATACGTTCACGTATTGTGCCGCCTTCAGTCCGCCCTTGACAAGGGGTGAAGCCAAAGGCGGGGGATGACGATTACAGAACTCAACTTTTTACTGACCATAACTGTACTTTTGGTTTACTTCTGGGTAATATAAGATTTTTTTTTCGCAGTTATGCTAAAGCGCGAATACTTTTCAATAAATTTTCGCAAATTCGTTTTTTAGAACAAATGCAAGAGCATATCGCTAAAAAATGACGTTTCACATTTACCCAATTTTTGTTCAGGAGAACGGTATGGAAGTCAATATTGGCATCAGCCAAGCCAATCGTGTGGAAATAGCCAAAGGTCTTTCGCGTTTGCTGGCGGACACGTACACGCTGTTTTTGAAAACCCACAATTATCACTGGAACGTTACCGGAGCTATGTTCAATACGCTGCATACGATGTTCGAGCAGCAATACAATGAGCTGTTCACCGCAGTTGACGAAATTGCTGAGCGTATTCGTGCGCTGGGTGAGTTTGCTCCCGGCTCGTTTCCTGATTACCAAAAACTCGCCGCCGTCAAAAGTGCAGAGGGCGTACCATCGGCTTCGGAGATGATTCGCCAGTTGGTGCTGGATAATGAAACTGTCGTTCGCACGGCACGAGAAATTATTCCCATTGTGAGCCAGTCCGACGATGCTCCAACAGAAGATTTGATTATCCAACGGATGCAAATCCATGAAAAAACTGCGTGGATGCTGCGGTCGCTCTTAGAAGATTGATAGTTGCCACAATGCCCGTAGTGCAGTAATAGACTTCCTTCAGAAGACTTCGTTCAGAAGTACCCTCACCTGCCATCGTTACGATGGCATCCTCTCCCACTGGGAGAGGGTACTTGAAGCGAGGCGGAAAACGGGTGAAGGGCGTTATCAATACGTACTTTTGAAAGAAGTCTAATATAGGAAGTGCCGCCGTACACGAAGCCGTTGTTAGCCATTTTCACTATTGAGAAACGCTCCATGATGAATCAACTATTGAGGCTGGAGGTGCTATCAGCCAAGCCCTCCAAGCCCTCCGCCGCCACTGAGCATACTCCTGAAAAGCCCAAAAAACCTCTATTGTTCGTGCATGGTGCATTTGCAGGTGCGTGGTGCTGGCAGGAACATTTTTTACCCTATTTTGCCGAGCATGGCTATTCGGCATATGCAGTGAGTTTGCGAGGTCATGGGGGAAGCGAAGGTCGGCACGAACTTCACCACGCACGGCTTAGTGACTACGTTCAGGACGTAGCTTCTGTGGCTGCTTCACTGCCAGAGCCTCCCGTGCTTGTCGGACATTCGCTTGGCGGGCTTGTCGTGCAGCAGTATTGCGAACAGCATCCATCCTCCGGAGCGGTTCTTATGGCATCGTGTCCAGCCACAGGCTTGATAGGAACAGGGCTGTACTGGCTTGCTCAAGCACCGCTCTGGAATCTGCAAATGCTATCATGGATGCAATATTCGGCAGGCACTGCGACTGATGTGCGTCCCGCGCTTGCCCACACGTGGCTGTTTTCGCCCACGATGGAACGGTCAAAGGTGGAATACTATGCTCAAAAAATCGGGCAAGAATCCATGCAAGCCTTTCTTGATACCATGTTCTTTTTGCCCAACCCGCGCAAGATTCACACGCCAATGCTTGTTCTTGGGGCTGAACACGATGCGATTTTTCCTTGGTATGAAGTCGAGCGCACCGCACGCGTTTACAACGCACCTTGCAAAATTTTTCCCAACATGGCACACGCCATGATGCTCGAACGCGACTGGAAACACGTTGCCCACACTATGCTGGAATGGTTGCACCATCGTGGCTTGTGAAAACTCGTGGCTTATGAAAACTTTTTCCCACAGAGAATACCGCCGTTATGGACATCAATATTATCTCGTGGAACGTCAATGGGCTTCGTGCCATCGCTCACAAAGGGCTATCTGACTATTTGGAAGGTGAACGCCCAACGATATTCTGTACCCAAGAAACCAAATCTCATCCCGAACAACTCGACGCCACGCTCACAGAACCCATCATTGGCGGTGTGCCGTACAAAGCCTACTACCATTCATGCGCCATTCGCAAAGGATATAGTGGTGTGGGCGTGTGGACGGCTCTTGAACCCCAGCGTGTCAGCACAAGTATTGGCGTTGAACGCTTTGACCAAGAGGGGCGGGTGTTGGAACTGGATTTTGACGAGTTTGTTCTTTTCAACGTCTATTTTCCCAACGGTGAAAACGCTGAAAAAGGGCGTTTGCAGTACAAATTGGACTTTTACGACGCGCTGTTTGCCCACTGCGCCGCATTGCAGCGAGCAGGCAGAAAAATTGTCGTTTGCGGCGACTACAACACCGCCCACACCGCAGACGACTTAGCTCGCCCGAAAGAGAACGAGAATACGTCGGGATTTATGCCGATTGAGCGCGAAAAATTAGACCACCTTGTTCGCACAGGCTGGCGCGACAGTTTCCGCGAATACACGCAAGGCAGCGGACATTACTCTTGGTGGAGTTATCGGCAAGGAGCGCGGACGCGGAATGTTGGTTGGCGGATTGATTATCATTTTGTAAACGAAAATTTGCTGCCAAACCTTCTCCATGCCTCCATCCAGCAAGAAATCATGGGTTCAGACCATTGTCCTGTCAAACTTGTGATGCACATTTGATGCTCAATATTTGGTGCTCACTTATGGTATCCACACATTCCACCGACACTTCAGTCTAAGAGCGTACCATGTTCATCCTTTCGCGGTATATCCTTCGGGCGCACATTGGACCGTTTTTGTTCGGTTCAAGCACCGTGATGTTTGTGTTTTTGATGCAATTTCTGATGAATTACCTGAACCAGTTTTTGGGCAAAGGCTTAGGAACGTGGGTGATTGTGCAGCTTATCGTGCTAAATCTGGCGTGGATGGTTACGCTTGCTGTGCCAATGGGAGTGCTGGTGTCCACGCTGATGGCGTTCGGCAATCTTTCTGCCTCGAACGAAGTGACGATTGTGAAATCCGGCGGGGCGAGTTTGCTGCATATGATGCTTCCCGTTATGCTTATGGGCGTGGCGTTGTCGTTGTGGTTGTTTTGGTTTAATGACTCGGTCTTGCCAGATGCAAACTACCGCGCACAACTGCTCATGATGGATATGCAGCGCAAAAAACCGACGTTTGTGCTGGAAAAAGGGCAGTTTTCTTCGCAGTTGGAGGGGTACAGCATTTTGGCGCGGCAGATAGATTCAGCGCGGGGAGTGATGTTGGGCATCACGATTTATGACAACACGAAGTTTGACCGCCTCAATGTAGTCAATGCTGACAGCGGTGTCATCAATTTTTCGTCGGACTTCAGCAAAATGGTGTTGATGCTCACCAGCGGAGAAATTCATCAGGTGAGTCAGAACAATTTAGGGGACTACCGCCGTATCACGTTTACCACGCACCGCATTATCATGGATGCCCACGGCTTTTCGTTTTCCCGCAGCGACGAAAAAGCGCACTCTCGTGGCGACCGCACAATGTGTATAGCTGATATGCGGGCAATTGTTCGGCGCAACGATTCTACCATCGAAACGCTTCAGCAGCGTTTCGCCGAAGCCGTAAGCAAACACGAACGGTACATAGCGGGAAGATTCGATTCTACCGTTGCTGCCGAAGAGCGCGTGTATCAACAACAGTTCGGCACCGTCGTTTCAGAGCAGCCTTCTGCTCATCAGTCAGATTCAGTGCAGACCGAAACACCATTGCAGCTTATCGAAAAAGCCGCAATGCTGCAAAGACAAGCAAGCAAGCAGCAAAAAAACACACGCCGAACATCAACGACATCCGCGATAGCCACAACGCCACCAATGCCAGCAGCGACAGCACCCGCGCAGCAACTCCAGTCAAAGGGCTTGAGCAGTCTAAGCCGCGAAGACGCTGCATGGCGCGTGGAAAACCGCATGACTGCGCTCCGTGCAGTGGCGGAAAATGAATCGTTCAGTATCAACGACCGCACCTTGGAATCCAACAGGTATTTGGTGGAAATTTGGAAAAAATATGCTATTCCAGCGGCGTGTTTCGTGTTTACGCTTCTGGGCTGTCCGCTTGGCGTTCTCACCAAGCGCGGCAACTTTGGCATTTCAGGCTCGATAACGCTGGTGTTTTACGTGATATATTACTTGTTCCTTATCACGGGTGAACGGCTTGCTGACAGAGGTCTTATGCAGCCTTGGCTCTCGATGTGGCTTGCCGACGGCATATTGGCACTGGTAGGCGTGGTGCTGATTGTCCGTGTAACGAACGAACAACTGAGCATACCTGTTGTAAGCCGCTTGTGGTCGTGGTGTGTCTCTTTGGTTGATGGATGTGTGAGTTTTGTTCAGAGGCTAAGATAACGACAACATCGCCAAGACCGTACCGACAACAAATAGGCTATTTGTGGTGTGCAGCCGCTCGGTCTCTCTTTTGCCGCATTTACTCAAAATCGTTGTAAAAATGGGGAAAATTCGGGGCAAATGGTCGGCGGTCGCCGCGGGATTTCCGTGTAATTTCTGCCTCCAACCGTTCGGCAAACACTTGTGCTGCATCGTAACCATAAATCCGTAAGAGATAATTGAGCGCAATCACTTCTGCGATGACCGTCAAATTTTTTCCGGGTAAGATGGGGAGTTTGATGTAGGCAATTTTTACGCCCAAAATTTCGATGCTCTCGGGGTCTAAGCCTGTACGATTATACTGCATTTGCGGATCCCAGTGTTCCAATTCAACGATAATTTCCAAGCGTTTTTGAAAGCGGATAGCACGAACACCGAACATCTGCCGAACGTCTATCAACCCCAAACCTCGAACTTCGATAAAATGCTCGACTAATTTTGTTCCCGTGCCAATCAGCACATCGTCGCGTTTGCGCGTGAGCACAATCACATCATCTGCCACCAGTCTGTGTCCGCGCTCTACCAAATCCAGCGCAATTTCGCTTTTGCCAATGCCACTTTTGCCTGTGAACATGACACCAATGCCGTACACATCAACAAACGACGCATGAACAACCGTTTGCGGGGCAAATTGAGTGTCTAAAAACTCCGATAGCAAATACATTGCCCGCGTGGTTTCTTGGGGTGTAACAAAAATGGGAATTCCGTGGTCGCTGGCGATTTGGATGAGTTCGGGGTCGAGTTTGTGGTTATTGGTAATAACGATACACGGAATCTCGAATTGGGCAATGGTGCGGAACGCCTCGCGGCGTTTTTTGACCGTTAGGCTGTTCAAGTATTGGATTTCCGTGTTGCCAAAGACTTGCACACGGTGATAGGTGAACAGTCCCACATACCCCGCCAATGCTAACTGCGGTCGGTGCAGTGTTTTGTCGGTGATGGTGCGTTGCAGTGCCACAGAAGGATTAACGTGGTGCAGCGAAAGTTTGAGCGTTGGTGCTTGAACGAGGGTGTGGACGGTAATGTGCTCTTGCTGAATCGTTTGAAGATTGGAAAGCATGGCAGGCAGTCTATTGAACAGTGGATAAGAGTAACTTGAGAGCAGTGGCTGCGAATCTGCAAAGCAGGGTCTTGGAGGGGCTTGTATTCGCTCGTATTCAACGCACAAGGGTACAAACTCGTGCTTTGAAGCTCTTGATTGTACCCTTGAAAATGAAAAAGTGTGGCGGCACTGTGGTTATTGGTGGTCAGTCAGTGTCTGAAACCTGACAGTGCCGTCGGACTTAAGAAAACCACCTTAGGCAACAGCAAGTTTGGTTTTAAGTTTGCCCAATTGCCGAATCATTTTTTCCGCGCCGTCATGGACGCTTTTGTAGAAATCTCCACTTTCTTCTTTGGCGACAAGGGTGTGTTCATTGACATGAACGATAAATTCTGCAATTTTTACCGAATCCCGCATTCGCTCAAAACTCAGAATAATTTCGGTGCTGATGATGTTGCTGTGAAAGCGTTGCAGTTTTTTTGCTGCTTCTTCAGCAGCTTCGCGCAGAGCAGGCTTCGCGTCAAAATGGCGAGCCGTGATTTTAATCTCCATAATGCACCTCGTAAAGTGGTTGTAACGAGAAATTAACTTGGATATTGAGCAGATGGAGCTGTGCTCGAACCCAGCACATTTTACAAACAAAAATGCGTTCAAACAACAAGAAAATGGAAGAAAGCCAAGAAATTTCCTCTTGCACAAAAAACTCTTGCAGAAAACAGTTTTACCACAGTGTTTGTAGCGAATTGTGGTGCTTATCGAGCGTAAAACCGCATCAATAGAAGATTGTTTCTTGGTCTTTTGCAACGAAAAAGGTCATCCACGAGGCGTAGTGGTAGAGGCAAAAACAACGCAGACACGGGTAATCAAAGAAAACTCTTTGAATTTTGCTGGGCTTTTGCAAATTTAGCAGTTGCCTCAATAATACTTCTGCATACTTTACGAAATATTTCGCTTTTGTGGGCAGCTATCTCGTGTACTATTTGTGAATTTTCTGGAAAATAGTGTGGACGTTTGCGACCATAGTTCACTTGCACCCGTTGGTGTGTTTGGTTTTCTTCTTGCGACGATATATCGTGCAATGATACGTGCAATGATAATCGTGCAACGATAATTGTAACCGTAGTCATACCAAAATATTCCACCAACTCCTGTGCGAAGTTTCGCGTTTTCATAACATCCTACGCTATGGCAAACAACAGTATCCTCTGGGTTGACGACGAGATTGACCTGCTCCGTCCTCACATCATTCTTTTGCAACATCGCGGCTACAACGTCAGCACTGCTACCAATGGCGACGATGCCATTGAGTTGTTCCGCCGCAACGTGCCTGATTTGGTTTTTTTGGACGAAACAATGGTAGGGATGAATGGTTTAGACACCCTTTCACGATTGAAAGATATTGACGCTTCTGTGCCAGTGGTGATGGTCACCAAAAACGAAGCCGAAAGCGTGATGGAAGAAGCCATTGGTCGCAAAATCAATGATTACCTGACAAAGCCTGTCAATCCCGCACAAATTCTGGCAGCCTGCAAAAAGTTTTTAGAATCCGAAAAAATTACCAGCCAAAAATTTACTCAAGATTATCTGCAAGGCTTCAATGAAGTCTCCCGACGAATGACGGAGCGGCTTACCTGGAGCGAGTGGGTGGACATCTACACCAAACTCGTCGGCTGGAGTATGGAGCTTGACCGCTATCCTGATTTAGGGCTTGCTGAAACGCTTGCTAACCAGTGGCGCGAGTGTAACGCTGAGTTTGGACAATTTATTGAGGACAACTACAAAACGTGGATTCAGCAACCCGACAAGCCCAATACGCCACTGCTATCGCCCAAAGTGGTGGACAAACACGTCCTGCCGTTCTTAAAGCCTTCAGAAGGCAAACCCGCCGACTCTCCCGTGTTTTTTTTCGTCATAGATTGTCTCAGGCTTGACCAGTGGTTGTTGATGGAAGAGCTTCTGCGCCCGCTTTTTAACATGAGTAAAACCTATTACTGCGGCATTTTGCCAACAGCCACGCCCTATGCACGAAATGCTATTTTTGCCGGACTGTTTCCGTCTGAAATTCAGAAGCATTATCCCGATTTGTGGGTCGAGGGCAGTGGCGACGACCACAGCCAAAACAAATACGAGCGTGAGTTGCTTGTAAAACTGCTCGAACGCCGCCGTATTCGCTTGAAAAACGACCTGAAGTACGTGAAAATTATTGATACCGATTTCGGCAAAAGGATTGAGAGCGAAATTTTGAGCTATGCCAACAACCATTTTAATGCCATTGTGGTCAATGTGGTGGACATGATAGCCCATTCACGTTCGGATTATCCAATTCTGAAGGAAATTGCGCCGAACGAAGCTGCGTACCGCTCGCTGACGCGCTCGTGGTTTTTACATTCGAGTTTGTACGGTATGCTGAAGGCTATTGCCAGCATCAAACAGGCGAAAATTGTTATTACGACTGACCACGGCTCAGTGCGCTGTATGCGCGGTGCGAAGGTGTTGGGCGATAAAGAAACGTCCACGTGTTTGCGCTTTAAGTTTGGCAGAAACGTGAAAGCGGACAAACGCAATGCTCTGATTATCGACCGCCCCGAAGAGTACAATTTGCCGCGACACGGCGTAACGACAAACTACATCATTGCCAAAGAAGATTTTTATTTCGTCTATCCAACCGAATATAACCACTATCTGAATCAGTATCGAGATAGTTTTCAGCACGGCGGCATTTCGCTTGAAGAGATGATTTTGCCAGTGCTCACCTTAGAAGCAAAATAGGACGCAGAAAGCCAGACACGGCTTGACCTCAAAACAATCAAGAAGTGTCTGGCTTTTGCTTTCAAGAATAATTCACGATGTTTCACAAACTTGCTCTATGCATGGACGTAAGTGTACATAGTACGCACAGTGATACCGAAACGGCTGAATTGGGCAAAACATTTGCCGAACGCCTTGCACCTGGCGATGTGGTTGCCCTCTACGGCGATTTAGGCTCGGGCAAAACGGAATTCGTGCGTGGGATTTGTGAATATTTCGCGGTCAGCGAAATTGTTTCCAGCCCAACGTTTACGATTATCAACCAGTATTCTGGAGCGTTACCTGAACATGACGAGGAGGAGATAAAAATTTACCATCTCGACCTCTACCGCATTAACTCTAAACGCGAGCTTGAAGATATTGGTTTTAGCGAATGCACGAATTCGAGCGATTCCATCAAACTCATTGAATGGGCGAACAAGGCAAACGGTACGCTGCCAAAACGCCACTATTCGGTGATTTTTCGTTTCTTGCCTGACGACGACGAAGCACGGTCTATCGAAATCCGTCGTGTGGAAGAAACCGACGTGGAAGACGACATCGTTGTTTCTGCTCAAGCCTGATGCTTCTGACCAACCGACCTTTGTGCAGTTGGTAGTTCATGGTGTTGCCGTTGTTGCTCTCAAGCTCTGTTGGGCAGTATTGTTTCCCGCAGAGCTATTTTGCGTTTATAGAGCCAGTGCAGTAGGGCTGCAAACAACACGCAAATACCACCAAGTGCACACGGTGCAGGCTATCTTCACGTACCTACCAAGCCTCACTGAAAAAGCATTGCAAGACCAGTGGAAGACAGGGACTACATCATCAAGACGCTGCACGATAAAGCACGATAAGGCATCATTTTCACATTCAGTATTTTTGCACACATTTGCACTATGGCTAAAAAGACAGTACAAGTTTCCTCGCGTTCTGCGGGGGCTGCACGAGCATCAGCGGGAGAATTTTTTCCGTCCAATCCTGATTCAGTATTTCGGTTGTGGATGCTTGTGCCGCTTCTCTTGAACCCAATTTTGATGATTCACAGCCTTGATTCTACGGGCTTTTCGGGGTATATGGTGTGGATTACCCTTGCGGTTATCGCGCTCTTTTTCACTATTCGCGCTCCTTGGACGATGATAGCCGCCAACCCGCTGTACATTACCAACGGCGTACACACTGTGGATTTTTACATCAAGTCTATCTATATCGGCTTGGTCATTGCCTGCGCGATGTTCTTTATGAAAAGCGAGCGCAAATCTGGTCAGCCGTTTTCTATCAATTTGCCCGAACTGTTCTGGCTTGGATACTTGCTTATGGGGTTTGCTTCGCTGACGTGGTCGGTGAATCCTACGCTGGGCTTTGAGCGGCTGATGTACATTCTTGCCTACGGCGTGGGCGCGTATATTCTGGGCAAACAAACGCGGTTTTGGAAGTATTCTTCGTTTTGGTACACCTATGCGGCAACGGCGTTAGTGGTGGGCGTGATTGAAATGCTGATGTATTTTTTGGGCGGCGAAGCCACGATGGAAAAGCCGTTGTCGCAACTGTCATTTCGCCAAATTATCGCCTTCGACTGGATTATGTCTGCTGGGCGACCTTCAACAACGCTTGCGTATCGTGCCTATGCGGGAACGTATTTGGTAACGGCAATGCCGTTTTTGCTCTGGTTTATGTTCTCGAAGCACGTCAAAACCAAAGCGCAATTTTTCTTTGCTTCGGCGGCGTTTATTGCGACCTTTGTGGCTATGTTCGAGATTCGTGCGCGTTCGGCGTGGATTGGCGTGGGGGCATCCTTTGTTGTCATGGCGGCACTCTTTGTACTTCAACAACGCTGGAAGACTGCACGAAACCTGCCGTTGGCATTGGGTGCGTTTGTGGTGGCTGTGGTGCTGGCTGCGCTACCGCCGAATACTGAGTTGATAGAAAAAGACCGTAATCCCCAAGCATTGCGCGGAACAAGTAAAGAAAATGTGGGCAATGCCATTACCACTATTGGTAATTTTGCCCGTGTGGGGCAAAACGACCGCTTTGATTTTTGGAGTATGTCGAAGCGCATCATGTTTGAAAAGTCCTCGCGGGATATTTACGAGCATCCGTTCGGTATTCCGGGCTGGGTGCTGGGTGTGGGCTTAAATCAGTTTCCGTATTATGTTCCGACGTACTCGAACATCTTGCACAACCTTGGTGCCGAAATTCATAATGACTGGGTGCAGTCCTTTGTCGAACTCGGCGTGATAGGGTTTATCTGTTGGAATGGTTTTATGTTGGCGTTGCTGTTTTACGCGCTGCGAGATTCCAAAACCAACGGTTTGATGCTGGCTGCAGCCGGTGGCATTGTTGCGTGGGTGTTTGCCACGCAAACAGACTTTTTGACACCGCGGGTGTATGGTGCTGTGTGGGTGGCGGGCATGGCGGCAATCATTGTGTCGGAGGCAAACGCTGCGCCGATGATTACCATTCGCAAGATGTTCTGGACACCGTGGTTGCGCCGTTTGGCTGGCGTATTTTTTGTGTGGCACGTGGTTTCGTGGGGCATTACGATGTGGTGCGACCGCCAAATCTATATAATGCTGACCAAAGGCGAGCCAGTGGATATTATCACCGAACGCATTTTTAACGACAAGAACTGGAATGCCTATCAGCACGGGTTTGGCAAATACTTGATTTTTAGCCCTGTGTCCGATATGTCGCGTGCGCTTGGTGTACAGATTGACCGCTATCTTGCCGAAGGCAAAACCGATGTCGCACGTTCTATCCAAACGTATCAGAAAAAAGTGCTGGAGCAGCTGCTTGTCATGCACCCAACAAGCTATGCGTTTTTGGGAACAATGGCGGATATTCATTACCGGCAGGAAGACTACCAAACTGCCTACAAGTACGTGAGCCGTTTTCTGACGATTAAGCCCGACGACTGGAACACATGGCTGTACTGCTCGCAAATTCAGCTTGCGCTCGGGGACAGCTTGGCGGCTGGAAAGAGCATCTATCGTGCTGTGCAGCTTGCCCCGCAGCAGGGATTAGTCCAAGAGTTCTGGCAAAACCGTATTACCTCAACCACACAAGAGGCTGCTATTCGTGCTATGGAAGCCGAACAAGCGGGTAATACTGCCATCGCGCCCAAACTGAATCCGTAAGCACTAAGTGCTGCCCCACAAGCAGCAACAGCACAGAATGTTGCTACCATTCAGGCAAGTAAAGTTTTGAAGCGTCGAAACTTTGCTTGTCTGATTGCGTTTTTGATATGCAGTGTGTAACTTGATGCTTACCTTAGATTTTTCACACTTCTACGGCGGCAAGAATTTGTTGTGACAGAAGCCAACTCATAAGACGGTGGCGGTATGAATGAAGCAGAACTGCAAGCAGAATACAGGCGGCACAAACAGGATGTTCGCAAGATATTCAAAGCGAAACGCAACGCACTCAGTGTTGCCGAGCGCGTAAAGTTCTCAAGGTTGATAACAGCTTCACTGCTTGAACAGCAAGAATTTCAACAAGCTCATAGAGTGCATTTGTACTGCTCCTTCGGTGCAGAGGTTTCTACCCAAGAATTAGTCGAAGCAGCTTTTGCAATGAACAAGCGTGTATTTATGCCGATAGTGCCTGTGGTGAAGCCGCACGAAGAAGGTACCGAACGTGCTTATACGCTGCTGCATACAGAAATTCATAGCAACCAGGCATTCGGATTTGACCGATTTGGGATGCCCGCACCACTGCCACTCAACCGCGATGACCCAGGTGCGACATTGGAGTATTGCACACCCAGCAAACAGATGACCGCGCTCGATTGTATCGTTGTGCCAATAGTCGCCTTTGATACAAACTGCGGACGCTTGGGGTATGGCAAAGGATTTTACGACCGATTTTTAGCAACGTTTGACCGTCCGCAACCGTGCAAAATTGGTGTGGCGTTTTCGTGCCAAAAGGCAGATTTGCTGCCTTTGGAATTGCATGACGAACCACTGGATATGATTGTTACCGAACAAGAAATTATTCGTAGCGAACGCACGTCATTACTGGAACTGTATCGGTAGCCTACTGCGGTACACCAAGCGGATACCATGTTTCACAAATCAAACAATCTGTATGAACACCCCTTCTGAACCTGCCATATGCGGTGCGGTTGCTGACTCCGAAGCCTCTCGGCTATCTACCAAAGGGTCGGTGCCGCCTCAGCACTCTCAGTGCTCTCCGCGCTCTTCACGCTCTTCGAGGAGTTCACCAACGGGTTCGTTAACGAGTATTCCAACGACGAATGTGCCAACCGTGCCACAAGAATCGCCACAAGAATCACCGCTGCAACGCCCAATGATTGTATCCGTGCTTGCTGCTATTAGCGTAGTGCATTTGCTCAACGACGTGATGCAAGCAGTGATTCCAGCAATTTTTCCGCTTTTGAAACAAACCTTGCGCCTGAATTATGTGGAACTGGGAATCATTTCGTTTGCCAATAACCTGACAGCCTCGCTGATGCAGCCTGTGGTGGGCTGGTATTCTGACAAAAAGCCCATGCCGTTGCTGTTGGTAGCGGGTATGATGTGTACGATGTTGGGGATGGCTCTGCTGGCGGTTTCCGGGACAATGGCGTGGATTGTGGTAGCGGTGATGCTGGTGGGTTTAGGTTCGGCAATTTTTCATCCCGAAGGCTCAAAGATTGTTGGGTTGTCGTCCGGGAGCAAACGAGGCTTGTCGCAAGCAATTTTTCAGCTTGGCGGCAATACTGGCAGTGCGCTTGCCCCATTGATGACGGTGGTAATTTTTGCACCGCTTGGGCAGTTCGGCGCAATGTGGTTTGTGGCGGTAGCGGCAGTGGCGATGGTGATGCTCTATACCTTGTCCAAATGGTATCGGGTGCGCTTGGTGCGAGCAAGGCGACACGAACAGTCCATACAAGCAATCGTCCGCACAGCAGCACAGGAACGACGTGTCAAGATTGCTATTGTGCTGCTTGTGTTGCTGACCTTTGCTCGTGCGTGGTTTTTGGCAGGAGTGAGCAATTTTTACGCGCTCTTTCAGATGCACGAATTCGGCGCGTCGCTCCAAAACGCCCAAGCACACACGTTTGCGTTTTTGGTGGCAGGGGCAGGAGGGACGCTCTTGGGCGGTTGGTTCGCTGACCATTTTGGCAAACGCACAATGATGAGCGTTTCGGTGCTGGGGTGCGGCGTACTGTCGTGGTTGCTGCCCTTTGTTGATGCCGCAAGCGTGTGGTCATTTGTGCTGTTGATACTCACGGGATTTTGTTTGGTGATGGGCTTTCCCGTCGCGCTGCTGTATGCTCTGGAACTTGTGCCGAACAAAATAGGCACAGTCTCTGGGCTGATGTTTGGCTTGGCATTTGGCATGAGTGCGCTTGGTGCGGTTGCGCTTGGTGCATTGGCAGATTGGGTTGGTATTCGCCAGATGATAATAGTGTGCAGCCTTTTGCCATTATTAGGCGTGCTGACGTTCTTGTTGCCCAGCGATGCAACACTCCGCGAGTGGAACGCTGGCAGAACATCGTGCCAAGCCGATGACGAGCAGATAGCACTCGTGTAATCCGCAGAGTAAAGAGAGTAAAGAGAGTAAAGAATGTGGAGATTCTTACAGCGCATTGACGATGTGGCGGATGCTTGGAGGGCTGTGCTGGAGTTCGATAGCAACAACGTCAAAACGGCACTCGCGGTCGTGCATCTTATGAACGTATAAATACCCTTCTGCTGCGCGGCGCAGTGCGGCTTGCTTGCGCGGTGTAATTGCTTCTTCGGGCGTACCGAAGGTATCGGAGCGTCGCGCTTTGACTTCCACGAACACCAGTGTTTCCGCTTCCTGTGCGACAATATCAATCTCACCGACTTTGCCAAAATGGAAATTGCGGCTGAGAATGTTCATGCCCTTGCGCTCTAAAAACTCTACTGCAAGGTCTTCTGCGTTTGCGCCGACTGCGCGGTTGTGGGGCTGTGTTGGTGGTTGCATGATATGGTAAATGGCATGGTAAAAAATCTCTACGGTTGGTAACTGCCGTTGCTGAACTTGCATTGCAAGAACGCAAAATTATGCTTTTGTCCACAATAGGCAAAAAGGCTATTTTTGCAAGCCAGTGGCACAAACACCGATGAACGCACGACAGCACCACCATGATAGCACAATTACGCGGAACAATCATCTCGAAAACACCTCTGGAAATCGTCATTGACTGTGGCGGCGTGGGCTATGTGCTTACCGTTTCCACAACGACAGCCGAACGCTTGCCAAACGCAGGTGAAACCGCAACGGTGCTAACCATGATGATTGTGCGCGAGGATGCCATGCAATTATTTGGGTTTTTGAATGCTGCCGAACGCGCGGCGTTTAAGCTGCTCACATCCATTAGTGGTATTGGTCCTAAAATTGCTATTGGTGTGCTGTCGGCTACAAGTATTAGTGATTTGCGCGAACTTATTGCCCGCAATGACTTGTTATCACTCCAAAAGTTGCCCGGTATAGGAAAAAAAACTGCCGAGCGTATCCTTGTAGAGCTACGCGACAAACTTCGTGCGCTCGAAGACGCAGAAACGCAGCAATACGATACCGATGGATTGTCCGCTACTGCCTCAAGTGCCACACAGCGCGATGTCCGTGAAGAGACGCTTGCCGCTATGGTTACACTTGGCTATCCGCGTGCCGTTGCCGATAAAGCCGTTCGCGCTGCTCTTGCTGCTGAACCTGAGGTGCTGTTTACCGTCGAAAAACTGCTTCGCAAAGCGTTAAAAAACGTTGCGCGGTAATCCTCGCTCTGCCTGTTGAACGTTGCCTACTGAACGCCATGATGCCAGAACATTTTAACCATTGCTACACGACCGCAGCACACGCAGTAACACGCGCAACAGAGCGAGCAATCCATAGTGCTTGTTGTATTGTCGTTTTGTTGGTTGTGCGGAAGAAATGTCGCACTGCACTCGTGGTGTGTGCTATGCTCGCCAGCAGCGTTGTGCAAGCAGTTGGGCAACAATCAGCAGCCGAACGTATGAGTGTAGGACAACAAGGAGAAAAGCAGCAAGCAGAAAAATCAGAACAACGAGGCAAAGAAGTGGTCGTGTCCACGAGCGAAGGCACAGAGTTTTGGCTCTGCTTCCAGAAAAACTACACTGAACCCGAACTGACCCTGCAAGGCACTATTCGCCAAGACGACGCACTGACACTGGAACTGTTTATCGCTGCCAGTGAGGACGCTAAAGTCCTGCTGGAAATAGACGGTCTGCTGTTTAAGCGGGAAGTAACCGTTCGTGGAGGCACAGTGCTGAACGTCAAAATTGACACCACAGCGCAAATTCGTAGTTCCGAAAAAATCGAACGCCTGGCACTGCATGTGCGTTCGACCAAACCCGTCAGCGTGTATGGGCTGAACCACCGCTTTATGACCACTGACACGTATTTGGGGCTTCCCGTGACCGCATTGGGGCAGGAGTACCGCATTATGTCGTACGAAAAACTCCGCGATGACCTCATTTCGCAGTTTGCGGTGATTGCTACCGAAGACAAAACCTCAGTTACTATCAATCCTTCTACGCAAACGCTTGGCGGTAAGCCCAAAGGTGTACCGTTTACCGTCATGCTCAATAAAGGCGATGTCTATAACGTTATTGCCGCACCCGGCAGGCGCAATGCCAAGTCTGATTTGACAGGAACGCTTGTGCAGTCGGATAAAAACATTGCGGTCTTCGGTAGCCACAGCGGGGCATATATTCCGAACAACGAAAAGCCCGGGTGCAATCATCTTGTAGAGCAGATGCCGCCTGTGGCGTACTGGGGGCGGCATTATTACGTGGGCATGTTGGCGCAGTGTACACGCTCGGTGTATCGGGTGCTGGCGGCAGAAAATCACACGACCGTCTTTGCCAACAGCCAGCGTGTGGCGGTGCTTAACGCGGGAGAATATTACGAAAATGACAACGCCACTGAAAATGTGCAAATCACTGCCGACAAGCGCATTTTGGTATCGCAGTATTCGATTGGCTTCAAAAATGGTCAGGGCAAGGATTTCCGCGACTCGTTGGGCGACCCAATGATGCTCTTGATTACGCCGACCCAGCAGTTTTTGAAAAAATACCGCATTGCCACACCTGTTCGTGGCGACTGGAATCATTATTTTAACATCGTGGTCCCCAGAACAGGCGTGGCTTCGATGCGTATCGATGGCAAGCCCATTAAACCCTCAGAGTTTAAGCCCTTTGGCGACAGCCGCTACATGATAGCACAACTTGAGGTAAACTACGGAACACACGTGGTAGAAGGAGCAGAGCCTTTCGGGCTGTACAGCTACGGCTTTGGCTACGGGCGCGACAGTTACGATGCCTATGGCAATATGGGCGGACAGTCGTTTTTGCAAGTGCTTCCGCCACGCGACACACTACCGCCTATGGCGGATATGGGGCAGTCCGTTGAGGCAAAGTATCCGAGCGCAAAACTGTTTCTGCGCGATGACCGTGAAGACGACAAAGGCTTAGAAACTGTGCGTGTGCTTGGCAATGACGGCATGGTCATTGGCAATGCTGAGGTCTTGGCGGGAATGCCGCAGGCTTCCCTGAGTATTACGCCGCGTTCAGTCCGTGAAAATGGTCGTGCCGTGGTGGAAGCCCGCGATGTTGCTGGCAACAGCAGCGTGTTTACGGTGTGTTATCTCTACGAGGAAAGTGTGCCAACGGGCTATTTTGCGTTGAGCGAAGGGGACAATCCTGTCTGCCCGCGTCCAAGCTCGTGGTTTGTCGGTGTATTTGGAGCACTATCCATGACCAGCCATCGTGTGGACTTTGGTTCTGTGGGTGGTTTTCAGACGGCGGGGCGGTTTAGCGACCTCCTTGCAAGTCAATTTTTTCCAAGTGGCGGCGGGGCTATGGTTACACGAAAGTTTTCTTCGGCATGGTCGGCTTCGGCGCGGCTTTCGGTAGAAGGTTTTCCCGGCATCTTGAGTGCGCCCGACAGCACGGCTGGCGAAACTCGTGCTGGCAATCAAATTGTGGTATTTCAAGAAGGGCGCACGCTTGCGGTAACTTCGCCGTATCTCTCGCTTGCGCTCACGGCTGAGTGGTATCTTTCACCCGCGTTCTACCTCATGGCTGGATTCAAAGGCGCAGTGCCACTGACGCGCTCGGTAGAATTTACTCGACGCATCATCACACCACAAACGGCGGTCTATCAAGAAACAAACAGTGCCGAACGCAAAGAATTTCAAGGCTCGTGGAATGCGCTGCAAGGCTTTGTGCCGTTTGCTTTGGGCGGTGTGGGGGTGAGTGTTCCTGTGTGGCGTTCGTGGTCGGTGTTCGGCGAAGCACTCTACACGCACCCGCTTGCAAGCCTGATAGCTGGTGCTTCGTGGCAGGTGAGCCAAATTTCGGCGCAGCTTGGCGTGAAACTTCGGTTGTGATGACCTTTGTGTACACATCCTTGACGTTACCTTTTTGTTGTATGACCACAACTACCTCTGCAACTCCGTCCACACATCGTTCTATCGGTCGTCTTGTACGCCAGATGCTATCGGTATTCTGGAAAGACATTCGCAGTGAACTCAAAACTCGTTACGCGCTCAACGCTGTGCTGATGTTCGTGCTTACTACCGTAACGATGATAGCCTTTGCGACGGCAGACGAAAAGCTCTCGAACGGTGTTATTGCTGGGCTGCTCTGGGTTGTCCTGTTTTTTAGTGCCATGACGGGCGTGGCAAAAAGTTTTGTCAGCGAAGAAGAGCGGGGAACGGTTTTGTTGCTCAGGCTTTCTGCGCCTTCGTGGGCGGTGTATGTGGGCAAATTGCTGTTTAACGTTGTGCTGACGATGGCATTATACGGTTTGGCAGTGCTGGCGTTTCTGTTTTTTGTGGACGATATGGTTGTGCGTTCGCCCGCGCTCTTTTGGGCGAGCGTTCTGTTGGGAAGTCTGGCTACTGCTGGCGCAACGACCATCATTGCCGCTATTATTGCCAAAGCCAACACCAAAGGCGCGTTGTTTCCTGTGTTGTCGTTTCCTGTGCTGCTACCACTGATTTTATCGGGCGTGGAAACCACCTATCAAGCACTGTCGGGGGTAGCATTTGAGCAAGCCCGTAGCAGTTTTCAACTTATTGGTTCGTACAGCGTTGTGGTTATCACGATTTCGTTGCTGCTGTTTGATTTTGTGTGGAAAGATTAACCGAAACGCCTCCTGAATAGCATTGAGGTTCTCATCCAAGAGATGGTGCTGAACACGTTCTACAACAAGGCGTACAGCAAGGCGTACAACAGTTTTCCGTATAGGTTTTCCGCAAAAAAGTCGTAAATTCACCTCAGAAGAGCCACACTTTACGCCGAAAAATTTTTGGGAGAATTATGATAAACACTGCTGCTCTGCGGTATGTGAACCGCTTGTTTCCTCTTGCTGTGAGAGTTGTATTGGCTATATGCTCTACGGTCTATGCTGAATATACAGTTAATGTCCATGCTGCACCGCTTTCGACCATTGCGGCAGAAAAAACCTTGGATGTGTACATATGGACTGGCGCAGTCAATACCGACTGGACACTGCCACAAAACTGGTCTCCCAACCGTGTGAACCCTCAGCCAACAGATGTTATAGAGTTTAACCCCATGCAGCCTTGGACGGTAACTAACGTTCCCACCGAAACAATTAGCCAACTTACTATATTCGTGATGGCAAACGTAACGTTTGTGGGGCAATCGAGCGGTTCTACGCTTACCATTACGAATTCTGCAACCAACCTCAACGGCACGCTCCAACTTGGCAATCCTGACGGCAGTAATCCTATAAACCTTGCTATACCTTCTGGCTCAACGTTGAATGTGCAAGGTGGAGCAGAATTGTATGTGGCGGCAGGTGCTGTGCAGGGAGCAGGTGATTTTACCGCGCACACTGGTTCAGCGATTTCCACAGCACGTGCCGACGGCATTAACGGCATAAGCCAGACCACAGGCGCGATACAGGTCAGTGGGCTTGTAAATTACCAAACCGATATTATGCTTAGAATGAGGGGATCACTGAATCAAACGATGAATCTTGGCTCGGTGGGAACAAAACCTGCCATTACCGCTGTCCAAGGCTTGTACATCACAAAAAGCAATCCCAATGCCGTCGTTACACTTGCGACATCACTGACCGTAGGGAGTATCATGGTGATTGATGGAGGCGTTTTGGAAACCATGACAGGAACAACGCTCCAAGTGCTGTCGGCAATGGTCACGGGCAACGGCATATTGCGTCTGCGTGGGTCGTTTTCCAATACGGGAACAACTGATGTAATGAACGGTGGGCGTTTGGAAATGGTAGATAACACCAGCACGTATCTGGGCAGTTCGCCCAATTATGGCGTACTGCCGCCCTTCGGTCAGCTTTGGTACACAGGCGCACACAGTCGTCCTACGGGCGATGAACTTCCCACTCCCATGCCTGCACCCGTGTTTGTGGCAAAATCTTCGACAACGGATGTGATAACGGTTACAGCATCAACGGCGTTTCAGCAGCCCGTGACCGTGCGCTCTGGTGTTTGGGAAGAGCCAAATGGCGCAGCAGCGTCATACAACGAAGCGTGGGTGGTAGAAACGGGCGGCACATTCCGCATCCGCAACGCGCCGCCAACGGTCAGTCTGTTGCCAAAACCTTCCTATTTTCGGGGAAGCACTCTAGAGCTTGATAACACAGGGCTGACGGTTTTGGGTGGTTTAGTGCCACTAACCATGCAAGGAAACATCCTTGCCAGAGGCAATAGCCGCTTGCAAGTGCCTCCAGGAATGACACCGCTCACGCTCAACGGGACGTTGAGCTTGCTGAACAGCTCGTTGCTAGAATTTGATGCTGCTCGGCTGGTGTGCAATGGTGTAGTCAATCTTTCACCCGGACCGCACTGGGGCAGTGGCGATGATATTTCTTCGATTACCTTCAACAATGGGATTGCGGGCGCAGTAGAATTTTTTCCCAATGCAGTGCTTGGCACGCTGGTTGTGAATGTTGGTGCAGGGCGACAGGTGCAACTTGTGTCACCACTTACGGTGGTGTCGCTCTTACACCTTCAATCAGGTCTTGTTCTGACTTCACCTGCAGCCGTCTTGCAGCTTGGTGCAATATCGTACACTCCAACGCTCACGGGCGGTTCGCCAACTTCGTACATTGTAGGACCGTTCCGCGTTGTTACCCAAGATCCAATCGCAACTTTGAAATTTCCCGTTGGAACATTTTCAGCGTATCGCGGTTTTGAGTTGCGTGGAGTCTCGCTTGTCCCGAACACGACGGTAGATGTGCAAGTGCAGGTGGATTCGCTCGCTCAAGGCGTGATGCAGCCGGGAGCGGGCGTGGCAATCATAGAGCCGTTTCGCTATGCTGTACGGCAGTTCGGCTCTACGCTGCTTGCAGCACAACCAGCAATCTTCGAGCCAGTAGCCACGTCGAGTCGGGTGGTGGGATTCTCGCCAGTTCCCACAGGCAATGTTACAGGTTTAGCCAGCCTTGCCGCAGGACAGTTCGTTCAGACCGCCGCGCCGTTTACGTCGTGGTCAGCCGAGCAATATTTCGCGCTTGGGTTGGCACAGCCCATTATCACCAGTTTTTCTCCAGCGCAGGCAGCAAGCGGCGCGACGGTAACAATTACGGGGCAAAATCTTGCAGGAGCGCAAACAGTGCGCTTCGGAACTGCTACGGCTACCAGTTACAGCATTGACCCGACAGGAACAGTCATTCGCGCTGTGGTGGGCAGCACCGGTGCAACGGGTCGCATTAGCGTTACCACGCCAGCAGCAACAGCATTTTCGCCAACAGTGTTCGTGTTTTTGCCGCCTCCTGTGGTGCAGTCCGTTACGCCACTGATTGCCAACAGCAGCACCGTAGCAACGATTGTGGGCGGGAATTTTACCGCAGTGCAGCAGGTGCGTGTGGGCGGCATTGCTGTGCAACAGTTTATGGTCAACTCCACAACGCAGATAACGGCAGTATTGGGTGCTGTGCAGTCAGGACCGGTAACGATTGTTGGACAAAACGGTGCCTTTGTTACCACATCCAGTATTCGGTTTGTGCCACCGCCAACGGTAACGAGTTTTTCACCAACTGTTGCGGGTGCGGGCGTTCCCGTGCTGATTCGCGGGACAGATTTTGTAACCAACAGCCTTTCGGCAGGTGTCGAGCGTGTGCGTTTTGGCGGCGTTCAGGCGCAATCGGTAACGGTGCTGTCCACCACACAAATCCTTGCCGTGCCTGCAACGACGGGAAGTTCAGGGGTGATCGACGTGAGTGCGTTTGGCGGCACAGGCACAAGCTCTACTCTGACGCTGTTTACCTTTGAAGGTCCGCCAACGGTTACCAATGTTCAACCGCTTGTGGGCGTGTCTACTACGCCGATAACGATTACGGGGACAGATTTTCGGAATGTGCAGCAAGTGCTGGTGGGCGGTGTGCCTGTGGCGAGTTTTACCGTGAATGCTCCCACGCGCATCACTGCACTACTCAGCACGGGCGCGAGCGGCGTGGTAACGGTCGTAACTGCTGGAGGGCGTGGCACTTCGCCCCAGAACCTAACGTTTGTGCGTCCACCAACAATAAGCGCGTTTTCGCCGACGGTTGTGGGTGCTGGCGGCAGCGTGAACATCAGTGGCACGAACTACGTGGGCGTGACGAATGTGCGGATTGCTGGCGTGACTACCAGCGTTACGGTGCTATCGTCCACGCAGATTGTGGCACTTGTACCCGATGGTTTTACCGAAGGGCGTTTGACGGTGACCAACCTTGCAGGTAGTACCATCTCTGTGCAAACTCTGCGTTTAGACCGCTCACCGACGCTGACGGCGGTGCAGCCAAGCGTGATTTCGTCGGGTGCGGTAGTGACGTTGGTCGGAACAAACTTGGCAAACGCGCCTGTGGTGATACTGCACAACGATAGAGCGCAGATTCTCAGCGCATCACCTTCGCAGCTTGTGGTGAGGATTCCCAACCGACCATCTTCTCTGGCTGCGGGGCAAACCCAAGCCCTTATTACTGTTACTACGCCGTTTGGCACAACAAGCGGTCAGGTCACATTTGTTGATGAGCCTGTGATAACAGGGCTTGACCCTGAATTTGGAACAACAGGAACAGTCGTCGTGCTTCGCGGACAAAACCTGCAAACGGTTACGTCGGGAACGATAATAGCCCGTGCGCCAAGTGGTGAACTTGTCGTCATTCCGTTGCAACTCTCGCCCAACGCCGTTGGAACAGCAATTGTCGCAACGGTGGGTGCTGTGCCGCCGAACGTTACAGTAGGGACGGTGGTCTTGGCTTTTCCGGGACGCACACTGAGCGCACCAGTACCATTTCGCATTAGCGACCGACCCGACAATGAACCGCGTATTCTATCGCTGAACCCGCTTCCTGTGGTGCTTGGGGGCGATATGCTTCGTATAAACGGGGTGAATTTGCGGCAAGCCTCTGCTGTTACAATCGCTGGATTGCCCGTACAACGAGTGCTGAGTCGTTCGGCAACGGAGCTTATTGTACATGTGCCATTTGCTGATACCACAGGTGTTGCGCGTCTCACAACGCCTTTTGGTGTGGCTGCTTCAGTGGATTCTGTAACGATTATCGCTACGCTGCCTTCGCGCCGACTGTCGCCGATTGATAATGATTCGCTGGCACTGATTCGGCTCTACCGTGAAAATAACGGTAAGCAGTGGCACCGCCAAAACGCTTGGCTGACAACGCTTTCTGTGGCGCAGTGGCAAGGCGTAACCGTTGCAACGGTGAACGGCGTTCGGCGTGTGGTAGCGTTGGAGTTGCCCTACAACAATCTGTCGGGTTCGCTCACCGAAGCCTTAGCTGCGCTCACATCATTACAAAAACTCAATCTGAGCGGGAACAATCTGACCGATACGCTCAACAATACCGCCGCGCTGCCGCGGTGGATTGGTCAGTTGAGGGCATTGGAGGAATTGCGCCTTGTGAACACAAAGCTCACCGAAGCACTACCGCCAGAACTTGGCTTGTTGCCTCTGCTGCGCGTGTTGGCATTGGACAGTAACAGGCTTAGTGGTGTATTTCCTGCGCCGTTGTGTTTGTTGGGAAGTCTCCGAGAGCTCACGCTTGCCAACAATCGTTTTGTTGGCACGTTACCTCCGCTGTGCTTCTTGCCACCGAATGTACAGAACGCACAGAACGCATCGAGTGTGAGCGTACCGAATATGTCCAAATCCGCTTCTGCTTCTGTGGCTGCGCTCACAGGTTTGTCGGGCTTGACGGTCTTAGACTTGAGCAATAACGGGTTTTCTGGTGCTATTCCATCAGAACTTGGCTCTGTGCGTGGTTTACAGCATTTGGCATTAGCGAATAATCGTTTGACGGGTGCAGTGCCGAACAGTCTTACGAGCTTGAGTATGCTCAGAACGCTCACGCTTGGCGGAAACAGTCTAACACGGCTGCCGAACTTTGCCGACATACGCCGTCTGCGCCTGCTCAGTGTGGAGCGTAATCACTTGCCCCCTGATGATTTAGAGCCGAACACCGCTATCGAAACCTTTGTGTTTTTGCCGCAAGACAGCTTGGGCGTGGAGCGCGATACAACCGCCGCGCTTGGTGTGAGTTTCGTGCTGCCGTCGCTGTCGTCGGGTGCGCGTTCGCCGCGTAATCGTTACGCATGGTTCAAAATTGTCAGCGAAACACCAACCCGTCAGCTACAAGAAATAGCAGGGCAAACGGGTAACGCATTGGTCATAAACCGTTTAAGCCAAGAGGATGCTGGACGGTATGTGTGCCGTATTACTAATAGCGATTTGCAAAACGCGGAATTCTGGACGCGCCCCGTGCAGATTCGCACAATACAGCCCCGTGTGCCGAATGAGATTCCTTCATTGCTTGCGCCATCGAATGGTAGCCACAATGTGCCGCCGTTTGTGGTGTTTCGCTGGTCGGAGGTCTCAGGTGCTGGTACATTTGAAGTGCAGATAGCAGAGAATGCCAATTTTTCACCCGTTGCCGTGCAAACAAGCGTGGCAGTCACTCAAGCCACCGTGAGCGGTTTGCGAGCGGAACGTTCCTATTTCTGGCGTGTTCGGGCGGTAAATCCTGCCGGTGCTAGTGCGTGGTCAGCTGTGTGGTCGTTTCGCACAGCAGCCGCAAACGCTCTGCTGACACTCGATGCAGATTTTGGACGTGTAACCATCGGCGAGCGTGTGCAGCGTGTGGCACAAGTGGTGAACCTGACCGATATGCCAGTGCGAGTGGAACGTGTAGCCATTCAAGATGCTGAAAACAGTTTTAGCGTACTCACAGACTTTCCTGAACCCGTGCAGATAGCCTCGCGTTCTTCGGTGTCGGTGGTACTCTCGTGTTTTCCCCGTTCAGTGGGCGCAAAACGCGGCGCAGTCCAGATTCGCTACACCACTGCTGCCACACCGACCACACAAGTTCTCACGCTGCCAGATGCCGTTCGCGCTCGTGGTGGTGCGCTCGCGGTGGACGCGGTCAATTTTGATACGGTTGTTGTGGGGCGTACTGCGCTTGCAACGGCACTGATTGTCAATCGTTCCTCACACAACGCGCAATTGCGTTTGGCACGGGTAGTGGGCAATACACAAGTGTTTTCAGCATTGGACAACGACGATTTACCCCCAGCGTTTTTGGGCGCGGGCGATACTACGGCGGTGATAGTACGGTGCAGACCAACTACTCTTGGTCTCCAACGAGGTCAATTCCTTGTGGAAGCCGACGTGGCGGGCGAACGCGAAACGCTGGAAACATCAATGCAGGCCGAATCCCGCGAACGCCTGCCTACGGACGCTTTTGCGGGCGTAGTGGCGCGTTTGCAGCCTGACTCTGCGGCTGCTGGCGAACAGGTATTCTTGGAACTGCGTTTGCTTTCAACAAATCTTCGGCAATTGTTTAATACCACGCAGCCCGACGTTTCGGCAGTGGTGAAATTTGACCGCAATGTGCTTGCGCTCAGTGCTTCCGAACTCCGCGCCAGAACCATCCGCAACCAATCGCCGCAGAACCGTATTCAACGTGTTTCCGTGCCGCCTGTGCGCTGGAATGGCTTGGATACTGTGCTGCTCAGACTGCCGCTTGTGGCGGTAGCTGGCGACACCGACCGAACAGTGCTAGAAATAGAGCGTGTGTTGTGGGGTAATTCAGCCTCGCGCGGAACAAGCAACGGAATGGTGTTTATAGATAGTCTCGTGCAAGGGCAGTTCCGTGTGGCAGTGTGCGAAGCAAATGGTAAGCGTTTCGTTCGGCTTGCCAATGCCGTTGTGCTGGCGGTGCTTGCCCCGAATCCTGTTACTGATGTTGTAACGGTGGCGTACAGTGTGCGCCAAGCAGGTGTTGTAACGCTCAGTGTTGTAGATGCACGCGGCGGGGTGGTGAAGCGTATTGTCAGCAGTCTGCACCAAGCAGGGCTGTATGAACGCTCAGTACCAGTGAGCGACATTGCTGCGGGAGCATACCAACTACTCTTGCAAGCAAGCGGGGAAGCGGTTCGTAAGCCTTTAGTCATTGTACGCTAATGCGCTGAGAAGTGTACCACTCGCAAAAAGAGCATCAAGCCCCCTGAAAAAAACACCGCCGCTCAGAATAACGCTCTGTCGAGCATATACTGAGCGGCGTTTGGTGTTTTTTTACACTATTGCTTCACGAAGCGTGAAATCATGCGCTTGCCATTGACCACGATTTCAACCAGATACATTCCTCGTGCTATGTGCTGCACATCAAGCGTTGTGTGCCCGCCGGAGGTCGTACACGCCGTGCTGGTGGCAAGCACCTCGGCTCCATCTATGGTTAGTATGCGAATGGCTGCCGACGCTGCTGCTGTGACACCGTTTGGTGGCATGAACTCAAGATGAATTCTATCTGTGGAAGGGTTGGGATACAAGAGCATTTGCTGATTGGCGCGTGTTTACACACGTCGTGGTGTGTGCGCAGCAACTTCTTCTTGTTCACTACGCTGTTCACTGCTCTGCCCGTCGCCGCGTGCGCCGCGAATGAGCGGTTCACTATCAACAATTGCTAATGAGGAGGGCGTTGAGAAGAAGAGGGGTATCGGTTGGGAAATTTTGTTGGTGCGAAACATTTCCCTTGCAAGAGTTTTGGGTTTTTGTGTAAATTCCTGAAAAACGAAGCAAAACTTGAAAAAGTTAAGAAAAATTCAACAATGTGGCAATGTTCTTCAGTTTTTTAATCTTCTGTGCGTTATGACATTTGATTCCTACTCTACCGAGGGTTTTTACGATGAAATGTTTGAAGCTGACGGCTCGCCGCGTGCCAGTGCGGTAGCACTGATAGAGCGCGTCAATTCGTTAGCCGAGGGCGACCTTAAACGCCGCCAACAAACCGCCGAGAAAGTCTTGCTCAATCTTGGGATAACCTTTAACGTGTACGGCGATAGTGCGGGGGTGGAAAAAATTTTCCCGTTTGACCTGATTCCGCGTATTGTTTCCCACCAAGATTGGCTGCACATCGAATCTGGCTTGCAGCAGCGCATTAAAGCTCTGAACTTGCTTATTCACGACCTGTACCACGAACAGCGCATTATCAAAGACGGTGTGATTCCTGAGTTTGTCGTCTCTTCGAGCAAGGGGTTTTTGAAGCAGTGTGTGGGCTTGCGACCGCCACGCGGTGTGTGGTGTCATATTACGGGAACAGACCTTGTGCGCGACGGCAATGGTGTGCTGCAAGTGCTGGAGGACAATCTGCGCTGCCCGTCTGGGGTTTCCTATGTGTTGGAAAATCGTCAAGTCATGAAGCGTACCTTCCCAGAACTGTTCCAAGATTCGAGCGTTATTCCCGTGGATATGTATCCGGCGAAGTTGTTAAAATTGCTCAAAAATCTGAGCGACAGAACCGACCCAACAGTTGTTGTGCTTACACCGGGCATCTACAATTCGGCATATTTTGAACACTCGTTTTTGGCACGGCAAATGGGCGTAGAACTTGTTGAGGGGCGAGATTTAGTCGTGCAAAACGGCTATGTGCAGATGCGAACAACGAAAGGTTTTCAACGAGTGGATGTGATTTACCGCCGCATTGACGACGATTTTCTTGACCCAACCACGTTCCGCCCTGATTCTATGTTGGGCATTCCGGGCATCATGGAGGTCTATCGTAAGGGCAACGTCGCGCTCGCCAATGCTCCGGGCACAGGCGTGGCAGACGACAAAGTAGTCTATGCCTACATACCAAAAGTGATTCGGTATTATTTGGGCGAAGAGGCAGTACTACCAAACGTTCCGACCTATGTTTGCTGGGAAGACGCTGACCGCGAGTATGTGTTAGACCACATCGCCGAGCTTGTGGTCAAAGCAGCCAATGAATCTGGCGGGTATGGTATGCTTATCGGACCGCACGCAAGCGAAGCCGAACGCGAGGCGTTTCGGAAGAACATCCGCGAAAACCCCCGCAACTACATTGCCCAGCCAACATTGCAACTGTCAAGGGTGCCAACGATTATAGGCGATACGTTCGAGGGACGGCATGTGGATTTACGTCCATACATCCTCTACGGAAGCGATATATTCGTTCTTCCGGGCGGTTTAACGCGAGTGGCACTGCGCAAAGGTTCGCTGGTAGTGAATTCATCGCAGGGCGGCGGAAGCAAGGATTCATGGGTTCTAGCGGGGTAACATGCGCCCTGCGCCCTTACAACGTGTCGTGTGCAGACGCACTAATTCACCAAGAGACTCTCTTGATACTGACCAACTGACGATTTTTCCTTAGAGCATTATGCTTAGTCGTGTTGCAGATTCCATATACTGGCTTAACCGCTACATTGAGCGGGCAGAAAACACCGCACGGTTTATTGCGGTGAACTTTATCTTGACGTTGGACACCGCTGAAGAGCGTGGAGACCAGTGGATGCCGCTTATTTACGCCTCTGGCGACGAAGAGTTGTTCCAAGAACGCTATGGCAAAGCCACCAAAGAACACGTGATTCAGTTCTTGACGTTCGACACACATAACCCAAATTCGATTTTGTCCTGCCTGACGGCAGCCCGCGAAAATGCTCGTTCCATTCGAGAAATCATCTCGTCGGAGATGTGGGAGCAAGTCAATCGCTTCTACTTGTATGTGAACAATTCTGCGTGTACGGATACGGCAAACAGCTATGATTTTTTTACCCAAATCAAGCTCGAAGCGCATTTGTTTGTGGGAATTATGGAGGTGACGATGTCGCACAACGAAGCGTGGCATTTTGGACGCATGGGGCGTATGCTTGAGCGTGCTGACAAGACCTCGCGTATCGTCGATGTGAAATATTTTACGCTTTTGCCCAAAGTGGACGACATCGGCTCGCCATTGGATTCCGAACAGTGGGCTGCCGTGCTGAAGTCTGTGAGCGGCTTGGAGATGTATCGCAAAAAATATCATTTAATAACGCCACTGGAGGTGGCAGAATTTTTGATTTTAGACCGCGAATTTCCACGCTCAATATTTTATTCGGTCAGCCGTGCGCAGCGTTCGTTGCACGAAATTACGGAAACACCCGTTGGCGAATACTCCAACCCTGCTGAAAAGTCGCTTGGAAAACTGCGTTCAGAGTTGGAGTATATGGACATCAAGGAAATCATTGCCTTTGGGCTGCACGAGTTTATGGATTCGATACAACGAAAAATCAATGGTGTTGGAGAGCAAATTTTTGAGACGTTTTTTGCCATGCGTACCGTTGGCGATGAGTAACAAGAGTGGTATTTTTGCTGTGAAGTTCTAATGCACAATCTGCTATGCAACCATTTTCGCCGACACTTGCTATGCAAGCCATGCTTGAACAAGAAGCTCTATTCCACAAGTGGTTAGACAAACAGGCAGCTAAATCCACAGAAAAGTTTGCTGATAACCAGCAACTTGATGACCGCGATATGCTGATTTTGATGCTTAAGTATCAAACCAATCATATTGCTCATCTTGAGGTGGAAACACCCCAAAAGATAGATACTGCCGTCTATGAACTGCGAAAGGAAATCTCACAAGGCTTCGAGGTAGAACTTCCTCGTAAGATAGACGCTGCGGTCAATGGCTTACGCGACGAAATGATGGAACGCTTCGAGCAGGTGGAGAGGCAGTTTGAAAACGTCAATCAACGCTTCGAGCAGGTGGATAAACGCTTCGAGCAGATGGAGAGGCAGTTTGAAAACGTCAATCAACGCTTCGAGCAGGTGGAGAGGCAGTTTGAAAACGTCAACCAACGCTTCGAGCAGGTGGACAAACGCTTTGAGCAGGTGGAGAGGCAGTTTGAAAACGTCAACCAACGCTTCGAGCAGGTGGACAAACGCTTTGAGCAGATGGACAAACGCCTTGAGCGTGTAGAAACAGACATCAAGGGGTTATTGATGGCAATCAACGCCCAAACAAAAGCTATGAACGCCCAAACATGGAAAATCGTTGGCTCGCTATCGCTTCTTGGCGCGGCAGCCGCGGCTGTGCGCTATTTTTTGCCCTAACAGAACTTGAAGGAGAATAGATGACTTTTTGTTTGGGAATCAAGGTGCGTGAAGGCTTGGTTGGCATTGCTGACACGCGCATCACCACTGGTGCGGAGTGTATTACTGCTAAAAAAGTGTCTATTCATCAGTACGGCAGGCACTCCATGTTTTTAATGACCTCAGGACTGCGGTCGGTACGCGATAAAGCTCTGACGTACTTTGAGGAAGTTATCGAAGACGAAGGAAAAAATTTCGACAAACTGTATAAAATCGTCAACGAGTTCGGCAAACAAATTCGCCGTGTAGCACAGGAAGACAAAGCCTCGCTCAAAGAAAGCGGGCTGGACTTTAATTTGCACGCGCTTATCGGCGGGCAGTTGGAGCGCGACGGCGAACACAAACTCTTTTTGCTCTATCCCGAAGGCAATTGGGTAGAAGTAGGACAGGGAACGCCGTATCACATCATTGGTTCGGCGCGGTATGGCAAGCCCATTCTTGACCGTGCGTTGCGCTATGAATCGCCAATGGACGACGCGCTCAAATTCGGCTACTTAGCCTTCGATGCGACGTTTATGAGCGCAACAGACGTTTCGTTTCCCATAGACGTTGTGCTGTACAGGCTGAACACGTACGATATTGTTGAACATCGGTTTGAGAAAGAAGACTTTACCGCAGTATCGACATGGTGGCAAGAACACATTGTCAAATCTATTGCTGAGCTGCAAGTGCCACAGTTTGATGCCGTCTTTCACCGCGCCAAAGAGCAGCCAGTACGCACGACGCTCGCCACGCCAAAGCACAGTACGCCAAAGCACAAGGGCAAAGCGAAGAACAAGAGCAATCACCGCAAATGACAGTGATGAATTGACGAGCGTTCCGACCAAACCGTTCTCACAAAGCCGTAAAAAGAACCGCTCCATGAGCATCAAAACAACTTAAGCCCGCAAGTGCGCAGAACCCAAGTTCGTAGGAACTGTGAGCGTGCGGGCATTCGGCGTTTATGGTGGTAAGGTTGTGGCAGTAATCAAGTGCTGGCGCACGTTGCATTGACCAGTTGCAGTTTACAAGCGTGGCTCCAGCATAGTTCCTGCAAAAAGGATGACACCCGTGCTGTGTTCGCGGATAAAATACGCAAAGGGACGGTCAAGCCTGATGCCGCGCGGTCCTGCACTGGTCAAACCCACGCCAATTGTTGTAACGGCAGCAGCTTCGCTACCTTCTTCGTTGACTTCAATAAAGGTGTTTTGCTGTACAAAGCTGAGATACAGTTCGCCGTTGCGGTTGATATTCGTAAAGTCCGCCACTCCGGGCTGAAAGGCAATGCCCATGCCCATTGCGGTTAGCGCGTCTTTGAGTTGGTATTCCGCCGACATCTTGAACTTTGGCATGGAAACTTCGGTTGTTGTTGTACTTAAACGGCTTATGGACTCTTGCCAGCGAGCAGGTGTGAGCGTGGCAAGCACGTCGCGCAGCCGTTTGCCTTGGTTGGGCAAAATGACCGTCATGCTGTACTGACCTTTGCCGTAGGGTATATCGGCTATCAGGAAGTCTTGACCATAATGAACCTTGAGTTCTCCAGCGCGTTGCTGATTCATCATTTTGCAAGGCTTACGGCTGCCGTCTTCGCCCACAAACACGTCATCGCGGGTGAGTGCGGGGTCAAATTGCGATTTCCACGCGCCTTTGAAATAGAGAGCGTTCATCAAATACATGACTATCTCTGGCGCAATGCGCTCCAGAACCTTTGGAACGCGCCCTTTGGTGTTGTCGGAAGCCCACGAATTGATGGTATTGACCGCCAGAGGGCTGGTAAAATCTAACGCCTGAATCTGTGCGTTATAGTGCTGGCGCACGGTGTTGAGAAAGGCTTGTTCGGGCGCGAACGTTGTGCGATGCCAGAGTGCATTGGCAACGGACACCTCTACGTTTCTTCTGTCCAAACCCGTTACAAGTGGCATAAGTGTTTGTGCCGCGCTGTTTGCGTCGTTGAGTGCCAAGCCCTCAAGTGCGAGCGTTTTCATCATCGAATCGCGGGTGGCCGTGTGTGCGCCATTTGTAGCCATGCTCAGTGCCAAGTGCGCACTCATGGGCGAGAGAAAAACGTTTTCTGTGGGCTTTTGAGCAGCGACGGTACGAAAAAGATTCATCGTAAAAGCGGTGTGCGCTTGCACGAGCCGTTGTTCGCTAGCACTGAGCGCACGAGGCTGTTCGTCTGCTTGAGGCATGTTGATAGCTTGGCATCCTTGTACCAAAAAATTGTGGGCAAACAGTAGTGCTACGAAAACCGTCTGTGCAAGCAGTGGTGATGCTTTACGGGTGCGGTTCATTCAAACCTCCAAAGATTTATGGGTTTTGTGAAAATTTTGGTAGTTTTGCGCTGCATGCATCTACGCTGGCAGCGAACACGTCATTGACAACGATGGTGAAGGGTGTGTTCAGTTTTTGTGTTCATCCTGTATTCATCTTCTGCTCACCATCGCGTTGTTTGTGGGTAAGAGCCACTGCGAGCAAAAAAGTCACACGACATCACATAAATATCAACCACGAACGCTATGAACTACGCAGAATCTATTCTGGACTTGATAGGCAAAACGCCGCTTGTGCGACTCAAGAAGGTGAGTGCTGGCATAGAAGCCACGGTGCTTGCCAAACTCGAAAGCCGTAACCCGGGCGGTTCGGTCAAAGACCGTATTGGCATTGCCATGATTGAAGCCGCCGAAAACGCTGGCACTATCAAGCCCGGTGCGCTTATCATTGAACCCACCAGTGGCAATACTGGCATTGGTCTTGCCTTGGCGGCACGGCTCAAGGGGTACAGGTGTTTGTTTGTGATGACCGAAAAAGCCTCGCAAGAGCGCGTGCGGTATCTTAAAGCTCTGGGCGCGGATGTGATGATTGTGCCGTCGGCAGCGAAGTCGAGTTCGCCCGAATATTACTTCAACACCGCCAAACGGCTTTCAGAGCAAATTCCGAACGCTGTGATGCTCAATCAATACGACAACCGCGCAAATCCTGAGATTCACTACCGCACCACTGGACCGGAAATTTGGAATGATACCGATGGCAAGGTTACGCACTACATTGCGGGTATTGGCACAGGGGGCACGATTTCTGGCACGGCGAAGTTTTTGAAGGAAAAAAATCCGAACATCAAAATCATTGCCGCCGACCCGATTGGTTCGTCCATCAAAGCGTTCAAAGACACGGGGCGTTTGGTAGAATCATTGCCGTATTTGACCGAGGGCGTAGGGCAGGAGCGCATTCCGGGGAATTTGGATTTGCATTTAGTCGATGAGATTATCAACGTTTCGGACAAAGAATCCTTTATGATGGCACGGCGTTTGGCGCGTGAAGAAGGCATTTTTTGCGGCGGTTCATCGGGCATGAACGTTGTGGCGGCACTGCGCGTGGCGAAACTGCTGCCCAACGATGCCGTTGTGGTAACGATTATCTGCGACACTGGCGAACGGTATTTGACCAAACATCATTCGGATGAGTGGTTGAAGCAAAATCAATTACTGGATGCCGAGCGCATCACGCTTTCGATGGTACTGGACGAAAAACGCGCCAATAATCACCTGCCGCAGCTTGTAGCCGTCAAGCCCTCCACGCTTGTCAAAGAGGCGTTAGAGATGATGACCAAACACGAATTTTCCGCGCTGCCCGTGCTGGACGACCACGGCAAACCCTGCGGCAACGTGCGCGACACCAAACTGATGGCAGGGCTGATGGAAAACCGCGAGATGATGGACGAACCCATTGCTAAGGTGATGGAAGAGCCTTTGCCCGTGCTGGATGCACACACGGACGTAAAAGAGTGCATTGCCCAATTGCGTTCCACGCCTTATGTGCTGGTCAGCGATTTTGGGCGCATTGCGGGCATTATTTCTCGCCATGACGTGCTTGGGTACGTGTGATGCTGGGAGGGTTGTGGATATGCTCGCTTGGCGTGCATTCCGCGAATGACTTTGTTGCCTTGCTTGCTTTTCCGAAAGTACTTCCATATATTTGGTCTCCAGCTTCAAGTTTGAAGCCATAAAGCAATATTCACGCACTTTGTTTGCTACGTCTAATGCTCCAACACCCTGTCCGTGCCGTCGTAGTTGTTTTAGTGCTCTCTGCGGCTGTGCTGAGTTCCTGTTCTACTGTGAAAACTAGCACGCAAGCCGTTCTGCCTCTTCTGCAAGGCACTAACTACGACCCGCCCGGCTCCACGCAAACCGCCGATAAACCCATTTTTCTGCAAACCAAAACGACCTACGAAGCCCGTACAGAACTTGGCTCGGTGTATGCCAGCAACGAGTTCGACGGCGCACGACTGAGCGATTTTCAGCACACCAGCGATTCCACCTTTACGGCACGTATTTTGCCCGAAAACACGCCCATCAACGCCTCGGCTTGGTATGCGTTCAAACTGTGGTCGCAAGTGCGCCGAACAATTACGCTCAGATTGCATTATCCCACAGGAAAACACCGCTACGTTCCAAAAATTTCCCGCGACGGGAAAACGTGGAAGCACGCCGCCACACCTGAATATGCCGAGAGCGGCACCGAAGCCACGCTCCGCCTTGAACTCAGCCCCGACACGCTCTGGGTGGCGGCTCAAGAACTGCTCACCAGCCGCGATATGGAACGCTGGGCAGACAGTTTGGTGCTTGCAAAAAACACCGCAGCACTCATCACCAAGCGGGTGTTCGGCAAAAGCACGATGGGCAGACCACTCTACGCGCTCAACGTCAGCGAAGCCCAAGCAGGCACAGAACAAGGCTACGTGGTGCTGCTCTGCCGACAGCATCCGCCCGAAGTGCCGGGCAATCAAGCATTTTTGACCTTTGTGGAAACGCTACTGGCAAACACGGAACTGGCAAAACGGTTTCGCCAAACCATGCGCACCATTATTGTCCCGTGCGTGAATCCTGATGGCGTGGACATGGGGCATTGGCGGCACAACGCGCACGGCGTGGACTTAAACCGCGATTGGCAGTTTTTTAACCAACCCGAAACGCGCCAAGTCAGTGCGGAACTTCTGCGCTGGAAAGCAGAAGCAGAGCGGCGCGGAAAACATGTCATGTTCGGTATCGATTTCCACTCCACGCAAGAAGACGTGTTCTACATCATTCCGGGCGACACGACCTATCACGAAATCACCTCGCCCGAAGCCGAACGCTACAAAGCCTCGTACAAGCGCATCAAAGCGTGGCTGTCCAAGATTCAAGCCGCCGTGCCGCACTACCGCCTGAACGCCGATGAATCACCCGACAATCTCCAAACGCCGTCGTCCAATCGCTGGATGAATCGTGAACTGTTTGCCGCCACAACGACCTACGAAGTCGGCGACGAAACCAAACGCAGCCTTGTCCGCGAAGTAGCACGCGCAGCCGCCAACGCCATGATGGAACTGTGCTTGCAGGAAGCGCGGTGAGCATGAGGAGTTCCCTGAAGTCTCTTGAAGTTTCTTACAACTCCACCACTCTGCCGCGCACAAAGCCCTTGTCCGTGCGGTCAATCGTAGCAGCATTGACAAAGCCGTCATGCTCAAACACGACTATCCAACCGTCTTCGCAGAGTTCGGGCAAAATGCGTTTTTTTTCTTCAATCGTGGTAAGCGGATGATTGTCGTACGCCATGACGTACGGAACGGGGACGTGTGCGGTTGTGGGGATAAGATCTGCTGGATAAAAGAGTTTCTGTTCACCGCGCTGAATTTTGACCGTTTGCAGGGCTTTGGTATGCCCGTGTGCCTGCATGAGCGTTATGCCCTCGAAGAGTTCGCCGTTGCCATCAACACATTCCAACACGCCTTCAGCCCGCAGCGGCTCGAAATCGTCGTTCATAAACGAGGCGCGGTCTTTGTCGGCTGGTGCTTGCGCCCACGCCAGATGGTCTTTTTGCACGTAGTACGTGGCGTTCGGAAACGTAGGCACAATCTTGCCGTTCACGACCGATGTTGCGCCGCCTGCATGGTCAAAATGCAAGTGCGTCAAAATCACGTCCGTTACATCGGCGGGCGCAACGTTGTGTGCTGCAAGCGAGCGTTCAAGCGAGGTTCGGGAGTGGTCAATCTTGTAGATGACTGCTAATTTTTCGGGAAATTTCTTGCCATTACCGGTGTCAATCAGTATCACCCGCTCTTTGCCATGAAAGCTGCCCCGCACAAGCAGCGCACAGGCTTTCATGGGAATACGGTTTTGTTCATCGGGCGCGTGATAGGCTTTCGACCACAGATTTTTCGGCACTACGCCAAACATTGCGCCGCCGTCAAGCGCAAAATCACCCGTGTCTATCAGGGTGATAGTAAGATTGCCAACGTTCATAGTGTATAATTCCAGTGTATAACGTGAAGTGGTACAAGGTGTAAGTACGTCAGTATGCTCGCAGCGTCGGATTATGGCATCATCGGCACGGGAACCTGGAACTGCCGTGCGTTGTTCTGAGCGCGTTCGTAGCCGGCATCGGCATGGCGCAAAATGCCCATCAACGGGTCGTAGGTCAGAACGCGCTGCAGCCGCCGTTCTGCTTCTGGCGTGCCGTCTGCCACAACCACCATGCCCGCGTGCAGCGAATAGCCCATGCCCACGCCTCCGCCATGATGCAGCGAAACCCACGTGGCACCACCAACGGCATTGAGGGCAAAATTCAAATACACCCAATCGGCAACGGCATCGGAGGTGTCCTTCATGCCTTCAGTTTCGCGGTTGGGCGAAGCAACCGAGCCGCAGTCCAAATGGTCGCGCCCAATAACGATAGGCGCAGAGACCTTGCCACTACGCACAAGGTCGTTAAACAGTATTCCTGCTTTGGCACGTTCGCCATAGCCAAGCCAGCAAATACGCGCTGGAAGACCTTGATAGCGCAGACTGTGCGAGGCTTTGTCTATCCATCTGTGCAGCGCGGTATCATTGGGGGAACAGTTCGCACACAGCGCGGTCAGTAACGGCTATGTCTTCAGGGTCGCCAGAAAGTGCCACCCAACGAAACGGCCCTTTGCCGTCGCAGAACAGGGGGCGGATGTATGCAGGCACAAAGCCCGGATAATCAAAAGCATTCTCAACACCGTGTTCTTTTGCCACGCCGCGCAGATTATTGCCGTAGTCAAACACGACTGCACCGCGTCGTTGACATTCCAGCATTGCCCGAACGTGGGTGCAGATGGACGAGTGCGCTGCGTGCAAGTATTGTTCAGGGTTTGTTGTGCGAAGTGCATCGGCTTCTGCCTTGCTGTATCCTGCGGGATAATAGCCGTTGAGCGGGTCGTGGGCAGAGGTTTGGTCGGTGATAACGTCGGGCAAGATGTTGCGGCGCAGCAATTCGGGCAGCAGTTCGGCAATATTTCCCAGCAAGCCCACAGAAATCGGGGTTTGTTCAGCAACGTGCTTGTGGATAAGTTCCAGAGCCTCGTCTAAAGTGGTACATTTTGCGTCGCAGTAGCGGTCGTGGATGCGCTTATCTATGCGCCATTCATCAATTTCTACGCACAGCACTGCTGCACCGTTGAACGTTGCGGCAAGTGGTTGCGCACCGCCCATACCGCCCAAGCCCGCCGTCAGCACAAACCGCCCGTGCAAGCTGCCGCCAAAGTGCTGTCTGGCACATTCGGCAAAGGTTTCATATGTACCCTGTAAAATTCCCTGTGTGCCAATGTATATCCAACTGCCGGCGGTCATTTGTCCGTACATCATCAATCCTAATGCGTCCAAGCGGCGGAATTCATCCCACGTAGCCCATTTGCCGACCAGATTCGAGTTTGCTATGATGACTCTGGGCGCGTCGGTGTGGGTGGGAACAACGCCTACGGGTTTGCCTGACTGCACAAGCAAGGTTTCGTCAGGATTGAGTTCACGCAGGCAGCGCAGAATGGCATCAAACGATTCCCAGTTGCGAGCAGCCTTGCCTAAGCCGCCATAGACGACGAGGTCTTCGGGGCGTTCGGCAACTTCGGGGTCAAGATTGTTCTGAATCATGCGATATGCCGCTTCGATGAGCCAGTTTTTGCAGGTGAGTGTCCGCCCACGCGGTGCGCGAACAAGGGCATTGCCAGTGTGCATGGTGGTCGTAGTAGTCATGGCAAACGGTACAAGCGTCGCAAAGGACGCAGAAAACGATGCAAAAAAAAGATGCAGGAATTACGCTGTTCGCTGCGAGCATTTGCTGCGAGCATTTGCTGCGAGTGTTCGCTTGCAGCGAAACAGCACGGCAAACTTACAACATCTCCGAGACTTGACAAACACTCAGCGTGCTATTTTCAGCGCATTTCAGCACATTCTGTTGTCAGCACGCTACGTTGATTGAATACATTCTATCACTGTTTCGCCGAACATGCGTTCGGCAAGTATTGACCAGCCCGGAGGCATCAAAACCCGCTCACGAATATCGTGTTCGGCGACAATTATTGCGCCGTTTGCCAGATGCGTTGTCGCAGCAAGCGCGGCAACAACCGAGTTGAGCATTTTGGCAGCGTAAGGCGGGTCGCAGAAGACCAGATGAAACGGCGCGTGCAGAGAGAGTGCATCCGAACGCAGCACTGCCGTAGCGTCGGCGGCAAGCACCGTAGAGCGGTCGGCAAGATGAAGGTGTTTGAGTGTGTCGTGGAGCAGCCGAGCGTTGGAGCGATGTTTTTCGACAAATACCGTATGGGACGCTCCACGGCTGAGAGCTTCGATGCCCAATGCGCCCGTGCCAGCACACAAATCCAGCACTGTGAGTGCCGGCGTGCCGCGAAAGTCGCAGTAGTTGTGCAGAATATTAAATATCGTTTCCCGAGCGCGGTCGGTGGTGGGGCGTGTGCCCTGAAAGCCGCTTGTGGGGATGGTTCTGCCGCGTAAGTCGCCACTAATAACGCGCATAGTGAGAATCAAGCAAGAGTGAAAGCGAGAGCCAGAAGGAACGTGCCGATGGAACTGTGCTTGGAGAAGAGCTTAGGTAATATGGATTGCATCCAGCAAAAACGTGATGCTCTCTTCCACCCAACGCAATTCAGCCTCCACCGCGTACAAACCATGTTGCACAGCAAGGTATTGATACGCTACGTCGCTACGACTATGTTTGCCAGTTTCCAACGCTGCTTGTGTGGCTTCGAGTAGCAGTTTCGTGTTTGCTAATTCGTTGCGATAGCTGCGGAGGCGCACAATGTGATGCTCCTTACGAAGGTGTGAGCCAAAAAAGAGTTTGAGCAACAACTCGTTGCGATACACTGGTAGTTGCAATGCTGTGTCGCGCAGCCAGTCGGTGAGTTCATCACGCCCTTTGCGCGTGATGGTGTAGCGTTTTTTGAGTTTACCGCCGAGCAGGGGTTCTTGATATTCGTTTTGATGCTCGTTTTGGTGTTCATTGGGGGCGTGGTGCTGAGCTTCAGCGTCTTGAGCCGTAGCAGTGGTGTTGGTGCTGTCCAGAGGCTTTTTGCGCTTGTCAGCGCGAAGTTTGTCAGCACGGACTACGCGCTCTTCATCCATAATTGCCAGTCCTTCGGACACCAGAAGTTTGAGCGTGGGATAGAGTTGCCCATAGCTTTCCTGCCAAAACGCACTCAGACTGCGCTCAATAAATTGTTTGAGCTCATAGCCCGTTTGGGGCGCAAGTGCAAGAATGCCTAAAATGGCGTATTTTGTGCGATTCTGGGTCATTGCTGTCTGGATGACGAAGATGATTGGCGTTGTTGTTCGTGTTGCAGCACCAAGTTCATTCCATCACGAGCGGGTTGCCATGCTGGGTTAATTGCCAAGGCGCGTTCAAACGCCGTTTTGGCTGCGCCAAAGGCTGAATCACGCACATACACCACGCCCAGATTGCTCCAAAGCTGAACTTTGCGCTGCGGCTGGCGTTCGTAGGCTATGGCGTTCTGGAAGGCAGATGCTGCGCTGTCTAAGCGGTTTATTGCCACAAAATTCATAGCCTTGGTCAGAGACCAGTTCACGCGAATAGTGCTGTCCTGCGGGCGCAGACGTAAGGCGTGTTCCAGAGCAATGACCGCCGAATCCTGTTGCCCCCGCAAGCCATGCAACTGGGCAATAAAATTCCACGTGGTCGAAGCCTCGCGTGCGTCAATAGCAAGTGCTGCATGAAGTTGTCGTTCGGCTTCGTCAAGCAGAGCAAGCATTGTGGCGCGTTCGGCTGGGTTCGTGCTGCGTGCTGCTTGGGCAAGCAGTTGTTCGGCGTAGCGGTCGCGGTTTTTCATACTGTTTGGCGCGCTCTGCACATCGGCTTTCATCAGTGTAAAATCCGATTCCCATGCTGGAACGCGCACCAATGCACGCACCAAGTACAACAATGCCACACACGCAAGCGTAGCAAGCACGCGCTGTTCGGCAACGGCAAGCAGATTCGGCAGCCCATGCAGCAGAAGCCACGCAAGAGCAAGCGTGCTTGCCACCGAGGGCAGCAGCAAAAAGCGGTCGCCCATCACACCGCCGATGTTCACGACAATATTGGACACAATCGAAATACTTGCCGCAAACCACACTGCACACAAACCCAACACGTGCCCACTCCGCAGCCAGCGCACTGCCAACACTGCCAGCGCGGCACAGACCACCACTGCCAACAACGGTTCCCAATGCGCCCAGCCTGTGCGGGGAATCTGATTGTAGCCGTAATCGCTCGACATCGTCAGCGGAAAGAACGCATTGAGCAGATACCGACCCAACACCGTCGCAATGAGCGCGGTGCGCTCCGACGTACTGGCGTTCAAAAATGGATTGCTGAAGATATCTTCGCCAGCACGAGCGTCCACAAAGCCCACAATGGACGTGCGAAAGCCCAACAACGCCAGCCCACACACAACCAATACTGCGGCTTGAAGCGCGGGCTTTGCAAGCGACGTGTCGCTGAATGATTCGGCATGCCACTGCCGAACACACCATAGCACAAGCGGCAGCACAAGCATCATGGTCAAAGCCGTTTCTTTGGCAAAGAGCGCGAGCGTGAAACTCAGTGCGCTTACTGCCAGCCATTGATACGAGTGCCAAGAGCGTGCCGAATGGTTCTCAGCATTGAAGCGCAGAGCAGCGTAGAGCGTTACAAGGGTAAACAGCAAACACAACAGTTCATCGGCACTTTTGATGTTTGCCACAGCTTCGGTGTGAATCGGGTGCAGCGCAAACAGCAGCGATGCCGCAAATGGCAGACGCGGTGAGAATGGCAGATGAACCGAAAGGGCGGGGCGTGCTGAAGGGTTCAAAAGCATCAAGCGCAGTACGACGAAGAGCATCAGCACTGCAAGCGCGTACAGCACAAGGTTCGTCAGATGAAATACAGCGGGTTTGTCGCCCGCAATTTGCCACTGCACAGCAAATAGCACCATCGAAAGCGGGCGGTAGCGTCCGCCACTGAGCGCAAGATTGCCCACAAGCTCAGGGCTTCCTGCAAACATGTCCGTTGTCATAATCTTGGGAATACCCGCAAACCCTTGCTGCACAAAGTGGTTGTTCGACAACACTACTTTGTCGTCCAGCACGTAGCCAAAGCGCAGCGTCTGAGCATAGACCACCAATACCGCCAGCACAAGCACAACGGCTTGTGTTCGTGCTTGGTCATGCCAAGCAGTGCGGTGTTTGGATGCTGTTCGATGCTGTTTGGGGCGAGCCATAGTGGTTGCTACAAGGATTGTTACATGGTTTGTTACATCTTTTCTGGTGTGGAAATGCCCAAGATGACCAGTCCGTTGCGCATGACAATCTGTGCTGCACGAGCCAGCGCAAAGCGAGCATTCATAAGGTCTTCAGCCTCGCCCAAAATGCGGCAGTCGTGGTAAAATTTGTGAAATGCGGCGGCTGCCTCGCGCAAATATTCGGCAATGCTGTGGGGTTCTAAACTGTCGCCAGCCCGCTCAACAACATCGGGAAAGCGCAAGAGTATTTTGATAAGTTCCATCTCAGACGGGTGCGTGAGCAGATGCAGAGGCGCGTTTTGGGGTGTTGTTGGGTGCACACCAACGCTCACGCCGCGCTCTTCTGCGGTGCGGAGTATGGAGCAAATGCGGGCGTAGGCGTATTGGAGGTAAAACACAGGGTTTTTTTCCGACTGCTCTTGTGCCAAGCCAATATCGAATTCCAAATGCGTCCCTGTGCTTCGCATGATGAAAAAAAAGCGTGTTACGTCTGCGCCGAACTCTTCAATCAAGTCGTCGAGCGTGTAGCCGCGTCCTGTGCGCTTAGACATTTTGACCACTTCGCCGTTGTGGGTGAGCGTTACGAATTGGTAGATGACCACACGAATTTTGGAGGTGTCCTCGCCCAGCGTCTGGACAGCCGCCATCACATCGGGGATTGTGGCAATGTGGTCTGCACCAAAAACATCCACTACCATATCAAACTTGCGGTTGTGGAGTTTATCGTAGTGGTAGGCAATATCGGGCAAACGATAGGTGGGTTCGCCCGATGATTTCACGATGACGCGGTCTTCCTGCAAGCCCATCGCCGAGAGTTTGAGCCACGTCGCGCCGTCTTTTTCGTACACCACGCCGCGCGAGCGCAGTTCTTCAATGGTCTGTTCTACCTTGCCGTCAGTGTAGAGCGTGTCTTCGTTAAACAGCACGTCGTGGTGAATGTTCATGCGCTTCATCGTGGCATTGATAGCGTTGAAACACCAGTGTTCACCAGCTTTGCGGCAAATGGTGAGATGCTCTTCACTTGGCTCTGCCAAAGCGTTGCCATATCTTGTGTGGAGTTCGGCGGCAATTTCACGGATGTATTCGCCTTGATACAAGCTGTGGTCTTCTTCAGTTGTGGGAAAGCGATGTGCCACAGGGTCGAGGAGTTCCAAATAGCGTTTGTGAACGGAAATGCCCAAATTGTTCATTTGATTGCCCGCGTTGTTGAAGTAGTATTCACGGGTTACGTCGTAGCCGTTCCAAGCTAAAATATTCGCAATGGTATCGCCAAGAGCGGCATTACGCCCGTGACCAAGATGCAGCAAGCCTGTGGGGTTTGCGCTCACGTATTCCACGTTCACCCGAACGCCCGCGCCGCGCTTGTTCCGCCCAAGGTCATCGCCAAGCGCGAGCAATTCGGCTAATTGGAGTGCGTAGAAGCGTTCGGAAAAGCCAAAATTGATAAATCCCGCCCCGGCAATTTCCACGCGCGGAATCAGTGTGCGGTCGAGATTGACGGTATCGAGTGCGGCAACGATGTCCTGAGCCACTTGGCGCGGAGGTTTCTTGAGCGTTTTGGCAAGCGTCATGGCAACGTTAGTGGACAAATCGCCGTGTTCGGCTTGGCGTGGCACTTCTAAGGCAATTGCGGGCATCTGGTCGGCTGCAATGCCGATGGCTGCCAAGGCTTGCTGGAGCAATGGTTGGAGAACGTGTTTCATGAGGTTGTAGTTCAGTACAGACAAATGATGTAAACTCTTGCTAAGGAAAATGTTACGCACGATGCTGCGGATAAGGTGTGTCTGCTGTCGGCGGCGTGTACAGGTCGAACTTTGCCAATCCCATGCGCTGCAAAAAATGCCGAAACGACACGCCCAACACGCCGAAGCCGTAGATAACGCTGCGGCGGAAGTTGATGGACGAGGCTTCGTCAAAATATTTCGTTGGGCAAGTAATTTCGGCTATCTCAAAGCCCGCGAACACTAACTGCGAGAGCATCTGGTTGTCAAACACAAAATCGTCGGAATTTTTCATGTAATCCACCGCCAGCAATGCTTGGCGCGAGAAAGCACGGTAGCCAGTGTGGTATTCGGAGAGTTTTTGCCCGATAAGCAGATTCTGGGATAGCGTGAGAGCTCTGTTGGCGATGTACTTATATCTGGGCATTCCGCCGCGCAGCGCACCGTTGCCTAAAATGCGTGAGCCAAGCACGACGGGATACACGTCGTTGGCTATCAAGTACGCCATCGAGGGAATGAGTTTGGGAGTGTATTGGTAGTCTGGGTGCAGCATAATAACGATGTCCGCGCCGATTTCAAGGGCTTTGTTGTAGCAGGTTTTTTGGTTGCCACCGTAGCCTTTATTTTCTTCGTGGCGAATGACGTGATGAATTCCCAGCCTGTGTGCCTCTTCGAGCGTGTTATCGTGGCTTGCATCGTCCACTAAAATCACTTCATCAACAATGTCCATCGGCACTTCGCGGTAGGTTTGTTCCAGCGTTGCCTGTGCGTTGTAGGCAGGCATAACAACGACAATTTTTTTCCCGTTGAGCATAGCAGTTGTGCGTTTTACAATTGAGGTTTTGCCGTATTGTCAGAAATTTCGATATTACGAGTACGCTTGCGTTGTACAGTGTTCTTCACCGTTTGCAATTGTGTGTGGCTACAATCACGCAAAATTCCAAACTTACGAAGCCTTCCACACACGTCAAAGCCTAAATGCTAAAACTTCTAACCTTAAACTGCTACGTGCATGGAACGATTTACGGGAATGTTTGGTGTGGTCTTGATTCTGGGGCTTGCGTTTGCGTTGTCGAACAACCGCAAGCAGATTAACTATCGGTTGGTGCTTTCGGGTTTGCTGCTGCAAGCAACGCTGGCGGTGTTTATCTTAAAAGTTCCTGTGGGGCAGCAGTTGTTCGGTGCTTTAGGAGCGGGTGTGTCGAAGTTGCTCGATTATTCAGACAAAGGGGCAGAATTTGTGTTTGGTATCCTCGTCAATAAAGCAACGCTGGAGCAGATTTTTGGCAACGGCGGAAGTTTTATCTTCGCGCTGAAAGTTACACCAACGATTATTTTCGTGTCTGTGCTGGTGAGTATTGCTTACCACATTGGGCTGATGCAGCGTGTGGTATCGGTCGTGGCGCGTGGTGTCTATTACGTCATGGGCGTAAGCGGCGCAGAGGCACTTTCCAACGTCGCCAGCGCGTTTGTGGGGCAGGTGGAGGCACAAATTATGATAAAACCTTACGTTCCGGGCATGACCATGAGCGAACTGTTGGCTTCGATGTCGGGGAGCATGGCGTGTATTGCGGGCGGGGTGATGGCAGTGTATATTTCCATGGGCGTTCCCGCACCGTATTTGATAGCTGCAAGCCTCATGGCTGCTCCTGCGGCACTGGTGATTGCCAAAATCGTGTATCCCGAAACAGAACAGTCCGAAACCAAGGGCAACGTGACGCTCGAAATCAAAAAAACGAATGCCAATCTTGTGGATGCCATAGCACACGGTGCTTCGGACGGCATGAAAGTTTCTATCAATGTGATAGCAATGCTTCTGGGCTTTATTGCGCTGATAGCGATGCTCGACGCAGCATTGGGAGCATTGGGCGGTGCGCTCTCAGGGACGTTTGGCTGGTCGTGGGCTGGCGTGGGGGTGAATCTTGCCACACTGTCGCTGAAAGACCTGTTGGGTTTGGTGTTTTCGGGGTTTGCTTACGCTATGGGCGTGCCTGCACAGGATATTCAGCGTGTGGGTTCGCTACTGGGAACAAAATTCGTCATTAACGAGTTCGTAGCTTATACAGATTTGTCGCGATTGTTAGCACAAGGTATTCTTACACCGAAAGCTGTAACCATAGCCAGTTTCGCGCTGTGCGGCTTTGCAAATTTAAGTTCCATAGCCATTCAAATTGGTGGTATTGGCGAACTTGCCCCCACGCGCCGTTCAGATTTAGCCACCTTGGGCGTTCGAGCGTTGATATGCGGGACGCTGGCTTCCTATTTGTCAGCAACCATAGCGGGTATGCTGATAGGGTGAGCGATACAGCGAACGAAGCAGCGAACGCAAGCATTGCAACGGCTTTCGTGTGCAAGCAAGCCCTGTAGCTCAATTCGGCACGAACACCGCCTTCTGTCAAACGGGACTGCACAGCACAAAACCTCAAAAAGGCATCAAAGGTTGTGAAATAACGATGTAAGAACAATTCGTGAGAACGAACACCATGATTGCACTCCCCGTACTCTCACCAGTACAAAGCAGACTACCCACTGTGTCAGCTCATGCAGAGTCATCCCATGCAGACAGTGCTGCATTGATGATAGACAATCATGGACGACCAATCACCTACGTGCGGCTTGCCGTTACGGACAAGTGCAACTTGCGCTGCACGTACTGTATGCCCGAAACGATGAAATTTGCGTCCGAACGGGAGTTGATGACCCTTGATGAAATGCTGCGAGTGATGAACGTGCTGGCTTCGTTGGGTATTCGCAAAGTGCGGATAACAGGCGGCGAGCCGTTTGTGCGCAAAGGGCTGATGGAGTTGTTGTGGCGGTTGCGTGAGCTATCGGGCATCGATGAAGTGCATATAACCACGAACGGCATACTCACCGCGCCACACGTGCCGCAGCTTGCCGCGCTTGGCATCAATGCTGTTAATCTGAGCCTTGATACGCTCGACCACGAACGTTTCAAAGCTATCACGCGCCGTGACGGACTCGAGGCTGTGTTGGCAACGTTTCACGCGCTCGTGGCACACAACGTTCCCACAAAACTCAATGCTGTGGTCATGGATGGCATCAATATCGACGACATTGTGCCGCTTGCACGGCTGACAAAGGAGTATCCCGTCGAGGTGCGTTTTATCGAAGATATGCCGTTTGACGGCGCAAGCACTACAACAAGCCGTGCTAACGCCCAAGACGTTCGGCGACTTCGGTGGAACTATCAAGCTATTGTCGAACATCTGCGTTCGGCATTTCCTGCCATGCAGCAGACAGAAAGTGATGTTCATGCAACCTCTGTGAACTATGCCATCGCAGGGCATCGCGGTACAGTGGGCGTGATAGCGGGATTTTCACGAACATTTTGCGGAGCGTGTAATCGCCTGCGCATTACGGCAAAGGGGATACTTAAAACGTGTTTATACGATGCAGGAGTAGCAGATTTGAAGGGGCTTTTGCGGCAGGGTGCTTCTGACGACGATCTCCGCCAGACGCTCTTGGACAGCGTTGCGCATCGTTTCAAAGACGGTTTTGAAGCCGAAGAACACGCCCGCAAATACGCACCAACGCTTGATTCGATGTCCGTGATTGGTGGGTAATCCGACCCAGGCTTGAGCATCGTAGTGTGGAATTACCGACGGCGGACGTAACGCTTTTTCTACAAACACTCTTTCTTCATAATGCTCGCTGTCTCGACTGTTGGTCTGAAAAGAGCAATAAGGCGCGTCATCTGCGTCTTGGGAGTGGTTGTCGGTGTAATGATTGTTGTTGTTCCAACAACATTTGGGCAGGTCTATCGCTTGCAGGGTCGGCTTACTCCACAGCAACTCAAGGAAGAAAAGGACTTGCGTGCGCGTCTTGCGTTAGTAAACGATACCGTTCGTGTGGAAATTCTTGATTCTCTTGCATGGTTGTACAGGGCGACAGATTTTGAGCGGGCAATGTACTACGTTCAATGGGCTGCCCGTGAGGTAGAACGCTTAGGCTTTCCCCGTGTGCGTGCAGAAAATCAGAACTACATGGGAATTATCTACCGCAACTTGGGCAATTATCCTCAAGCGATGCGGTGCTTTGTGGAAGCACGGCGGATAGCCGAACACTATGGATATAAACGGGAAGAAGCCTACGCGCTCAATAACATTGGGGATATTTATCGGTATGAAGGCAACTACACTGACGCACAGCGGTTTGTCCTGCAATCGCTCCAGCACTTTACGAACCTGCGGGACACCGCAGGGCTGCATTATTGTGCAATTCGCTTGGGCGAGATTAGCAGAAGTACAGGGAATTTCTCACGTTCATTGGCGCATTTTCACGATGCCCTGTGCTATGCACAAGCATTACAGAATAAGGGTTGGGAAGCGGGTGCGTTGAATCGCATCGGGCAGGTGTATCAACTCCAAAGAAACCATGCTAAGGCTCTCGAAGCATTCAGCTCGGCATTGCAGATTTCCATGCGCTTGCCGCACGATGAAGATGAACAATGTTCCATACTCATAGAAATCGGAAAGACGTATTATGCCCAACAACGGACTGATTCCGCCATGCTTGTACTGCATCGCGGATTACAGATGGCGGAGATGATTGGTCTAAAACAGCAGATTCGAGAAGCCTCAAGAATCTTGGCGGAAATGTACACGGAAAAACGGCAGTTTGAGAAAGCCTTGCAGCACCGCAATCGGCAGTTAGCAGTGAATGATTCTCTGTACACAGAAATTGGACGCAGGGAAATTGAAAAAATCAGCGCAAAATACGAATTAGAGAAGCAGCAAAATGCTCTGCGCACGCTCAACGAAGCACAACAACGAGAGCGAATGATTAGTTGGGGTTTGGCGGTAGGTGTGGCGGTGTTGCTTCTTGTGGTAGTGTTGTTGTACCGTTATGCAAGCGCGGAACGCCGCGCTCGCGTCGAGATACTGCGCCAACAAGAAATTTTAGAGCATCAATCGGTGGAAATTGAATCCGCAAATGCGGCATTGATTGAGCGAAATGAAGCGTTGGCCGCACTCAATAGTGAAAAAACAGAGTTGATGAACATCGTTGCCCATGACTTGAAAAATCCTATCACTGCCGTCCATGGATTGGCGGACTTGATTGCAAGCGGTTTTGTGCCTCAAGAGCAGTTGCAGGAACTATCGCAGCAAATCGTTGCAACGGCAGAGCGAATGATACAGTTAGTAACGAACATTCTTGACAGTAACCGTTTTGATGACGGTCTGGCAACGCTGCGGTGCGTGGCGATAGATATCCTGCCTATTGTCGAAGCAACGTGCTGGCAGTACCAGACTGCCGCAGAAGCCAAAAAGATTACTCTGCATTATGAGCCTTGCGTTGAGTCTGCGCTCGCCCTTGCTGATGAGCAAGCGTTAATGCAGGTGACGGAAAATCTTCTGTCAAACGCCGTGAAGTATTCACCGCTGGGGAAAAACATCGTTGCCCGCGTACGTTCAAACAACGAGAAGGTGTACATCGAAATCCAAGACGAAGGACCGGGAATTTCGGAAGAGGATATGAAAAAACTCTTTGGAAAATTCGCCCGCCTTTCGGCACAGCCCACAGGCGGCGAACATAGCACAGGACTGGGCTTGAGTATTGTGAAGAAAATGGTCGAAGCCATGAACGGGCGCGTGTGGTGCGAGAGTGAGTTGGGCAAAGGCGCGACGTTTGTGGTGGAATTGCCAAAAGCGATTGGAATATAAAGCGACTGGAGTATCAAGAGGCAAACTCCTCTGTTTTTGCTTCTATCCCGCCTGAACAACTTGCCAAACCAACGACACAAAAGATTGCTCTTGAAAAAGAAAATTTATGCGTAAATTCTGCGTCTGGCTGTAGAAGCCAGCATTTATCGTTCAACTGGATTTTCGGTGATATATGTTTTTGTACCTTTGGTCGTATTGCTACAGTGTGCCTCTGCTTGACCTTTTTTCCACTATTTCACGTATTGACTTATGAATGGTAGCTTTGCCGCCTCGATGACCAACAAGGTACTTGCTCGAAACAACGTTGTTGTAAAAGGCGATAGCGATCGCGCTATGCTCTTTGCACACGGATACGGCTGCGACCAAACTATGTGGCGGTTTGTTGCGCCGGCGTTTGAAGATACGCACAAAATTATTCTCTTCGACCACGTCGGTGCGGGAAAATCCGACCTTGCCGCGTACGACAAGAACAAATACTCTTCGCTGGAAGGCTACGCAGACGATATTTTGGAGATATGCGCGAGTATCTCGGCTCGCAACGTGGTTATCGTTGGTCATTCGGTCAGCGCAATGATAGCAGCTTTGGCGACTATCAAAGAACCGTCGTTCTTTAGCGCACTGGTCATGGTTTGTCCTTCGCCGCGGTACGTCAATGACGGCAACTATGTGGGTGGTTTGTCTGCAAGCGATATTGACGACTTACTAAACGCGCTCGAAAGCAACTATTTAGGTTGGGCGAGCCAGATGGCTCCGGCGATTATGGGCAATCCCGAACGTCACGAACTGGGCGCGGAACTCACCAATAGTTTCTGCCGAACAGACCCGGAAATCGCCAAGCATTTTGCCCGCGTAACCTTCACAAGCGACAATCGCGCCGATTTACCGCGCATCACTGTGCCGTCGCTTATTTTGCAATGTTCCTCTGATGTTATCGCGCCGCTGTCCGTTGGTGAATACGTTCACCGCAACACGCCGAATAGTTCGCTTGTCGTCATGAAAGCCGTAGGGCATTGTCCGCATTTGAGCGCACCGGATGAAACTATTGCTGCAATACGGCAGTTCCTTAATGATAAAGTGTATTCCTCGCCATGATTTTGCTCGCTGTATGATTCCTTTTATTAGTTCAGTCACGCAAACCTCAAACGCCGACGTGTTCGACCAACAATCCGAAGAGGCACTCTACAACCAACTCTACGACGAGTTACGCATTGGATACTTTTCCGCAGGCAGCGACGATGTGGTGTTGAACGCCAATTCCACGCTTCTTCGGTGGACGGGATTCTCGCACGAAGAACTTGTCGGGAAAATGCACTGGTGGGAAATGTTTTCCATTGGTGGCAGAATATATTGCGAAACGCATGTTGTGCCGTTATTGCAAATGCAACACTTCGTCAAGGAGATTGCCTTAGAACTTGCAGGTAAGAACAAAGAGAAAACACCGGTACTGTTGCAGGCTTCGCTGACGAAAAATGTTGAAGAAGAGTCCAAAAGTTTTCTGCGGGGCGTGCTTATAGACGCAAGCGACCGCCGTGCTTACGAACGGGAAGTCTTCTTGGCAAAAGCCCGTGCCGAAGAGCTCGCCGCACGTTTGGGCGAGTCGGAGCGACAACTTCGCGAACTTATGGATACGGTACTTCACGATTTGCGCAATCCTTTGCACAGTTTGTTGTTGAGTCTCGAAATCTTGCAGGCGGCGGAGTATCACGACAACAATGCTGCACAAAAAAGGCAAACAGTGATGAACATAGCCTATAAAACCGTCGAGCAGATGAAGGAAACGCTGGAGAATTTGCAATCTATGAATGCCTTAGAACAAGGCATGGTTCGCGTTGTTGCAGAGCCATGCAGTCTGCGCGAACTTATGGAAAGCGTTGTGGCAAAATATACATCGTATGCTGCTGCAAAAAATATCGAGTTGCGACTTGATATCCGCACTGATAACGTTCAGCGTGATATTACCTGGCAAACCGACAGAAATTTCTTTCGGCAAAGTATAGAGAATCTTGTTTCCAACGCCGTCAAATACTCGCCACACGAGAAGCAGGTCGTGGTGCGGTTGAAAGCGTCTGCTGAGGCGGTTCGCGTAGAGGTTCAGGACGAGGGTCCGGGCATTTCGGAAGAAGACATGAAAAAACTGTTCGGGAAATTCGTTCGTCTCTCTGCACGCCCGACCGGCGGTGAACACAGCACAGGGCTGGGCTTGAGCATCGTCAAGAAAATGGTCGAAGCGATGAACGGGCGCGTGTGGTGCGAATCGGAAGTGGGCAAAGGCGCAACGTTTATTGTGGAATTGCCGAAAGCCGAATAAATTGCGTATATTCGAGTTCGGTACACCAAGGAGTTGTCTAACATTTTCAAAAATGAGCGCGGAGAACGCAGAGAGATTATGAGTAGAGAAAAAGTATTCTTAACGAGCGAGGAACAGATATTGTCCTGCTTCTCTGCGCCCTCGGCGTTCTCTGCGCTTAAATTTTAGACAACTTCATTGTGTGAACGCATCCAAAATTGCCTAACCTCTCTCATCTGCCCCAGAATGCTCGATAAAATCTCAAAGCCTCTGCAAAACAAGCAAGCGCAGAGCAACGAAATATTTCAACTCACCAAGGACAAAGCCACTATGAATAACCAATCACTCCAGCCCGAGCAGCGGCGGCGAATTGCACAAGCAATCAACTTGTGTGCATTTGCTGGGCTGCTTGTGTGTATGGCGTGTAGTGCCGTGCAGCCTGTGCGTGTGCTTCCTGTGGGGCAAACGCAACTTACGGCTTCGCTTGGCGGACCTATACTGCCGAACTCCAGCCCGACGATTATTGTGCCGTATTTGACGCTTGGTGCAATGCACGGTGTCAGTGAATCGGTAACGCTCACGGGGCAGTTCCACGCGCTGATGGCGGTGTTTGGAACGCTTGGCGTGGATGCTGGCGCTGCCGCACGGCTGCTGAAACAAGACGGTGCCGTGCCTGAACTCACCGCGCACGGCAAGGTGTATCTGTTCTCGAATTTTCGTCCGGGCGCAACGCGCCTGTATCCCTATCTGTCGCTGAACGCCAGTTACCAGCTTGGTGAAATGCTGTTGGCGTATGCTGCCGTAGAAAATGTGGTGTCGTTTACGGGTTCACCGTACTATTTTTTGAATCCTTCAGTGGGCGGTCAAGTGCGGCTTTCGGAGCGGGTGAATCTGCAAGTGGAAGCAAAGTATCTGGCGGCGAACGTGAACACGCTCAACGGCATTTTTGAAGCGCAATCCACCATTGGCTCAACGGGCTCTATCGGCGCAATGCTTGGTTTTACCTGTGCGTTGGGCGATGTGCCTCCTGTGCAGACAAAGTAATCTCAAGGTGCTGACCTCTTTACATCGTTCACTGTACTATTTGACCCTGTAACTATGAAGAGATTTCAGAATATTTCTCGGAACACTGCCCAGAACAGTGTTCAACGTGGCGTAGGCTTTGCCCGCTTGGCAATGCTCGTTGGTGCTGTGGTCATGCTTGGCGGCTGCGCCCAAATGGACGGTTTTTTGTTCAATACCCGCAAACTCACTGCATACACCCTCAGTACGGCAGTCATTCCCGAAAGCGCACGCGAGTTTGTTACGCTGAGTTCGCAGGGCAAAAAAATCTACGGCTTTTGGGTGCGTGCTGCTGTGCCAAACCCGCAAGTAACGGTGCTGTACAGCCATGGTAACAAATGGCATATTGGCGAATACTGGGACAGAGTGGAGTTGCTCTACAAAGCGGGCGTGAACGTCTTTATCTACGACTACCAAGGATTCGGCATGAGCGAAGGGCAATCGTCCGAAGAAGGGCTGCAGTCGGATGCAAAAGCCGCTTTGGAATACGTGCTGTCGCGCCCTGAAACGCGCTCCACACGCTTGGTGTACTATGGCTACTCGCTTGGCGGGTATCCGTCGGTGTATTTAGCGGGATACGTGCGGCAGCCAGACGCGCTTATCACCGAATGTATTTTTGCTTCGTCGGAAGCGTTAGTGCAAAGCGGTACGCTGTTGGATGTGCCCGGGTCATTTTTGATGCGTGGCGAGTTCAACAATGCTGAAAACATCAAGCGCGTTCGCTGCCCGTACTACCTGCTGCACGGCACGCAAGACCGCTTTATTGACATCAATCGTCATGGCAGAAGAATTTTTAACAATGCCAACAATCCCAAAGAATTTATTGAAGTGTCGGGCGCGGGACACAGCAATATCCCTGAGACAATGGGCGAAGCACAATACATAAGCCGTTTGCGGCTGGCGGTGGGAATTCGATAATGGTGTTTTACAAAGGAGAAAGTGCAGGCAACTATGACGAATACATCAAACAGCGAGCCTTATGCACCCTCAGAGGCAGCAATTGCAGCATTGTTTCGACAATCAGCCACTGGAACGCATACCGTGCCACTACTGATGAACAGGTGCAAGTACTGCAGAGCCTTGCACCTGAAAAACAACGGGAATATCTACAACACCTGCTTAAGGCAACGCAAAGCTGTAATGAATAACGCAGTTCGGGAAATGTTGTACCTCGTAAACGGTTTCTCCAACGAGGGGATTTTGTTTGTGTGTAGCCACAGTGCTGCTGAGAAGTTCAACACTATCGCAGCCCAACATTCTGCTATGGTTGCTATTACGCTCATCATTCAAGCCTACAAATCTCTGAGAGATACATGTCGGTACGACCCGATGGGAAGTTGGCGAATACTTGGGATACACAATTGTTTGTAGGTTGTACCGAAACAGAGTGTTTGAGATTTGGATTGTTCGTGAACGCTGAGAAAGACCGCTATGATTTCTGTTGCTGAAGCTCTCACGCTCGTTGAACGCCACACACCGCCGCGACGCACACAACGTGTGCCGTTGCACAAGGCGCACGGACGGGTTTTGGCGGAGGACGTTTACGCTGCTGCGCCGTCGCCGCGCTTCACCAATAGTGCCATGGACGGCTTTGCGGTGCGTTCCGAAGACTGCGGTAACGACACTGTTTTGCCAATTGTTGGCAAAAGTGCTGCGGGCAAGCCATTTGAGGGACGGCTGCCGCGTGGCGCAGCTATCGGTATCAGCACTGGCGCGGTGCTGCCTGACGGTGCCGACGCGGTAGTGCCTGTGGAAGATGCTGAATTGCTTATCGTCGAAGGCAGCGATGCTGTTTGCCCGCTTGCACGGGTCAAGCAAGGTCAGTATGTTCGTCGTCAGGGCAGCGAATACGCTCAGGGTGATGCGCTATTGCGTTCGGGGACGCTGCTCAATGCTGCTCGTGTGGCATTGTTGGCGCAGAACGGCAACGAGGAAGTGGCGGTTGTCGCGCTGCCGCGTGTGGCGGTCGTGGTTACGGGCGAGGAGATTGTCCAAGACGCGTCTGCACTGCGTGAAGGGGCAATTATGGATGCCAACAGCCCAATGCTGGCGGCGGCATTGGCAGAATCAGGAGCAGAATGCGTCTTTGTGCGTCGCGTAGGCGACACGCTGGAAGAAACTGTGCAGGTGTTGCGCGAGGCAACGCAAATAGCGGATATTGTGCTGACAACGGGCGGCGCATCGGTCGGCGAGCATGACGCTCTGAAACCAGCCGCACAAACGCTGGGGTTCGAGACGATTTTTTGGCGTGTGCGTCAAAAACCGGGCAAGCCATTACTGTTCGCTAAACGTGCGGACACGGTGCTGTTTGGTTTGCCCGGAAATCCTGTGTCAGTGTTGATGTGCTACAAACACTATGTGCATCCTATGATAACAACGCTGCGCGGCTTGCATCCGAAAGACCAACGGGTTATTGGTGTAGTTTCGCAAGAATTGGTGGACATGACGGCGCGTCGTGAACTACGGGCTGAGTTCGTGCGAGTGCGTTTAGACTATGCTTCAAACGCTCATGCAGCACATACCGCTTCATTGCTGGGTTCAGCAACGCTGCCCAGCATTATTCCGATAGAAAAACAAGAATCTTTTATGCTAACATCGCTGACAAATGCCGACGGTTTTGTATTTTTGGAAGTGAGTACGCATCTACAACCAGGGATGATGATAGAAGTGGTGCTGCTGTAACGACAGGAGATAGTGGGAAAAGAAAGCAATGATGGGCATTCCATGATGCATACTCAATGATGGGCATTACCAGTAATTACGCCTTCTACAAAGCAATCGCGTGCATGATAATAGACTTGCCTTCTCTGAGTGCAGCAAACTACGCATGAGATTGTGTTGTGCCTTCACTCCACGATAGTATTGACGATTTTTATTCACTACTCAACACAGTCCTGAATAAAGGAAAACACCATGCACAAGTATAACAAATCGGTTCTGGTCGTTGATGACCACGCCATGAGCATCAAACTCTTGGAGCAAATTCTGACCAACGAAGGGTTTGATGTGTTTTCTGCGCCTTCGGGGGAAGAAGCAATTACGATGGTACAAGATTTTAAGCCTGATATAGTCTTGTTGGACATTATCCTTGCTGGTATTAACGGCTATAAAACCTGTCAGGTACTCAAGGTGATGTCGCCAGATTTGCCAATCATCTTTTTGAGTACGGTAGCAGACAAGGAAAAAGGTCTCCAAATGGGTGCGGTAGATTACATCATTAAACCCTTTCAGATGCAAGACGTGGTGTATCGTGTGAAAAAGCATTTGGGAATTGTTGCCGACGAGCCAACGGCGTAAGTATATGGTGAAACCGTGCTATGAACGAACTTTCGCATCATCCGCATCACCATCGTACCACAGTGGACGCAACGCTCTATCAGGCAATTATCCTTGACCACAGCAAACATCCACGAAACTTCGGTCGGCTGGAAGCCTCAACGGTACAAGCGCAGGAAGTGAATCGTTTGTGCGGGGATAGCCTGACGGTGTTTGCGCGGCTTGAGGGCGAGCGCGTTACCGAAGTGCAATTCATTGGCTCGGCATGTGCGGTGGCAACTGCTTCCGCCTCGCTGATGACAACGCTTGTTCGTGGCAAAAGCCGCCAAGAAATTGCATCACTGGCAGAAGAGTTTGAGCAGTTTTTGCGCACGGATTGTCAAGCCTCGCAAAGACTGGAAGAACTCCGAGCGTTTGAAGGCGTTCGGCACTATGCTGTACGCATCAAATGTGCGCTACTGCCTTGGAAAGCCTTACAGAAGAGTTTAGTTGCTCCTCCGACAGTCTTGCCGTAACAATGGCATTATTCTTGGATACTCAATCTGCAGAATAGCGTACATACTATGGAACTGCGTTTGCAAACACATCGTCTTTGGTTGGGTCTAACACCAGAAGAACTACAAGGTCTTGCCAGTGGCGAAACGCTGATGGAAGTCGTGTTTTTTGGCGGCTCACGGCGGTTGTTGTACGAACTTACGCCCTCGTCTGTGTATCCTGAAACGACTGCTGTTCTCGAAGATGGTCATATAACCGTCATCATTCCGCAATCGAAGGTCGTGGCATGGATGGAAAACTCGATGCCCACGCTTTCTGCTTCACAAATGGTCAGCACCGACGGCGATATGCTCACTATTGTTCTGGAAAAAATGTGAGAAAACACGGTGTATCGGCTTGTCAAAGATGCTCAACAGCCAAGATTTTCTCCAACAACAGGATTTTCTCCACATACTTGCAACTAACATAGCATGAATGAAGGTAGCTGGACACACCTTGACCCCAAAGGCAATCCCACTATGGTAGCTGTGGGCGATAAACCCGTCAGCCAACGCATGGCACTGGCGCAAGCGCGGGTGCGCTTTCCAGATGATGTAGCCGAACAATTAGCATTGCACCAAGGCGAGATACATACCCCAAAAGGCGCAGTGTTCCAAACGGCAATCATAGCTGGTGTGATGGCAGCAAAAAAAACGGGCGATATCATCCCTCTGTGTCATCCCCTTGGATTAGAACATTGCGAAATCCGTATGGTCGTTGAACGTCGCACGGATGTTGTGATAGAATGTCATGTGAGCATGACTGGAAAAACTGGCGTAGAAATGGAAGCACTCACAGGAGCAAGCGTGGCAGCACTAACGGTGTATGATATGTGCAAAGCCTTTTCCCATGAGATTACCATTACCGATATCCAATTGCTCGAAAAACGGGGTGGCAAACGTGATGTTGTTCGGTCATCAACACGGTTATCAACGCAGTAAAGCGCAGCACAAGAGCAACAGGGTCATCTGACGAACAAGCACACAACATAGGAGTTATTGTCGTATGTTTCATTGGCAACCAGCACGATATGTACGGGCATATACGCGGGTTTGGCTTATCATCCTTATTATGGGTGCTGGAGTTCAGCCAATGTCTGTTTGGAGTCAGATGCACGTCCCCTGTGCCGGCGATGAGTACGGCGGAACGTCTGTGCGAACGGCTATTGAACAAGCCATGCTCTCAGGTTCAACGGAGAGCGTCGTTCACGCTATCAACAAAGGCAAAGCTCTACGGGGTAATGCTGTGGGTTGTGCTACGCAAGGCTATAAATACAGCACGTCCAATACGCAACAGCCATCGTTTGCTGAGGTGTTTCAGGTATGGCAAACTCTTCACGCGCCTGCATTGACAAGTTTTCGGGCGCGGTGTCCAGCAGTGGGTCGAGAATGGGCTGCTGCTGCGCTTGGGGCGTATTACGCACGCTTGGTGGGCGGAAACATTGATACTACCGCGCTTATCCAGATTGCCCAGATGACCGAAGCCCAGCAGTACAAACGCGAAAACGCTGGCGATACGCTGATTGCGCCAGAGGGCATTTTTGCCTATCCGCAGTTTTTTGTGTTAGACTCTTGCTACCGCCAAGACGCTATCAGCGAGGGTGTTAATGCCATTTGCAAACTGTATCCGTCGCTTTGTGTGCATTACAAAAACGGTCTGTACGCGGGGCAAAAATTCGTGGTTGCCGATGTGAAGCCCGCGTTGGGCTTATTTGATGGCGGCATGAGCTATGACCACGCTTGGGCAGCAGCCATGATGATAGAAGCCTCGTTACAACTGCCAGATTGGGGGATGCAGGAATTCTGCCGCCGTTCGGCACTTATGGCTGGAGAATGGGCAATCACTGAGCCGCCAGTCAGGACGCATCATTATACAGCAAAACTTGTGTGGTTGCTGGCACAGTTATACGATTTGACGGGCGACAAACGCTTTCGCAAGGCAATGGTCGAAAAATTAGACTGGAACTTGGTTCCGGGCGTACTTATGGACGAAGACGGCGACGGTAACGTTGATGGTATGGTCAAACGCCCAATGGCGTACTTGGATTCACCTGTGGCAAGACGACCCGGCAGAATGTGGGACGGTCTGAACTCCTTGCCCGGCTACCAAGCTATCAATACATGGGCGTTGGTGGAAGCCTACTGTGCTTTGCGCGACCGCGAGGGACTCAAAGGCGAAGATTCGCTCTATATTCGCAAACTCAGGCGGTATGCTGTGGCAATGCTGGATAATCTAGCATGGGAAGTTGTGCGGCTCGGTCCGCCGATAAACACTGGTATAAGCCAAATTCCTCTTGCGCTGCTGTTGGGAATGTGGAAAATAGCTGCCTACGAACGCCAGCCAAACGACCTTTGGGAAGAGGCTATGGCGATGCTGTGGAACACAGGCTATGCGAAAACCTTTGGTGCCGCCACCCCGTCGGTAGGGCTGTACATGGCGTATCGTTCTGGCAAGCGATATTTGCCTTTGCACAAGCGCGAGCCAGTGGTGGTGAACATTAAAAGCCTACCGCAAAAAATTGTGTTAGAGCAAAATACGCCCAACCCATTTTCTGACCACACAACGATTCGCTTTCAGATTGCAACGGCGGGATTAGTAACCTTAAAAATTTACGACATCATTGGTCACGAAGTCGCGGCAATTCTGAAAAATGAGTGGATGCCAGCAGGAACGCACTACGTTAATTGCAAAGCCTCAGAGTTGCCCAGTGGAAGCTACGTCTATCGCTTGCAGGTGGGTGATATGATGGAGTACAAACTCATGCAAGTCGTGAAAGCTAAATAGTCGGTGTTACCCAACCAGAGACTTCAGGCAGCATCAAGCAGCCCAATTCTTAGAAAGTATCTGAGCACTCAAGAAACAATTCGCGCAAAGACTGCAAAGCCGAGATTTTCAAGTGTTTGCGCCCTTTCTGTTCTTCCGTTGCGTTCTTTGTGTGAACCTACGAATGCATGAAACAATCTATTGTTCGGAAACTTTCTTGGGCACTTCCTGAAGGATGAACAAACCTCCTGACACGAACACTATCCTTTTCAGCATCGTTTTTAGAGCGTTTGATGGATATTTTGGGAGAAGTCCTTGCGGCTCAACACCGCATCAGACCATACATTCTGCATACACCCTTGATGTATTCGCACTACTTGAGCGGTTTGTGCAAAGGTCGCGTGTACCTGAAGTTGGAAAACGAGCAGCACACAGGTTCATTCAAAGCGCGAGGCAGCCTGAACAAAGTGCTTTCACTCACCGCCGATGAACGTATGCAAGGTGCTATCACTGCATCGAGTGGTAATCACGGTTTGGGGTTTGCCCGTGCTTTGGAAATTGCGAACATGAAGGGTTTGATAGTATTACCACGCTCGGCTTCGAGTGCGAAACGCCTGGCTCTTGCAGCCTATAATAATGTGTCAACGGAGTTCATAGACGGGGATGCTTTAGATGCTGAATTGTACGCCAAACGCCACGCTAAGGAGCATGATTTGATATGGGTTTCACCCTACAATGACCCTCACGTCATCGGTGGGCAGGGAACCATTGGCATCGAACTTGCCGAACAGCTTCCCGAGATCCACAATGTGTTTGTTACCGTTGGCGGCGGTGGCTTGGCAGGCGGTGTGGGAACATATCTCAAAGCTATGAGTCCTCAAACCCGCATCATTGGCTGTTTGCCAGAGAATTCGCCAGAAATGTACCTGTGGGTAAAGTCTGGCATGTACCAGACCGTCGAGCCACGAGCCACGCTCTCCGATGGCTCTGCGGGCGCACCTGAGCCTGAGGCTATCACGTACCCGCTCTGCCGCGACCTCATAGATACGTTCTGTTTGGTGCCAGAAGAAGCAATTGCCCACGCGATGCGTCTGATGGTGGCGTATCATCATAAAATTATTGAAGGTGCTGCCGCCGTTGCCGTAGCAGCATTCATCCAAAACGCCGAGAGTTTCAAAAATCAAACTACCGTTATTATCATTTGTGGTGGCAACGTCGCACTCGAAACCTTGCGAGGGGTCTTGTGCGATAGTCTATACACATAGGACGTTCGCAGCATGGCATTTTTTTCTGAACAAGAGCGTACTCTTTTGCTCCACAAGGCTTAACATTGTTGCGAAAGTCCTAAACCATTTTTGCCATATTATTCACGATTTTCCATGATACAACCTCGACTCCGCACACAGATACGACGATGGTTTCTTTATGTCGTTATTGCACAATCGCTACAAATACTTCCAGCATTTTCACAAACACCAAAAAAAACGCAGCCGCCAGCTATCAGCAGTTCAGTGGAAATGCAACAACCACTTCCCACGATGTTCTACACGTTGAATCTGAACGACCGTGCCGACGACCAATTTAAGGTGAAGTTGTCAGTAAGTGGCTTAAAGCCTGAACATTCTGTCTATCAATTTGCTTCCACTGCGCCCGGCGCATACCAAGTGATGAACATGGGGCGGTATGTTCGCAGGTTTAAGGCTTTTGACAAGGCAGGGAAAGAAGTAAAAACCGAGCGTGTAAGCGTCAATCAGTGGAAATTTGCCGACCCAACAAGCGTTGTCGAAATTCAGTATGCTATTGCTGAAACGTGGGACTCTGTGGTGAAAGAAAACCCTATCTACGAAATGTGCGGTTCATCGTTAGAGCAAGACCACGCACTCGTCAATGGGCAAACAGCGTTTGGCTATATTACCGGCTTGCAGCACGCGCCGGTGATGCTCAGGATTGAACGACCCGCGTCATGGAACGTCGGCACAGCATTAGACACCAACGAACAAGGGATGTTCGTTGCCAAAAACTATGACCACTTGGTGGATTCTCCCATATTGCTTGGCAGACTAACCCGCTCTGCTACAACGGTCAAGGGCGCAGAGATTGAAATTTACACCTACTCCAAAACTGGTAAAATTCGCTCCGAGCAGTTGTTGGATGCAATGCAGTCCATGTTGCGTGCTGCTGGAGAGTTTATGCGCGAACTACCCGTTCAACGATATGTGTTCTTGTATCACTTTGAGAATCAGTCGGTGGGCGCATGGGAACACTCCTACAGCTCGGAATACGTCCTCGAAGAAAAAGACTACACGCCCGAATACGGTCAAACCATTACCGACATTGCTGCGCATGAATTTTTTCACGTGATGACACCGCTGAGCATCCACAGCGAGCTCATTGAGCAATTTAATTTCGTTACGCCCACAGCATCGGAACATTTGTGGCTCTACGAAGGCACCACCGAATGGGCTGCTCACATCATGCAACTTCGTGCTGGCTTGATAACCCCGGAGCAGTGGTTCAAAACTACGAGCCAGAAAATTTTCTACGACCGTGTGTTGTACGACCGTAATTACAGCCTTAGCAAACTTTCCCTGACATCGTTTACGCCCGCAGGACAAAAGCAGTATGGCAATATTTATATGCGCGGCGCGTTGGTCTCAACGCTATTAGACATTCGCTTACTGGAGCTTTCAGGCAGTAAGCGCGGTTTACGGGAGTTAGTGCTGGAATTAGCGAAAAAATATGGTCCGTCAAAGCCATTTTCGGAAAAAGACTTCTTCAAAGAACTTGTTGCCATGACGTATCCCGAAATTGAGCAGTTTATCGAGGATTACATTAAACACGCACAGCCGTTGCCCATAAAAGAGTATTTCGAGAAACTGGGCATTACCTATTTTGATGCAAAACCGCTCGGCAACGACGTAGTGGAATTATCGGTCAGGACAACGCTTCAAAATGGTAAGTTTATCGTTACCGACTATCGTTCGGCGTTAGATACCTGCGGCATCCGCGAAGGCGACGAAGTCATTTCGCTCAACGACAAACCCATTGAAGCGAAAAGCGTAAACGCGCTGAACGCGCAGTTTGCCAAACTCCCTGTGGGCAGCACGTACACGCTGGGTGTTCGGCGCGACGGCAAAGACCTGACACTCAGACTTCCCGCGGTAGCAAAAAAAGCCGAACAACCTTACGTGTTTGAATTCAACCCGAACGCCTATAAAAAGCAAATTGCCCTGCGCGAGGCATGGATGAAAAATTTGAAGTAACTACGCAACACACAACGCCCTTTGAACAGTGAGGATATCCATGAACACAAAACACTACTCTCGCTATGCGTCTATCATGCACAGGTGTATGATGGTTATAGGAGTGCTTATGATGCACGTACAGAGTTCAGCGCAGTCGCCACAAGTGGCAAAAGGAGCAAGCACTACGCCCTCGCAAAAGGTTGTGTTGGCAATTCACGGTGGTGCTGGTACGATTCTAAAAAAAACCATGACCGCTGAAAAAGAAGCCGCTATTACCGCCGCGCTTACGCAGTCGCTCAAGGCGGGCTACGAGGTGCTCAAACAAGGCGGAACAAGCACGGATGCCGTGCAGGCGGCGATTATAGTGATGGAAGATTCGCCACTGTTTAACGCGGGCAAAGGCGCAGTGTTCGCCTCTGACGGAAAAAACGAACTTGATGCGGCACTGATGGACGGCAAAACCCACAAGGCGGGGGCAATTGCTGGCGTTCGGCACATTAAAAATCCGATTATGCTTGCTCGGGCAGTGATGGAACGCTCAGAACACGTGCTGCTCACCCGCGAGGGCGCAGAAGAGTTTGCCTTGCAACAAGGATTTGCGCTCGTGCCAACAGAGTATTTTTATACGCCGCAACGCTGGGAAAACTTGATGAAAGAACAGGAATGGGAACGCCACGATAAGCGCAAGGACGGAAACCCCAATCAACCAGACAGCACCAACCAAGAACGCAAGCACGGCACCGTTGGGGCGGTTGCTTTGGACAACGCGGGCAATTTGGCAGCAGGAACTTCCACTGGCGGCATGACCAACAAAAAATGGGGACGTGTGGGCGATTCACCGCTTATTGGCGCGGGAACATATGCGGACAATGCCACCTGTGCCGTCTCCGCTACGGGACACGGTGAATACTTTATTCGTGCGGTGGTCGCGCACGACATTGCTGCACGAATGCGGTACAAAGCTATTTCCGTCAAACAAGCAGCTGAAGAGGTTGTGATGAAGCGACTTGTCGAAATGGGCGGCACCGGTGGAGTAATTGCGCTTGATGCCAAAGGCAACGTTGCGATGCCTTTTAACACCGAAGGAATGTATCGTGGTTATATTACCGAGAACGGCACTATTACGATAGGAATATACCGATAGGTGCAGCCCATAAAAACGTCACCTTTTTGGTTACAGTGCAACTTCCTATACGACAAATGTTCGGCTCTTTGTGTACGTCGTTTGCTGCCTGGTCATTGACGGTTTTGTGCTGCGAATCTTCTGTAAGCTGCTTGAATACATGCTTTGCGGGTTGCAGGTGAGAATTGGTGAATTATGTGCCGAACGATGAACAACCTTTTGGCACGCTTGTTGGGTTACTATTCAGCGTAGCACTGCCTAATAAGGTTGATTCACACACATCACGTAGGGGAGTACCGAACCGCACAACGCAAAGCCGTGCAGTGAAACGGCACGGACACAGCGAAGGGGAGTGTGGTTCTTGAGCCAACAAGCCTCATGCAAACATGGATGTTGCAGGAGGCTTGATTTTTTTGTCTGATGATGTCCGATGACGATAACTGTCGAAACTGCAAACAGGAACGTGTAAACAGCAACGATAAGCGTTTACAGCAACCGTGATACGTCCGACCGTACCGTTGGTACCGAATAACTTTCCAGGTGTTCGCCTGCAAGCGAGATGCGTACAGCCGAAAGAGCCAAGCCCATTGCTGCGCCTGTATCGACGTTCCAGCTGTTGCTGGTGAACGTGTACACAGGTCTGCCTTCGAGCTGCGGTGTGTGACCAATAATCTGCAACTTACCCAGATGTTTGAGCGGCGAACGATTCCACAAAATGCCTTCGTGGTGCTGCTCCTTAAGGGCATCCTGCCACGTATTCCACATCAGCGAAATTCCTGCGTGGCTAACAAATACCGCTTCATGCTCCCAATACAATGGACGTGCAGCGCACCATGCCATATCGTCGGGCAGATGTTCTCGAAAAGTGCTGAATTGACAGTATTGGCGCAGTGTGGCATTGTTGCTAATACACCGCTCTTCGTCGTTTGAAGCTACACCCTTGAACCAATATTCCGTTAGTTCTGCTTCATGGTTGCCCTTCAAAAATACTGTGCGCTCGGGATATTGGCGTTCCAAACTCTTGCACAACGCAAGCACTTGCGGCGTGCAGCTACCTCTATCGACAAGGTCGCCCACCTGAATCAGTAACGTATCGGCAGGATTCCAATGCCTGTCCAAAAGCGTTTGAAACGTTGCGTGGCATCCGTGAACATCGCCAACGACAAGAATGGAACGCAGCTTAGCCATAGAGTCTTCAAAGGGATGAAGGATGACATTTGAACTTATGCGGAACTTATGCGCAAGTAAGAAACAACGTGAATGACGTTGGTCGCTGATGGTGATTGCAATAATCATAGAGACAAGGCATGCCTTGCCTCTATATCTCTATATCGTTACCTTTACATCAATCACTCAGCACTTCGACTTGTACGTGGCTTGGCTGCGAAGCCGAATGATAGACCCGATGAGTGGCTTTAATAAAATCGGCTTCGGAGGCATTAAAAATGTTTTCCACATACTTTTGGGGGTTGCGGTCTATATAAGGAAACCACGTGCTGTGAACCTGAATCATCACGCGATGACCTTTTTTGAAAGTGTGCAGCACGTCTTGCAGGCGAAACTTGACTTCTTCGACCTCGCCGGGCTTGAAGGGTTCGGGCTTGGAGAAACTTTTGCGATACCGTCCGCGCATCACCTCAGAGCGTACAAGCTGTTGGTAGCCGCCCAGCACGATATTTTTGTGGGGCATATACGGATGGTTGGGCTCCCAGCCCGGATAGACATCAATCAATTTTACCACCCAATCGGCATCCGTTCCCGTCGTAGAAACCTTCAACAGAGCAGTAATTTCGCCGCCGATCGTCAAATCCTCCGTGAGCGTGTCGGTTTGAAAAACAAGTACGTCTGGCCGCCCGGCAGCAAAACGCTGGTCTTCGCTCATAAATTTGCGCGGCGTAAAGCCAAACAGTGTTGTGCGGTCTTCGGTGTACGGCACTGGCTTCATGGGGTCGCTGACGTACTCCGAAAACTCGTCTGCGGCTGTTGGCAAGGTTTGCAGCAGTTTGCCGCCATTGTGAAAATACAAATTGACCTTTTTCGAGGATTTGACAGGCCATTCGTTAAAGGTGCGCCAGCGTTTGCTGCCTGTGTCGAACAAATATGCCTCTGGTAAACCGGTTTTTCCATCGCCCGCACCCTTCAAAAAATGGCGGAAAAAGACGGCTTCAATCTCGCGTTGATAAAACGTGGAAATACTGTCGCCAAAGTAAATATTGCTGTGCAGGTGGTGTCCCTGCTCACGCGCCCAGTCGCCATGCCCAAACGGACCCATAACGAGGGTATTGTAGGTTTTGGGATTGTTTCGTTCGAGTGTTTTGTAGATGTTGAGCGGTCCGTAGAGGTCTTCGGCGTCAAACCAACCACCAACAATCATGATTGCGTGGTTGACGTTGGTCAGATGGGGCAAAATGTTGCGCTTTTGCCAGAACTCGTCGTAGGTGGGGTGGGAAATCACCTCTTGCCAGAAAAAATTGTCCTTGTAGTAGCGTTCGGTGGCGTTCTTGAGCGGACCTATATCGTACTGAAATTGCCAGCCGTCTTTGGTGTTAGGCTGAATCATCTTGGAAGCCCACCAATGCTCGCTGGTGGGTTTGTCCTTTTGCACGCCAAAGACTGGAAAGGTGAACAAATAGCCTTGAATGAACGCCCCATGATGATAAAAATCATCAAAGAAGAAGTCCGCTATGGGTGCTTGTGGCGACGAGGCTTTGAGCGCAGGATGTTGTGCCAGTGCGCCCGCAATGGCGTAAAAGCCTGGGTACGAAATTCCCCATTGTCCAACGCGCCCGTTGTTGAACTTCACGTTTTTGACAAGCCAATCAATCGTGTCGTACGTGTCCGAAGCCTCGTCCACATCAGCCTTTGCGCCCGATTTGACCTTTTTGTTGGCTATGTGCGGTGTGAGTGTGGTGAATTTGCCTTCGGACATATACCGTCCGCGCACATCTTGATAGACAACGATATATTTTTCGCGCATCATAAAGCGATTGGGTGCAAGCGAGAGTTCGTAGTTCTCCGCTCCGTAGGGCTCAACGCTGTAACAGGTGCGCTGCATAATAATCGGGTATTTGTTGGTTTCAGAGGCATCTTTGGGCGTGTATATCGTAGTGAACAACTTCACGCCGTCGCGCATGGGAATTCTGACTTCGGATTTTGTGTAGTTCTCGCGCACAAAAGCGGAGTCCAGTTCACGGGTAGTTTGAGCAGCGGAATACGGTGATGCGCCTGCTACCAACATCGCAACACCACACCACACACGGACAACGGCACAGAATTGGCGAAAGCTATACAGCATAATGGTGTTCAAAATAACAGTGAGCAAAATGAAAGGGTGTGTGGAATTTGAGCCTGACCAGAAAACTGACCGCAAAACACACCTCTTCGAGATTTTCAAGCGACGGGAAAAATACGGAATTGTTTGCAGCCGAGCAATGATGGAACAAGAAGAGCGGAAAAAAGTGCCGCGCAAGACCCCAAAACCCAGCGATTCTTGGAGAGCAGTGGTTATCGGCTCTGTGGCATTTCCGGCAATTGTGTGAACGCAAATTGCAAGAGTAAACAGCGTGTGCTTGACGGAACTTGTGCGGCTGCAGGCGGATTCAGCAGTTTTGCTCTGCCTCCGCGTGGCTCAGTGGCACGCCCGTAGTGTTCTTGCATATAGATGCGGTAGTATGCTGCATAGCCTATGGCGTTCTGTGCTTCGGACATCAGCATCCACACGTCCTCGCGGGTGGCAAGCGCGGTGTAGAGGTCAGCAATACGAAATCGTTCCAGTTGTGCCAAACTTGCGGGGCTGCGTTCGTACCACGAAAGCCAGAACCCGTGAAGGTTGTCCAAAAAGTGTAAATCGCCAAACGGCGCAAGGTCTTCAAAGCGCAGTGCATCTGCCCAGATAACGTACAAATGGCGGGGATTCGGGTTCAGGGCGGCAACGAGGCTGCGAAATTCGGCATGCTTGCGCTCGGATTCTTGGGAAACATCGTGCGCAAGCCGCAGACCATTCACTGCGCCCCATATACTTGCTGCCAATGCTGCCAACAGACCAAGTGTAGCTACGCGAGACCGCAAGCGGCGCGGGAGCGTGTGCAAATGTTCTTCGCTGACAAGGAGCAACGCCAGCAGTACCATCCACGCCACAAGCGGCAGCGTTACACGTTCGACCGACGGGCGCAGCACCGTTGCATAGTTGATGCCTGTGCTGAGAATGATAACCGTCAGAACGCCCGTTGCAAGCAGGACAATGCTGCTGCGTTTTTCCAGCAATCCAAAGGCAACAAGCAGCCCAAGCGCAAAAGCACATTTGGCTTGCCCTTCCGTCAGGCTGTTCCACTGTCGTTGGGCAACGTCACCCACATTCACTCGTTGTTCTGTGCCTGCAAGTGCCGAGAGCACTTGGGAAAACGTCTGCAGATTGTATAGCTGCTCGTTCATGTAAAAATAATTGGCGAACATCCCGTAATCGTTTGGTGTCCAGCCAGCTTGGCCAAAGGCATTCAAGGCTTGTTCGGGAGCAACTTTGTACAGCGTTCGGTAGTCCAAAAACTCCGCGCAAGTACGGTTGAACCTTACGTAATTCATCGTTCCCCAGTGGTCGTACCGCCAGTGATTGTACGACTCGGCTGCCATTGCCAGCAACGCCGCTCCAACCAACACCGCGCCGCGCAACAGTGCTGAGGGGCGTTCGGCGCGGCTGAGGCGGAAAATCCGGAGCATGACGACGGGCAGCACACACAAACCCACCAATCCAAACGACTGCCAGCGCACCAGTGCAGACCAGACCAGCAAGCCCACACCAACCACAACAGTCAGCGTGGGAAGCGCGGTGAAGTGTTTGAACAGCGAATCAGACGGGGACGCAGAAGCCTTTGGTGGCATAAACACTATCAGCGCAGTGCCAGCAAACGCCGCCATCGTTGCCGCCATGGTAAATTGAAGGCTTAAAAGCATATACACCCCAAACACGAGAAAATACAGCCCATACACGCCAAGCACTATCCACGAGCGCGTTCGGGCAAGCAACACCCACAGCAGCCCAACGTGAGCCGCAAAGAGCGTTGCCACCAGATACCACGCATACCACGGCACTTCTGGCAGCAGCGCGTACAGGTGTTTCAGCAAATGCCCAAGCAGAACATTCGTGAAAATCAGATATTCAGAGGCTTCGGGGGTAATAACCTTGCCAGAGGCTATGAGCATCATCGCTGCGTCGTCGCCTGTGTTAAATTGTGGGGTGTAGAGCAGATACGTCAAGCCAAAAAGCATCAAGTTAATGCTTAGTGCCACTAACAGCCACAAACACTGGTGTTGGTCTGCGGTGTGGATTGTCAAGCGGTGCTGCTGATGCTCAAACCAACGTGCTGCGCGGTCTTGTAGCGCAGAGGGTTGAAAGAATGATGTTGCCGTAGATGATGTTTTTTTTGTACTTTGGGGTGCTTTTGACGTTCGTGATTTCATACCGCGGTTGTTGGTTGAAGTGTTAATGCGGAAAATACGGATTACGCAGAGACTGCTGTGCAACGCGCTGTGCTGTATGTGCGTCGTCGCAAAAATACACGTTTTGTTGTTGAGGAAGGAGAAAATATGCACCCTAACGCACAACGTATCCAAGAGTTTTATGCCGCTTTTCAACGCTTAGATGCTCAGGCGATGGCGCAGTGTTATGCCGACACTGCCACGTTTTCTGACCCTGTGTTTGCGAACTTACATGCCGCAGAAACACGAGCAATGTGGGCAATGCTCACCAAACGTGCCAAAAACTTTGAACTTTCCTATGCCAACATCCAAGCCGATGACCATAAAGGCAGTGCGGATTGGGAAGCCAAGTATGATTTTTCTGCTTCGGGACGGCGCGTTCACAACATCATTCATGCAGAATTTGTCATTGAGCAAGGGAAAATCGTTCGCCACAGCGACACGTTTGATATGTGGCGGTGGGCACGTCAAGCACTCGGCATTACTGGATGGCTCTTGGGCTGGAGCGGTTTTTTCCAGCGAACAATCAGTAACCAAGCAATGAAGAGTTTGCAGGCGTACATGAGGAAGAATGGGTAATGCTAAATGGAGCGCAGAGAACGCCGAGGGCGCAGAGAGATGAAGAGAGATGAGAACAAGGCTGCATTGAGTGAGATTGTGCGTAAACCCTATTCATCTATGAGCAACCAATCGCGGTATTTGAAGGCGATTGCCCTGTGGAAACTTGCCAAGGGCGTTATGCTGATGGCATTTGGCTTGTCGTTGTTGTTTTTGGATATTCGGCAAGATTGGTACGTGGCGGTCATTGAATGGATAGATGCCGAACTGATGCTGCCCGCACGAACACTGGCTTCGAGTCCACTGTTTGCCACACTGCTCAGACGGTTGGAGGAGTTTCTTATCAACACAAACTTACAGACAACAGGCATTCTTGCGCTTATCTATGCAACGGTGCTGGGCGTGGAAGGCGTGGGAGTGTATTGGGAGAAACGCTGGGCTGAGTGGCTTATGGTGCTGGCTACGGCAAGTTTAATTCCCATAGAGTGGTATCATCTCTTCCACAGGTTTACATGGTTCAAAATTGGCGTGATAATTGTGAATTCTCTCATCGTGTGGTATCTTTACCGAACATTGCAATCCACACACATTCGCAAGAAAAACGCATAAAAAACGCAGAACATACCACAAAGACGTTGCGAAAAACCCTTGCAAAATGTAAGTTACGCAGCGCGACAACAACACAAAGGCACACAAATTACTTTTCTCCTCACGTTATTTAAGGATTCACTTAGGAGGGTTTCATGGAGTACACAGAACACGCTGACCTTAGTAATGTCATAAGCAGCATCACGAGCCGCATGGATGGCTTCTTGCACCGCAGTAAAGCTGACAAGGACTTTACCATCGTCTATGTTTCAGATTCTATCAAGCGTCTGACGGGCTACGATGCTTCAGAGTTTGTCGGCAACCGTGTTCGCACGTTTGGCTCGCTCATTCACGCTGACGACAAAAAAAATGTGGATACCGTTGTGCAGCAAGCTCTTGACCGAAAGACGGAGTGGGATGTGGAATACCGCTTGACTGGACGCGACGGCAAAGCATTTTGGGTGCATGAACGGGCTTCAGGGGTGTATGACGACACTGGGCGTGTGCAGTACATTGAAGGCATCGTTCTGCGGCTGAGAAACCGCTCCGCAGCTGAAGGCAGTGAAAACTTATTTGCAACACTGGCTGCCAAAAGTGCTGAAATCGAAGAATCCAGCAATGAAATCGAAAAAATTCTGAAATCGCTGAACCTGCTTGCCGTGAACGCCACTATCGAAGCCAGCCGCGCCGGAGCACAAGGCGCAGGCTTTGCTGTGGTAGCAAACGAGGTGCAAAACCTTGCTGTGCGCTCAAAATCATCATTGAGCAAAATCCAGACGCTCATGCGCGAGTTCCGTAAATTGTTGCAATAACACATTGCCGAACGTTCAGCAACGTCAGATACACTCCACAGCCGATGGTGCTTGTCAGGACAAGCGTCATCGGTTTTTGTTATGACCCACAGCATCTACGAACAATCTACGAACAATCTACGAACAATCCACGAACTATGCACGACCTTAAACGCCTTGTACAGCAGATAGAATCTACAACACAGCCGATGGTAATGGCGACGGTTGTCCACGTCGAAGGTTCGGCGTATCGCAGCATGGGCGCACGAATGTTGGTGCTGCCGCCACAACTCAGCGACGAAGAAGAGCCTTCACCGAGCGCACAAGCAGAACGCCCATCGTTGCGCATCTGCGGCAGTATAAGCGGTGGCTGTTTGGAGCAAGATATTGCGCTGCAAGCTGCCCAAGTGTTTGAAACGGGCGAGCCGCGCCTTATTGCCTATGATTCCCGCTCGGAGCAGGAAGATATGCTGTGGGGCATGAAGTTGGGATGCAAAGGACTGTCGGAAGTGCTGTTGGAACTGGTAGATTTTTCTTTGCCGCATATACGCTTGCTCTCAAGAGCATTGCACGAGGGAAAAACAGGCGTTCTTGTAACCTGCACAAGCAACGACGAACTGCTGGCGCGGCATATAGTCTTTGAAGGTTCTGATGACAACGCATTACATCTGGTGGCAAACGATATAACAGATGCCGACTATGATGAAGATTGGTGTGCCGAACTGACGACAACCTTGACACGTCTTGCCCAAGAGCAGTCGAGCGCATATCATGCACACAACCATGCACAATCAGCAGGTGCAGCAGGTGCAGCAGGTGCTGAAGCCGCTGAACACGCACATCTGCCACGCAGCCGATTTGTACAGGCTCGTTCGCTCAAGGTCGAGCACGCGGGCAAGACCGTTCGTGTTCTTGTTGAGGTGGTTATGCCGCCCCAACACATCGTTATTTTCGGTGCGGGGTTCGACGCGCAGCCTGTGGCAGACATAGCTTCAATGCTCGGTTGGCACGTAACGGTGGTGGATTATCGTGCTGAATACGTTACCGCCGAACGATTTCCCTGCGCCGATAAACTCGTGTTTGAGCCGACGGGAGCGTTTTTTGAAGATTTTTCGTTACCTGCCGACGCGGTAGTGCTGGTCATGACGCACCACTACGAGCGCGACCGCGAGATTGTTCGCTACATAGTCGGGCAAATGCAGACGGCACGTTCTGTGGTGTATCTGGGACTGTTAGGTTCGCAAGAGCGTTCACACAGGCTTTTGCGCGAGCTTGCAAGCGAAGGCGTTCACCTGCCGCCAGAGCAAGCCCACCGTGTGTTTGCGCCCATAGGATTGGATATTGGCAGCGAGACCGCAGAAGAAATTGCTCTGGCAGTGATAGCAGAAATTCAGGCAGTGCTGAACGGGCGTACAGGCGGATTTTTACGCGCACGCACACGTGATGAGGCGTTGGGCGAACGAAGCGTGCATTCGTAAGCCACAGTACGTTGAAGTTCACGTTGAAGACCAATAAGCGGGCTTTCAGCGCGTCTTTGAGGCAAACGACGAAACAAACAATAACACAAACACCTAAGTTACATTTCCACGTTGGAGTATTCAGGTTATGAAGGTTACTATTGACGGAAATTCGGGATTTTGCTGGGGCGTGGTTCGCACTGTGCAGATAGCCGAACAATACTTGGAACAAGAAGGCAACATCTACGTGCTGGGACATATTATTCACAATCCCAAAGAAATAGAACGCCTTCGCAACAAGGGCTTGGAAACCATTCACCACGAGGACTTTGAGCGCATTGCTGCTGAAGCGTCCAAACAGGGCAAAACCCCTAAAGTGTTGATTCGCGCTCACGGTGAGCCGCCAGAAACATACCGAAAAGCTATGCGGCTTGGTATTGAGTTGATTGACGCAACCTGCCCCGTGGTAACAAAGCTGCAGGAACGCGTTCGGAAATTTTATGACCAAGGCTACCAAGTCGTGATTTTTGGCAAAAAAGACCATGCTGAAGTTATTGGCGTGCGTGGCGTGTGCAATGACGAGTGTATCGTGGTCAAAACGGTCGAAGAGGGCTTGCACAGCGTAGATTTCGCCAAAAAAACCGTATTGTTCTCGCAAACGACGATGGACAGGCAAACCTTTTACGCGCTGCGCGACGCGCTGCAAGTCCGCGTGAAAGAGCTTGTGGTGGACACTATGCAAAATATTGCTGTCGAATTTCACGCCAAAGACACTATTTGCGGACAGGTTTCGGGCAGAGAGGACAAATTGGCAGCGTTTGCTGCCACGCAAGACGTGATGATATTCATTGCGGGGCATGAATCCTCGAACGGCAAAGTGTTGTACAACGTTGCCAAAGCTGCTAATCCTCGCACGTATTTTATCGAAGACATAGAGGAGTTGCAAGACGAATGGTTCGAGGGCGCAGAAACAGTGGGCATTAGCGGTGCAACGAGCACACCACAATGGCTGATGGAAACACTCAAAACGGCTATTGAAGAACGGTATGCAACAGTACCAGCATAACCAGAGGCACGAGCATTACCGAGCATAAGAAAACTCCAATTTTCAAACTCCAATCTTCAACAACAATCACCAACGAGTCCTCATTATGGCAAAAGCACTCTGGAACGGCGCAGTTATCGCTGAAAGCGACAACTATGAAGTGGTTGAAGGCAATGTGTACTTTCCGCCTTCAGCCGTCAATAAAGACTACTTGCAAGAAAGTCAAACGCACACCACCTGCGGTTGGAAAGGCGTGGCAAGCTATTACACCCTTGTTGTGGATGGCAAAACCAACCCCGATGCAGCATGGTATTATCCCACACCCAAGGATGCCGCCAAAAATATCGCTGGATACATTGCCTTTTGGCGCGGTGTGACGGTGGAAAAATAACCGTTTTGCGATGATAGCTATCTCGAAATCCCGTGTAGAAGCCTTTAGCGATGGTGTATTTTCGATAATCATTACGCTGATGGTGTTCGACATTAAGCTGCCAGCACTTACCACTGAACAATCGTTTTTTTCTGCTATGCAGAGCAATATACCTCAGTTTGTGGTGTATGGGGTAAGTTTTGTGACCTTAGCGATTATTTGGACGAACCACCACCATGTCATGGGATTGATTCACCGCGTGGATATGCAGTTATTGTGGCATAACTTCCACTTGTTGTTTTGGTGTACGCTCATTCCCTTTGCTAACAATGCCATCGGTCGGTATCCTTGGCTTGCCGAGTCAAGCGTGTGTTATGGGCTGGTTCTTTCTGGTGCAGCGTTTGGTTTTATGCTACTTCGGCGTTATGCTGGCAAAGCGCAGTTAATGCACGATCATGTTTCCGAAGAATTAGAACGCAACGTCCTTCGTGGCAACATTCGCTCCGTAATTCTATACGCCCTTGGCGGAGCAATGGGCTACGTATCACCACTGCTATCATTCACCATTTTTGCAGGCATTGCTGTGTATTATGCGCTGCCCGATAGCATACGAACGGGACTTCATAAGCACAAGTCGTCTGATTAAGAGCATCTTGTGGCAGAACATCCACGCTACGCGAGCCATACACGAGCCATTGTGTGCTACTCAAGTACTTCAGACAACGTTGGTAATGGCAAATTTATCGGCTCACAAACGGCATAGAATGAATATATTTGCCCTGTTCCAATTCATCAGCAATGAACGCTGCAAGGTCGCCGTAGGTAAGCGACGTACTGGCATTAACCCCCACCCATCCAACGCGATATGCTCCTTCGGCAGGTTTTTCCAGCAATCGTGGAGCGCGAACTATCGTCCACTGTGTTGCTGAACCTTGAATGAGTTCAGCATGAGCAATCGCATCGGCAAGTGCATCTTTTGCGACAAGGCTCATAATGCCCCGAATAAGTTTATCGGCAAACTTGGGTTGGTCATGGGAGTACGGAACCGCGCCACCTGTTAAACTTATGAGACGCTGTACACCGTGCCGTTGCATCGCTGCCAGAATATGGCGTGTGCCTTCGGTCTGCAGTTGTGGCGACTGCTGGTCGCCGCGCACATGACCAATAACGCTGATGACTGCATTGGTGCCAGCGATAGTCTGCTCAACGTCGTCAGGACGCAGAATGTTTCCTTGAAGAATCGTCAAGGCATCGTGAGTGGTTGTGATGGCGTTTGGTGTTCTCACTAACGCTTTGATAGCGTAGCCCTTGTCTAAAAGCAATGTGTGAAGCGGCTTGCCAGTGCGACCGCTTACACCAAAAAGAGCAATGGTCTTGTTCATTGTGGGCGGGTGAAAGTGTGAATGAGAGTGTGAATGAAAGTGTTTATGTCTCTTTACAAAGTCTGTGCTGTTGATAACGCCGCATCAATGCGGTTTCTGAGCGTTTCATATTCGACAAATCCCCGCGCAATGAGCGTAAGTTCCTGACCGCATTGCACAAGCACTGTTGGGAATCCTGTGATGCCAAGCTGTGTGCAGAGCGCAAATTCCTCGTTGGCGCGTCGTTGGGTGTCTGGCTGGTGCATAAGATAGATGAAGTGTTCTCTGGCGAAGCCGAATTCTTCAGCGTAAGGAGCATAGCACTCATAAACACTTGGCTCAATACCATCATAATACACTGCGTGTTGAAGGCGGTGGGCAAATGCAAGGGCATGATGAGGCTGGTGCAACTTCAGCGCGGTCATAGCAAATGCTGCTGGAAGCGAAGTAAACACCGATGTTCCCTGTGCTAATACACCATGCAAAAACTTCTCCCCAAAGCGTACGCCTGTGCGGTGTTCCACTTCTTTATATGCCCATGAAATGTAAGGGGCAACTGTTCCGATAGCTCCAATACGGTCGCCACGCACCATACCACCAGAAAGAACTTCTACGGGGAGTTGTTCGCCATAGTGCTTGTGTATGCGCTGCATGACGGGGCTAAAACCGTAACACCAGCCGCAGAGAGCGTCATAGACGTACCACAAGCGCGGTGCGTTGGTCAGAGGTGGTGTTATGTGCATATCGTATGAAGATGTCGTGGTCTTGAACTGTGTTGTTTAATTCTTGGTTGCAAAGTTACAACAAAAACTATATTTTTGGCAAGTACCTACTAAAAAGTAAGGTACAATATTTTTGGATAGTTTTTCTGGCATCCACTCTTATTCATGCGTATTCATTGTTATCCGTAGAAGTATGAAGAACCATCATCAAACAGCGAGCCAAGAGCATTGCCCTGTGCGCAAGGCAATGGAAATTGTGGGCGGAAAATGGAAGCTCTTTATTATTCAACAGCTTGGCAACAACACTTTACGGTATAGCGACATCAAACGCGCCATACCCGATATTAGCGAAAAAATGTTGATTCAAGAGCTCAAAAGCCTTGTCAAGTCGGGTGTTATCGAAAAAAAATCCTACGGCGAAATTCCACCTCGTGTAGAATATCGCCTGAGTGCCAAAGGAAAAAAAGCCTTGCCACTGTTGGAGCACATCAAAAAATTCGGCGAATATTTGCAAGAAAGCCGATGAAGTTGTATTATGGAGTTTTTGTAGGCGCAAAAGATTCTTACAAACCTGTAATTCAGTTTCTGCATATTTTTCGTTTACCTATTTTTGGGGCGTTTTATGAAATTCAAAACAATATTGGTAGTGCCTGTTCTTTTCGTGATAATGGCGATGAACGTCTTTGCCCAGCGGTGGGAGCAAGTCGGCAAAAAAGGCGATTGGGCAAATACGGTAGAAGTCGTCGGTACGCTCTTCAAAACGAATACTAAAACTGGTGTCGAGGAGCAAGTTGGCGGTAAAGGTTCCATGCGTAACGTTGATGATATGTTTATTTTGGATGGATTTTTGTATGCCATTGAAGAAGGCACACTGTATCGGATGAAAATCTGAAAAGAGGGCGTGTAATGCGCAACAGCCGCTCAAAGCAAGAATTTGAGCGGCTGTTGCGTTGATTTGCATTGATAAGCCCCAGAGAGTGCTGAAAAGGTTTGTACAATTTTAATGCTGTTAATGCAAAATGAACATTCTTTTAGGAATTAGTGGAAGCATTGCCGCATATAAAGCACCAATGCTCGTGCGTGAATTCATCAAACGCGGCGATGATGTACGTGTGGTCTGTTCGCCATCGGCACTCAATTTTGTCTCCTCTGTTGCGTTACAAAACCTGATTAAACATCCGATAGCCGTCGAAATGTTTGCCGATGACACGCAAAACGCAGGTTCATGGCACATTCATCTGGCACGGTGGTGCGATGTGATGATGATAGCACCATGTTCAGCAGCAACGATGGGTAAAATTGCCAATGGTATCTCGGATACTGCTTTGACACTCGTCGCGTTGGCATTGCCACCAGAAAAACCCCTCTATATCGCGCCCGCAATGGACACAGAAATGTGGTTGCACCCTGCCACACAACGCAATTGCGACACGCTCCGTAGCTATGGCGCACGCATTATCCCGCCCGCCGAAGGCGAGTTAGCAAGCGGCTTTCACGGTGCAGGACGGCTGCCAGAACTTGACGTGCTGGTCGAGGCAATCCACAAACAACCGGAAATGCCTCTGGCAGGCAAGACTGTTCTTATCACTGCCGGTCCGACCTACGAACGCATAGACGATGTGCGCTTTATTGGCAATTACTCTTCGGGAAAAATGGGCTACGCGCTGGCAGCCGAAGCACAACGGCTTGGCGCACGAGTGCTGCTTGTCAGTGGCCCTGTTACTCTGGAAACGCCAAATGAAGGAGGAATTCCGATAACGCGCATAGATGTTGAATCGGCGCAGGAAATGTACGGTGCAGTGATGAACCATCGTAACGAAACAGATGTGTTTCTTCTTGCAGCAGCAGTAGCAGATTTTACGCCTACGGTGCGGCATTTGGGGAAAATTAAAAAATCCTCGTTGGAGCAGGCGACGGTGGAACGTGCCTCGCAGAGCATCAACCAGCAAGCGGGAATCCTCACATTAGAATTACGCCACACGCCCGATATTTTAGCTGCACTTGGCAAAGTCAAAGAGCCGCGCCAAATTCTTGTGGGCTTTGCACTCGAGGCAGCAAACTACGAGGACAACGCGCTCAAAAAACTGCATGAAAAACACTGCGATATGATTGTGCTGA
>Ga0272446_1000282_pt1 | contig 81893 bp, 68 predicted proteins | sample YNPCB0061_FD_194587 | JGI IMG/M metagenome (GOLD analysis project Ga0272446, IMG submission 194587) | Hot spring microbial mat communities from Yellowstone National Park, WY, United States - YNP-CB-006-1 | ecosystem: Environmental > Aquatic > Thermal springs > Hot (42-90C) > Sediment | place... | reverse complement strand
CCGGCGCCTCCCCCCGCTGGGGGGAGGCTGGGAGGGGGGCAGCACCCTGCGAACGGTGGTCACCTCAGCCCTCCATGCGGCTGCGCCGCACAACGCCGCGATAAACATGCCCTGGGAGCGCGGGCGGCCCGCCCGCGTCGCGGCTCCGCGGGCACGGTGATGGCCCCCTCCCTGACCCTCACCCGCCAGGGGCGGGAACCCGGCGCCTCCCCCCGCTGGGGGGAGGCTGGGAGGGGGGCAGCACCCTGCGAACGGTGGTCACCTCAGCCCTCCATGCGGCTGCGCCGCACAACGCCGCAATGAACATACGATTGTTCCTGGGAGGGCGCAGCCCTCCCAAACCCTCCCAGGGGCCGGGGCCTGGGTGCGCGGGCCTCCGGCCCGCGTCCGCTGAGGTATGGGGAAACCCGGTTTCCCCACCCCCCTCGCCGAAGGCGTATGTTCACGTTAGCCCTCCATGCGGCTCCGCCGCACAACGCCGCAATGAACATACGTGGGAGGGCGCAGCCCTCCCAAACCCTCCCGCGGGCGGGGAGGTGGGGAAACCGGGTTTCCCCATCCCCCTGATCGAGGGCTACGCCCTCCCAAACCCTCCTGCGGGCGGGGGCATGGGGGAACCTGGTTCCCCCATGGTCACGTTAGCCCGACGGAACCAGGCGCCGTGCAAGATCTTTCGTCACCCCCCGGTGTGCGGCGCAGCCGCACAGACGGCTGGATTGGCAGTATACTAGAGAAATGGCAATCAACAATCACAATGGCACAACCATCGAGCCCGTGGTCGTCACCCGGCGCGGCGCCAAGGGTCCGCCGGGCACGGGCGCGCCCTCGGGCGGCGAAGCGCCCCCCAAACCCTGGTCCGAACGCTGGAAAGAGTTGCGCGCTGCCTTCCGCAACGTCCCACGGGCCTTCGATCTGGTCTGGCAATCCCACCGCGGCGCCACCCTGGCTATGGCCCTGGTCACCCTCGTCAACGGCCTGCTGCCCATCTCGCAGGCCTGGGTGGCCAGGCTGATCATTGACGAGGTCGTGCTTGCTGTGACGGCTGGAAGCGCCCCCATGGTCGCGCTGCGGGCCGCGCTCCCCTACCTGCTGGTGGAATTCGCCCTGCTCACCCTGGGCGCGATCCTCAATCAGGCCCGCTCCCTGGCCGAGCACATGCTCAATGCGCGCCTCAGCAATACGATCAACGCCGCGATCATCCGCAAGTCGCTGGCCCTCGACTTGCAGTTCTTCGAGGACGCGCAGTTCTACGACAAGCTGCAAAATGCCCGCCGCGAGTCCAACTGGCGGGCGATGAGCATCATCAACACCAGTTTCAACCTGATGCAGAACGTGATCACCCTCGGCTCCTTCGCCGTGGGGCTGATCGCCTTCAGCCCGCTGATCGCCCTGGTCCTGTTCGGCGCCACCCTCCCTTCCTTCGTGGCACAGACCCACTACAGCCGCCTCCATTTCCGCCTGCTCACCTGGCGCGCCCCCGAGTTCCGCAAGATGACCTATCTGGAACATCTGCTCACTGTGGACAGCAGCGCCAAGGAGATCAAGCTCTTCGGCCTGGGGGAGCCGTTGCTCCAACGCTACCAGGAACTGTTCTGGAAGTTCTACCTGGAAGACGCCGCGCTGGCGCGGCGCCGCTCGCTGATCAGCACCCTCTGGGGCCTGCTGGCCTCGGCGAGTTACTACGGCGCCTACGCCTGGATCATCTGGCAGACCGTCTCCGGGGTGATCAGCATCGGCGCGATGACCTTTTACCTGACGCTGTTCCGCCAGAGCCAGGGGGCCTTCCAGGGCATCTTCTATAATGCCGGGCAACTCTTTGAAAGCGGGCTGTTCCTGGAGAATCTCTTCGGCTTCCTCTCCCTCGCGCCGCAGATGATCACCGGCAAGGGCCGCAAGGCCCCGCGACCCATTCGCCAGGGCATCGAGTTCCAGGGGGTTAGCTTCCGCTACCCTGACCGCGAAGAGTATGCCCTCCGCGACGTCAACCTGCGCGTGCTTCCGGGCGAGAAGATTGCCCTGGTGGGGGCCAATGGCGCGGGCAAGACCACGCTGATCAAGCTGCTCACGCGCCTCTACGACCCCACCGAGGGGCGCATCCTGCTCGATGGGGTGGATCTCCGCGAGTATGATCTCGACGACCTGCGACAATGCATCGGGGTGATTTTCCAGGATTTCGTGCGCTACCAGGTCACCGCCCGCGAGAACATCGGCTTCGGCCAGATCGAAGCCCTGGCGGACGAAGCACGCATCCTCTCGGCCTCGGCCCGCGGCGGCGCCGACGAGGTGATCGCCCACCTGCCGAAGGGCTACGACACCATCCTGGGCCGCTGGTTCGAAAAGGGCGCCGAACTGTCTGGCGGGCAGTGGCAAAAGATCGCCCTGGGCCGCGCCTTCATGCGTGACAGCGAGGTGCTGGTCCTCGATGAGCCAACCTCGGCCCTCGACGCCGAGCGCGAGTATGAGATCTTCCAGCGCTTTCGCGAACTTACCGCCGGTCGCATCGCCTTCTTGATCAGCCATCGCTTCTCCACCGTGCGCATGGCCGACCGCATCGCCGTCATCGAAGGGGGCCGCATCACCGAACTCGGCACGCACCACGAACTTCTGGCCCTCGACGGGACCTACGCTCGCCTCTTCAATATGCAGGCCGAGGGGTATCGGTAGGTGTGGAGGTGTGGAGATGTTTTCGGATCTCTTTCCATCTCCACATCTCCACACTACGAAAGAGGTGTCACCATGACCCTGGATCAATCCATCATCACGGAACTCGCAACGATGTACCTGCGCGCCGAGCGCGACGCCGTTCCTGTGCCGCCGTGGCGCGAGCGTTTTCCTGGCGTGACCGAAGACGATGCCTACGCCATCCAGAGCGAACTGCTCCGGCTGCACCTGGCCGATGGCGCGACCCTGGCCGGCTGGAAGGCTGGCGCGACCAACCCCGGGGCCCAGGCCAACTTCGAACTGCGCGAGGCGGTTTACGGGCGCCTGCTCGGCGAACGGCGCCTGTCCAGCGGCGCGACCTTGCCGATGGCCAGGCTCATCCACCCCCGCGTGGAGTGCGAGGTCGCCTTTGTCCTCGCCCACGACCTGCGCGGCCCCGGTGTGACGGCCGGGACAGCCCTGGCCGCCGTGCAGGGCATGCTCGCCGCGTTTGAAATCGTCGATGCGCGCACCGTGGGCTGGGCGGCAAAAATGCCCGAGATGATTGCCGACAATGTCTTCCAGGCCCGCTACGTGCTCGGCGAACGCCTTGTGCCGGTCACAGATGTGGACCTGGCCGCGCTTGAGGTAGCGCTCTTTCGCAACGGGCAGGAGGCGGCGCGCGCGCGGGGCGCCAACGTCCTGGGCAGCCCGGCCAACGCCCTGGCCTGGATGGCAAATCGCCTGGCTGCCCACGGCCACGCCCTCCAGGCGGGCCAGGTCGTGCTGGCCGGCTCGCTGACCCCGCTCGTCCCCTGCGCCCCCGGCGACACTTTCGAGGCCGTCTTCGATCACCTGGGGGCGGTAACCCTCTCTTGCGGGTAGGGGGATGGGGGAACCAGGTTCCCCCATCCCCCTGGGCAGGGCTGCGCCCTCACCTTCCCGGGGGCAGGGGGATGGGGAAACCGGGTTTCCCCATACCCCCGCTCTGGCGGCAATCCGTTGCAACGAAGGTGACTACCCCCTCCCTGACCCTCCCCCGCTGGGGGAGGGAACCCGGCTCCTCCCCCCAGCGGGGGGAGGCTGGGAGGGGGGCAGCACGCTGCGAACGATGGTCACCGCAGCCGTCCATGCAGCTCCGCCGCACACGAACAGGATGAACATAGGTTCTTCTTGGGAGGGCGCAGCCCTCCCAAACCCTCCCACCGGGTGGGGGTGTGGGGAAACCCGGTTTCCCCACACCCCTGCTCAAGGGCCAGGCCCTCCCAAACCTTCCCACCGGGTAGGGGGATGGGGGAACCTGGTTCCCCATCCCCCTGGGCAGGGGCTGCGCCCTCACCTTCCCGGGGGCGGGGGTCTGGGGGAACCTGGTTCCCCCATGGTCACATCAGGACCGCCAGAGGTGCGCATACGCGCTATTCACCCGGGACTGACATCATACCTCTTCCGAAAACAACGAGGCCCCCTCTCGAACGTGGAGAGGGGGCGGGCGGCGACGGGAGACGCGACGGAGCCGCGCCTCTACTTCTTGGAAATATCCACACTATTGGCCGCGGTCTTCATCACCATCTGGCTGAACTGGGTCTGCGCCTCAACGGCTTTCTGCGCGGCCTCCTGCCAGGTAGCCATAATCTTCTGCGCCTGGCTCATGTCCCACATCTGGGCGAGCATGCTTGGCTCAGCCTTCTTGAGCAGATCGAACCAGTTTTCGGAGAAGCGCATCTGCGTCTCGGCCCAGACCCGCGTCATCTCCAACATCTGACGGGTCCACTCCACCGGAGTTGTCGGCACGCCGGGAAGGGAGGGCATCGCCGGCATCGCTGGCATATTCACAGAAGCCGCGGCAACACTCTCGGCCCAGAGACGGGTCAGTTCCACTTGCTGCTCGATCGCGTAGCGCACCGTGCCACGCCACGTCTCCACGGTCTTCTGCCAGGCCTCAGGGCTTTGCGGCGTCGTCATCGCCTGCATCGAGCTCATCCAGCTCTCCCAGACCTTCTGCTGCGTGCCGGTCCAGGTCTTGATCATATCGTTCGCCTGCTTCGACCAGTCCATACCAATCCTCCTCAGTATTCTCCGGCCCTCCGATGTAGACCTACACCGGTTCGCGCATTTCCCTGGTGGTTACAACTCCGAGGGTATCAGCGAAGGTTACATATGAGTTACGTCGAACCATTGCCTGTACAACCAGACTGTGGTACGGTACCTAACGTGAACATAAGCTGCTGGAGCGGGGGGGTGGGGAAACCCGGTTTCCCCATCCCCCCACCCCGTGCATATCTTTACCCAGAACATTCATTCGCGTTTCTCGAGGTCAGGATCAATGACGGATGGTGAGGCGTCCTGACGCAGAATACGATACATCTCCGCAACCTCCATCAGGCGTTGGAAGCCGTTCCACATTACGGTGACCCCAGGGTCGCCATCGCCGTTGCGGCCCTGGAAGCCCCCCAGCCTGGCGATCCAACGCACCGCCTGGGCCAAGGTCGGCGGAGTGGTGGGGGCGCGGGCCACCCGGTGGATGCGACAGTACCATCCCTGCCACTCGGCATCGTCCAGCAGGGCGCTACAGGGGGCATCGGGCACCGCACGCGCCAGCATCGTGGCATAGAAGATGCGCCACGCAATTACGCTATACAGCGTCAGACAGCGGATCAAGCGGTCGGCGTGCTCCAGTTGGATCTTCTCGATCCGACAGCCGCTTTTGAGCACCTTATGCCAGACTTCAATCCCCCAGCGCAGGGTATACCACGTCAGGCGTTCCAGCGCCTCGTCGGTCGTGGTGATCGGCACCGTGGTCAGCAGCAGCCATTCCACCGGTTTCGCACCGGCAGGCGGTGTCCGTTCGATGGCCCAGACGGCCCAGACCGTCACGGTGGGCAAGCGGTCGTTGGCGCGGCTGGTGGGCGGACGCAGCGTCACCGCGCGCCACGACACCGTCACGGTGGCCTCCCGTGCGATCTGCTCACCACGCGCTTGGAGCGTCAGCGTGACGGTGGCAACAACCGGGGCTGCCTCCATCGCTCGCCACCAATACCCATCGCTATCATCGGTTTTGCGATCTTGGGCGGCCCGTACCAGCAGATCAACCCCTTCCGGCCGCTCCTGGACAAACAGGGCGTAGACATCGGCTTCCCGGTCACCGACACTCACAAACTGCGTGTTAGGACAGGCGGCGCGGGCGGCGATCACGGCCTCCACACTCGTCAACCACTTCTGGCGTTCTTTCTCGGCAATGGGGCGGGTCTTGTGATCCTGCTGCCGGACGGTCGCGGTATCCCGCGCCCAGACCTGTTGTTGGAGCACGCCCAGGGGTACGCGGTCGGGCGTGATGGCGAGGGTGGTATGGGCCAACAAGCCCCGGTGGCGCGACGACGACGTCGCGATCGGCCCCAGGCCGATGGTCGCCGGATGGGTCGACCAATCCAAGGTCGTGGTATCTTGCACCGCCAGCACCAGGGGAACGGTCTGCATGCGTCGTTGGGTCGCGGCCACGTGACTCGCCAGCATCGCCTCCGCCCGAATCGCTTTATGATCAAAGAAGCGATACGCGGCTTTCAAAGTCGCTGGCGCATCCGCCGCCTGCGGCAAGGACGCCTGCGGCTGCGCTCCCAAGACGCTCGCCAACTGGATCAGGCGTGCCGTGCGGCGCACGTCGCCCAGCGCGGCGTCCCCAAACTCCTCTTCGGCCCAACTGGCGGGTGTGCCCATCGTCATGCGTCATGGTCCTTTCCGTGTTTCACCGGCCCTGCGCGGCGCTCGCTCGCCTCCTATCGTACCATTCCTCATCGTCACACAAACGTTCTGGGTAAAGATATGACCCCGTGGGAGGGTCTGGGAGGGCTACGCCCTCCCAGGAACAATCGTATGTTCATCCCGTCGGGGCGCGGCGCGAGCCGCATGGGTGGCTAACCTGAACATACGCTCTCGAAGAGGGGCGTGGGGAAACCGGGTTTCCCCACGCCCCCACCCGCGGGAGGGTTTGGGAGGGCGCAGCCCTCCCAGGAACAACCGTATGTTCATTGCGGCGTTGTGCGGCGGAGCCGCATGGACGGCTGAGGTGAACGACCTGCTCCTGGATGGCGCCGGCGCGCGCTCGGGCATCGGGGTCGTGAGCGTCACCAGGAGCGGCATGAACGGCGCGAGCCTCATCGCGCCACCGAGGCACCTATGAACGAACTGCTTGCCCTTCGCGAGGCGGCGCTGAGCCTGGTCACCGGGGTTCGCCCTGGCGAGGCGCTCAACGCGCCGCCTCCCCCCGGTCACCCCCCCGCTGGCCCCGAACTGGCCGACCGGCTGGCCGCCGCCGTGCGCGCGCTCAAGATCGCCGCCGCGAGTGACGATGGCATCGCCGTGGACTACGCCGCCCTGCGCGATAGCCCGGCCTATGCCGAGTATGTCGAGCAGGTAACGCCCCTCCTGGTCACCTTCGACCCGTCGCTCCTTGCCACCCGCGGCGCGCGGCTGGCCTTCTGGATCAACCTCTACAACGGGATGATCCTCGACGGCGTGGTGGCTTACGCCGTCCGGCGCAGCGTGCGCGCCGGTCCGGGCGGGCTGGGCTTCTTCCGGCGCATCGCCTACCTCGTCGGCGGCTACCGCCTCTGCGCCGACGACATCGAGCACGGCATCCTGCGCGCCAATGCCGGCAACCCCTTGCTCCCCGGCCCTCAGTTCGCCGACGACGACCCGCGCCTGGCCTGGGCCATCAGCCCGCTTGAAGCGCGCATCCACTTCGCCCTCAACTGCGCCAGCCGCTCCTGCCCGCCCATCGCGGTCTACGACGGCGCGCGGATCGAGGCCCAGCTCGACCTGGCCGCCCGCTCGTTCGTCGGCGCCGATACCGAACTCGACCCCCAGACCGGCACGCTCCTCGTCTCGTCGCTCTTCAAGTGGTACCAGAACGACTTCGGGGGGCTGGAGGGCGTCCTGCGCTTTATCCGCGCCCACCTGCCCCCCGATGACGAGCGCCGGCGCTGGATCGACGCTCAGGCCGAGGTGGCCCTGGCCTTTAAGCCCTACGACTGGTCGCTCAACACTCGCTAGGCGCTTCCGGCAGGGACGCGGGGAACCCTGGTTGCCCCCCATCTGTGCCTGTTCACACCTCAGCCGTCCATGCGGCTGCGCCGCACAACGCCCGATGAACATGGCCTGGGAGCGCGGGCGGCCCGCCCTCGTCGCGTCTCCGCGGGCAAGGTGACGGCCCCCCTCCCCAGCCCTCCCCCCGCTGGGGGGAGGGAGTCCGGCTCCTCCCCCCAACGGGGGGAGGCTGGGAGGGGGGTTCAGCGCCGCATGCGCGTAGGTGAGCAGCCTATGTTCACGTTAGCCGTCCATGCGGCTGCGCCGCACAACGCCGCAATGAACATACGGTTGTTCCTGGGAGGGCTGCGCCCTCCCAGACCCTCCCGCGGGTAGGGGCGTGGGGAAACCGGGTTTCCCCACCCCCTCGCCGAGGGCTTATGTTCACGTTAGGTACCCTACGCATCCGGGAGCGCGGGCAAGCTGCCCGCGCTCCCAGGAGAACCGTGAACACGTACCCACATCTATGAGTCACTGCTGTTGCTGTTGCTGCTGCGCCTGAAACGGCTCATCCGGCTCAACCGCCGCCGGCTGGCCCGCCAGGACCGGCAGCACCTCCTCGTCGGCGATCGGCGCCTCGGTCGGCGCCACTTTGACCCCGACCTCCAGCGAACTCTCGGCCTGGCCCTTGTAGACCCCCTTCGTCGGCGGCACATCGGCATAGTCGCGCCCCACCGCCGTGCGGATGTGTCGCTCCCCGGCGATCAGGTTATTCGTCGGATCGAAGCCTATCCACCCCAGTTCCGGCAGCAGCGCCTCGACCCAGGCATGGGTCGCGTCCTCCGCGGAACGATCGCGATCCTCCACCCGGTGAAACAGATAGCCGCTCACATAGCGGCAGGGAATGCCAAGGGGGCGCAGCAGGGCAAGCATAATGTGCGCATAATCCTGGCACACCCCCCGCCGGGCAGCCAGGGCCACATCAATCGGCGAGTCGACCTCGGTGTGCTCGGGATCGTAGGCGAACAGATCGTACAGCCGCGCGTTCATCTCGCGCAGCAGGGAGAGCGGATCGTCACGGCGACACACCTCCAGCTCGCGAGCCAGAGCTTCCAGCAGCGCCGTTGGATGGGCGAAAAAACTGGGGGCCAGAAAATCCCAGTGATCCTCGCGCCCGGTCAGCGCGTCGAGCTCGGCCCAGGCGTCGGGATCGAGCCGGTCGGGAAGCGGCGGCGGCGGCTCCAGCATGACCACCGCCTCGGCGGTAATGGTCATGGTGCGGTGCGGCGCGGGAATACCGAAGTGGTGCACAATATTGCCGTAGCAGTCGGTGTAACTATGCACGCGGGCGAGAGGGCTTGTGACCAGGCGAAAACGCAGGCAGTGCTGCAACCCTTCTGAGCGTGGTTGCATACGCACCTCGGTGATGCTCTCGCTCACCGGGGCGCTGTAACGAAAACGGGTCTTATGCAGAATGGAATAGTACATAGAGCTAGTATAACTCCAGGATACCTGTTCGGGCATCACTGCCCCCTTGACCGGGTCCAGATCCATCCAGAACTTCCCGCGAGCCGGGGCCTGGGTGCGCGGGCCTCCGGCCCGCATCCGCGCGGGGGCGGCGCCCGCCGGCTATGGGAACATTTATTTGCCGTTCTCCGGCCCGCATCCGCGCGGGGGCGGCGCCCGCCCACACCCACTTGCTGGACGAGGGTAGGGGGAAACCCGGTTTCCCCCTACCCCTGCGTGAGGGCCAGGCCCTCCCGCGGGCAGGGGCGTGGGGAAACCGGCTTTCCCCATACCCCTGCTCCAGCAGCCTATGTTCACGTTAGACGCAGAAGTGCTGGATCAGGTGTCAAGGGCCTTCTCTACCGGGTAGGTCACGTAGGTCTGGTAGATTGCGCCGTGGATGGCCATGCACTGGCGTTGGACGCCATCGAGGTAGGTATGCATATTATCGGCCAGGATCTCTTCCACCTGGCCATAATCGAGCGAGGCGCGCAGCCGTCCGGCCAGGCGCTCAGCCCGTCCGCCGCTGCGGGCGCCCGTGCTCTGCGCGATCGCCTGCAAGCCGCGCTGGATGCGATCAGCGGAGAAACGCACCGAGTGCGGAAACTCGCCGTTGAGCAGCAAGAACTCCGCCACCGTTTCAGGCTGCACATCCGCCGTGTACACTTTGCAGTAAGCCTCGAACGCCGTGGCGCACTTGAGCAACCCGACCCAGTCGTTGTACTCCAGCATCACGTCCAGATCTGCTTGCGCCTCCAGGTAGGGGCGAAAATGCACATCGAGGAGCAGGGCGATAGCGCTGGCCCGTTCCAGGTAGCGCCCCACCTGGATAAAGTACCAGCCCTCGCCGTGGGTCATCGTAGTGTCGGTGATCCCCTGGAAGAGATGCGCGCCTTCTTTGATCGCCTGATAGAACTCGATCGGCTCTCCCTGCCAGATCCGCTCCGGGCTTGCCGATCGCACAAACAGGTACAGCCGGTTGAGTTGCTCCCACATCTCCGAACTGATCTGCTGGCGCACCTGCCGGGCATTCTCGCGGGCCAGAGCAATGCAATTGACAATCGCATTCGGATTGGCGGGATCGAAGGTCAATGCGCGGGTAATAGCATAGGCATCGGCGGCGCCCTCAGGAGGCATGGTCGTGTGCAGGGCCGTCAACAGGCGTTTCCAGCGCATCTCAACCGACTCCGGGGTTTGATCCAGCGTCAGATTCAACCCGACGCCGACCAGCCGTGCCGTGTGTTCGGCCCGTTCCAGGTAGCGGCTCATCCAGTAAAGCCCATCGGCTACGCGTGAAAGCATATCGTGCGAAACGAACTGGTCTCTTCAACGACGTTGTGCGGCAACTACCTGCCCTCTTCCCCAACGTGGGGCGCCCGACTTCTCCCCCCGCCGTCCATGCCGCTCCGCCGCACCCCGACGGGATGAAAAAGGTTCTTCCTGGGAGGGCTGCGCCCTCCCAGACCCTCCCACCAGGTGAGAGTATGGGGAAACCCGGTTTCCCCGTGCCCCTGCTTCAGCAGCCTATGTTCACGTTCGCCGTCCATGCCGCTCCGCCGCACCCCGACGGGATGCACATACTTTCTTGGGAGGGCAAAGCCCTCCCAAACCCTCCCACCGGGTGGGGGGATGGGAAAACCCGGTGTCCCCATCCCCCTGCGTGAGGGCGTAGCCCTCCCAAACCCTCCCGCGGGCGGGGGTATGGGGGAACCCGGTTCCCCCATGTTCACGTTAGCGGGTGGAGGCTGGGAGGGAGAACTTCACCCGTCCACAGTTCGTCATTCGAACAGCACCCACGTATCCTTACTGCCTCCCCCCTGCGACGAGTTGACCACCAGCGAGCCTTTGCGTAAGGCCACGCGGGTGAGGCCCCCGGGCACGATGGTGATCTGATCGCCGCTGTTGAGGATGTACGGACGGAGATCGACGTGGCGCGGCTCTACCCGGCCATCAACGAAGCATGGAGCGCGCGAGAATTGCAGCGTTGGCTGGGCGATGTAATTCCGCGGATGGGCCTCGATCAAGCGCCGGAAGCGTTCGCGCTCCTCGGCGGTGCTGTGCGGTCCGATCAGCATCCCATAGCCGCCCGACTCACCCACCGCCTTCACCACCAGTTCATCCAGGTGTTCGAGCACGTAGGCCCGCTCAAGCGGATTGTCACACAGGTAGGTCTCGACGTTCGACAGGATGGGCTCTTCTCCGAGGTAGTATTTGATAATTTTCGGCACGTAAGCGTAGATCGCTTTATCATCAGCCACGCCCGTGCCAACCACATTCGCCAGGCTCACATTTCCGGCGCGGAAGGCGTTAAACAGGCCGGCCACCCCGAGGATCGAGTCCGAACGGAAGGTCAACGGGTCAATAAAATCATCGTCTACCCGCCGGTAGATCACATCCACGCGCCGCAGGCCGGCGGTGGTGCGCATGTACACGATGTTGTCGTGCACCAGCAGGTCGCGACCCTCGACCAGTTCCAGCCCCATGAGCCGGGCAAGGAACGTATGCTCAAAATAGGCCGAGTTGTACACTCCCGGCGTCAACACCACAATCGTCGGATCGGGCCGGTGGGCGGGGGCCAGCGCGCGCAGCGTTGTGAGCAGGGCGTGCCCGTAATGGTCAATCGGACGCACGCCATAGTTGGCGAACAGCCCCGGAAAGGCGCGCTTCATCACCGCGCGATTGGTGAGCATATAGCTCACCCCGCTGGGCACGCGCAGGTTGTCCTCCAGCACCACAAACTCGCCCGAGGGCAGGCGCACCAGGTCCGTTCCGGTAATCGAAACATAGACCTGCTGCGGCACTACGACGTTCCGCATCTCGCGGCGGAAGTGCGGGCAGGTGTACACCAGTTCGCGCGGAATGACCTTATCGGCCAGAATGCGCGCCTCGTGGTAAATGTCGTGCAGAAAGAGGTTCAGCGCGTGAATGCGCTGTTTCAGCCCTGCCTCGATCACCGCCCACTCGTCAGGGGTCACGATCCGCGGCAGCAGGTCGTAGGGGAAGATGCGCTCGGTGCCCTGGTCGTCACCGTAGACGGTGAAGGTGATACCCTGATTGAGAAAGGTGAGGTCGGCGTAGCTCTGCCGCTGCTGCAGGTCGCGGGCGGAGAGTTCCTGCAGGCGCTGGTACAGGAGCCGGTAATGGGGCCGTGGTTCGCCTGCCTCGTCGAACATCTCGTCGTAGACGGCGCCGAGATCGTAGGTGGCAAAGAGCGAATGGCCGTTCGCGCGCGCGCGGTGCTCGGTGAGCATAGATGTGCAGTGCTAAGGCTTTCTGCCGAATCTGAAACCAGACGTCGGAGAGAGCTGAGCGGGCGGCGCTGCCACGGCTACGGCGGTTCTTCTCTCGGGATTATTGGCTATAATACTCCCTTCCTTGCCTGGCGTCAACCGTGAATTGACCGGACGCGCGCGGTGGTTCCCCGCCCGCGGGCGGGGAACCACCGGTTCAATGGTCTGTGAATACATACTCCGCTCTCGCCCGCGCAGGCGGGCTTCGCATTCCATAGCCGAGGGCTGATGGTCTGTGAAAAAATAATCCGGTATAGCCCGCGCAGGCGGGCTTCGCATTCCATAGCCGAGGGCTTTAGCCCGACGGCTAGACTGGCATAGCGGATGAATGTCTCAAAGACCATCATAGAGATCCTGCGGCCCTCCAACCCTCCCCGCCGCAAGGCGACCGCCTGACTCCTGTGAATTGACAGGACGTGCGCGGTAAAGGGGCGCGGGGAGGCTTCGCCTCCCCGCATACCCCCTTTTCCCGCCTACGTTCCCACGGCCCGGCTCCTGCTAATCCCCCATCCCTTCCGCGCTCGCCGGGATCACCCGCTTCTGCAGATCGGTCTCCTTCACCCGGTACACGTTCCAGACCAGCCCCGTCGCCTCCAATCCGCGGATCACGTAGGCCGAGAAGTCGATTTGCCACCAGCGCAGGCCGTGAAAGGCCGAGCGGGGGAAGGCGTGGTGGTTGTTGTGCCAGCCCTCGCCAAACGCCAGCAGACCGACGATGAAGTTGTTGCGGCTGGCGTCGCGCGTCTGGTAGTCGCGCGCCCCGAAGGTGTGGCAGATCGAGTTGACGCTCCAGGTAACGTGGTGCGTGAGAAAGACCCGCACCAACCCGCCCCAGATCAGCCCGCTCCAGCCGGCAATCAGGAAGGGGATCAGCAACCCCAGCCCGGCCCACAACAGCCAGGTGCGCGAAGCCCAGACGACGTCGGGGTCGCGCTTCAACCAGGTGCCGTACACGTCCACGTTCTCTTTGTGGTGGAACAGCCAGCCCATGTGGGCGTGCCACAACCCCTCCAGCGGGCTGTGGGGGTCGTCTTCGCCATCGGAGTGGGCGTGATGCTGAATGTGGGTCGAGGCCCAGGCGATCGGGCTACCCTCGAAGGCCATGCTGCCCATGATCAAGAACAGGCGCTTGAGCCACGAGTGGGTCTCAAAACTCTTGTGGGTCAACATCCGGTGATAGCCGACCGTGATCCCCAGGCCGGAGATCGCGTACATGACCAGCATCAGGGTCACGTCCAGCCAGTCAACGGCGCGGTTCCACAGCATGACCATGGCATAGATCGTCGCCAGAAACGGCAGCACGACGATGAGCAAAACGCCGATCTTCTCACCGAGGCTCTTCTCAAGTTGGGGTTCGACCGGGGCGGAGGGTACAACGCGGGACATCTTATGCTCCTCTGGACGTCTGACCGCGAACCTTCCGCGGCCACTGTGTCTCAGTGTAGCCCCCGTCGTCGCTCCACGGAAGTGCGCCCGGTCCAGTCGCTCGTCACCTCCGGTCTATATTGTGACAGCGCGCACACATAACCAGGGACCTATGACCCTGGTCACGGGGCCAACGCGCAAAAGGGTGCGGACAAACCCGGTTGCCCCACACCCCTTCAACCCGCTGTCAGGTTGAACCAGGTCTCACCCCAATCCCTGCTGCTGCGCCCAGAGGGCCGCCTGGGTGCGGTCGCGGACGCCGAGTTTGCTGAGGATGTTACTGATATGGTTCTTCACCGTGCCGACGCTGATCAGCAAGGCCTCGCTGATCTCCTGGTTGGTGCGCCCCTGCGCCAGCAGCACCAGAATGGCCCGTTCGCGCTCGGTGAGAAAGGCCAGGCGCTCGGCGAGCGCCGGGGTCGCGGCAGGCTTGCTCCCCGCACCCGCTTCTGCCAGCCGCCCCAGATGGGGCAGCATCTGAGCCGTGATCTCCGGCCCCAGCAGCGCCCCGCCACTGGCCACGGTGCGCACCGCCTCGGCCAGGGCCCGGTGGTCCACGTCCTTCAACAGATAGCCCCGCGCGCCCGCCGCGAGGCCCCGAAAGACATACGCATCGTCACGAAAGGTCGTCAAAATGATCACCGCCGGGCGCGGCCCCCGTTCTGCCAGTCGCCGGGTAGCCTCCACCCCGTCCATCACCGGCATCAGCACATCCATCAGCACCACGTCCGGGTCGAGTGCGGCCACAAGGTCGAGCGCTTCCTGCCCATTGCTCGCCTGGCCCACGACTTCGATGCCGGGCTTGCGCGCCAGCAGCGTGGCGATCCCGGTGCGGATCAGGGCCTGGTCGTCCACGATCAACACGCGGATTTTCTCGCTCATCGTTGGCACCCTTTGAAGGCCCTTCGGAGAAACGCTCATACGCCTTCGATTGGCAGCACCACCCGCAACCGCCAGCCGCCACCGGGCAAGGGGCCGGCTTCCATGCCACCGTTGAGGGCCTCGGCCCGCTCACGCAGGCCCACCAATCCGAAACTCTCGCCTGCTCCTCGCCGGGACGCCGGGGACCCCGCTCCACCGGGGTCGTCATTCGTGACCGTGACCGTGATATAGCCCCCCAGCGACACCACGCGCGCCTCGACCCGGGTCGCGCGGCTATGTTTGCGCGCGTTGGTCAATCCTTCCTGTACCGCGCGGTAGACGGTGCAGGCCAGCGCGTCCGGTGTCTCTTCAAGCTCGCCCTCGAGGATCAACGTGACGCGCGGCGGCGCCGCCGCCGCGGCCGCCAGTTCCTCCAGCGCGCGACGCAGTTCCGCGCCCCGCACCGGCAGTTCGGCATCGGCCACTGCCAGCATGCTGCGCCAGGCCAGGTGCAACTGTTCCCGACTCTCGCGCACCTGCTCCAGGGCCGCCTCGGCGTCCTCGGCGGCCAGATCCTCGGCCAGTTGCAGGTGCAGATGCACCAGCACCAGCCGCGACCCCAGATCATCATGCACCTCGCGGGCCAGCCGCGCCCGCTCGGCCGCCACGGCCAGCATGCGCACCTCGGCCATCTGCTGCTCGATCTCCGCGTTCAACAGCGCCAGCCGCAGCTCCGCCTGCTTGCGCCGCTCGAGCTGCCGGCGCGCCAACAGCAACGGTCCGCCGACTGCCGCCGCCGTTACCATACCGATCAGCAGGGCGTTGTGATCGAAGCGCTCCGGACCCCAGTACGCCGCAAGCAGGGTGATCCCCATCAGCAACCCCGCCAGGTGCAGCACAATCTGGCGCGGCGGCAGCCGCACCGCCACCTGCCAGAGCACCAGCAACAACCCCAGCAGCGGTGTGAGCGTGTGGGCAAGTTGCGCCAGCGCCAGGATCGCCACCGACTGCGCCGCCAGACCCACCTGGATCAGCATCGGCTGGCTGATGCGCTGGGTGGTCACATAAGCCAGCAGCAACACCGCGGCCCAGCCCAGCAGCATCGCGAAGGCCTCCGCCACCAGCGGACGCTCCAGCGCGGCTGAACTGATCGTCAGGGCCAGAAAGACCGCCGGCAACACCCATGTCAGCACCCGGTTCAACGGCCTGGCGATCACCGGCTCATCGGATGGGGTCACGGTTGCCAGGGGCGGGGCGCCGGCGGACGGCTCGCCGGTACCCTGCCGCAACGTCGCCACCGTGCCGCGCAGCCGTTCCAGAGCCTGGGCGGCGGCGGCGCGCGTCTGGCTCACCGCCGCCTCAACCCGCGAGAGGTTGCTCTGGGCCTGCGCCAGCGCCAGCGCCACACTCTGCTCGGTGCGGCTCAGGGCCGCCTGCACCTCGCCAATGATCGTCTGCGCGAGCCGGTGGCGCTCCTCCAGCATGACGCGCTGCTGCGCCTCGCGCACACCGGCGGCCAGCGCGTCGTAACGTTGCTGCACCTGCTGCAACATGTGCTGCACCTGCTCGCTCCGGCGCTGCTGGCGCAGATAGAAGATCGCCGCGATGATCGCGCAGGTGGTCGGAAAGGCCAGCGCCAGGTTGCCTTGCAGCCAGTCTATCAGGTTCGCCGTCGCCACCAGCAACATCCCGCTCCAGACGGCGTACACCCCCACCGCCATAGGAATCCATAACCACGGTGGAAACAGAGCAATGGCCTGGAGCACCAGCGCCAGGTACACGTAATCGAGCAGCGGCGCCGGCGCCAGCGCCTGGGCCAGGGCCGTGAGCGCCACCTGTCCCAGCAGGAACACCACCTGCCCCCAGCGGGGCAGGCGCCGCGCCGGCACAAAGGTAACGGCGATCAGGCAGGCGCCACACAACCCCGCCAGCGCCACCAGGCGCCAGACGGCATAATGCTGCCCCAGGGCGCTCAACGGTGCGCCGAGCAGCGCCAGCGTCACCACGCTCTGCACCGCGAACGGGTAGGGTAAAGCCATTGCGGGAATAATCCTTTGTTGGGGCGACGCCTTGGCCTTCATAATTCTTAGTGTAGCATACTCGTCTGCGCTCCCTGCGGCTCCGCCGCACACCAACGGGATGCAATAAGGTTGTTCCTGGGAGGGCTGCGCCCTCCCACACCCTCCCGCGGGCGGGGGCGTGGGGAAACCCGGTTTCCCCATACCCCTCGCCGAGGGCTTATGTTCACGTTAGCCCGACGGAACAAGGCGCCGCGCAAAACGTTGCGTCACGCTCCGCGGCCCCGGCTCACCTGTGGTACAATAGAAGCAGAGCAAACGCTCAGGCTTGCCGCGTGAGGCGCCTGAGCGTCTCTATGTGTCGCCACAAATGCGCCCGGCGGGCGCCGAGGGTGTATGCTGCGTCACGATATTCGAAACATTGCCATTATTGCCCACGTCGATCACGGTAAAACCACCCTGGTGGACGCGATGCTCAGGCAGAGCCGCGTCTTTCGCGAGAACCAGGCCGTTGAGGAACGGGTGCTCGACTCTAACGCCCTCGAACGCGAGCGGGGCATCACCATCCTCTCGAAAACCACTGCCGTTAGCTACCGGGGCACGAAGATCAACATCGTGGATACGCCCGGCCACGCCGATTTTGGCGGCGAGGTGGAACGGGTCATGAACATGGTTGATGGCGTCCTGCTCCTGGTTGATGCCGTTGACGGCCCCATGCCCCAGACGAAGTTCGTGCTGCGCAAGGCCCTGCAGGCCGGCCACCGCGCCATCGTGGTGGTCAATAAGATTGACCGGCCCCAGGCCCGCCCCAACTGGGTCGTCAACGAGACCTTCGACCTCTTCGTGGATCTCGGCGCCAGCGACGAACAGGCCGAGTTCGCCACCATCTTCACCAACGCCCTGGCCGGTCACGCCGGCCGCTCGCCGCTCAAGCTGCACGACTCGCTCGAACCGCTCTTCGAGGCCATTCTCGACCGCATCCCGCCCCCTGCGGTTGACGTGGACGCCCCGGCCCAGTTCCTGGTAACCACCAGTAGCTACGACGACTACAAGGGCAAGATTGTTACGGGCCGGCTCAGTCGCGGCACGATCAGCAAGGGGCAGGCCCTCGTGCGCATCGATCGCCAGGGGGCCATCCATCCCGCGCGCCTCAGCCGGCTGTTTGTCTACAATGGCCTGCAGCGCCAGGAGGTTGAGTCGGCCCGCGCCGGCGATATTATCGCCCTCGCCGGCATCGGCGACGCGGGCATCGGCGATACCATCGCCGATGCGCTCCAACCCGAGGCTCTCCCCCCGATCAAGGTCGAAGAGCCGACAGTGCGCATGACCTTCGGCGTCAATACCAGCCCCTTCGCCGGTCGCGAAGGAACTTTCGTGACCTCGCGCAAGCTCCGCGAACGCCTCTACCAGGAGACCGAACGCGACGTGGCCCTGCGCGTCGAAGATACCGATAGCCCCGATGTCTTTCTGGTCTCCGGGCGCGGTGAACTCCACCTCGGCATTCTGATTGAAACTATGCGCCGCGAAGGCTACGAGTTCCAGGTCTCCCGTCCCGAGGTGATTTTCCACCAGGATGAGCACGGCGCCCGCCTGGAACCGATCGAACTGGTCGAGATCGAGGTGGCCGCCGATTACCAGGGCGTGGTGGTTGAACTGCTCGGCAAACGCCAGGGCGAGATGCGCGATATGCACGTCCGCGATGATGGCAGCGTGCACTATGTCTATCTGGTCCCGACCCGCGGCTTGCTCGGCTTCCGCCAACTCTTCCTGACCGCCACACGCGGCACCGGGGTGCTCAATAGTCTGTTCTACGGCTACGCGCCCTTCACCGGTGACATCACCGCCCGTGAGAATGGCTCGCTGATCGCCTCCGAAAGCGGCGTCGTCACCACCTACGGCATCTACCAGGTGCAGGATCGCGGGGTCTTCTTCGTCACCCCCGGCCAGGAGGTCTACGCGGGCATGGTTGTTGGCCAGCATATCCACGACGTGGACCTGGAGGTGAACGTCTGTAAGGAGAAGCACCTGACCAACATCCGCAACAACAAGGGCGCCGAGAACCTCCGCCTCGAGGCCCCGCGCACCCTCTCGCTCGACGACGCCATCGAGTACATCGGCGACGACGAACTGGTCGAGGTCACCCCAAAGGGCTGGCGCCTGCGGAAGAAGTTGCTCAGCGCCGATGAGCGGCGCCGCGAGAAGAAGAAACGCGACATCTCCCTGGCCTGATGGCGCCCAGGACGCGGCGGAGAGGGTGGCGATAGACGGCGATCTCACATCCAAACATCTCCAATCCGCAATGGTCTGACCCTTTCGGCCCCTTCTCTCATCCTCCTCTCATCCAGACCTAAGCCCATTCTTAGCCCCCTGGTCTATAGTTGCCTCTTGATGTCCCCCGGGAGCGCCCCGGCTCCCGCTGGCTCTCGTCCTCACGCGGATCACCCCCTGCTGAACGGGACAACCAACACGTTCGTTTGCTTCGGTCGCAGCCCGGACAACGAACCTGAAAGGGGAGCGACCCATGACCAATCCGGCGGTTATCAGCCCCGGTGCTTCAGACACCATCATTCTGTATCTGAACGAGATCGGCGATGAGCCGCTCTTGACCTTTGATCAGGAACAGGCCCTCGCGCGCGCCATGGCCGAGGGCCTGGAAGCGGCCAACCGTCTCGCCGCCGAGCCGCACCTGCCGCTCACCGAGCGCCGGCGCCTGGAGCAGCAGGTCGCCGCGGGTGAGCGGGCGCGGGCCCAGTTGATCAATTCGAACCTGCGTCTGGTCGTGAGCATCGCGCGTCGCTACCAGGGCCACGGCCTGAGCCTGCTGGATCTCATCCAGGAGGGTAGCCTCGGCCTGATGCGCGCCGTGGATAAGTTCGATCCCGGACGGGGCCTGAAGTTCTCGACCTACGCCACCTACTGGATCCGCCAGAGTGTTGGCCGGGCGATTGCCGATCACGGGCGCACGGTGCGCCTGCCGGTGCATCTGGGTGAGCGGCTCGCGCGGCTGGCCCGCGTGCGCCAGCAGTTGATCCAGCGTCTCGACCGCGAACCGACGCCCGAAGAGGTGGCCAGCGAAGCCGGGCTGACGCCAGAACAGGTGACACGCGCCGAGCAGGCCGCGCTGACCCCCACGTCGCTCGACGAGCCGCACACCGAGGATGGCACCGGCACTCTGGCCGAGGTCATCTCTGACCCATTGCAGCCTTCGCCGCTGGATGAGGTTTCGCACGCCTTGCTGCGGGACGATCTGAGCGAGGCGCTGTCGCACCTGACGCCCCGCGAGCGCCACATTCTCTGCCTGCGCTACGGGCTGTACGGCGAAACCGCGCTGACCCTCGAGCAGATCGGTCAGCGCCTCAACCTGACTCGGGAGCGGGTGCGGCAACTCGAGAGCGAGGCCCTCAAGAAGCTGCGTGACCCGCTGCTGGGTCGCCGGCTGCACGGTTACTTCGAAGAGGCATAGAGGGGCAGCATGCCCAGCGCCAGTTCCGCCCTCCGGCGCCAGTCGGAGGCGGGCGCCAGGTCGGCGGCGCGGATGAGGGCGCTGCGCGCCTGCTCCGCGTCGCCGAGGGCCGCCAGCGCTGCCCCCAGGTAGTAGAATGCATCGGGGCCGCCGCCGGTCCGCCGGGCCGCGCGGGCGGCCTCTGCCGCGCCCGCAAACTGGCCGCAGTGGTAGCGATGGGCGGCCAGCAACGTCAGGGCCTGCGGATCCCCAGGCGCCGCCGCCGCGGCGGTCTCGGCAAACGGCAATCCCGTCTCACACAGTTCGAAGGTGGTGGCAAGGTGAAACTTCGCCGCCAGGAGCGCGTAGCGGCCCCGCTCGGAGTCGGGGGCCAGGGCCAGCGCCCGCGTATAGGCCCGACTGGCCTGGTCGTACTCCCGACGCGCGGCGTGCCAACTGGCCCAGGCCAGGGCCACGCCCGGATCATCGGGCCGCAGCCGCGCGACGGTGTCCAGTTCGTCCTGCGCGGCATCGCCGGCATCGGTCGTGAGATAGGTGAGCGCCAGGAGCGTGCGCGCCCGCGGGTCGTCGGGATGCGCCTCGACCAGGGCCTGCAGCCGCTGGAGGCCGCCGCTGGCATCGCCGGCGCGCCAGCGGGTGTAGGCGGCGTAGGCCGCGGCGCCGAGGGCATCGGGGCCGTGGGGGTCAACCCGCGCAAACTGCTCCTCGGCCAGGCCGTAGAGCCCCAGGCTCAGGTAGAACAGGCCCAGGATCTGCGGGCGCCCGGCGGGCGGCGCATCAAGCGCGGCCTGGAGGCGGAGCGGGCCGTCGCCCACCGCAGGAAGCAGCGGGGCGATCAGCGGATCGGCGCGCTCCGGCGCGACCGCGAGGGCCAGATCCCGGCGCGCGGCTTCGGAGTCCTCGTTGGCGCGCACCAGGGCCAGGCGATAACGGGCCGATTCGGCCCAGAGCGTCGGCAGCGGCCCGGCCAGGGCCGCTTGCAGCCCGGCGCTGGCCAGCAGGTATTCGCCCCGCCGCAGGGCCTCGTCGGCGGCCAGCACGCGCGCCGGGCCGCGATAGGCGCACGCCTCGACGGAACGGCAATCTTCCACCAGCGCCCACGTGCGCGCCGCCAGGTCGTATCGCCCCGAGTCGGCCAGCGCGCGCCCCAGGTACAGCAGCGCCCGCTGGTACTCGACAGGCCCGAGCCCACGGAGCATCGCCGCGCGCAACTGGCGCTCGGCCTGAGTATGCTCGCCCCGCAGCGCCCGCAGCATGCCCAGGCGCGCCTGGGCTTCGGGCAACGCTGGCGCGAGCGGCGTCAACACCGACAGCGCTTCGTGGTAGCGCCCCGCACTGAAGAGCCGATCAGCCTGCCGCAATGCGTCGCGGCGATCAGGCCGCAGCGCCAGGGTGAGCGCCAGCGCCGCGCCGAGCAGCAGCGCGAGCCAGGCGAGCAGCGCGAACGCCGTCCGCCAGCTCCGGGGCAATGGTGCGCGGATGTCCATCGGTAGTCCCGGACCCGCTCAGCGCCCTTACTTCTCCCCGCGGGGCCAGAGGGCCCAGACAATCGCCGCCGCCGCTGCCATCCACGCCCGGTTGGCCTCCTTCTCGAAGCCGCGGGTGCGCAACTGCACGCCGCCAAGGAACAGGCCCGTCGCCAGCACCCCGCCGGCGAGCCGGTCGCTCGAACGCTCGACACGGCGGATGCCGCGCTCCAGGCGCGACAGGTCGGAGCGCATCTGGATCTCCCCGCGATTGGCCGAACGGTAGTAGGCCTCCATCTGGCGGGGCAGCGAGAAGAGCAACTGCCCCAGATCGCGCAACTCCTTCTGCGCCCGCTCGGCCCAGTTGATGCCATTACGCTCGCGCTCCAGCAGCATCTGCGCGAAGGGACGCAGTTCGTGGAACAGGTTGATGTCCGGGCAGATCTCGGTGGCCAGACCGGCGACCATGCTCAGCGCCCGCCCGAAGTACAACAGATCCTGGGGGATCTGGAAGGGCAGATCGTAGACAATATCTTTGGTTTCCTCGAAGATCGCCTCGACGTCAATGCTGGTCATCTCGCGCATGGTGCGATTAAACGAGTGACGCAGCATAATCTGCACCGCCTGGACGATCGGGCGGCGGTCGGCGCCGGGCAGGATCATGTTCAAGCGATCCAGCGAGTCGACGATGCGCTCGGCATCATTCGTCGCCAGGCCCAGCACGCCCCCGCGCACGACATCCATCGTCTGCGGCGGCAGGGCGCCGACCATGCCAAAATCCACAAAGATCAGGGTGAAGGGCCGTCCCGGCGCCACGGCATGCGCCTCGGCGTCACCGAAGAGGTGCCCATCGGGGAGCACGCCGTTCCCGTTGGGGCTGCCCGCGGGCGCCTTGCCATTCGACGAGACGCCATAGTTCACCGGCAGTTCGGGGTCAACCCGCACGAACAGGTTCCCCGGATGCGGATCGGCATGGAAGAAGCCATCAATGAAAAACTGCTTCAGATAGCAGTTGTTCAGCCGCGCCGCCAGTTCCACCCGGCTCACCCCCAGCGCCTCCAGGGTGCGCAGGTCGCTGATCTTGATCCCGCTGATGCGCTCCATCACCAGCACGCGCCTGGTGGTCAGTTCCAGGATCGGCTCGGGAAAATAGACCCCCTGGACCCCGGCGAAGTTCTTGCGGAAGGTCGCGGCATTGCGCCCCTCTTCCACATAGTCCAGTTCTTGCATCAGGACCCTGGCGAACTCGGCCAGCAGGGACTCCAGGTCGGCGCGGCGCCGGATCGGCGGGTAGTTCTTCACCAGACGGATCACCCAGGTGACCGCGCTCAGATCTACCTCGATGATCTCCTGGATGTAGGGGCGTTGCACCTTGATGGCCACATCGCGCCCATCGTGGAGCGTCGCGAAGTGCACCTGACCGAGGGAGGCGGCCGCGACCGCCTCCTGCTCGAAGCGCAGGAACAACTCGCTGGGTGGAGCGCCCAACTCTTCGATGATGACCTCAAGCACATGGCTCGCCGGGGCCGGCGGCACCTCATCTTGCAACCCGGCCAGTTCGCGGCGCACCACCTCCGGCACCACATCGGCGCGCGAGGAGAGGAACTGGCCGAGCTTGATCTGCATGCCGCCCAGATCAATGGCCAGTTTGCGGAAATCGCGGGCCAGGCGCCGCCAGCGGCGATTGGCGCTGCGCCGCACCAGCCAGCGCAGCACGCCAATCCGGGCCAGAAAAATGTCCCACACAAAGATATGAATGACGACCCGCAGCATGAAGGCGGAAACGCGCAGAAACCGCTGGCGCGCGTGAAACCGGGGCGCCGCGCTGGGGCGGGGGAAGCCAGTCCGATCGGTGATTGGTGTAGCCACGCCGGAAAACTGTGTATCGTGAGTCATATGTGCCGTTGGTTGTCTGGTTCTCCTCAGGATTATACCAGAAACCTCGTTCCGGCGACGCCCGGTTGGGAGGGCTGCGCCCTCCCAGACCCTCCCGCGGGTGGGGGCATGGGGAAACCCGGTTTCCCCATGCCCCTGCCCCAGCAGCTTATTTTCACGTTAGAGGGGCGCGGGGCGGCCGTGCCTCCCCGCCCGCCGCGCAGGTCCTGTTGAATGAGACGCGCGTAAATCTTTCGACCGATGCCGCAAGCGGCGGGCCCGCGGTACCATGGGACAGGGTTGACCGGTACCGCACGATTAGCATCAAGGCGCCTATGGCCATCGACAGCGTTCGACTGCTCACCGATAGCGCGGCCCACGTCTGGCGACGCCTCAGCGCCATCCACTCCCTGGAGGCGTTCATCGGCGGCGCATGTTTCGAAGACTGGCTCGGTCCGGCGCGGTCCCCGCCCTTCAACCAGGCCGAGGAACAGGCCCTCCGGCGCGACTACCACCTCCTCGCCAATCTGCTGACGGAACTGGAGTCGCTGCTCCACTCGCGCGAGCAGGCCATCGCCCTGGTGCGCAGCGAAGTTGCAGCGTTGATGCAACGTCCGTAAACCGGTTGTTCCCCCGCCCGCGGCGGGCGGGCCGTGGGCGGTTCGCCAGACTTCCTGGCCGCCGCAGGCGGGAAGGGGGGTACGCGGGGGAGGCGAAGCCTCCCCGCACCCCTCCACGTACGTCCTGTCTGCATGAGTTGACTCCCATCCTTCAAACGGCTACAATGTGCCAGTGATTGTGCTGCGCCAGGGAAGGCGTTTCGGGAGGACCACGCCCTCACAGGAAATTCGCGTTCCCGTTGTTGCGCGACTGCCCAATCGAAGGTTCTGGGAGGGCGGCGCCCTTCCACGAAATTGTGCGGCGCAGCCCCCGGGTCCAACCCGCCAACACAAAGTGAGCGCCAATGTTCGAGAGCCTTTCCGACCGCCTCCAGGCGGTGTTTCAAAAACTCGGCAGCAAGGGCCGCCTCGATGAGAACGACGTCCGCGAGGCGATGAAGGCGGTTCGCCTGGCCCTGCTTGAAGCCGATGTGAACTTCAAGGTTGTTAAAGATTTCGTTGCCCGCGTAACCGAACAGGCTATCGGCGAAGAGGTCACCAAAAGCCTGACGCCCCACCAGCAGGTGGTGAAGATCGTTCACAACGAACTGATCAACCTGCTGGGGACCGAACATGCCCCGCTGCAAGAGGCCCGGCCTGGCCCGACGGTGATTATGCTCGTCGGGCTTCAGGGCACCGGTAAGACGACCCTTGCCGCCAAACTGGCCCTGCACCTGCGTAAGAAGGGGCGCCGCGTGATGCTCGCCGCTTGCGACGTGTACCGCCCCGCCGCCATCACCCAGTTGCAGACCCTTGGCAAGCAGTTGAACGTGCCGGTCTACAGTGAGGGCACGTCCGCTCGCCCGCCGGATATCGCCGCTCGCGCCGTAGAACAGGCCCGGCGCGATCTGGTCAATGTGGTGATCATCGACACTGCGGGCCGCCTGCAGATCGACGAGCCGCTGATGCAGGAACTCGCCGAGATTGACGCGCGCGTGCATCCCACCGAGCGCCTGCTCGTCGTCGACGCGATGACCGGCCAGGAAGCCGTGCGCGTTGCCGAAGCCTTTAACGCCCGTGTCAACCTGACCGGCCTGGTGATGACGAAGATGGACGGCGATGCCCGCGGCGGCGCGGCCCTCTCGGTGCGCGCCGTCACCGGCGTGCCGATCAAGTTTCTGTCCACCGGCGAAAAGGTTGACATCCACACCCTCGAGCCGTTCTACCCTGACCGGCTGGCCTCGCGCATTCTCGGCATGGGCGATGTGCTCTCGCTCATCGAGAAGGCCGAGCAGATGTACGACGCCGAGCAGGCTCGCGCGATGGAAAAGAAGCTGCGCAAGGGCAAGTTCGATTTCGAGGACTTCCTGACGTCCATGCAGCAAATGCGCAAGCTCGGCCCACTCCAGGAACTGCTCAAGCTCATCCCCGGCCTGGGGCAGCTTGCCCGCAACGAGGAACTGGTTGATGAACGCCAGCTCAAGCGCATCGAGGCCATGATCTTCTCGATGACGCCCTATGAACGCCGCAACCCCGAAGTGATCAAGGGCAGCCGCCGCGCGCGTATCGCCCGCGGCAGCGGCACGTCCGAGCGAGACGTGGCCGCGCTGGTCAAGCAGTTCCTGCAGATGCAGCGCATGATGAAACAGATTGCCGGCGATCAGGGCCGCGGCGGCCGCCGGGGCGGGCGTGGCGGCCGCGGCGGCTCCGGTGGGCCCGGCGGCATGGATATCAACGAGTTGATGCGCATGCTGAGGTGATTGCCGGCGCTCCTGGCCCATTTCCAGTCAGCCGTCCATGCGGCTCCGCCGCACACCGACGGGATGAAAACAGGTTCATCCTGGGAGGGCTGCGCCCTCCCAAACCCTCCCGCGGGTGGGGGCATGGGGAAACCGGGTTTTCCCATGCCCCTGCCGGGCGGGGGGATGGGGGAACCTGGTTCCCCCGTTTTTACGTTAGTGTTCACATGTCTCCCGGGAGCGCGGGCAAGATGGTCTTTGAAAAATTCATCCGCTCTGCCGGGCTGGCCGTGGGGCTGAAGCCCTCGGCCAGGGGATGCGAAGGCCGCCTGCGCGGCCTATACCGGATTATGTATTCAAAGACCATAAGCCCTCGGCTACGGGATGCGAAGCCCGCCTGCGCGGGCTAGAGCGGATGATGTATTCAAAGACCATCTTGCCCGCGGAGACGCGACGATGGCGGGACGCCCGCGCTCCCAGGCGCGTGGGTTACCCCAGGCGCTTCCACCCGGCGCGGACATGTGTGGTATAATCGCTGATTAGATGTTTACGCGGCTCCGCGCGCCCGGCGCGCAGTGGGGAACCCGGGTTCCCCGCGTCTCCAGGCGTTTAGACCTGGTTCATACCTGAGGCGCCGTTGGGAGGGTTGCCGGGAAGCCATGCCTCCCCGCAACCCCGTTCCGCCCGCGGCACGCGCGCGCCCCGGCGCAACCAGGACACGTCTGCCGCGCCGCGGGCACAACCAGCGGCTCGCGGAGGCCCGGGCCGCCGCACCTTCCTACACCGTTACCCGCAAGGCCCCGCAGCGCACCTTAGATTGTGGTTACTGGAGGAACAAGACACGTATGGTAAAGATCCGTCTTCGCCGCACCGGCAAGACCAAACAGCCCAGCTACCGCGTGGTGGTCGCCGACTCGCGCTCGCCCCGCGATGGCAAGTTTATCGAGATTATTGGCCACTATAACCCGATCCGCCAGCCCAAGGTGCTGGAAATCAAGGCCGATCGCGCTCGTTACTGGCTCAGCGTCGGCGCCCAGCCCACGGAAACCGTGGTCAAACTGCTCCAGCGCGTCAACGTGCTCGATGAGCATGGCCGCCCCACTCCCGCCCCGGCGGAGGTTTGAGCGGCGCCCATCGCTCCGGGCTTTTCGGTGTGCGGTAGCTTATGAAAGCATTGCTCGAGTATATCGCCCTGAACCTCGTAGATAACCACGAGGCCGTGCAGATCAAGGAACGGGTGGGGCGCTTCACCGTTACCTATGAACTCTCCGTCGCTCCGGACGAGACCGGGAAGGTGATCGGGCGCAGCGGGCGCGTGGCCAAGGCCATCCGCGACCTGATGGGCGTCGCCGCCGCGCGCCAGAACAAGCGCGTCCACGTAGATATTGAGTAGTGGCCGCGCGGCCTCCAACCGCTTATGCCCGCGTTACAGATGGGGTGGGGGGCGTAGTCGCCTTTCTCCTGGGAGCGGGGGCGTCTTGCCCGCGGAGACGCGACAAGCGCGGGACGCCCTCGCTCCCAGGCGTATCTGTTGCCCCGGGCGTGAACGGGCATCTTGATCGTTGCCATGATCGATCGTTCACCTGACGAGTTTCTGCTGATCGGCCAGATCGCCGCGCCCTTCGGGGTGCGCGGGCAGATCAAGGTGAAATCCTATACCGATCGGCCCGACCATCTCAGTCGCAACGTGCGCACGGTCTATCTGGGTGATCAGCGCACGCCCCTGACCTTGACCGGGGTGCTTGAACACAAACCCGGCATTCTTGTCGTGACCCTCGGCGAGATCACCAGCCGCGAGGCCGCCGAGACGCTGCGCGGCGTCGAGATCTACATTCGCGCCAGCGAGGCGGCCCCGCTGGCCGAAGACGAGTATTTCCTTCACCAGTTGATCGGCCTGCGCGCCAGCACCGAGGATGGCCAACTGATCGGCCAGGTGCGCGAAGTGCTCGAAACCGGCGCCGGGCAGGTGCTGGTCATCGCCCGTCCCGGCCATGCCGACGCGCTGGTGCCTATGGTTCGCGACTTTATCCTCACCCTCGATATTGCCAACGGGCGCATCATCATTCGCCCTATCGAGGGCCTCCTCTAGTTAATGGTGTGGGGAAACCGGGTTTCCCCATACCCCCGCCCGCGGGAGGGTCTGGGAAGGAGCAGCCCTCGAGCAGGGTGATGGGGAAACCGGGTTGCCCCATCCTCCGTATCACTGCGCCACGGGCAGCGCAATCCGGAAGGTGGTCCCTTCGCCGAGCACCGAGCGCACCGCCAGATCGCCGTGGTGCTGCTCGACAATGCTGTAACTCACCGCCAGGCCCAACCCGGTGCCCTTGCTGCGCGTGGTGAAAAAGGGTTCGAAGATCTTCGACAGATCCTGGGTCGAGATGCCGCCGCCGCTATCGCGGATCTCGATCAGCACCATCGCCCGCCCGGCCCGCTCCGCCGTCCCTCCCGCCAGAACGGTGACGAAGCCCTCAGTGTCAGGCTCCACGCCCGCTTCGAGCACGGCGGTTCGTACGTGGAGTTCACCACCGTCGGGCATAGCCTCGAGCGCGTTAAAGATCAGGTTGAAACACACCTGTTTGAGATGGTTGCTGATGGCGAACACGCGAGGCAGTTGACCTGCGCGCTGGCGGATCAACCGCACCCCCTGCCCGGCCATCTGCGTCTCGGTCAGGTTCAGCACCGCATCGAGGATCTCATCTACGTCCACCGGGCGCATCCCCTCCCGGCTCGGGCGGTAGAAATCAAGCATGCGCTGCACGATACTGATCAGTCGCTCGATCTCCTCCTGAGTCATTTTCAGATAGCGTTGCCGTTTCTCCTCGGGAAGCGACCGGGTCAACAGCAGATACACTGAGTTGTGAATGGCCTGGAGGGGGTTGTTGATCTCATGGGCCAGCGACGCCGACAGACGCCCCAGGGCGGCGAGTTTTTCCGCCTGCACCAACTGCTTGGCGATGCGCTGGCGCTCGCTCACATCACGGGCGATCACCAGGATCAGACGCTCGCCGGCGTGCGATACGGCGCTGAGACTGACCGCAACCGGCGTCGTCTGCTCGTGCCGGGTGTGCAGATCCATCTCGATTTCCGGCCCTTCACGCACCGCTACGCCATCGTGGCCCTCAGCGGCCTTCTGCAGCAGTTCCGCCAGGGCCGGCAAGAGCCGGTCGAGGGGCATCGACAGAAGTTCGGTGTGGCCATAGCCGCTCAACTGCTCCAGCGCCAGATTGGCATCGAGAATCGTTTGTCCGGTGGCATCAACCAGCAGCACTGCATCGCTGGCGTGCTGGAGCAGGGCGCGATAGCGGCCCTCGGAAGAGGCGACGCGGGTGTAGAGGCGCGCATTCTCGATCGCGATCGCGGCCTGGGCCGCCAGCAGCATCAACAGTTCCTGGTCATCCTCGGTAAAGGGCTGCCGCGCGTGGACCTTCGCGGCATTGAGCACGCCCAGAACGCGCTCGCCGGCCAGCACCGGCACCGACAGGGCCGAGCCGATCTCTTCGGTCAAGAACACGCCGCGCAGTTCGTCCACGGGGAGGGCCAGATCACCGCTGAAGTCAAGGCGCACCGGCTGGCGACGCATCGCCACCCAGCCGGCCAGACTGCGCTCGGCGGCCACGCGGTGGCCCACGCGCACCTGGGCGGGGAGGCCGGAACAGGCCACGATGCGCAGCCACTGTCCATCGTCCTCGAACAGCATGAGCGAGGCGCGGTCGGCCTCAAGCTCGGTGCGCACCGTCTCGATGATCAGGTCCTGCAGACGTTGCAGATCGAGTTCACCGAGCAAGCGCTGGCCGATGCGCACCACCGGACGCAGGGCGGCCACCCGATCGCGCGAGCGGGCCGCGCGGCGCTCACTGGCGACCTCCAGGGCCGTGGCGCGCAGATCGTCGGCGCTGAGGGGTTTGAGCAACAGCCCTCGCGCCCCCAGACGCAGCGCCTGGGCGACAAACTCGACCGAAGCGCCGCTGCACATCAGAAGAATGGGCACCCGCACCTGTTGCTCGCGCAACTGCCGCAGCAGGGCCAATCCATCGCCATTGGGAGAAGCGCCGTCGAGCAGCACCAGGTCATAGGCAGAAGCCATGAGGGCCTCGCGGGCAGCGGCGGGCGCGTCCATAGCCTGGACGACAAAGCCGGCCTCACGCAGGGTCGCCGCACAGAGTTCACGTGTGATCGGGTCGCTATCGATCACCAGGGCGTGCCCAGAATGGTAACTCATAGGGTACGGCAAGTGTGATAGGGGCGAACCCGCTATGACACTCACGACTGCATCCGCCGTTCAAGCTCCTGCCAGACCGCCTCGAGGGGCAGGCCTTGCTCCTCGAGCAGGACCACGACATGGTACACCAGGTCGGCCAGTTCGTAGGCCAGTTCGGCGTGGGAGGCATTCTTCGCCGCGATAACCACCTCCACTGCTTCCTCCCCGATCTTCTTCGCGATCCGATCCACGCCATCCTGGAGCAGGCGCGCGGTGTAGGAGGTTTCGGGCGCCGCGGCGCGCCGTTCACGCACACCATCGGCCAGCCGGCCGAGCACGGCGGCGGGCGGGGTGGAACGGCGGATCAGCGTTCCCGTAGCATCGCGGTGGAAGCAACTGCGCTCACCGGTGTGGCATGTCGGCCCGGCGGGTTCGGCCAGCACCAGCAACGCATCGCCATCGCAGTCGATCCGCAGATCAATCAGGCGCAACACATTGCCGCTCGTCTCGCCTTTGCGCCAGAGCGCCTGCCGGGAACGGCTCCAGAACGTCACCAGGCCCGTGGCGCGGGTCACCTCCAGCGCCTCGGCATTCATGTAGCCCAGCATCAGCACTTCGCCGGTGCGCGCGTGCTGCACAATCGCGGGCGCCAGGCCTTGCTGGTCGAAATGTAGCTCCATAACGAATCGTGACTCTCCCAGGAGCCTGTCCGCTTACCTCCTGCGGAGCGGGGCCGGGATGACCGGACCCTCCTGGGAAGCCGCGTGCCCTGCCCGGTTGGATGAGGTGGCAAGCGGGGCTTTCCACACTCCTGCCCGAGAGGCGAGAGCGTATGCGGACAGGCGCTCAATGGCGAAAATGCCGGCGACCGGTAAAGACCATTGCGGCGCCGGCGGCGTCGGCGGCGGCGATCACCTCCGCGTCGCGCACCGAGCCTCCGGGCTGGATCACCGCCGTGGCGCCGGCGCGCAGGGCCGTCTCCACGCCATCGGCGAAGGGAAACAGCGCGTCGCTGGCCACCACGCTGCCCGCGAGCGACAGGCCGGCCTGCTGGGCCTTCCAGACGGCCAGGCGCGAACTGTCCACCCGGCTCATCTGCCCGGCGCCAATGCCGAGGGTGCGATCGGGGCCGGCATAGACAATGGCATTGGATTTCACGTGCTTGACCACGCGCCAGGCGAAGCGCAGGGCGCGTTCCTCGGCGGGGGTTGGGGCGCGCCGCGTCACCACGCGCCACTCCTCGCCGGCCAGGGGGGCGCGGTCGGCCTCCTGGGCCAGCACACCCCCAGGAACGCTCCGCAGGACGATTTCAGGGGTCGTGCCGGCCGGTTGCAGCGCCCGGAGCAGGCGCAGATTCTTCTTCTTGCGCAGATGCTCCAGGGCATCGGGGGCAAACTCAGGAGCGATAAGTATCTCGGTGAAAATCTCGCCGATGGCCCGGGCCAGGGCCAGGTCGAGGGGCTGATTGACGGCGATGATCCCGCCGAACGGCGCCTCGCGGTCGGTGGCAAAGGCCTTCTCCCATGCCTCGAGCAGCGAAGTCCCAACGCCGACGCCGCAGGGATTGGTATGTTTGATAATCGCCACGGCGGCGCCCTCGGTGGCGGGAAACTCCCCGATCAACTCCGCCGCGGCGCCGGTGTCGAGGATGTTATTGTAGGAAAGCTCTTTGCCGTGCAACTGCTCGAACAGACGCTGGAACTCGCCATAGAGGGCGGCGCGCTGGTGGGGGTTCTCGCCGTAGCGCAACGGCTGGACACGGGGCCAGGCCACGACGAGCGTCTCGGGGAAGGGATCGGCGGCCAGGTAGGCGGCGATGGCGGCATCGTAGGCAGCGGTATGGGCAAAGGTCTTCGCGGCCAGGCGCCGGCGCGTCTCCAGGCTCACCGCGCCCGCGCGCCACTCAGCCAGGGTCGCGGGATAATCGGCCGGATCGACCAGCGAGACGACGTGGGCGAAGTTCTTGGCGGCAGCGCGGAGCAGGGCCACGCCGCCGATATCGATCTGCTCGATGGCCTCATCCAGCGTCGCCTCGGGGCGAGCGATGGTTTGCTGGAAGGGGTACAGATTGACGACCAGGAGGTCAATCGGCGCGAGGCCATACTCGGCCAGTTGGGCCATATGGGCGGGCCGATCGCGGCGAGCGAGCAGACCGGCGTGGATGGCCGGATGCAAGGTCTTGACGCGACCATCGAGAATCTCGGGAAAACCGGTGACCTCGCTGACCGGCAGAGCGGGAAGCCCGGCCTCAACCAGCAGGCGCTGGGTATTGCCGGTGGAAATCAGCGTGAAGCCGAGACCCAGCAACGCGCGCGCCAGGTCAAGCACGCCCGATTTATCGTACACACTGAGCAATGCGCGCACACGCACTCCCTACTACGACAGCCCGTAATTGGCCTGGCGCGTTTTGCGGCAACCACCCGCCCTCTCCCACCCCTGGCTCATACCATCGGCCGGGGGGGCAAAGGCGAGGAAACGAAGGTTCCAGGAACCTCCAACCGGCCTCACGACGAAAAAACCCTTTCGGGCGACGGGCGGGGTCGCAGCCGGAGCTTATTCTATCACACCTGGGGGAGACTCGCGCAAGGTTGTGGCGGCGCGCAATTCTTCGGCGCGGGCGCGGAGGGCGGACGTGGCGGCGCGGGCGCGTTCAGACCCGATCACCCGGGTGGCGCTCAGTTCAAAGCGGTCGATGGCCGCGAGCATCTGGGCCACGGTGGCGCGGCTCACATCGGCGATCCCGGCGTGCCGGTAGGCCGCTTCGAGCAAGGCCGAGGCGCCCGCGCCGACAAACATAGCCGCGATGCGTTCAAGTTCAGGAGCAAGCACCTCGCCAGGACTCGGCTCACGCAGCTCGATCAGGCCATTCTGCAGCAATTGCCCGACAATCTCGCAGGTGCGAAACTCGCCGAGGCCACTGCGCTGCGCGATCTGGGCAACAGTATTCTTCCCGTTGACCATCGTCAGCACGCGCCACTCCTCCGCCTCCAGATTGATCTCCCCCGAGCCAGTGGCCGGGTTGGGCACCAGGCGCGGCACCAGCGCCAGCGACGGAACGTGCTGTTGGAGGGCGGCCCAGGTTTCCTGGCGCATGATCCCCTCCATGATGATTGCCTCATTGGAGAGGGTAATCGTGGGCGTCTCCAGGCGCCGATCGTCGTAGAAGCGGAAGGGGCCGGAAGCGAGGGTAAAGAACGTAAAGACAGCATCGAGCGGGTGCATACCGGGCACGGTTGCGCCGATAATCTGACCATCGCGGAAATACAACCAGCCCTCGATCGTCTGCCCGGCGCGTTGCCCGCGGATATGCACCCCGCCGGTCTTCTTGCTCAGAGCGACGAGTTGAATAATATCGGTCAGCGGAAACTCGCTCAAATCGCCGGAGAGGGCCATGGCTTCACCGCAGGCATGGGAGCCGCGCGGCCAGTGGCGCGCCGTACGGCACCAGCCGTCGCTCCTGCGAACCGACACCCGCCTAGAGTTTGCTAATCACCGCCCGGCTGATGGCCCGCAGCGTCTCAAACACCCCCGCGCCCGTCGTCGCGACGGCTTCGATCCGCGGCCAGTTCATCCGGGTGACGCCCAGGTAATGGTCCATTGTCTGCACCGAGACCAGCACATCCTCGGGCAGATCACGCTTATTGTATTGCACCACAATCGGAAATTCTGAAAACTTCTTGTTCTGTCGCGTCACATTCTGCGCCAGTTCGCGAAGACTATTGACATTCTCCTGCATCTTCTTCTTGTGCGAGTCGGCGACGAACACCACCCCATCGGCGCCGTTGAGCACCGCTACGCGGGTGCGTTCGTACAACACCTGACCCGGCACCGTATACAGGTGGAAGCGGGTCTGAAACCCGCGAACCTTCCCGAGATCAAGGGGCAAGAAGTCGAAGAAGAGGGTCCGTTCTGTCTCCGTGGCGATGGACAGCAGGTCTCCCTTGATCTCTTTTGGCACCTGGCTGTGAATGTACTGCAGGTTCGTCGTCTTCCCGCACATCCCGGGACCATAGTAGACGATCTTGCAGTGAATTTCGCGTGCCGCAACATTGATTAGCGCCATAGGTTCGCTCGCATGCCTGTTGAGTGGGAGTACGGCGACTCAACCCGCAACCGCGCCGGCTTGCACCCAGGGCAACGCCTCGCGGTCGCCGAACACCACCGCCAGTTAATCGCGGAAGAGCAGGTCGATGGTGTCTTCCATCGAGGTGCGGAAGGATGAACCAAGCACCTCGTCACGGGCCTTATGCTGTTGCCGAACGCGCTCAAGCACCGCGGCCAGTTCATCGGTGGCCTTTTTCGTCAACACCTTGACCAGACCGATATGGGTGCCTTTATTGAAAATGATGCACAGGATCCACTGCTCTTCGATCAGAGCAATAAAAATATTCTCACGCACACCCTGTTGAAAGGTGTTGCGAAAATCCCGCTCGCGCAGCAGCTTGGCCACCTCACGGGATGAAGCAAAGACGCCCGCGATCAGCGCGCCCAGAGCGGTGATATCCTGCCGATCAGCGTCGCCCTTGGAGGAGATCACCTGGCCACTCTTATCGAGGAGCAGGGCGTAATCGCTGGACGTATCTTCGACCAGTCGGCCAAGGCACTCCTCTATCTGGACCAGCTCCTCTGAAGGAACAATGATACTTGTCAGCTGTGGATCCATCGCGGCCTACCTTATTAAGAGCTAGTGCGGGGAACCGCCAGACGCTTGCCCCCCAAAATTATAGCACAGAGACGGTAACGACCCAGGAACGACCAGAAACTGGCTGCGACGGTTCTCGGCACCAGATCAGCGTCAGATGGCGCTCAGCGCATCGAGCACGTCATCACGGTGCTTCGCCACCAGAAAGCGCACGTACCCGAGATCTTCGCGGGCGCTGGCAAGTAACAGCAGCATAGCGTCTCCACTGATCGGCTCGATGAGCACGATCCCGTTCTCGTATTCGAGCAAGGTCTGAACGGCGCCACCCTTGTCAATCTCGCGCCCAAGCGCCTCAGCCATAGCCAGACCATTCGAGGCCACTGCGCACACGGCGTCCACGTCCACATCGGGACTGGCGACGCTCTCGATCAGCAACCCATCAGTGGCGACGACCGCGGCCAGTTCCACGCTTTCAACCCTGCGGAAACGACCTAACAGGTTTTGCAACTTGCCGCTCATCTGTCATGCTCTCCTTGCGACACGCTTCGCCCTGAGCGAGGCGGTGGGCATAGCCATTATACACATAAGATCAACCGTGGTGCGACCAGATGTAGGAACGCCCCCGGGGTTGATGCAACGTCTTTGGGGCAAACTCCAGGGGCGTTGCTTCAGCCCCGGGGTAAGGCCCGGGGTTTCCTCCCTCCCGTTCGTGTGGAACGATCGTGATGCATTTCCCTGGCAACGCGCCGGGAACATGGTATACTCCATGCAAGGCCCCCTCCGGGGTCCGCGTTGTCAGCGTGACCTGTCTACCGAAAGCGTATTGTACCAGGATAACGATGGGCCTTGCACTGATGATGACATTGCTGCGCGCCGCACTGCTTGCCACCTGGCTCGTGCTGAAGCCGGTGCTGGGCTGGTTGTTTATTGTCATCGGGTTAATCGGCATGCCCATGCCGATCGTGAATGGCCTGATCTTTCTGCTGATCGGGCTGGCGCTGGTCGGGCCGCGCAACCGGCTGATCCGCTGGAGCCGCGTGCATTTGAAGCTGTTTCTCAGGCAGTGGGCGGCCCATCCCGCGCCGCTGATCGGTTGGATTGGCCGTCTGGCCCGGCGTTCGGCGCAACAGATCTCGCGGCAACATCGCCGCCTGCGCTGGTGGTGGCTGGAGCGCAAGGCGCGCAGACGGGCCCTGGCCGATCAGCCGCGCGACGTGGCCCCCTCAGTGTAGCGGGCAACGGCCGCCATTGCGCAGGAGCGCGGCGCGCGCCCCTGTCGCGGTCGCGGGTCCACGAGCGCGCCGGCGCCTGACAGTGGGTAGCGCTGGAAGCCTATGATCACCATACACGTCAGACTGTTTGCGGCCCACCGCGACATCGTTGGCCGGTCAGAAGTGACCGTGCAGACGCATCCAGGGGCGACGGTCGGCGCGATCTGGGAACGCCTGGTCGCCGAGTACCCGCCCCTGGGCCGGTACACCGGCCGGCTGCTCTACGCCGTCAACCAGCAGTTTGCCGAGCCAGGCGCCGCGCTCCAGGACGGCGACGAAGTGGCGATCATACCGCCCGTGAGTGGCGGGGTGGATCGGCATCGTTCCGGCCCGAACTTCCCGGTGGGTGCATTGCTCCATCGCCCCGCCTAGTACTACCGTTGTATTTCGGCAGATGATCCGTTTCCGTCGGCGTAAACGCCTCGGCTAACGTTTGCGAAGGCCACCTGCGTGGCCTGTGTAGCCCACGAAGGTGGGCTGTGCACCCCGTAGCCGAGGGCTTTCAGCCCCACGGGGAGCGCACCTACAACTGTAGTACTAGCCGGTGTTCGGCAACAAGCCACTGCATGGTATTCACGCTGGTCAGCTATGCAAGCTATCGAACCCTTTGCGATCACCGGGGCGCCGCTTGACCCGGCGCCCCTGGTGGCCTATGTGCAGACGCCGGACGACGGCGCCGTGGTGACCTTTGCCGGCGTGGCGCGCAATCACTTCGGCGGCCGTCCCACGGCCTTCCTCAGTTACGAGGCCTATACCGAGATGGCCACGCCGGTGCTGGCCCAGATCGCCGAAGAGGCCCGCGCCCGCTGGCCGATCGGCCGGGTGGCGGTGCACCACCGCATCGGGACGCTGGAGATCGGCGAGACCGCCGTGCTCGTGGTCGTCGCCGCGCCGCACCGCCAGGAAGCCTTCCAGGCTGCCGCCTACATTATGGACCGGATCAAGGAAATCGCCCCGATCTGGAAGAAAGAGCACTGGGCCGACGGCGCAGCCGAGTGGCGCGAGTGAGCGCCCCTTCCTATGCCCGAGCTACCCGAAGTCGAAATCATTGCCCGTTCGCTGGCCCCGCAACTGGTTGGACGCACCATCCTGGAAGTCGAGCGCCTCGACTGGGAGCGCATGGTCGAAACCCCCTCGGCGGACGCCTTTCGCCGCGAGATCGCCGGCCGCCGCGTCCTCGCCGCGCGGCGGCGCGCCAAATGGCTGCTGCTCGACCTTGACCATGGCCTGACCCTGGCGCTGCACCTGCGTATGTCGGGGCGCCTGGAGGTCCACCCCGCCACCGCCGAGGCCCGCGCGCATGTGCATCTGATCATCCGCCTGGACGATCAGCGGCGCCTGTTCTTCGACGACGAGCGCAAGTTCGGCCGGGTGCGGCTCCTCGATGCCGCAGGGTTGGCCGCCCTCGACGCGGCCTACGGTCCCGAGCCGCTCGACGACCGCTTCACCGTCGCTGAGCTGGGGCGCATCCTGCGGGGACGGCGCACGCGGATCAAGCCGTTGCTGCTCGACCAGCGGGTCATCGCCGGGATGGGCAATATCTATGCCAGCGAGGCCCTCTGGCTGGCCCGCATCCACCCGCTGACACCGGCCTGCGCCATCGAGGCGGACGGCGTGACCGTGCTGCACGCCGCCATTCGCCAGGCGCTGACCAGCGCCATCGAGCATGAGGGCAGTTCGTTGCGCAACTACCGCAATGGCTACGGCCTGCGCGGCCAGAACCAGGAACACTTCCTGGCCTACGATCGACACGGGCATCCCTGCCAGCGCTGCGGCACGCCGATTGAGCGCATCGTGGTGGGCCAGCGCAGCACCTTTTTCTGCCCCGCGTGTCAGCCCGCCCCGCCGGGGTGAACGCATGAGATGGGAGGGATGTGGGGAACGAGGTTTCCCCACATCCCTGCCTACCGGTACGTGTTCACACTCGGGGTAATCCACACGCCTGGGAGCGCGGGTGTCCCGCCCTGGTTGCGTCTCCGCGGGCAAGTTGCCCGCGCTCCCAGGAGAAATGCGAACACCTACGCCCACCGGGTGTGGGAGGGCAAGCCCTCCCACACCCGGTTATTGCTTACCCGGCGTGGCGGTCGTGTTCAGCGTACAGGCGGTTGGCCAGGGCGCGCACCAGGGGAAACTCATCGAACCAGCCGTTGCGCTCCTCCCAGAACTCATCGAGCGTGCGCGCGCCGGCCCGCTCGTACACCAGCGCCTGACCAAGCATCTCCAACCGGTCGAGCGCCTTCACCAGCCGGGCCTCGGGCGTGGCTCCCTGGCTGTAATCTTCCCAGAGCGCCAGATAGCGTTCGGCCTGCGGCAGGCCGTTGAGCAATTCGAGCAGCGCCTTGCGTTCGGCTTCCTGCTTGGCCGCCGCCCCGAAGAGCCGCCGGGCCGAAGCCGGGAGATCGCCGATCAGCGCCTCGGCCATGTCGTGAATCAACGCCGTGGCGAGGAGCCGTTCCCGGTTCATCTCCGGGTGCTGGTCGCCGATGATCAGCGCCAGCATGGCCACGCCAAAACTATGCTCGGCAACACTCTCGACATCGCCCAATCCGCGCTGTAACCAGCCGGTGCGCGGCAGAAGCTTGAGGGTCTGCAAACGGATCTGTAATTCGGCAAGGGTCCCAACCGCGCGATCGTCCATAACGCCTCCTCGTAGTCTGGGGCCTGCTGGCAAGCGTGCAACGGCCTGTGCCATCGCTGAGGGAAACCGGATCACCCCACTCCCACCCACTGGCGCGCCCGGCGCCGATCGAGGAATGGGGGCAATGCGCTTGCCCCGCGCCCCTGCCAGGGGGCAGTTTCGCTTCCCGCGGCGCGGACCTGGCGTATGTATGTATGTAGTATACCCGCCATTTGCACAGGAGTGGTACTATACGCTTATACGCGCCAACACAATGGATAGCGCCAGGGAGCGCATGTGCGAGTAGTCATCAGCGGGAGTTTCTGGTCCCAGCCGACGGTTGGGAGCGGGCAGTATCTCCACGGGTTGTTGCGCTGCCTGCCCCAGGTGGCCGCGGAGCATCGCTACCTGTTGCTCACCCCCGCCTATCTGCCGCCCGGCCCGGGGTTGCCTCCCGGCGTGGATGGGGCGTGCCTGCCGACCCCTTTCGATCGGTTCAACCACAATCTGGCCAAGCTGTGGTTCGAGCAGGCGGCCTTCCCTCGAATGGCGGCCCGGGTGGCGAACCGCAACGCTACCGTGGCGCTGGTGCCGTACTTCGGTCCGCCGCTGCGCTGCCGGCTGCCGGTGGTAACGACCGTTGGCGATGTGATTCCCCTGGTGTTGCCCGAGTACCGCGGCGGCGCGCACGTCCGCGCCTATATGGCCCTGGCGCGCCGGGCCGTGCGCCGCAGCGCTCACGTGCTGACCTTCTCGGCCCACAGTCGCGCGGATATTATTGCCCATCTGGGCCTGCCGTCCGAGCGGATCAGCGTCGTGCCCCTCGCCGCGGGTGAGCAATTCACCCCCGGCGACCCGCAGGCCGCCCGCGACGAGGTGGCGCGGCGCTACGGCATCCGGGCGCCGTTCATCTACTACGTCGGCGGTCTCGACGCCCGCAAGAACGTCGCGACGCTGGTGCGCGCCTTTGCCCTGCTGCGCTCGCGCGGGGTGCGGGCGCAACTGGTCATCGCCGGACAGGCGCCTGGCCGCGACCGGCGGCTCTTCCCCGACCTTGATGCGCTGATCGCCGACCTGGAGCTGGCTCCGTCCGTCCAGCGGGTGGATGTGCCCTTAGAAGATGGGCCGTTGTTCTACCGGGCCTGCGCGGTCTTCGCCTATCCCTCACGCTACGAAGGCTTCGGCTTGCCGCCGCTCGAGGCGATGGCCTGCGGCGCGCCGGTGGTGACCAGCGACGCCAGCAGTTTGCCCGAGGTGGTCGGCACGGCGGCGCTGCGCGTCGCGCCCGATGACGTGGTGGGCTGGGCCGCCGCGCTGGGTCGGGTGTTGGGCGACGCGCACCTGCAAGCCGACTTGCGCGCCCAGGGTCTGGCGCGCGCGGCCCAGTTCTCCTATCGCAAGGTGGCCGAGGAAACACTGCGTGTGTTGGAGCGGGTCGGTTCAATCGGGAGGTAGAGAGATTTTCTCGGGAAGGCGCCTGGCTCCTCCCCCCAGCGGGGGGCGGCTAACCTGAACATAGGCCCTCGAAGAGGGGTATGGGGAAACCGGGTTTCCCCATACCCCGCCCGCGGGCGGGAGGGTTTGGGAGGGCGCAGCCCTCCCAGGAACAACCTTGTTGCCGCAGGGGCATAACAACAAGGCCAGCCCGCGCCCCAGGGGCGCGGGCTGGCGCTTCGGGCTACGCCGCGGACGACGCTTAGCTGGCTTTGGCCGCGGCCGGCTGCACTGTCGGCTCGATGCCCTTGAGGGAGGCGACGATCAGATCGCGGTTGAGGCGGGCGATCGTATCCATACTGATCTCCTTCGGGCAGACGGCGGAACACTCGCCGATGTTGGTGCAGTTGCCGAAGCCCTCGAGATCCTGCTGCATCACCATGTTTACCGCCCGCTGATGGCGTTCCGTCTGGCCCTGGGGCAGGAAGCTGAGATGCGCGGCCTTGGCGGCCACGAAGAGCATGGCCGAGCCGTTGGGGCAGGCGGCGACGCAGGCCCCGCAGCCGATGCAGGCGGCGGCGTCCATGGCCTTATCGGCGTCGGGCTTGGGCACCGGGATGGTGTTGGCATCGGGGGCCGAGCCGGTCGAGACGCTGATGTAGCCGCCGGCCTGGATGATCCGGTCGAAGCTCGACCGGTCCACCACCAGGTCCTTAATAATCGGGAAGGGCAGGGCGCGCCACGGCTCGATGGTGATCGTGTCGCCATCGTTGAAGCTGCGCATGTGCAACTGGCAGGTGGTGATGGCCGCCTTGGGGCCATGGGCGACACCGTTGATCATCAGCGAGCACATGCCGCAGATGCCCTCACGGCAGTCATGGTCGAAGGCGATCGGTTCCTCGCCCTTCATGATGAGATCTTGATTCACCACATCGAGCATCTCCAGGAACGACATATCAGGGCTGACATGATCGGCCTGGTAGGTCTTGAACTCGCCTGGCGTCTTGCCGTTCTTCTGCCGCCAGACCTTGAGAGTGAGCTTCATGGTTGCTATCGCTCCCCATTGGAGATTTTAGATTTTAGATTTTTGGTTTTAGATTGGGGATGGAAACCCCTCACCGATCCGCCATCTAAAATCTAAAATCCAAAATCTAAAATCCCTCAAATCACTTATAGCTGCGCTGCGAGGGCTTGACGTACTCGAAGACCAGAGGTTCCTTGTGCAATTCGGGTCTAGCCAGGTCGCCGGTGTATTCCCAGGCGGCGACATAGGAGAAGTTTTCGTCGTCGCGTTTGGCCTCGCCGTCTTCGGTCTGGCTCTCTTCGCGGAAGTGCCCGCCGCAGGACTCGGTGCGGTGCAGGGCGTCAATGCACATCAACTCGGCCAGTTCGAAGAAGTCGGCCACGCGCCCGGCCTTCTCCAGTTCCTGGTTCAGTTCCGCGCCTTCACCCGGCACCTTGACGTTCTGCCAGAACTCCTCGCGCAACTCAGGGATGCGCCGGAGGGCCTTGCGCAGGCCGGCATCGTTGCGGGCCATGCCGCACTCGTCCCACATCAACCGGCCCAGCTCGCGGTGGAAGGAGTCGACGGTGCGCTTCCCGTTAATGCTGAGGAGCCGCTTGACGCGCCCGGCCACCTCGGCCTCGGTCTCGGCGAAGGCGGGGTGGTCAGTGCTGAGGCCGCCCGGCTTTACGCCAGCCAGGAAGTTGGCAACGGTATAGGGCAGCACGAAGTAGCCATCGGCGAGGCCCTGCATCAGCGCCGAGGCGCCGAGGCGGTTCGCGCCGTGGTCGGAGAAGTTGGCCTCGCCGGCCACGAACAGGCCGGGGATGGTGCTCATGAGGTTGTAATCCACCCACAGCCCGCCCATAGTGTAGTGCACGGCGGGGTAGATGCGCATCGGAACCTCGTAGGGGTTCTCGCCGGTGATCTGCTGGTACATATCGAAGAGGTTGCCGTAGCGTTCGGCGATCTTCTGCTTGCCCAGCCGCTTGATGGCGTCGGCGAAGTCGAGGTACACCCCCTGGCCGCCGGGGCCCACGCCCCGGCCCTCGTCGCAGACCTGCTTGGCATTGCGCGAAGCCACATCACGGGGCACCAGGTTGCCGAAGGCCGGGTAGCGCTCCTCGAGGTAGTAATCGCGTTCGCTCTCGGGGATGTCCTGGGGCCGGCGGGTATCGCCCTTCTTTTTCGGCACCCAGATGCGCCCGTCATTACGCAGCGACTCGCTCATCAGCGTGAGCTTGCTCTGGTGGTCGCCGGTGACGGGGATGCAGGTCGGATGGATCTGGGTGAAGCAGGGGTTGCCGAAGAACGCCCCGCGTCGGTGGGCGCGCCAGATGGCGGTGGCGTTGCAGCCCTTGGCGTTGGTGCTGAGGTAGAAGACGTTGCCGTAGCCGCCGGTGGCCAGCACCACGGCGTCGGCCACATGACGCTCGATCTTTCCGCTGACCATGTCGCGGGTGATGATGCCGCGCGCGCGACCATCAACCACCACCAGGTCGAGCATCTCGGTGCGGGGGAACATCTTGACCGTTCCGGCGGCGATCTGCCGCGAGAGGGCCTGGTAGGCGCCGAGCAGGAGCTGCTGTCCGGTCTGGCCGCGGGCGTAGAAGGTGCGGCTCACCTGGGCGCCGCCGAAGGAGCGGTTGTCGAGGTAGCCGCCGTACTCGCGGGCGAAGGGCACGCCCTGGGCCACGCACTGGTCAATAATGTTCACCGACACCTGGGCCAGGCGATAGACATTGCTCTCACGGGCGCGGAAGTCGCCCCCCTTCACCGTATCGTAGAAGAGGCGAAAAATGCTATCGCCGTCGTTCCGGTAGTTCTTGGCGGCGTTAATGCCGCCCTGGGCGGCGATCGAGTGGGCGCGGCGCGGGCTATCCTGGTAGCAGAAGCACTTAACATTGTAGCCCTGCTCGCCCAGCGTCGCGGCGGCCGCGGCGCCGGCGAGGCCCGAACCCACCACAATGATCGTATACCGGCGGCGGTTGGCCGGGTTGACCAGCTTCATCTCGAAGCGGTGCTTGTCCCAGCGCTGCTCGATCGGGCCGCCCGGGGCCTTCGAATCCAGACTCTTGACATACTCGACCGAACGCACGCCGGTGCGAGTCGTCGTCTCATTCCTGGTCTCGCTCATCGCTCACCTGCTCCTCACCAGTTACGCTGCCGGACCAACGATCCCGGCCATCACCGCGATCGGGAACGAAATGTTGCCGATCACCACTGCCAGAGCCACCAGAATTGCCAGACCGCGCAGCGGTCGCGTATACATGGCGCTATTGAGGCCGAGGGTCTGAAACATGCTCCACACGCCATGGTACAGATGGAACCCCAGGAAGACCATCGTAAAGATGTAGAAGCCCGAGATCAGCGGGTTCTGAAAGCCGATCACGACATTACTGTACACCTCGAACTCACCGCCATGGGGGTGCTTGAACTCGCCCGGCCCATACCCGACGACCCCGAAGGTCAGGTGCAGCAAATGGTAAATGATGAACAGGAAGATCACAATACCGCCAAAGCGCATGGTGTAGGCGGCGTAGCCCGTCTGGCGTTTTTTCTCGCCGTAGCGTTTCATGCCACTCACGCCATTGGCGAAGGTGTTTTTCTGGCTCTGCATCGTCAGCATAGTGGCCGACCAGATGTGCAGCACCACCGAGGCCAGCAAGACCACCCGGGCCACCCAGAGCAGGTGCTCGTGCCCGAAGACAGGATAGCCAAGCTCACGCAGCCCCGCCGCATAGGCGTTGAACACCTCGGCTCCCTGGTACATCTTCAGGTTGCCGTACATGTGGAAGACCACGAAACCGACAAGGATAAATCCCGTGACCGCCATGATCACTTTTTTGCCGACCGACGTCCGGTAAAGCGTGAGGACCCCCGTCATCGTCGCTTCCTTCCCTTGCAATGCTCGCGCAATCGGAACAGAACCATCCATGGACCGCCACAACGGGTTGTGAACGGCTTTGCACCCTGTTACGGCGGGGTTGGACTCGAGGCAAATGCGTTGGACGCTGCTTGCATAAGGAATTATATCCTAACGCGATCGGCTTGTCTAACCTGTGCAAAATCCGCGCGAAATTGTGACAAAGCGCACAGGGCGTATGGACGCGGCAAAGAGGCTCTAGAACCGCGCGATCTTGAAGCAATGCCAAACTTGTCTTTTCGCGCACGAGCAATGGCCGGTCGCCGGGCCGCGGGCGGGGAGGGTGTGGGAGGCGCTACTTCAGACGCTGGACGCGATAGGGCCGCATTCTAAACCTGGCGCAAGGCGAAAAGCGGTGGGCAACCCGTCAGCCGTCCATGCGGCTGCGCCGCACACTGACAGGATGAAAATAATTCTTGGGAGGGCATAGCCCTCCCAAACCCTCCCACCGGGTGGGGGGATGGGGAAACCGGGTTTCCCCATCCCCCTGCGGGGCGGGGGCGTGGGGAAACCCGGTTTCCCCATACCCCTGCGTGAGGGCCAGGCCCTCCCGCGGGCGGGGGTATGGTTCATATGAAGCCCGCATCAGTAGCTCCGCGAGCCAGGCCCTCCCGCGGGCGGGGGTATGGGGGAACCTGGTTCCCCCATGTTCACATCAGCCGTCCATGCGGCTGCGCCGCACCACGCCGCGATGAACATCGCCTGAGAGCGCGGGCGGCCCGCCCTCGTCGCGGCTCCGCGGGCACGGTGACGGCCCCCCTCCCCAGCCCTCCCCCCGCTGGGGGGAGGGAGTCCGGCTCCTCCCCCCAGCGGGGGGAGGTTAGGAGGGGGGGTCAGCGCCGCATGCGCGTAGGTGAGCAGCCTATGTTCACGTTAGAGTTGCTGCTCGAAGAGCAGAAAGGCCATCGCTCCACCGGGGTGGGGGTAGCGGCGCAGCAGGTGGAGACGGGGAAAGCGTTCGGGGAGGGCAAAACCTTCTACTTCCTGCTGGTCAACAACCAGTACGATCGCTTCGTTCCGCGCCAGGTCCGCCAGGCGCGCGGGCGCGTCGGGCGCGGACAGGTCCACTTCGGTCAGGCGAATGGCGGGCGTGTCCCCCAGGTAGAGCAGGGTTGCAAGATGGACCAGCCGCGGTTGGTTGTGGTTGACCAGCGTCAGGCGGCCATGGGCCGCGGCTGCGGCGCGGACGTCCGCCAGCATGGCGTCCAGGTTATGGCCTGCGCTCCACGTTTCCAGATACTGCGCCCGATCCTGATGGGCCAGCGGCGCCGTCAGCGGTGCCGTCGCGAACCATCCGATCCAGGCCAGGCTCCAACCAGTTGCAGCCAGCAGCGCCAGCAACGCCACGCCTCGCGGCGCGGGCCCGGACGACCAGAGCGTCGTGGTTCCCAGCGCGGCGGCGAGCAGCAATGGCGGCCAGGCCGGCAGCAGGTAGCGCGAGTAGAGGGTGGTGCCAATCAGCACGAAGCTGGCAATCACCGCCAGTCCCGCCAGGAGCAGGAACGCCGTCAGACGGGCGGTTGCCGGCGCGGCGTCGTCGGTCCCCTCCTCGGCGACCCGGCCAGCGACGGCTGATAACCTTGCCGAAGCCGTCTGGTGGACCTCGAACGGCTGCTCATTTGCGCGCGCCGGGAGGCGGGCGACGCCATAGCCGCTTCCGGCGCGGTCGTCCGCCTGGCGCGCAGGGACATTCCTGTGCGAGCTATCGGGCGCCGCTCGACGCAGGCCGCGCATGGCCAGGGCCAGCAGTGGAGCGACCAGCAGCGGACCCGGTAGGTAGCGCAGCAGCCAGTCGCCAGCGGCAACGGCGTGCCGCTGCGCCACGGCGATGCGCGCTTGCTCGGTGTCGAGCTTGTGCCGCTCAGCGCTGCCGTAGTGGAACGGCGCCAGGCAGGCCAGGCCGAGCAGCGCGACGATCAGGGCCACCCGCAGCAGGGCCAGGCGCCGCCAGCGTTCGGAGCTGGTGGGCAACAGCAGGACGGCCAGCACCGGTATGACAAACAGCAACAAGCCCGAGAGCTTGATCAGACTCGCGGCCCCTAGCAGCGCCCCTACCAGCAGCGCGTCGCGTCTGCCCGCAGCCGGGCGGCTGGCGAAGCCGATGCTGGCCCACAGCAGCAGCGCGCCGGCCAGGGCGAGCATGCTGTCGGGCAACCCCAGCACGTCGTGCAGGCCGGCGAGAGGGGCGAGGGCATACAGCGCGCCGGCCAGCGCGCCGGCCCGCGGATGGCCGAGGGATCGTCCTGTCGCGACCAGGGTGAGCGCCGTGGCAAGGCCGCAGGCCACCGACAGCAGGCGCGCCGGGAGCAGCGGATCCACCGGCAAGGGGGCCAGGGCCGCCAGGGCCAGTTCGTGCAGGAGCTTGCCATCGGGCAGCGTCGCGCCGGCAACCCCCGGCGTGGCGAGCATGGAGGGAAAGAACCGCGCCCGGACCAGATATACCGCCTCATCGTTGAACAACGGCAGCGCCAGCAGCGCGGGCAGGCGCAACCCCAGGTACAGCAGCGCCAGCAGCGCCACGGTCAGCCCCAGGCTGCGCCTGGCGGCGCGGCGCTGCTGCGGCGAGGGGGGCCGGCTCGTTGAGGGGGGCGCTTGTACATCCATGATGTGAACATAGGCCATTCACGGGAGGAGGGGGGGAAACCGGGTTTCCCCACACCCCCGCCTGTGGGAGGGCCTCGCCCTCAAGCAGGGGTATGGGGAAACCGGGTTTCCCCACACCCCCGCCCGCGGGCGGGTTTGGGAGGGCCTCGCCCTCAAGCAGGGGGCTGGGGAAACCGGGTTTCCCCAGCCCCCCCGGTAGGAGGGTTTGGGAGGGCATAGCCCTCCCAGGACGACCTTGTTTCTCCCGTTGCGGATGCGGGCCGGAGGCCCGCGCACCCGGCGCCCGCCCGCGGGCGGGCGCAGACCTCCATCCTTACAGATCCAACCGCACCTTGGCCCCGAAGTTCTTCTTTTCCTTGCTGGGAAAGTAGGTCAGACAGGCCGCATCGAGCAGGTCGGCGGTGAGCGCCGGTTGTTCCATGTTGTACTTCGCGATCGAAATCAACTGGTCGAGGATATCGCGCGGCTGGCACATGCGGAAGGGCCGGTTGTCCGGTTTATACCATTTGCTGACCAGGTAATCAATGGCCCGATCATCGTAACGCACGCCCCGCACCTTGCACATGATCTTCCAGATCTCGCGCCACTGCTCCTCGGTGGGGTCAATGATCTCGAACTTGAACTTGATGCGCCGCAACAGGGCGTCATCGCCGAGATCCTTCGGATCCAGGTTGGTCGAGAACATAATCAACTGGTCGAAGGGGATCTGGATCTTCTGCCCGGTGACGGTGTTGAGGAAGTCGAAGCGCTTCTCCAGGGGCACGATCCAGCGGTTGAGCAGGTCGAAGACCCGCACCTGCTGCCGCCCGAAGTCGTCAATCAGGAAGATGCCGCAGTTGGCCTTCATCTGGAACGGCGCTTCGTAGATCTTTGAGGTCGGGTTATAGATCAGATTCAACTGCTCCAGGGTCAACTCACCACCGACGATCACCACCGGGCGGCTGATGCGCACCCAGCGCTGGTCGTACTCCTGCTGCTCGTCCCAGGGGCGTTTGGGCGCTTCGTGCACGATGGCGTCGTACATCTTGATAATCGCGCCATCGGCGTAGATCGTCTGCGGAATAAAGATGTCATCGCCCATCAGGTGGGTGATCCGCTCGGCGATGGTGGTCTTGCCATTGCCGGGATAGCCGAAGAGCATAACCGAGGAGCCCGAGTTCACCGCCGGACCCACCGAGTTCAGGATCGACTCGTCAATGACCAGGCCGTGGAAGGCGTCACGGATGTTTTTGCGGGTCACTTTAACATTTTTGACCGTCTGGGCCTTGACCGAGGCGATCCAGTCGTCAATGGGCACGGGGGCCGGCCCGGCGTACTGGGTCTTCTGCAGGGCCGCCTGGGCCGCCTCCTGCCCGCGGGGGGTGAGCACATACTCGTAGTTGATGTCGCCAAAGCCTTTCTGGCCGATAATGTCAATCTGTTCGACCCGCCGGAGATCCTGGATCAACTCCTCGACAATGCGGTAATAGAGACACAGCGCATCGGCCAGTTCGCGGCCGGTCATGCGCCCGCGGTTGTAGAGCACGCGCAGGAGGTGCTCGGTCAGAAAGGTGCGGTTGAGTCCGGTCTCCGCCATGGTCTGGGGCGGGGGAGGCACGAAGCTGTTGTTCAGTTGCGGGCGCGCCTCGTCCTCGGACGGCGGGGGGTCGCCGATAGCGCGCAGACTGGCGATGTTCTCGCCCCGCGCCCGCGCTTCGGCGATCAACTGCTCCAGATCCTGCACGTGCATCTGGAGGTGGAGCATGGCATCGGCGTCATTCCTGGCCTGAGCCTCTTTCAGGCACGCATAGACCGCGCGCGCCACGGTGTATTTGACCCCGTCAATATATAGATGGTGGAGGTATTCGGTATCGCGAACGTAGCAATCGCGCGAGTGGCCCTTGCGGCGGAGCATGTCGTCGTAGGATTGCTGATCGAGCAGGTAGCGCATACGTCTCCAGTCTAACGTGAACATAAGCTCTCGGAGCGGGGGGTGGGGAAACCAGGTTTCCCCACGCCCCCGCCCGCGGGAGGGCCAGACCCTCAAGCAGGGGTCTGGGGAAACCAGGTTTCCCCAGACCCCCACCCGGTGGGAGGGTGTGGGAGGGCTGCGCCCGCCCAGGAAAACGCCTGTTCATTCCACCGGGGCGCGCAACTGCGCGGCAGTCCGTAGTATAGCGGTCGGACGGATAAACGCCTATAGCGCACCGGTACCGAGGCGATCTGATACTGCCGGGGCGCTTGCCTGTCGCACCTGCTTACCCCCGTCTCCCCCCGCGGGAGGGTGTGGGAGGGCTGCGCCCGCTCAGGAACAACCTTGTTGCACCATGTTGGTGTACCCACGCAGCCGATGGGGCCTGACGTGAACATGGGGGAACCAGGTTCCCCCATACCCCGCCCGCGGGAGGGCCTGGCTCTCGAGCAGGGGTGTGGGGAAACCGGGTTTCCCCATCCCCCCGCCCGCGGGAGGGTGTGGGCGCAGCCCGTGCGCAGGGAGCTAGAGAAACCGGGTTTCCCCCTTACCCCCGCCCGCGGGAGGGTGTGGACGCCCCGCCATCCCCCGCACCACCCCGGGTGGTCGTAATGGTTCTGTGCTACTGTAGATGAGCGGCAAGGTCGAAGCGTCGGCTGCGCCGCTGCTTCGGCCCAACGAGCGCAACCCGGCAACGAAGCCCGGACGCTGTACGACGTTCCCATTGGGAGGGGCGCGGGGCGGCTGCACCTCCTCGCAACCACAGAGGGGTTGGCGGATGGAGCAATTCTGGCTATCCGACTGGCGTTCGTTAATGGGGGCCGTGTTGTACTGGCTGGCCGGCGGCGACCCGTATGGCCCGTTCACTATGGCCGACGGCACGGCCTACGAAGCCGGCTGGTACGCCTATCCGCCGGCCACGTTGCTGCTGGTCGCGCCCCTGGCGCTGCTGCCCTGGCAGGTCAGCGGGGTGCTGGTGCAACTCCTCTCGATCATCGGCTTCGAACGCTGGGCCAGGCGGGCGAGCGGGCGCGTCGCCCTGCCCTGGGTGCTGCTCTGGCTGCCGTTGATGCAGGGGCTGGTGATCGGGCAAACCACGCTGCTGGCCCTGGTGGGCCTGATGCTCGCCGAGCAGGCCCTGCGCGCCGGCCACGACCGCCGCGCGGCGTTGCTGCTGGCCCTGTGCCTGCTCAAACCTCAGGCCACCGTCCTGGGGGCGGCGTGGCTGCTGTGGCTGGCGCTCCGCGAGCGCCGCTGGCAAGTGCTCGGCTTCTTTGCCGGCATCTGCGCGCTGCTCTGGGGCGGCGTGGCGCTCGTCGCCGGCCCGCAGATCTACATCCAGTGGTACCAGGGCCTCAACGCCTATCGCGTGGCCCTGCCCGACCGGCCGCTCCTCGCGCTGCCCTTCGGCCCCGCGCTGGGGCTGCTGGCCGCGGGGCTCTGGTGGCGCCACGGGCGCCATGATCCCTTCGGCGCCCTGGTGCTGCTGAATACGCTGCTCTACCCCCTCTCGGTGATCTACATCGCCATCGGGATCGCCTTCGTGGTCATCCGCTGGCGCCCGGCCTGGCCCTGGTACCCGCTGGGGCTGAGCTGGCTCATTCCCGCCGTGGTTATCCTGGGAGAGCGCACCCCGGATACGATTGCCGGGCTGACCCAGGCGATCATCGCCACCGGCCTCCTCGCCGGGCTGCTGCCGCGCCTGCCGTTGCCATGGATCCGCGGCCATACCCCGCCGTGCTACAATACAGGCGATGAGCGACCAGCGCCTGCCGGCGGCCCAGACCGCCCACGAGCTTGATTTCATCAGCCATAGCCCCGCGCAGACCGAGCGCGTCGGCCAGCGGCTCGGCGAGCACCTGCGCGCGGGGGATGTGGTGCTGCTGGTGGGGACGTTTGGCGTGGGGAAAACCCAGTTTGTGCGCGGGGTCGCGCGGGGTCTCGATTCGCCCGATCTGGTCACCAGCCCCAGTTTTGTGCTGGTGAACGAGTACCGCACCGGCCCGCGCCACCGGGGCATGCCGATCTATCACGTCGATCTGTACCGCATTGCCGAAGAGCGCGAACTGGCGACCATCGGGCTCGACGAACTCTGGTCCGGCGAGGGCGTCTGTCTGATCGAGTGGCCCGAGCGGGCGCTGGCGCGCATCCCTGCCGACCATCTGGCGATTTACATGCAGCATGTCAGCGAAACCAAGCGCCGGCTGCGCTTCGTGCCTCACGGCCGGCGCTACGTCGAACTGGTCACGGCGTTCAAGGAGACGGCGTTCCACGGGTGAGCGGCGCCTCGGGCGGGTGCGCGGATCACCATGGCAACCCTGCGCGGGTTGTACACTTACTATGGTCTTTGAGAAATTAATCCGCTATACCGGGCTGGCCGTGGGGCTAAAGCCCTCGGCCACGGAATGCGAAGCCCGCCTGCGCGGGCTAGAGCGGATTATGTATTCAAAGACCATCTATAGTCTTTTGGAGCAGGGGTAGGGGGAAACCTGGTTTCCCCCCACCCTCACCCGGTGGGAGGGTCTGGGAGGGCTGCGCCTGCGGTGAGAACCCGGTTCCCCCGCGCGCCGAGATACGGACATGTTGCTGGCAATCGACACGGCGACCAGTCTCACGGGGATCGCGCTGTACGACGGGCGCGGGCCGCTGGCAGAGTGCGTCTGGGAGTCGGGGCGCAACCACACCGCCCAACTGCTGCCGCAACTCGACCGGCTGCTCGGCTACGCCGGGGTGGAGCGCGGGGCGCTGCGGGCGGTCGGGGTGGCCCTGGGGCCGGGGAGTTGGAGCGGCCTGCGGGTGGGCATAAGCGTGGCCAAGGGCCTGGCCCTGGCGGGCGGGCTGGCCTTGCTGGGGATCAGCACCCTGGAAGCCCTGGCCTACCAGCACGCCCAGGCCGGGACGCCGATCTACCCGTTGATCCGCCTGGGACGCGACCGCTTCGCGACGGCGGCGTTTCGGTTCGATGCCGACCCGACGCGCCGCGAGCCGGATCGCAACGTGACCCTGGAGGAACTCTGCGCCGAGGTTGAGGACCGGGGCCTGTTCTGCGGCGACCTGGACGAGGGCGCGGTGGCCCGCATCCAGCGGGCGCTTGGCCCGCGGGCACTCTTTCCGCGCCCGGCGGCCAACCTGCGCCGCCCGGCCTTTCTGGCCGAACTGGCGTGGCAACGCCTGGTCAATGGGGAGCGTGATGATCTGGTGACCCTGGAGCCGATCTATCTGGGCGAGCCGGTGAAACCACGCCCGTGACCGGGCGCAGGCTTTCCGAGAGGGCGCAGCCTTCCATCGGGCAGGGGCAGGGGGAACCACGGGTGCCCACAACTGTTCACACCTGGGGCAACCCACGCCCCTGGGAGCGCGGGCGTCCCGCCCGCGTCGCGTCTCCGAGGGCAAGATGCCCTCGCTCCCAGGAGGCATGTGAACACGTACGGATGCCCCACCCTCCTCCACCCGGCGCGCGGCAGCGGCCTTCCATCGGGCAGGGGGAAGCCGCCTGCACCGGCGCATCAAAGGAGCGACAACCATGTCGGCGCTGAGCCGCTTTGAACATTTTATGGAGCAACTGGTGGAGGGGTCGGTAGCGCGGCTCTTCCGCAGCCCGGTGCAGCCGGTGGAGATCGCCCGGCGCCTGGAGCGGGCCATGGAGAGCCAGCAATCCATCAGCGTCAGGCGCGTGATCGTGCCGAGTTTCTACCGCGCCTACCTGAACCCGCAGGATTTCGCCGCCTTTGAGCCGGTGCGGGGGCAACTCGAACAGGAAATGGCCACTTACCTGAGCGAACTGGCCCAGGAGCGCGGCTTTGCCATGCTCGAGCACCCCCGGGTGGTTCTGGCGGAAGACGCCGCAGTGCCGAAACGCTCCATCCAGGTCGTCGCGGAGATGACCAGCAGCCAGGGCGCCGAAACCACCCAGGTGATCCCGCCGTCCGGCGCCGCGCCGCCGGCGCGCAAGAACCACGCCCTGCTGCTGCTCCAGACGCCCGAAGGCCCGCGCTCGATCCCCCTGGAAAGCACCGCCATCGCCATCGGGCGCGGTCTCAGCAACGACGTGATCCTCGAAGATAGCCGCGTTTCGCGCCACCACGCCCAGTTGCGCTACCGGCAACGGCGCTTCTGGATCACCGATCTCGGGAGCACGAACGGCACCTTCGTCAACGGCGCGCGCGTCAGCGAAACCGCCCTGCGTGACGGCGACACGATCTCCCTCGGCGGCCTGGAGTTGACCTTTCGAGATAGCTAGATGTTCGACATCGCCAATCTCTCCATCGGGGTGCTCCTCCTCCTGCTGCGCGTCGCGGTGGTGTTCCTGCTCTACTTCTTCCTCTGGCAGGTGTTGCGCGTGGTGGCCCGCGACCTCCGCTGGGCCGGGCCCGCGCCGGCCCCGGCGAGCCAGTACGGGCAACTGGTGGTGGTCTCCGCCGGGCAGACAGGCATTCCCGTGGGCAAGAGCTTCCCCCTGGCGCCGATCACCGTGATCGGTCGCAGCACCGAGGCCGACATCTCCCTCAACGACACCTTCCTCTCGGCTGAACATGCCCGGCTGCAATGGCGCGACGGCGTGTGGCAACTCGAGGACCTCAACAGCACCAACGGCACCTACCTGAACGGCTTCGAGGTTCGCGCCAGCACCGAGGCGCATGACGGCGACGTGATCCGGGTCGGGCGAGTGGAGTTGAAGTTGCTGACCGCATAGCCGGGCCGACATTCCCCGAAGGCAATGGTGTAATTCCCTTGTGATCTGCATCGCAAGAGGGCATGCGCCCCTTTGCGATGCGGATTTTCGCAAAGGTGACGTTTGCGCGTACGTTCAAAACTATGCTATACTTGCGCCGTTCCACACGGAGACCGCGCCAGAAAGGGTCAGGACGGCCATGCTCGCAAACTACGCCTTCATTGCCATCTTTTGCGTCGCCGCGGTGAGTTTCCCTCTGGCGCCCCTGGTGCTGGCCTACTTTCTGCGCCCCAAACGGCCGACGCCGATCAAGCAATCAACCTACGAATGCGGCCTGGAGGCCATCGGCGATCTCCGGGTGCAGTTCAAGGTGCAGTACTACCTCTACGCCCTGGCCTTCGTGATCTTCGATATCGAGGTCGTCTTCCTCTACCCCTGGGCGGTCGCCTTCAACCAGCTCGGGCTCTACGGCTTCACGGCTGCGGCGGTGTTCCTGATCATTCTGACCGCCGGGCTGATCTATGAATGGCGCAAAGGCGCCCTAGAATGGGTATAGGATCGGAGGAGGACGGGTCCCAGATCGACGGGCGCCGCGCCACGCGGCCGTCCTGGCGCGCAATGCGCGGCCCTCCGGTCCGTTCGCAGCTATGAGTGAGCACGAGATTCAGCTTGACCTGGAGCGGCAGGGCATCTTCCTCTCCACGCTCAACCGCTTTTACAACTGGGGCCGGCGCTCGTCGATCTGGCCCATGGCCTTCGGGCTGGCCTGCTGCGCCATCGAGATGATGGCCTTCGGGCTGAGCCGCTACGATGTGGCGCGCTTCGGGGCCGAGTTGTTCCGCGCGTCGCCGCGGCAGGCCGATCTGATGATCGTCGCCGGCACGGTCACCAAGAAGATGGCGCCCCAGGTGGTGCGGCTCTACAACCAGATGGCCGAGCCGCGCTACGTGATTTCGATGGGCGCCTGCGCCACCTCGGGCGGTCCCTTTCGTGATGGCTACAACGTGCTGCGCGGCATTGACCTGCTCATCCCGGTGGATGTCTATGTGCCTGGCTGCCCGCCCCGCCCCGAGGCCCTGCTGCACGCGCTGATGACCCTCCAGGAGCAGATTGACCGGCAGAAACTCGGGCGCGTGCGCTGGTATGGCGAGGGCGAAAAGCCGCAGACCAGTGATTTCCCTGTGCCCGCCTTCGGCGCGCAGGGGCTCGAGGTGGACGGGAAGTTGATTGACCCGGTGGGCGGCTTGCCGCTGGTCAGCCCGTACACTTCGCCCGAGCACGGCGAACGGCGCAGCGGGCAGATCGAACACCCCGAGATTGTGCGCACCTTCCCGATCATGGATGCGACGGTGGAGCTGGAGAACATCCTCAAGGCGCGGGGGGTGGCCCCGGAGATCGCGGTGGACGATCTGAAGCGGAACGAGGTCGGCGATGCCCAGGCTTAGCCCCGAAGAACTGCGCGAACGCATGGCCCGCGATCTGCCCGGCGCGGTGCTGGAGCCTACCCCGCTGCGCGTCGTCCCGCCCCCGGCCCACGGCCCGCAACCGGCGCTCTTCGTCACCGGCGATACGGTGGTGGCGGCCGGGCGCCTGGTCGAGGCGGCGCTCTACCTGCGCGATACGCTCGGCTACGCCTTTCTCTCCGATATCGCCGTGGTTGACTACCTGGCCGATGGGATCTTTGAACTGGTCTATCGCTTCTACACCATCGAGGGGGGCGACGGTCTGGTGCTGAAGGTGCGCGTCCCGCGCGACGTACCGGAAGTGCCCTCGCTGACGCCATACTGGCCGGGAGCCAATCTGCACGAACGCGAGGCCTTCGACCTCTTCGGCATAATCTTCACCGGCCATCCTTTCCTCCGGCGCATCTATATGTGGGACGAGTTCGAGGGCTGGCCGATGCGCAAAGATTTCCCCAAGCAGGGCGACAAGTATATCGGCGCGGATGAGTGAGGGTGTGGAACTAGCACCATGTTCAAGACCGAAGAACTCCAGATCAACATCGGCCCGCAACACCCGTCCACCCATGGCGTGTTCCGCATGCTCGTGACGGTTGACGGCGAGACGATCATCGATCTCAAGCCGGTGTTTGGTTATCTCCACCGCAATCACGAGCAGATCGCCGAGCAGAACACCTATCTGCAGAACATGCCCTACACCGACCGGCTCGACTATTTCAACTCGATGGCCAACAACCAGGCCTACGCGATGGCGGTGGAAAAACTGGCCGGTATCGAGGTCCCCGAACGAGCCGAGTACATTCGCGTGCTGATGGTCGAGTTGACGCGCATCCTCAACCACGCCGGCGCCCTGGGCTTCTTGATCAATGATATGGGGATGTGGCAGACCCAACTGGCCTTCGGGATGCGCGAACGCGAGAAGATTCTCGATCTCTTCGAGATGGCTTCCGGCGCGCGCATGATGTGCAACTATTTCCGCTTCGGCGGGGTGGTGCGCGACCTGCCGCCGGAGTTTATGCCGAAATTGAAGGAACTGCTGGTGGCGATGCCGGCCTTCGTGGATGAACTCGAACGGCTGCTGCGCGAGAATGAGATCCTGATGCAACGGGCGGAGGGCATCGGCATCCTCCCCAAGGAACTGGCCCTGGCCTATAGCGTCACCGGCCCGGTGCTGCGCGGTTCGGGGGTGCCCTACGACATCCGCAAGGCCGAGCCGTACAGTGTCTACGACCGCTTCGACTTCGACATCCCCGTCGGCTCGGTCGGCGATGTCTATGATCGCTTCCTGGTGCGCATCGAGGAGATGCGCCAGAGCAAGCGCATTATCGAGCAGATCGTCGAGCAACTGCCCGACGCCAGAGGCGGCCATATCAACCCCAGGGCGCGCCAGAATGTGCGCCCTCCCGTCGGCGATGCCTACGCGCGGATCGAGTCGCCCAAGGGCGAACTGGGCTTCTACCTGGTGAGCGATGGCAGTCCAAAGCCCTATCGCTACAAGGTGCGCGCGCCTTCGTTCATCAACCTTACCCCCCTCGGCGATATGTGCCGGGGCTACAAGGTGGCCGATGTGGTGGTTATTCTGGGTAGCATTGATATTGTGATGGGCGAGGTCGATCGCTGAGGCATGGTTTCAGCAGGGCTATGCCGTATGGCACAGTCTCGCGCCGAACCGCCCCCTCGCTCATCCTCCCCCCCGCTGGGGGAGGGAACCAGGCTCATTCCCCAGCGGGGGGGTCTGGGAGGGGGACGGAACGCTGCGAACGGTGAGCGTCCTGTGAATCTTGTCTGAGTTCGGAGGGGCGCGGGAAGGCGCATCCTCGCCGCCCTCCCCTTCCGCCCCGGGGCGCGCGCCCGCCGCGAGCGGAACCAACGGATGTGCGGAGTACGGCGCCTTCCGCCCTTCCCCCTGAACCGGCAACATCCACGGCCAGGCGCCGATGCCCGAACGGGTCGCCTGGAACTGGACTAGAAATAGCATGCCATGACGGTCAAGATCGAACGGGGTCAGATTGTGACGGTCGAGCGCGGGCAGCGAGCGGCGCGCCGCATCCCCGGCCTGGGCCTGCTCGACGGCATGGCGGTGATCTGGAAGCACTGGGCCGGGTCGTTCCGCAAGAACCAGGGCTTTCATGACATTCACGGGGTCTTTACGTTCGAGTACCCCGAGGAACGCCCGAAGCTGCCCGAAGCCTATCGCAATATGCCCATCCTGCTCTACGACGAGGAGACGGGCCATGAACTCTGCACCTCGTGCTTCCAGTGCGAACGCATCTGCCCGCCCCAGGTCATTCATATGACCCAGGCTAAGGACCCGGCCACCGGCAAGCCGGTGCCGGCCGTGGCCGAGTTCGTGATCGAGTACGACGCCTGTATGAGTTGCGGCTTCTGCGCGGAGGTCTGCCCCTTCGACGCGATCAAGATGGACCACGAGTTCGAACTCTCCACCGCCGATCACCGAAGGCTGACGGTCTTCAAGGAGCAGTTGAACCGCCCGATCTCGTACTACGAGCGCATCGCGCCGACGATGTGGGCCGAGGTGCGCGAGGGGGCGATGAAGAAGTTGCAGGGCAACATCAAGCGCCGCCCCGACGTGATCGGCATGGCGCCCAATCTCGCCGAGAAGATCGCCGCGCGCCGGCGCGAACTCGAGGCCGCCGCAGCCGCCGCCGCCGCCGCGGCGCAGGAAGCGCCTGCCGCTGCGCCCGCCGAGGGCCGTAAACTGACCCCCGAGGAGAAGGCGGCGAAACTGGCGGCGATCAAGGCGGCCAACGCGGCGAAGAAGGGCGGCGGCGCGGCCGCGCCCGCGCCCGACGCCGCGCCCGCCGATGAGAAGGCCGCGCGCCTGGCCGCCATCCGCGCCAAAAATGCCGCCAGACAGGCGGGCGAGGCCCCCGCCGCCGCGCCCGCGCCCGACGCCGCGCCCGCCGATGAGAAGGCCGCGCGCCTGGCCGCCATCCGCGCCAAAAATGCCGCTACCAAAGGCGCCGACGGCGCGCCGGATACTGCGCCCGCACCTGAGGCGGCCGTCGAACACCCTCCTGCCGCCAACACCGCTGCGCCCTCAGGGGAGGCCGCCACGGGAACGGGCGCCGCGCCCGCCGATGAGAAGGCCGCGCGCCTGGCCGCCATCCGCGCTAAAAATGCCGCCAAAAAGGCGGCGGAACAGCAGGGCGAGTAGTCCGTGGTAGTGCCGCTCTCGCCCGCGCTGGCCGGCGTTGCACTGCATAACCCAAGGCTGATGAAGACCAAGGATCTCAACCGGTATTCGCCCGTGTGCCGTGGGGCTAACGTGAACATAGGCTCTCGAAGAGGGGAATGGGGAAACCGGGTTTCCCCATTCCCCCACCCGCGGGAGGGTCTGGGAGGGCTGCGCCCTCCCAGGAACAACCGTATGTTCATCGCGGCGGTGTGCGTCGCAAGCCGCATGGACGGCTGAGGTGATCATCGTGCGCCGGGTTCTGCCCCCCTCCCAGCCTCCCCCCGCTGGGGGGAGGAGCCGGGTTCTCGCCCCCAGTGGGGGAGGGTCAGGGCGGGGGCCGGTGCCGTGCCCGCGGAGCCGTGGCGCGGGCGTCCCGCCCGCGCTCCCAGGGCATGGTCATCGCGGCGTGGTGCGCCATGCGCATGACCGTCTCAGGTGACCATGGGGCAACCAGGTTCCCCCCTCCCCCCGCCCGCGGAAGGGTGTGGGAGGACGCAGCCCGCACGCAGAGGGATGGGGAAACCGGGTTTCCCCCCTCCCCCCGCCCGCGGAAGGGTGTGGGAGGACGCAGCCCGCACGCAGAGGGAGGGTGAAACCAGGTTTCCCCCCGCCCGCGGGAGGGTGTGGGAGGGCGTTGCCCTCCCAAGAAAGTATGTTCATCCCATTGGTGTGCGGCGGAGCCGCATGGACGGCTAACGTGAACATCGGGGAACCAGGTTCCCCCCTCCCCCCGCCCGCGGGCGGGTGTGGGAGGACGCAGCCCGCACGCAGAGGGACGGGGAAACCGGGTTTCCCCCCGCCCGCGGGAGGGTGTGGGAGGGCGTTGCCCTCCCAAGAAAGTATTTTCATCCCATTGGTGTGCGGGAGAGCCGCATGGACGGCTAAGCCTAAAATCTAAAATCCGAAATGGCATGAGTGGATAACGAACAACGTAGTTCACAGACGAGTGAGTGACTTGTTATGTACGATATCATTGACGCGCTCCTCAATCGCGCGCTCGGGTTTGGCTGGCCCGGTTGGGTCATCGCGCTGATCAGCCACCTCGCCGTCACGACCCTGCTGTTTGTGATCGCGCCGCTGCAGATGCTTTTCCTGACCTACTATGAGCGGCGCGCCATCGCGCGGATGCAGGACCGCATCGGCCCGAACCGGGTCGGCCCGGCGGGGCTGTTCCAGCCTATCGCCGATGGCGTGAAGATGTTCACCAAGGAGGACATCGTTCCCGCCGCCGCCGATAAGTGGGTGCATTTTCTGGCGCCGTGCGTGGTGGTCGCCCCGACTATGCTGATGTTCGCCGTGCTGCCCTGGGGTCCGGGGATGGTGCCGGTCGATCTCAGTGTGGGGTTGCTGTTCTTCTTTGCCATTTCGTCGATCAGCGCGGTGGGCCTGTTGATGGCCGGCCTGGCGTCGAGCAACAAGTTCGCGCTGCTGGGGGCCATGCGCGCCGTGGCCCAGATGGTGAGCTACGAGATTCCCGCGGTGTTGAGCCTGCTGGCGGTGGTGATGCTGACAGGCACGCTCTCGGTGGTGCAAGTGATCGAGGCCCAGGCGGGCCTGTTCATCAGCCGCGCCGATGTGCCCGGCATCCCCGATCTGGGCCTGGGCTGGTTCATCTTCACGCCGGTCGGCTTCCTGGCCTTCGTCGTCTTCTTCATCGCCGCCCTGGCCGAAGGTGAACGCACGCCCTTCGATATTCCCGAAGCCGACTCGGAGATCGTCGCCGGGTACATGACCGAGTACAGCGGCATGAAGTTCGGCCTGTTCTATCTGGCCCAGTACGTGCTGAACTTTCTCCTCTGCGCCATCGCCGCAGTGATCTTCTTCGGGGGATGGCAGGGTCCCGGGGTGAACTGGCTGTACGCCCAGGCCATTTCGCCGGCCAACCCCGACGGCAACTGGGTGTTCAACGTCCTGGCCGGCTTCCTGGGGGTGTTCTACCTGCTGGCCAAAACCTACGCCTTCTTCTTCGTCATGGTCTGGGTGCGGGGGGCTTTCCCACGGCTGCGGGTGGACCAGTTGATGGACTTTGGCTGGAAGTTCCTCATTCCGCTTACCCTGGTGAACATCGTGAGCGCGGCGATCTGGGTCGCGCTGCTGCGCTGGGGTCCGGAGCAGGGCATCACCTTCACCCAGAACTGGGCGCCCGTCCTGCGCTGGGGCGTGGCCTTCGTCGTGACCCTGGCGGTGAACGTCGGCGCCTACATCGCGCTCGCGCGCATCTTTGCCGCCGCGCAAGCCGGGCAGGGCCGGATTGACCTCGATGAGTACCGCGACACGCTGACCGCCACGCTGCGGTAGGGGGGGTATGGCAACGGTCATCCAGATCATCTTCGGGCTGATCGCGGCCCTGGTCGTCGGCGCGGCGGTGATGGTGGTGACGGTGCGCAACGTCATCCACGCAGCTTTGTGGCTGATCGCCTGCTTCTTCGGCGTCGGCGCGCTGTACATGCTGCTCGAGGCGGAGTTCCTGGCGGTGGTGCAGGTGCTGGTCTACGTGGGCGCGATCTCCATTCTCATTCTGTTCGCGATCATGCTGACGCGCCAGGTAACCGGCGAGGGGGTGCGACAACTGGTGGGCGGGTGGCGCCTCTGGCTCACCGCGGCGATCAGCGCGCTGCTCTTCGCCGTGGCCATCGTCCCGACCATTATCTCGCATGCCTGGAACCTCCCCGCGCCGCCCGGTCCTCCCGGCACGCCCGAGCCGCTGGACGGGGTGGCCGAACTGGGGCGCGCCTTCGTCTACGAGTTTCTGTTGCAGTTCCAGGTGGCCGGCGTGCTGCTCACGGTGGCGCTGATCGGCGCGATCGTGATCGCCTTCGAGGAGCGCGCCCGCCGCCGCCGGGTGCTCACCCTGGCCGAGGAGCACGAACTCCGCAAGCGGCTGGCGCAACCGGCGCCGATGGAGGCTCCGGCGGGCGAACCGGCGCCCGCGCCCCGGGCCGCGCCGATCAGTGAAGGGGAGGCGCAACAATGACGGCCGCGGTTCCACTCGAGGCAGTGCTCGTCGTCGCCGGGGCCTTGTTCTGCATCGGCCTGTTCGGCGCCCTCTCGCGGCGCAACCTGGTCGGGGTGCTGATGGGCATCGAGTTGATGCTCAACGCGGTGAATGTCAACCTGGTGGCCTTCTGGCGCTACCTGGAGCCGCGCTTCATCACCGGGCAGACCTTCGCCATCTTCATCATCTGCGTCGCCGCCGCCGAAGCCGCCGTGGGTCTGGCGATGGTCATCGCCATTTACCGTAACTGGCTCACCGTCAATGCCGACGCGGTCGATTCGTTGAAGGGCTAAGCGATGGCTCTTTTTCTCCAACTGGCCTGGCTCATCCCGGCGCTGCCGTTGCTCGGCTGCGCGCTGATCACCTTTACGCCCCTGCGCCACAGCAAGCCTGCCAGCGGCTGGACGGCCATCGCCCTCATGCTGCTGGCGACGGCGCTGGCCGTGGGTCTGCTCGCCGCGAGCGCACAGGGGCTGGCGCTGCGCGAGGGGCAGGTGGTGAGCCTGGCCGGTGACCACGGCGCGGAGGAGCACGGCGCCGCCGGGGAGCACGGCAAGGGTGAGCAGCACGGGGCCTTCGCCTTCCCCGAGCCGAACCTGGTGCAGCGCATCGCCTGGGCGCCCACGGGGAGCAGCGTGTTCGCGATGGGTCTCTATGTAGATACCCCCGTGGCGGCTATGCTGGCGATGGTGACGATCACCGCGACTTGCATCCACCTCTTCTCGCTGGGCTACATGGCCGCCAATGCCCGCCAGAGCCGCTTCTTCAGCTTCATCTCGCTCTTCACCGCGGCGATGCTGCTGATGTGTATGGCCGATAATCTCCTGCTCTTCTTCATGGCCTGGGAGATTATGGGCCTCTGCTCCTACCTGCTGATCGGCTTCCTCTACGAGCGCCCGCAGGCCTACCGCGCGGCGATCAAGGCCTTCATCGTCACGCGCATCGGCGACGTGTTGATGCTGCTGGGCCTGGTCTACCTCTACACCCAGGCCGGCAGTCTGACCCTGGGGGTCAACGAGGGGGAGATCTTCAACCCGGCCTTTCTGGAGCGCATCGGCGCCGAACGGGGCTTCTTCGGGCTGAGCCACGCCACCGGCATCGCGCTGCTGCTCTTCTGCGGCACCATCGGCAAGTCGGCCCAGTTCCCCCTGCACGTCTGGCTGCCCGACGCGATGGAGGGTCCGACGCCGGTGTCGGCGCTGATCCACGCGGCCACGATGGTGGCGGCGGGCGTGTTCCTGGTGGCCCGCACCTATCCCATCTTCCTGGCCGACGGCGGCGCGGCCCTGGGGGTGGTGGCCTTCATCGGGGCCTTCACGGCTTTCTTCGCCGCGACCATCGCCGTGGCGCAGTACGACATCAAGCGCATTCTGGCCTACTCGACGCTTTCGCAACTGGGCTTCATGGTCGCGGCCCTGGGCATCGGCGGCTGGGTCGCCGCGCTGTTCCATCTCCTGACCCACGCCTTCTTCAAGGCCCTGCTGTTCCTCGGCTCCGGCTCGGTCATCCATGCCATGGAGGCCACGCCGGCCATCGAGCGCATCCATCACCACGATGAGTACGCCGCCCAGCAGACCGCCCAGGACATTCGCAATATGGGCGGGCTGCGCGCCCATCTGCCCTGGACCTTCTGGACCTACACCGTTGGCTACCTGGCCCTGGCCGGCGTGGCGCCCTTCGCCGGCTTCTGGAGCAAGGACGAGATCCTGGCGGATGCCTTCAAGGGCGGGCACTGGATCGTCTTCAGCGTGTTGACGGTTACGGCGTTCCTCACCGCCTTCTACATGACCCGCCAGTGGCGCCTGGTGTTCTTCGGAAACTTTCGCGGCGAGCACCCGGTGGTGTTCGAGAACTCCGAGGCGCCCCGCAAGGCCGCGCATCACGCCGCGCACCAGGAAGGCCACGGCATCCACTGGCACGAGGACCCGACCATGACCGCCGCCCTGGTGGTGCTGGCCGCCTTCGCGGTGACGGCGGGTTTCTTCAACCTCCCCTTCGCCATTCCCGGCGGCCACTGGCTGAGCGACCTGTGGGGCCAGGAGGCGTTGCCCTTCAGCCCTCTGGTGGCGGGCATCTCGCTGCTGGTGGCGCTGGGCGGCATCGCGGCGGGGTGGACGTTCTACGCCGGGGCCTTCACCCGCGCCGGTGATACCGACCCGCTGGCGACGCGCGCGCCGGGGCTGTTCCGCTTGCTGAACGAGAAGTACCGGGTGGACGAACTCTACCAGGCCAGTTTTGGGCGCCTGGTGGCGCTGCTGGCCCTGTTCTGGGCCTTCATTGACCAGATCCTCAATCGCGTCATTGACGGCATCGGCCAGATCACCCTGTTCGTGGGGCGCTTCAACTTCATCGTGGACGACACCCTGTTCAACGACGGCCCCGACGCGCTGGCCGGCGGCACCGTGGCGACGGGCAAAAACACCCGCCGCGCGCAGACCGGCAGGGCCCAGGATTATGTGGGGTACGTTTTTGCCGGGGTGGTGGTGCTGGCGGTGTTTTATCTGTATGTGTTGCGGCGGTGATGCCGGGGCGCCCGCGGGGGCGAAAGATGGCGCGCCCCTTCGGGAGGGTGTGGGGAAACCGGGTTTCCCCACACCCCTGCTTGAGGGCATAGCCCTCCCAAACCCTCCCGCGGGCGGGGGTGTAGAGAAATCCGGTTTCTCCACACCCCTCTCCGAGCGCCTATGTTCACATCAGCCGTCCATGCGGCTCCGCCGCACAACGCCCGATGAACATCGCCGGGAGCGCGGGCGGCCCGCCCTCGTCGCGTCTCCGCGGGCACGGTGACGGCCCCCCTCCCCAGCCCTCCCCCCGCTGGGGGGAGGGAGTCCGGCTCCTCCCCCCAGCGGGGGGAGGTTAGGAGGGGGGTTCAGCGCCGCATGCGCGTAGGTGAGCAGCTTATTTTCACGTTAGGAACGCATCTATGGATCTGCCCGCATACCTGATCCCTTCACCCGACGGCGTGCCGTGGCTGACGCTGCTGGTGCTCTCGCCGCTGCTGGGCATCGCGCTGGTGGGGCTGGCCGCCGCGCTGCGCCTCGACGACCGGGTCACGCGCCTCGGCGCGACGGCGTGGACGGGCGTGCCCCTGGCCATCGCGCTGGTGGTCTGGTCGCGCTTTGACCCCACAGCCAGCGCCGCGGGCCAGGGCGCGGTGCAACTGGTCGAGAAGATCCCCTGGATCCAGGCCGTCCGGGTAGACTACTTCCTGGGGGTGGACGGGTTGAGCCTGCCCCTGGTGCTGCTGACGGTGGCGATCGCCCCGGTGGCCATGCTGGCCTCGTGGCGGCTCACCGACCGGGCGAAGGCCCACTACGCCCTGCTGCTGCTGCTCCAGGCGGCGATGCTGGGCTACTTCGTCGCGCTGGACTTCTTCTTCTTCTTCATTTTCTGGGAGTTCAGCCTGGTGCCGGCCTACTTCCTCATCCAGCTCTGGGGGCGCGAGAACCGGCGCTACGCCGCCTTCAAGTTTTTCGTGTACACCATGGCCGGCTCGATCGGCATGCTGCTGCTCTTCCAGGTCATCTACCTGTCGGTGCGGCAGGCAGGCTTCCCCAGCTTCGACCTGATCGCCCTGGGGCGGCTGGGCCAGGGCCTGCCGGTGGAGGGGGTCACGGGGACGTTCCGTGACATCCTCTTCGCCTACATGGAGCAACTCGGCGTGGCGAACGCCCTGGGGCGCTACCCGCTGCTCTACACCAGCATCGCTTTCTGGGCGATCTTCATCGCCTTCGCCATCAAACTGGCGGTGTGGCCCTTCCACACCTGGCTACCCGACGCCTACGCCGAGGCCCCGGTGGCGGGCAGCATCCTCCTCAGCGCGGTGATGAGCAAGATGGGCGCCTATGGCATGCTGCGGATCATGCTGCCCTTCGTGCCGGATGCCAGCCAGTACTTCGCGCCGGTGATGGGCGCCCTGGCCCTGGTGGGGATCGTTGCCGGCGCGTTTGGCGCCCTCGCCAACGTGGGCGGGGACCTCAAACGGCTGATCGCCTACACCTCCATCAACCACATGGGCTACGTGATGCTCGGCATCGCCGCCGCCGCCGCGCTGCCCGGCGGCGCCGCCCAGGACAGCCGCGCCATCGCCCTCAACGGCGTGGTGGTGCAACTGGTGGCCCACGGTCTCTCCACGGCGGCCCTGTTCTACCTGGCCGGCGCGCTGCACGCGCGGACGGACACCTGGAGCCTCAACGATTTCGGCGGATTGCGGGTGATCGCGCCCACCTTCGCCGGGGTGATGGGCACGGCCATGTTCGCCAACCTGGGCCTGCCGGGACTGGCCGGCTTCGTGGGCGAGTTCTTCATCTTTCGCGGGGCCTGGGCGACCCTGCCGCTCTTCACCGCCCTGGCGACCATCGGGCTGATCGTCACCGCCCTGGCGCTGCTGTTGATGTTCCAGCGCCTCTTCCTGGGGCCGCTCAACGAACGCTGGCGGGGCCTGGCCGACCTGCGGCCCGCCGAGTTCTGGACCATGATGCCCCTGCTGGCGCTGCTGCTGCTGATCGGCGTCTATCCGGGGCCGTTGATGAACCTGGCGAACACCACCGCCACGCAGCTCGTCGCCGTGTTTCAGCGGGCGCTGAGTTGACCGCATGCGCGGGCGCGCCGCGCCCATAGCGGGAGCGCGCGCTCCCTTGAAAGCAGTTATGGGCCTGTTCACCCTTCCGACCACCATCCCCTGGTTGAGCCTGATCTGGCTCAGCACGGTCGTGCCTGCCGCCATCATCGCGCTCACCCCCAAACGGCACGCCGAGGCCATGCGCTGGACCGGGGCAATCTTCGCCCTGATCTCGCTCGCGCTCTCCCTCCTCGTCTGGCTGGCCTACGACCCGTTGCGGGGGGGCTTCCAGTTCATCGAGCGGCTGGAGTGGATGCCCCAACTCGGCATCTCCTACCTGCTGGGGGTGGACGGGATCAGCCTGCCGATGCTGGTGCTCAATGGCGTGGTGATCTTCACCGGCGCGCTGATGAGCTGGAACATCGAGGAGCGGGTCAAAGAGTACTGGGTGCTGCTGCTGTTGCTGACCACCGGGGTGTACGGGGTGTTCGTCGCCCTCGACCTGTTCCTCTTCTTCGTCTTCTACGAACTGGCGGTGCTGCCGATGTACCTGCTGATCGGTGTCTGGGGCAGCACGCGCAAAGAGTACGGGGCGATGAAACTCACCCTGTTCCTCATGGCCGGGAGCGCGCTGGCGATCATCGGCATGCTCGGGCTGTACTTCGGCTCGGGGCTGCGCACCTTCGACATGCTCGTCCTCTCGCGCAGCGTGACCCTGGCGGGCGACATGCAGCGCATCTTCTTCCTGCCGATGTTCGCGGGCTTCGGCGTGCTGGCGGGCATGTTCCCCTTCCACACCTGGAGCCCCACGGGACACGTGGCGGCGCCCACGGCGGTGAGCATGCTCCACGCCGGGGTGCTGATGAAGCTGGGGGCCTATGGCTGCATTCGCGCCGCGATGTGGCTGATGCCGGTGGGGGCAAACCTCTGGCTGCCGATCATCGCGGTGCTGACCATCTTCAACGTCGTGTACGGAGCGACGATCGCCATGGCCCAGCGCGACGCCAAGTTCATCATCGGCTACTCGTCGGTGAGCCATATGGGCCTGGTGCTGATGGGGCTGGCCGCCGCCACCCAACTGGCGATGACCGGCGCAGTGTTGCAGATGTTCGCCCACGGCATTATGACGGCGCTGTTCTTCGCTGTGGTCGGGCGCATGATCTACGAGCGCACCCACACGCGCCAGTTGCCCGAACTCGGCGGTCTGCGGAAGGTGATGCCCTTCGCGGCGTGGATGTTCATCCTCGGCGGCCTGTCGTCTATGGGCATGCCCGGGTTGGCCGGCTTCTGGGCCGAGTTTACCATCTTCCTGGGAGTGTGGGAACGCTACCCGCTGATCGCGGTCATCGCCGCCATCTCCATCCCCGTCACCGGGGCCTATATTCTCCGCGCGGTCTGGGCCACCTTCGATGGGGAGGTGAAGAACCCCGAGTTCTTCAAACTGCCCGCGCTGACCTGGCAGGAGCGCACCGGCGCGATCATCCTGGCGGTGATCCTGGTGGTGGTGGGGATCTACCCGGCCATCCTCACCGAACTGATCAGCGCCGGGGTGCAGCCGGTGGTGGCCCAGCTCAGCGGGGTGGCAGTGGCGGGACGGTAGGACCCGGGTATGTGGAGGGGTGGAGGGGTGGGGGTGTCAGGTCGGAAGGCCCGATCCTGAAAGGCACCGAAGGAGTGACTGGTGTTTCAAATCACCGATATCCCGCGGCTGTTGCCGGAGATCCTGCTGCTGGTGCTGGCGCTGCTCGTGCTCGGCTCGGACATCTTCGAGAAATGGGGCCGCACCCCCGAGGCGCAACTGGAGCGGGTGCGCTCCTCGGCCTCGCTGACGGCGATCGGGCTGGGGCTGGTGTTCGTGATCGCCCTGCTGCAGAGCGCCTATGTGCCCGGCACGCGCGCCCCGCAGGGGCCGATCGGCAACGCGGCGCTTGACTGGCTGCTCACCATCCTGCGCAACCTGCAGAGCGGCGGCCCCGGTGGCGCGCCGGTCAGCGGCGCCTTCGCCACCGACCACCTGACCATGATCGCCCGGCTCACCTTCATCGGCGCGGCCTTCATCGCCAGCCTGCTGTGCCTGGACTACCGCCCGAGCGCCCATCCGGCCGAGTTCTACGCCCTGATCCTCTTCTCGACCCTGGGCATGTGTCTGATGGCCGGGGCCACCGAGTTCATCATGGCCTACCTGGCGGTGGAACTGACGAGCATTCCGCTGTACATTCTGGCGGGCTACTTCCGCAACGACGCCCGCTCGTCTGAAGCCGGGATGAAGTACTTTCTCTTCGGGGCGATGTCATCGGGCATCCTGCTCTACGGGATGAGCCTGGCCTACGGCTACGCGGCCAGCGCCCTGGCGGGGAACGTGACGGCCAATGACCTGACGCAGTTCGGGCGCATCGCCGCACTGGCCAGCGACGCCGGCGCCGGTTCCGCGCTGCTGACCCTGGGGATGGTCTTCGTGATCGCCGGGGTGGGCTACAAAGTGGCGGCCGTGCCGTTCCACGGCTGGGCGCCCGACGTCTACCAGGGCGCGCCGACGCCGATCACGGCCTTTATCTCCACGGCCTCAAAAGCGGCCGGCTTCATCCTGCTCCTGCGGCTGCTCACCACGGCCTTCCCCTCGCTCAGCGGGGGGGCCAGCCTGGCCGACCTGAGCGGCTGGACCAGTCTGGTGGCCTTCCTGGCGCTGCTCACGGTGGTGGTGGGCAACCTGGCGGCCCTGCCGCAGACAAACGCCAAGCGTCTGCTGGCCTGGTCGAGCGTGGCCCACGCCGGCTTCGCGCTGCTGGCGCTGGTGGCCTGGGCCGCGCCGCAGCCCTTCGACCGCGACCAGGGCGCGGCGGCGCTGCTGTACTACCTGGTGGTCTACACCCTGACCAACCTGGGGGCCTTCGGGGCGCTGGCGGCGATCAACCTGATCGTCGGGGGCGACGAGATCGCCGATCTCAACGGCCTGGCGCGGCGGAACCTGGGCCTGGCCACGCTGTTCACGCTGTGCATCCTCTCGCTGGCGGGCATCCCGCCGCTGGCGGGGTTCTTCGCCAAGTTCTACGTGTTTATGGCCGCCTGGCAGGGCGGGGCGCGCTGGCTGGTGGTGGTGGCGGTCATTACCACCCTGATCAGCCTCTACTACTACCTGCGGCTGCTCAGGGCCATGTTCATCGCTCCGCCGCCCAGCGAGACGCCCCTGCCGGCGCCGCCGGCCATCATGGCCGCGGTGGTCGTGGCGGTCGTGCCGCTGATCGTCGTGGGCCTGTTTCCGAACCTGATTCTGGGGGTGATCAGCCGGGTGCAGACCGTGGCGGGAATGTAGGGGGCCGGGGAAACCAGGTTGCCCCAGAGTCCTGCAAGGGAAGCAGAGGGCTTCCCGAGAGGGCCGCGCCCTCCCAAACCCTCCCGCGGGCGGGGGTGTGGGGAAACCTGGTTTCCCCACACCCCTCTTTCAATGAGAATGTTGAGCGGATTCATTTCTCAAAGACCATCAGCCCCCGGCTATGGAATGGCCTGCGGTCCTCCACGAACCATTCCATAGGCCGCCAGGCCGCCGCGGGCGGGAACGGGGGGGGATGCGGGTAGGCTTCGCCTCTCCGCACCCCTCCACCGCATAACTCCGGTTACGATGACACGCTCTCGGCCTGGGCGGCCTTCCTGGCAGCGTGCTCCTGCTCGGCCAGGTACCAGGTGGCCTCCATGGCCGCCTTGCAGCCCTCGCCGGCGGCGGTGATCGCCTGGCGGTAGATGTGGTCCACCACGTCGCCGGCGGCGAAGATGCCGGGCACATTGGTGCGCTGGCGCCCGTCGGTGACGATGTAGCCCCCCGCATCGAGGGTCAGAATGCCCTCGAAGAGCTTCGTGTTGGGCACGTGGCCGATGTAGGGGAAGACCCCATCGGCGGCCAGTTCGCTGGTCTCGCCGGTCTTCAGATTGCGGATGCGCACGGCGCTGACGCGGTCCTCGCCGAGGATCTCCTCGACGGTGCTGTCCCAGATGAAGCGGATCTTCTCGTTACTGAAGGCGCGCTCCTGCAAAATGGGATCGGCGCGTAGCGCGTCGCGGCGATGGACGATAATCAGCTCGCTGACGTAGCGGGTGAGGAACAGGCCCTCGTCGAGGGCGCTATTGCCGCCGCCGACCACCACCACCTTCTTGCCGCGGAAGAAGAAGCCGTCACAGGTGGCGCAGTAGCTCACCCCGCGATTGGCCAGGCGCTCCTCACCGGGGACGCCGAGCTTGCGCGGCGAGGCGCCGGTGGAGACGATAAGCGTGTCGGCGGTGAGCTGCTGGCCGTCGTCGGTGGTGAGGACGAAGGGGCGCTGCCCGGCGTCAACCCGCGTGACCAGGGTATCCAGAAAGCGGGCCCCGAAGCGGGCGGCCTGCTTCTCCATATTGTCGGCGAGTTCAAAGCCGCCGATGCCCTCGACGAAACCCGGATAATTCTCGACTTCAGCGGTGGTGGCGATCAGGCCGCCGGGCTGCAACCCGCGCACCACCAGCGGCTCCAGATTGGCGCGGGCAGCATACAGGGCCGCGGTCAGGCCCGCGGGACCCGAGCCGATAATCACAACTTTGTTGTGCATGCAAACCCTCCTCGCGAACACGCAGCGGGACATACCCCCCTGCGGATAGCACAGGCATAGTATACCATACCGCACAAGAGCGACACGTGATCGAGGGTACCCCCTGGAGGTATATACCATTTTAAAAACCCTCCCGCGGGCGGAGGTATGGGGAAACCGGGTTTCCCCATAGCCCTGCTTGAGGGCCAGGCCCTCCCGCGGGCAGGGGCGTGCGGAAACCCGGTTTCCCCACACCCCTGCTCCAGCAGCCTATGTTCACGTTACGAAGCGCTCCAGCGCTCACGAGCGCGCGGCGTCTCGTATGATACATTGGTAGAGACGGACGATCCGTCCGGTGGCCCCCCACCGGCCCCGTGGCGCGTCGCCCGCCCCGCAGTTGCGCCTTCCTTACCCGGCGTGAAGATTCCCTCCCCCGAGGGGGCGCGGCGCGGGTGTACGATCGCCGGTATCCGGCCCCGAATGCCGGCTCGCTGCGCATGCTTAAGGAGGCAGCAATGCGAATCGTCGTGCTCACGACCCAGGATAATTACACCGTCGGGCTGCGGGCGGCCGCCGCCGCCATGCAGCGCGACCATGGCGTGCCGGTCACCATCAATGTCTACACCGGCGCGGATCTGGGCGACCCGGCCCGCCTCGCCGAGGTGCGCGACGAGGTGGCCCGCGCCGATTTCGTGCTCGGCGCGATGCTCTTTGGCGAAACCTATGTGCGCCCGCTGGAACCGATTCTCGCCGGGGCTGCCTGCCCGGTGGCCGTGATTATGAGCAACCCGACCCTGGCGCGGCTGACGCGCATGGGTAAGTTCACCCTCGGCGGCCAGGGCGCCGAAGGCGGCCACGACGGGATCATGCAGGCCCTCAAGCCCAGGCACGGCCACGGCGAAGTGTCGCGCCAGCTCGCCATGGTCAAGGGGCTGACGAAGATCCTGAAGTTCCTGCCCGGGCGCTTCCGCGACCTGCACAGCTTCATCAGCCTGCACCAGTACTGGGTCAACAACAGCCCCGAGAACCTGCAACGCATGCTCTGCCTGATCGGCGAGCGCTACGTGCCCGAACTGCGGGGCCGTCTGCCCGTGCGCAACGCCGACCTCTACCCCGACGTGGCCCTCTGGCACCCCGACGCGCCGGCGCCCTTCGCCGACCTGAAGAGCTACGAGAAGTGGCAGCGCAAACGCCGCCTGCGGCTCGACCGGGGGGTGGTGGGGCTGCTCTCGCTGCGGGTGATCACCCTTGGCAACAACGTGGCCCACCTGGGCGCCCTGGTCCACGCGCTGGAGGCGCGCGGGCTGGAGGCGCGCCTGGCCTACACCGCCACCCTGGATAACCGCCCGGCTCTCGATGCGTTCTTCAAGGACGCCCAGGGCCAGCCGACCATTGATCTGCTGCTCACTACCTCGGGCTTCGCCCTGGCCGGCGGCATGGCTCAGAGCCGCCCCGAGGAGGCCCGCGTGGCCCTGGAGGCGCTCAACGCGCCCTTCCTCCAGGCCATTCCCCTGGTCTTCCAGCGGGTCGAGGAGTGGCAGCGCGATGAACGCGGCCTGAACCCGATGCACATCGCCATGAACGTGGCCCTGGCCGAACTCGAAGGCGCGACCGAGCCGCTGGTCTATGGCGGCCCCTCGGGCGATAGCGGGGTGGCCGTGCCGGTGCCCGAGCAGATCGAGCGCCTGGCCGACCGCGTGGCCCGCCGCGTGGCCCTGCGCCGCAAGGCCAACGCCGAGAAGCGCGTCGCCCTGGTGCTCTTCAACTTTCCGCCCAATATGGGAAGCATCGGCACCGCCGCCTACCTTGACGTGTTCGCCAGCCTCTACCGACTGCTTGGCGAACTGAAGGCCGCCGGCTACCAGGTGGAACTACCGGCCAGCGCCGAGGCCCTGCGGCAGATGGTGGTCGAAGGCAACGCGCTGATCAACGGGACCGACGCCAACGTCGCGGCCCATCTGAGCGTCGAGGAGTACCGCCGGCTCTTCCCCGCCTACACCGAGATCGAACCCTTCTGGGGGCCGGCGCCGGGCGACCTGCTGAGCGATGGCCGGCGCTTCCAGATCCTGGGGCGCCAGTTGGGCAACGTGTTCATCGGCGTGCAACCCACCTTCGGCTACGAGCGCGACCCCATGCGCCTGCTCATGGCCCGCGACGCCGCCCCGCACCACGGCTTCGCCGCATTTTACACCTGGATCGACCGGGTCTTCGCCGCCGACGCGGTGGTGCATATCGGCACCCACGGCGCGCTGGAGTTCATGCCCGGCAAGCAGGCCGGCCTGGGGCCGACGTGCTGGCCGGCCCGGCTCCTCGGCGGGCTGCCCAACATCTACTACTACTGCGTCAACAACCCCAGCGAGGGCACCATCGCCAGGCGACGCGGCGCGGCCACGCTGGTCAGCTACCTGGTGCCGCCCGTGCAGCACGCCGGGCTGTACAAGGGCCTGCGCCAGTTGAAGGACAGCATCGAGCAGTACCGCCAGCGTCCCGATCCCGGCCTGCTGGAAACGATTGACGCCCTGGCGCAACAGGTGGGCCTGGGTCCGGCCGGCGGCGCCGCGACCGAGAACCAGGGCGCCACGCCGGACGGCGAGGCCGCCGAGGGCTACCTGGCGCGCCTGAGCCACGAACTGCTGCAGATCGAGCAGCGCCTCATCCCGGTCGGGCTGCACGTCCTGGGGCGGCCGCCCGAGGCCGAGGAGTTGACCGACATTCTCACCCTGGTGGCGGCCTTCCAGCGCCCCGTTGCCAGCGCGCCGACGCTTCCCGAGCGCGTCGCCGCCAGGATGGGGCTGGACTACGCCGCCCTGCGCCGCGCCATAGCCAGCGATCCCCAGGCCCAGGAACAGTGGCGGGCCATCGAGGATCGCTGCCGCGCCGCCGTGCGCCGCATGGTCGAGGGCGGTCCGCTCGAAGTGGAAGGGGTGGACGCCGGTGAACTGGCCCCGCTGGCGAACTTCCTGCAAGACTTGCTCGCCCGGCTGCGCACCGACAATGAAGTGCGCGGGCTGCTCAACGCCCTCGCCGGCGGCTACACTCCGCCCTCCGGCGGGAACGACGTGGTGCGCGACCCCTCGGTGGTTCCCACCGGGCGCAACCTCCACGGCCTCGACCCCTACCGGATGCCGAACGAAGCCGCCCAGAGCGAAGGGGCCGCCTGCGTGCGCGAACTGCTGGCGCGCCTGGCCGCCGAGCAGGGCGCGCTGCCCGAAACGGTGGCCATGGTGCTCTGGGGCACCGACAACATCAAGACCGGCGGCGAAGGGGTGGCCCAGGCCCTCGCCCTCCTCGGCGCCCGCGCCGTCACCGACGAACTCGGCAAGGTCTCCGATGTGGCCCTCATCCCCCTGGCCGAACTGGGTCGCCCGCGGGTGGACGTGGTCTGCACGGTGAGTGGCATTTTCCGCGACCTGATGGCGCACCAGGCCATGCTCATCGACAGGGCCGCCCGGCTCGCCGCCTGCGCCGACGAGCCGCTCGAAGCCAACTTCGTGCGCAAGCATGCCCTGGACCTGGCCGCGTCGCTGGGCATCAGCCTCGAAGAAGCCGCGGCGCGGGTCTTCTCCAACGCCCCCGGCTCCTACGGGGCCAACGTCAACCACATGGTCGAACAAAGCACCTGGCAGGACGACCAGGAGCTAGGCGAGGTCTTCATGAACCGCAAAGGCTTCGCCATGACCCCTGGCGGCGAGTGGCGCGAGGCGCGGCCCCTGCTGGAGGGCGTGCTGGCCACCGTCGAAGCCACCTTCCAGAACGTGGACAGCGTCGAGACCGGCATCTCCGACGTTGATCACTACTACGAGTACCTGGGCGGCGTCACCAAGAGCGTGGAGCGCCTGCGCGGCGCGCGGCCCACGGTGATGGTCGCCGAGGTCGAGGCGCTCAGCGGGGCCAGCGGCGGCCGGGTGCGCTCGCTGGAGCAGATGGTGCGCCTGGAGAGCCGCGCCAAGTTGCTCAACCCGAAGTGGTTCGAGGGCATGCTCGTCCACGGTTACGAAGGCGTGCACGAGATCGAAGTGCGCGTCAGCAACACCTACGGCTGGAGCGCCACCGCCGGCGCCGTGGACGGCTGGGTGTACCAGGGCGTCGCCGAGACCTACCTGCTCGACGAGGCCATGCGCGAGCGGCTGGCCCGGCTCAACCCCCACGCCACGGCAGGCATGGCCCGCCGGCTGCTCGAAGCCTGCGAACGGGGCTTCTGGGAGGCCGACGAAGAGACCCTCGAACGGCTGCGCGGCATCTACGCCGACCTGGAGGACCGCCTGGAGGGGGTGACGGGGTAGGGTGGCGTCGAGGTCAGGGCACAATACGCGCTGACCGTTCGTCCATCAAGCCAAACCGGCTGAGGAGGCGACCCCGCGCAGCGCGGAAGAGTGCGAGCGCCTCCTCAGGGCATTGCCTCCGGGGCATGTGCGCGGAGGCGTATTGTCTCGAGACCCTGGCGCGCCGCCTGTGCGACGGGGGCTTCTTCGTCGGTGCTGAATTCGCGAAAGAGCGGCTCCAGGCGCATATCCCCTATGTCTGCCAGGATGGTCAGCACGAGTGGCAGGTTTTCTCGTTTGCGGACCGCATCAAGCAGCAGGGGTAGCGACCGCCCATCGCCCTGGACGAGGAACATCCCGGCCAGTTCACGGACCGTCACATCCGTGGAGCTGAGCGCACGCACCAGTGCCCGACCTGCCGCTGGCAGTCGGGTTGCGCGCCACAAGGCATGACTCGCATAGAGCCGCACAAGTTGCCCCAGGTCCACCTTGCTCCCTTCATCACAGCAATGCCTTCATAGCATGCTGCCCAGATTGTACTGGATCCAGGTTTGTGGAGCAAGGACAGCCCCGTGGTCAAACCAGATCGGCAGGACTTTTTCCTGAATCGCCGGATCCTTAAACCGCTGTCCGCCGCCATCAGCCAGGATGGCTAGATCCAGGCGCACACGAATTGAGACGGTCTTGAAGATCCGTGAAAAATCCGGCTTGTACTTGTAATAGTGAACCGGGCAGCTCAATAGGGCAAGCGTATCAAAATGGGCGCCGTTCTGTGAGGCAAGCATCGCGACGTTCCCACCGTGGCTATGGGCCACGATCGTTGCCGGTTGAGCAAACTGCTTCTGCTGAATCCAGGAATAGAGCCCGTAGCCTCCAAGACTGCGAGCCGCGTCGCTCCAGCCGCCGGACCATGAGAATCGATCCGGTGCATCATAAACATCTGAGCGAACGTTCTGCGCAATGTAGTCGTGGAGGTCACCACCGGGCTGCCACCACGCAGACGTCTGGCCAAACGTTCCATGCACGAGTAAGCAGGTGCGTGATGGGTTCCCAGACGGAGGATTGGCCTGAGGTTGGAGCAAAGCCTGTAGTCGCGAGTGCTCAGGTGCTACTGCAGCGAGGGCGGTGGCGGCGACAGCTACGACTAACGGCTGATCGCTGAGGGTCCCTTGTTCGAGGATAGCAAGTGGCCGCTGCGGCTCCCGTCGGATCGGCATACTTGAGGCAGCAGCAGCCACCCGGACCAGTTCATCGGGATGCCACAGACAGGCTTCCATAAGCAGCATCGCCGTCTCAGGCGAGGGGTTGTCATAGAACCCGACTGCGAGTTCGAAGAATACGTCCTGCTCAAATGAAAGCGCGAGGTCACCGGTCGCCGTTTCCCAAAAACGAGGCTGAAACCTTTGTAAGAGTTCCCTCTGCAGATCAGACGCCGATCGGCGCGTCGGACCCCGTCTCACCTGCGGGACAGGAAACTGTTCCATATCATCGCTGGGAAGCACATCGCTGTCGATTTCATCTTCATCTGACCGGGCTCGCATTGCCTCCACATCGCGGCGAAGATGAATGCCCAGGATCAGCAGGCAGGCCGCCTGGGCCTGGAGCGCGTCACTGCTCTCGTAGCGAAAAGCGTCTGGACAGCGTATGGGATCAGTCACCGCTGTGAAGTCCATGAAAGCCTCCGAGATGGCGTCTCGCACTGCCAGGATGCCCATGGGGTTGAACGTTCTCGCAGTATAGCACAGACCATAGCAGGATCGAATAACTAACCTTTCGACCAGGGCTACGTCAACGTCCGGTTGATCGTCCGCGCTGTGGGCGTAAACGCCTCGGCTCCTGGTGCGAAGGCTACCTGCGTGGCCTGTCGAGCCCGCGCCGGCGGGCTTCGCATCGGCTAGCCCGCGGCTTCAGTCGCCGGGCGGACGATGTCGACGTACCGTCTTGCACGGCGCCTCGTTCCGTCGGCCTGAACTATGCCTTTGCCATTTCGGCCCCTCCTTGCTATACTGGCCCCGCTTCGCGACCCGACCAGAGCGGAGAGGGATGGCCGTGAAAATCTACAAAGCCCGCGCCCCGATGCGCATCGGCTTCTTCGGCGGCGGCACCGACGTCAGCCCTTATGCTGAAGAGTACGGCGGCAAGGTCCTCAACTGCACCATCAACCTCTACGTGCGCTGCATGCTCAGCCCGAGCGTGGAGCCGGGCCTGATCATCCGCTCGCTCGACCTGCAAGAGGTCAGCCGGCAGGTCAGCGGGCGCGCCTGGGACGGGCGGCTGCCCCTGCCCCAGGCGGTGCTCGACGCCATACCGCACCTGCGCCCGGCCTTCACCCCCGAGCGCCCCGGCTACAACATCACCATGTTCAGCGACGCGCCCCCCGGCAGCGGACTGGGCTCGTCGTCGGCCCTGGTGGTAAGCATGCTGAAACTGCTCTACGCCGTCGCCGGCGAGAGCTACGACCCCCACGAACTGGCCGAACTGGCCTACCGCATCGAACGCCAGGATCTCGGCATCCCCGGCGGGCGCCAGGACCAGTACGCCGCGGTCTTTGGCGGCATGTGCGTCTACCACTTCGGGGCCGGGCGGGTGATCGTCGAGCCGGTGGTGATGGACCCCACCGCCCTGCTCGAACTGGAGAGTTGCCTGATCATCGGCTACATCGGCGACCGGCAACTGCTGCGCCGGCACCTGATGGAGGACCAGGTGCAGCGCCTGGTGAAAGGCGACACCCTGCGCTACCATGACGAGACCAAAGCCTTTGTCGACCAGGCTGCGCGCTACCTGCGCGAATTGCGCATCGCCGACTTCGGGCGCCTGCTCCACGACGCCTGGGAGGTGAAGAAAGCCTTCTCGCCGCACATCGCCCCGCCGATCGTCGAAGAGGTCTACGCCCTGGCATTGCGTCACGGCGCCTGGGGCGGCAAGATCACCGGGGCGGGCGGCGGCGGCTTCATGGTCTTCGCCTGCCCCTTCGACCGCCGGCTGGAACTGGAGCGGGCCCTGACCGGCGCGGGAGTGGTGGTGCGGCCCTTCTCCTTCGTAGCCCACGGCGTACAATCCTGGGCCGTCGAAGCCGCCCCCTCGGAGCGCGCCATCAGCAGTTGAGGCTTGCGGGCCAGGAAGCCGGAGGTGCGCTGCTACGTCTACATTCAGGACCGCATTTCAGGCGCGATGCAATTGCCATCTCTCGCCGACCTGATCGCTGAGCGGGCGCAGACCCTCAACCTCGGTGCCTCATTCGCGCCTGCGCCCTGACGGTCACCCCGAACAATTGAGCAGCTACATTCAAGAGTACCGATGCGAATTGTTTACGAGACCAACCTGATAAATACTGGCAAATTTGGAACGTCTGAAGAATGGAAAACCATTCGAGCAGAAATTCACCAGTCTATAGCATCAGTTGTTTGGCCTGAAGGAACTAATAGTTTCAGCATAAATCCAGTACGAAAAGGTAATGGGGTGAAACCCATAAAAGACGGGTGCATGATCGTTTTGCGCGAAAAGTTTGGGTGGCAGATAGAAGAGTTCATGTTTTTGCGAGATGTTGAAAGGCGAGGTAAAGTAGATGCGCTGAAACAGACACAAACAAAACCATTTGTTCTTGAATGGGAGACAGGTAATATTTCATCGAGCCATCGATCTCTTAATAAAATCGCGTTGGGCCTCCTTCGAGGGACGATTACAGGAGGTATACTCGTGTTGCCAACGCGCAATATTTACAAATACTTAACGGACAGAGTTGGAAATTATGAGGAAATTCAACCATATTTCCAAATCTGGAAAAGCCTCCCAATCAAAGAAGGCGTTATAACCGTAATTGCAATAGAACATGATCGTATTGACCCCCATGCCCCTCTTATCAGAAAAGGCACTGATGGACGTGCGCTCATTTAAGATTCATATTGAGAATACGTTTACTCAAATATTTTGAGTTGCCCGATACCATTTCGTTGCCTACGTCCATTACCTCTTGCAGATTCCCACTCAGCATACATCCCCTTCTGATAATCAGTTATTCGTCGAATAGCGGGATCGACATCCCCAATTTCTACCCCTAGCCAGCGGCGACGCATTTTTTCAGCAGCATAGTACGTAGTACCTGAACCGCCAAAAGGATCAAATACCAGATCGCCTTCATTTGTCGATAGGTGAATTAACCGTTCTAACATAATCGGAGCCAGTTCGTTTGCAGTGCGGGTTTTATATTTGCCGTGGCGCACTGGAGGTATATCATCCCAAATGTCTTCAGCATCAGTCCATAGTTGAGCGTGCGTCCCATCTTCCTCGACAACAGGCTCCCAGATTTCATCCGCGTTTTCAAAAACATCCATCATGTTCAAACCGCGCTCATTCAGTTTATTTCGATGCCCACCATAGTCGCGAATCTCTTTTCCACAGTGGCGACATGTAGGAATAGGAACATACACCTTATTAAATGTTGATGGCTCTCCCTTGGTATAGTAGATCAAACCATAATGTGCTGGGGATAGCTTTTTTCCTCGTGGAAACGCCTTCGGCATACGACAGGCAATCCAATGGCGAAAAGACATGCCATTCGCATTCAAAAAGGCTCCATACTCAATAAGCCATATCGGCAAATTAAATACAAAGAGACTAGCACCTGGTTTAAGTACTCGAACACATTCAGTTAACCAGTGACGAGACCAGGTCAGATATTCTCCCCTTTTCAAGTTATCAGAAATATTTTTTCCGTAATCCTTGCCTAAATTAAAAGGAGGATCAGCAAAAATCATATCAATAGTCGCATCAGGTATTGCCTTTAGTAAGGCCAGACAATCTCCATGATAAAGAACTCCATACTCTGTTTCAAAAACAGCGGAGAGAGAATTTGTCTCCATACCTGAGAGTAACAACTTAGGATGCTCTACCATGATGGAACTCCTATTGGCATGTTTCAAACCCACTTGACCGTTCGCCTCGACACGGGACCACGGGGGAGGTGTGGAGAGGCCAGGCCCCTCCACACCTCCCCGCCAGACTGTCAAGCGCAAACCGCAGGTCCTGAAACATGCCTTTACCAGAAATCTTCTCAACTGTGGAAGGAGGAGCAGCATATGGCTGAGTTGGACGAAGGCCAGAGAGTTGATCGCGTCGCACACATGGCGCGCCGGCATGCGCCGGAAATTCTGCAACCATGCGCTCGATCGTCCCGCGTCGGTAGCGCCGCTGCTTTTGAGAACACTTATAGAACCTATGTGCGAAGAATATCATCTCCTATGACATTTGTCAACAGGGTCCTGATCGGAGGGTGCAGGCATGAGTTGACAGAGACTTGAGCGCTCCGCCCAGAACGGGTTCGATCTGGTTACTACAACAAGCCGTCCCAGCGGGGAGGAGCGCATGACGAATCGTACCACAGGGACCGACCGGGCGGAGGCGTTCGTACCACAGATGACCGACCAGATGACGCGGCTCGCAGGGACGTTGAGCCAGTGGGTACAGGCCCAAGCGCGCCCCCTGCAGGAGATCGAGGCCCAGGTGGTGCGCATGCTCCACGATCTGGGCAATAGCCTGCTGGCCGCCCTCGTGCCGCTCGCCGCGCCGGCCCGCCCCGCGCCGGCTGTGGCGTGTGCCTGTGGGCAGACGGCCCGCTCTCTGCGCATGCGGCCGGCAACGGTCACCACCGTGCTGGGCCGGCTCACCCTGGAGCGGGCCGTGTATCGCCGCGCGGCCTGTGGCGCGCACCAGGCGCCGCTTGACCAGCAGGTGCAGATCGCCGCTGGAAGGCTGAGCCTGGGCCTGCAGGAAGTGCTCGCCTTGCTCGGCGCCACGCAGGACGCGGTTGCCCAGGCGACCGCGGTGCTGCAGCGGGTCTACCTGGTGCAGGTCTGCCCCAAGCGCGCGCGGGCCGCCATCGAGGACCTGGGTGCCACGCGGGCCGCCCAGACCCAGGCCCAGGTGCACACGGCCCAGCAGCCCCAGACGTCTCCACTCGCCGCGGTTGCGGCCCCACCGCAGGGGTACGTCAGGAGGGATGGCGCGCTGGTCCACACCCACGACGGTGGCTGGGAGGAGATCAAGACCGGCTGTGTCTCCACGACGCGCAGCCGCGTGCGGCGTCAGCGGCCCGACACCGTCGGGGTCCAGGCCGAGGCGCAGAGCTATGTGGCGGCGCTGGCCGATGCCGAAACGTTCGGCTGGCAGCGGTGGACGGAAGCCTGCCGGCGTGGGGTGACCGACCAGACCGAGGTCGGTGGGCTGGGCGATGGCGCGCACGGGATCTGGAACCTCGCCGCCGAACACTTCCCACACGCCATCCAGACGGTGGATTGGTATTACGCCAGCCAGTACGTCTGGCGCGCGGCCGCCACGATCGTTGGGGACGACACCAGCGACCGGCGCGTGCCGTGGGCACGGCAGGACCTGGATGCGTTGTGGGATGGTCGGGTGACCGACGTGCTGGCGGCGCTGGAGCCGTATCGCGCCAGTACCGGTCGTGGGCGCTGAACGCCTGGGCGCAGCCGCCAGCGAGCACGCATGGGTGGCGTTTGCCTATCTCGCCGGTGTCTTTTTTGCGCTGCCCCTCCTGTTTTTAGGGTTTTCGAAGCTCTTCTGATCACACTATGCACTATTCAGGGTACTGGAGCATCCGGAGCCGAACTGCGGGAAACTGGCCGGGATGCTCAGCACGGTGCCGCCCTTTGCTGCGCTCCTCAGAAACATATCGTTCGTGTCATTCCGAACGGAGCGTAGCGCAGCGAGGAATCTGGCCGTGCAGCCAGAGCGCCATCAGCACGATGCTCACCCCACTCACCCCGGTGACTCTGCTGCCCGATCCCGTCACCCGAGTAGCCGATGGCATCGAGCGGCTGGCGAAATATCGCCTGCAGGGGTAACGACCCGAGTTTGGGTCATTGACGGAACCTATCGAATTCGAATCTTACTGCATTACGTTGCTCTGCCTCGAATCGACGCAACTCTTCTTGTAGAATTACCGCCATCGCTTCGGCTCCCCGCTCAAGTATTTGTTCAACAGACGGATCTGATTTCCGGACGGGACAGAACTGTGCCTCTTTTCCCTGTGCATGCACAGCCGTCCCTGGTTGTCAACGGCAACAAAGAAGCCTGGTGCCTTCTTGACACCAGGCTTCCTAACGTGAAAATAAGCCCTCGGCGAAGGGGTGGGAAATCGGGTTTCCCCATACCTCAGCGGACGCGGGCCGGAGGCCCGCGCACCCAGGCCCCGGCCCCTGGGAGGGTTTGGGAGGGCTGCGCCCTCCCAAGAAGTATGTTCATCCCGTCGGTGTGCGGCGGAGCCGCATGGACGGCTGGAATGGTGAGCCGGGTGGGAATCGAACCCACGACCCTCTGATTAAAAGTCAGGTGCTCTACCCCTGAGCTACCGGCCCACAGGCATTATAGCTCAGGGGCAGCGCCGCGTCAAAGGCCCCGGGGCCGTATCAGGGGGATGGGGAAACCCGGTTTCCCCATCCCTCTGCGTGAGGGTGTAGCCCTCCCAAACCCTCCCGCGGGCGGGGGGATGGGGGAACCCGGTTCCCCCATCCCCTTGCGTGAGGGCCAGGCCCTCCCGCGGGCAGGGGCGTGGGGAAACCCGGTTTCCCCACACCCCTCGCCGAGGGCGTATGTTCACCTCAGCCGTCCATGCGGCTCTCCGCCGCACCC
>Ga0272446_1000281_pt1 | contig 81967 bp, 73 predicted proteins | sample YNPCB0061_FD_194587 | JGI IMG/M metagenome (GOLD analysis project Ga0272446, IMG submission 194587) | Hot spring microbial mat communities from Yellowstone National Park, WY, United States - YNP-CB-006-1 | ecosystem: Environmental > Aquatic > Thermal springs > Hot (42-90C) > Sediment | place... | reverse complement strand
CTCCATAACGTCATGAGACGAATTTTCCTGGTTTTCTTGATGGCCGCAGGAGGAATTCTGAGCGCGGGGGAGCGCGCCGGTCCGGACTGGGTGCGGGAGACCGCCGCCGCCGCATGGCAGCCGCGCGATTCGCAAGGGGAAACCGTCTACGCCGGCCGGATGTGGATTTTCGGGGGCTGGTTCAACTCGTTCGAGGCGCCGCCGCGCGACGTGTGGAGCTCGGCGGATGGCCGAAACTGGACACTGGTGACCAAGGCGGCGCCGTGGATCCACAGCGACCTGCCGATGTCGCTGACCTTCAGGAACCGGATGTGGATGATGGGCGGCTGGTATAACGGCCGCCTGCCCGGCCATTCGGCGTCAAGCGCCGTGTGGTGGTCGACGGACGGGGCCAACTGGAACAAAGTGACGGAGCGCGCGGGGTGGTCGCCCCGCCTTGCCGCGGCCATTGTGGAGTTCCGCGGCCGCATGTGGATCCTGGGCGGCACGGAGAACTATTACTTCGGCGATCAACGCAGCCTGAAGAACGACGTCTGGTCGAGCGCGGACGGGCGCACCTGGACGCAGGCGACGGCGAACGCCGGGTGGGCGCCGCGCGCGTACCATCAGGCCGTGGCGCACGACGGCAAGATCTGGGTCTTCGGCGGCGGCAACTACGTGCCGGAGTATCAGGGTTTCCACGACGTCTGGTCTTCGGAAGATGGCGTCCGCTGGACGCAGGTGACAGCGGCCGCTCCGTGGGCCGCGCGGCTGTGGTTCACGGCCGCGGTATACCGGGGCCGGATGTGGGTGTTGGGCGGCTGGTCGAAGATTCCGGAGACCAACTGGGGGGATGTGTGGTATTCGCGGGACGGTAAAGCATGGACGCAACTCAGGTCCAAGGTGATCTGGAAGGAGCGGCATGAGCATTCCGGGTTCGTGTTTCAAGACAAACTGTGGATCGCGGGCGGCCACGCCAAGCCTTTGAGCAACGAAGTGTGGTCGCTGTATCTGCCGCCGGACTTTTTCCGGGGGGAGTGAGCGGGCGGCAAGGCTGGCATCCGGCGGTGGTGGCCGCGCCCGGCCCCTACTCCTGCTTCACCGCGATGGTGGTTCGCTGCCCTTGCGTAATGCTATTGACGCTGTCGACCTGGATAAACGTCAGGATGGCATTGTTGGGCGGCACGGTTTGCGGGATGCGGACGTTGATCTGCCAAACGCCGACCAGACCTGGCGCGAGACCGGAGTAGAGGATGTTTTCGTCCGGGACCCAATTGTTGATCCAGACGCGCGGGCGCTGCGGGGTGGAGAGAGGGCCGGCGGGGGCCTCGCCGTCCGGGGGGCTGCCGGGCACCACGCCAAAGCCTGTTCCGAACAGCGAGATGACTTTTCCCCGGCCCACAGGGGCCTGTTCGGAATTGATGGAACCGTCCTCGTTGATGGCGGCCAACTGGCCGTCGCCGCTGGCCGCGGAGGTAAAGAGGGCGGGCGAAACAGCCGCCATGGAAATGAGGCCGGCGCAAAGGATCTGGCCGGTCGAGGTGCGGACCACCTCGACCGGAACCGTGCCGCTCGGCGGCGCATCCTGGGGGATCACAAAGTTCACTTGGTTGCCGGCAACGGCGAAAATGGGCGCCGGCCGGTCATTGACGAGCACCTGAATGCCGGCCACTTCCCGGCTCATGGGATTTCCCGGGCCCGTAACCAGTTCGTCGGAGAAAACCCCGCCTTGCCCGAACAGGGTGGCGATCGTGCCCGGCGCTACGGCGCGGCCAGGGATTTGATTGGCCGCATTGATCACGCTGGCCGAAGGGAAATGAATGGCGACGCGGTTGGTGGTTTCGGCGTAGAGGAGATTGCCAAACCGGTCCTGGGTAACGGCGACCGAGCCTCCTTCGGTGAGCAGTTGCAGGTTGGCGGCGAACTGGTTGGCGACCAGATCGTCAAACCGGGGATAGCGGGACACGCGAGTCAAGCCAATTTCCGCGACCCAGATCTCGCCGGTTTGCGGGTTGACGTACAGGCCGCGAGGCCCGGAGAGGCGCGACGCGCCGGCTACCGTGGTCAGGATGGTGGCGGCGCGGGGGTCGGTTCCGGCGGAGGGGGCGCGGTTGAAAATCAGGATGCGATTGTTTCCTGTATCCGCGACGTAGAGCCGGTCGTCGGAATCCACGGCGATATGCCGGGGGCCATTCATCTGGTTGTCGCCGCTGCCTGCGCTGAAAGAGGTGAAATTGGGCTGGCCGAACACCAGGGCGGCCGACTGGCCGTTGGTCAGCTCCTCGGGAGCGCCACGGAATAGCAGCACGCGGTTGTGCGAGGCGTCGGACACCAACAGCGCGTTTCTGCCGGCGAACGCCAGACCGTAGGGACTACGCATCCGGCTGGGCGTCGGGTCAGTCAGCCGGGTGGTGAAGTTGCCTTGGCCCAAGACCAGATTGGCGCGGGGGAAGTTGCCGCCGGCGAACGGTTTAGGGAAGCGGAGCACGCGTCCGTTGCCGGTGTCGGCGACGTAGAGATTGCCGTCGTCATCGAGCAGCAGGCCGGTAGGGAGAAAGAGACTCTGGGCGGAAGGCTGTTCGGGGTCGTTGGTGGGGTAATTGATCAGCGCGTGGAAGAGGCTGGGTTGGCCAATGACCAAGTCGGCGGCGTCTCCCGGGCGGACCCGGCGGACGTCGCGGAACCCGAGGACGCGGTGGTTATAGCTGTCGGCGACGTAGAGGTGGGGCGGGTCGGAGTTCCAGTCGACCACGAGGCCGCCGTCGAACACGTTGCCCGCCGGGCCCTGAAAGCTGAACTCGCGGCCTTCGATCAGATTGCGGGAGTTCCGGTCGAAGGCATCCTGTCCGAGCACCCGGGTGGCGCGGGAAGCGCTGCCGAGGTTGGCAGTGGGGAAGACGAGCACCCGGTGGTTGAGGCTGTCCACGACGAACAGTTCATCCCCGAACACGGCCGCATGCGAAGGCGAGTTGAGGGTATGGGCATCCGGTTGGGGAAGATCCCGGTTGGCCTTGTTCTGGGTGTAGTCATTTTGGCCGACCGGCCCTCCGGCGCGCGCCCGCGGAGAGAACAAAACACTTTCCGGCGGCCACTGTTCATAGGGGTCGAAGAACACGAGGCGGTGGTTCCGGGTGTCGGCGACACCCAGGCTGCCGCCCACAAAAAAGAGGCCCTCCGGTAGGTTGAAGATCTGATCGCTCACGGCAGGAGCGGTTTGGCCCGCGGGAGCTTCAAAGACTCCGGCGATACGGTTTGCCGGCTGGCCGCTGGAGGCGGGGGACTCCCAGACCAGAATCCGGTTGAGCGAGTCGGCGACGTAGAGGCGTCCGGCCGGGTCCAGCGCCAAGCCGGTGGGGAACCGCAGGGCCACCCGGTCCCGGACGTCCGTGGCGGGCGAAGCGGATAGGAAGTCGACTTGGCCGAGCACGAGGTCCGCCGCCGGGCCGTTGCGGGCATCCCGGGCAAGAGCGCCGGCGGGGTAACGCAGCACGCGGTGATTGCCGGTATCGAGGAACCACAGATTGCCGTCGCGGTCGAACGCGAATGCCGCGCCGAACACCTGGTTGCCGCTGACCGCGATCGTGCGGGCCGAGAGGCCTCCGGCGTTGGGGAGGTCGCAGGTGGCGCAACTGAAACTGGTTTGGCCCACCACGAGGTCGGGGAGTTGTTCGGATTGAGCGAACGGCTGGGGGAAGCGGAGAATGCGGTTGTTGCCGGAGTCAAGGACCCAAAGGTCTCCCTCCCGGTCTACCGCCACTGCGGAAGGAAGAAAGAGACCGGTGGAAGTCGCCGTGCGGGGGCCGCCCCGGAACGTCGAGAGCAAATCCCGCTGGCCCAGGACCAAGTCGGCCTTCTGGCCGTTGGAAAACGAGCGGGCATCCCGCCAAGCCAGGATGCGGTTGTTGGAGGCATCGCTGACGTAAAGATGGGGCGTGCCGGCGTTGGCATCGACGGCAACCGATTGGGGCGAGCTGAACTCGCGCCCTTCCACCAAGTTCGGGACCGAGGTAGAGAGGCGCAGGTTGGGGTGCCCCAGGGCTCGCGAAGGCACCGAGTTGAGCTGAATTTGCGCCTCGGCCAAACAGCAAGCGAGAGCGAGAAGGGGGGCCGCTTTCCAACGTGTCATGACAACCTAGGCTCTGCCTTTTCTTCCGGAACAGACGATCTCTGACTATCATACGAGGTTCGTGGGAGGGGTTGACCGGGGAAATCCCCTGGGGGCGGCGAAGGAAATAAGGGGGGCCGCGAACAGCCCCCGTCAAGAAGGAGGAGTTGGCTTCACGCCAGAGAGGGGGAGGGCAGCGTGAGAAGGCGGACTTGATGTTGCAAGCCTTCGATCACCTGCAAGAGCTCGGCCGAGCCGCGGGCCGGGAAGCCGCACCGGTAGACGAGCAGGCGCCAGTAAGCCTCGAGCAACCGGAGCCGAAAGGCGAATTGCCGCCGGGTAAGTTGATCGATAAAGTCGGTACGGTCCGACGCGGCGTAGACGGCCAGGGCGCGGCCAGCCTTGCACAGACGGCAGAAGTCCTTGTTGAGGAGACGTAGATACCGGCCGTAAATTTTCGCCCTGCTACGTCTTAGCCTTTTTTCGATATCCGGCCGATAACCCGGGTCCTTGCGAAGAAAGATAAAATCTTCTTCGCTCAACAGCCGTACCATAGGGCGGTATTTAAGGGTGAGATCCTCGTCAACGCAAGCAATCCAATGTTCCGGCGAATCTGACGGCGCAGCCAACCGGAGGTACAACCAGGCCACCGCGCCAACTAATGCCGCGATTGCCCCGAACAGAGCCACAAAGGCCCAAGTCGCCATGCAGCAAGGCTAACCGATTTCGGTCCGCAAATCAATGGGGAAGTCGCTCGGCGAGTACCCGGGCATTCAAGGTATCCAATTGGCGCAATAAACGTTCTTCCGATACGGCCGATAAGTGATGCACTTTTACCTGGCTTTCTTCGCCTTGCCGCGTGAGCGCCAGCGTCCAGGCGAGGCAGGCCAACCCCGCTGTGATGACGACGAGGGAACCCGTGATCGAGTTGTAGTCGCTGCCGCCCACGGTGCGGACGAGGTAAATCGCCGAGCTGATCCCGTAATAAGCGGAGAAGATTCCCGCGTGGCGCAAAGTGTTCTGGGTAACCGGCACCGGGAGCCAGTTCAAGTACGCGAGCAACAGCACCACATACGTGGCGCACCCGATGCGGACGGTGCGGTCGGCCACCAGAAACCACTCCATGGCCCACCGCGTGGAACCCATGGGCGCGGTCTGAAAGAGCAAGCCAATGGCAAAGGCCACGAGAGTTCCCACCCAGAGCAGGCGGGCACTCATGCGATAGATTCCTCGATAGCGGCCGAGGAACTTGCTATGCAGTTCCAGTACCAGCGCAATCTGGCCCGCCCAAAGCAGAGGTTCGGTGGCGAGCCAGATGCGGTAGTACTCCCGGCTTTGCGGATCGTGCGCCATCAGCGCCAGCGCCCGCAAAGTGCTCAGGACCCAGTATCCAAAGAACCACGGGTATACCCGATGCAGTTGCAACTGGCGGAGGCGAACCACCAGCACAATGCGCGCCAGGATGCTTGCCACGAACAGCGCGGTCTGGATGGGACTTGCAATCAGCATGATCGGGCGGAGCGCCGCCCTCAGATTCTATCATCGGCCGCCATGCAAACGGCCGTTAGGCCAGCTTGCAGTCGCCGTCGGGGCAGGGGAACAGGTCGTCGGTCCGGTTCACCGCAGTCTTGCAGTCGCCATCGGGACAGGGGAACAGGTCGTCGGTCCGGTTCACCGCAGTCTTGCAGTCGCCGTCGGGACAGGGGAACAGGTCGTCGGTCCGGTTCACCGCAGTCTTGCAGTCGCCGTCGGGACAGGGGAACAGGTCGTCAGTCCGGTTCACCGCAGTCTTGCAGTCGCCATCGGGGCAGGGGAACAGGTCATCGGTCCGGTTAAAAGCCAGCAAGGAGGTCCCTGACAAGGACCAGGAATCGACCCATCCAAGGCTGGGGGTCAATCCCATCAGGAGCGCCACGAGGGCGGCAGCGAAGAGCGAGTTACGCGACATTGGTACTATTTCCTTTCTGGAGCGGGAGGCACCCTTTCGGAATTGAGGTTAATGCCAGCGAGGCGGTACGGACGGGCGGGGAGAGAGATTTTCCAGTACCGGATCATCCGGCCTTTTTCAGCGGCAGTGCTTGAGTTTTGTCTATAATCGGGATGGGGTGAAACCGAGACGGCTGGATCTTGAAAGCAACGCTGTGGGTTTTGATCGCAGACCAATCGGCGATTTGTGGAGGCACACGCTTTCACACATTGAGTCGGTGTTTGGGCGGCTCGTTTACCTCTGCTCCTTGCGCGACCCCGATACAGGTCTGTACCAGCATTTTGGCCTGGCGCAGCAGTTCAGCCCCCGGGAAGCCCACGAGGCGCTGCGGGAGAGCCACGAGCAGTTGTTCTCCGAGTGGTTGGCGTTCGATCTGGAACAGCAAAAGGCGGACCTGGATCTCTACCTGTCCGGCATTGAAGCGGAGCGCAAACGCATTGTCGAGACATGGACCCGGGTGAAACCGTACCTCCACCTGATGCCGGCATCGGTGCGGCCGGTGGAACGCGAACTCTACGTGCGGGACGTGGAAACGCTGCTCAACCTGTTGCAGAACGTAAACGGCGTTTCTTCGGAAGATCCAGACGCATAGCCACCCCAACCACCTGACCGACCACTTCGATATCGTTTGGATGACTGTAGACTTCGGGAGCGCAAGGAGAGGCCGGATGAGGCTGGAGGATCAACTGGCCTTCGCGCAGGGAGCACCATCCGCAAGACCAGCCGTCCCGGCGTTCAAGGAAGTAGATAGGGCGCTCGAACTCGTTGGCCCAGCCCGAGGAGAGGATTTTGCGGCGGGTTTCGTCGATGAGGACAAAGGAGCCCGGGGGCAACAAGGGATACATCATGAAGTCCTCGCCGCCGATGAAACCGTAACGATGCTCTTTCAGGTCGAGGCCGTTGAGCAGCGCGAGGGGAAGCCGGCCCCAGCGTTGGATCATGCGGCTGAAGTGGGTGGTGCGCCGGAAATCGAAACCGGGGTCCAGGGCCAGCGGCATGTGCACGTAACCGCGTCCATCGGGCCGAAAGCGGACCAGGTGGCTTTTGGAGACCTCCACCAGGGAGGCGTCCGCAGCCACCGAGGCCATGTCCACGCCATACCACTCGAGCACCTCCGCCGGTTCCAGCCGGTAAATGACGCACAACGAGTAGAGGCGGTAGATAGTGGGGAGAGTGCCGCGGTTTTCAATCTCCGACAGGCGGCTCAAGCCGACCACAAACTCATCATTCTGATGACGGTCGGCGATCAGTCGGCTGGCTTCCTCCACGTCGCGGATGGTGAGGTTGAGGCGCTCGCGGATCTGTTTGAGGCGCTGACCCGCTTCCTCCGTGATCCCATCCGAGGCGATGCCACGCGGTCTGATTCGGTACTCCAATGGAGCCTCAGAACCCCAATTATAGCGGGCGCCCTCGAGGCGGGCAACCCGCGTAAGACGAGTCCTGTTCTGAATTCAGAACAAGAGTGGAGAGGAGGACTTCAAAATTGAAAATCGTGGTGGGCGTTTCGGGCGCGAGCGGCATTGTGTACGGGTATCGCTTACTAGAACGGCTAAAGGCGCTACCCGCAGTGGAGACGCATCTCATCCTCACGCGTTCCGCCGAGCGGACCCTCTATTTGGAGATGGGGTTGAGGGGTGCGGCGCTCAAGGAACTGGCGGACTACTCGTACCCCCTCGAGGACATTGGCTGCCGCCTGGCGAGCGGCTCCTACCGGACGGACGCGATGGTGATCGCCCCTTGTTCGATCCACACGATGTCGGCGATTGCGAACGGGATCAGTTCGAATTTGCTGATCCGGGCGGCGGACGTGGCGCTGAAGGAGCGGCGCAGGCTGATCCTGCTGGTGCGGGAGTCGCCGTTTCACCTGGGGCATTTGCGGCAGATGGCGGCCCTGGCGGAGATGGGGGCGATCATCGCCCCGCCGGTTCCGGCCTTCTACCACCGGCCGCAAACCGTGGCCGACATCGTCGATCACAGCATCGACCGTGTCCTGGACCTGTTGGGAGTTCCGGACGCTCAAATCCAGCGATGGCAACCGGAGTAACGATGGCCAAGAAACAAACCGCGGCGTTTCAGGGGGAGCGAGGGGCGTTCAGCGAGGAGGCGGCGCGGCGCCTGCTGGGGCCGGAGGTAACGCCAGTGCCCTGCGCGCGCTTTGAGGATGTCCTGCGCAGTCTGGTGGAGAAGCGGGTGGACGCCGCGATCCTGCCGATCGAGAATACGCTGCATGGCTCGGTGCATGAGAACTACGACCACTTGCAGAACTTCGACGTGGTGATTACCGGCGAGACGCGCGTCCGCATTGTGCACAACCTGATCGCTCTGCCAGGGGTGAAAGCCCGGCAGGTCCGCCGTGTCTATTCGCATCCGGTGGCGCTCAACCAGTGTTTGCGCTTCTTCTCCGAGCACCCGGAGTATGAGAAGCACGCCCACTACGACACGGCGGGCAGCGTGAAGATGCTGGCCGAGCAGCAATTGCGCGACGCGGCGGCCATCGCCTCGGCCAGCGCGGCCCGCATTTACGGGGCCCGCATCCTCGAGCGGTCGATTGAGGACGACCGGCAGAATTTCACGCGCTTCTTCCTGTTGCGCCGTCCGGAGGATGCGCGCGCGGTGCGGGTGAAGAGGGCGCGTGTGACGTGGAAAACGTCGCTTGTATTTACGACACGCAACGTCCCCGGATCGTTGTTTCGGTGTCTCAGCGCATTCGCCTTGCGGGACCTGAATCTGGCGAAGATCGAGTCCCGCCCTCTTCGGGGCAAGCCCTGGGAATACCTTTTTTATTTAGACTTTCTCGGCCACGTGGAGGATCCCGTGGTGCGCAACGCGCTGTCTCACCTCAAGGAGATTGCCGAGTGGCGACTGCTGGGCTGCTACCCGCAAGGCACCTGACCCGCCCGGCTTCACAAAAGGCGCCGAAGCCAGGCTCAGGGTAGGGATATCCTCATCGCCGCCCGGACCTCCGGTGGAACGAGGGGTCTGGGCAGGCGCGACCCCCGGAGAGGATAACTTGGCGTTGGGCCTTTTGCCCGGTCCGGCCGGGAGCTACTCCGACGCGGGGGCGGGTTGCGGCCGGTTCCGTTTCCGAGCGGCGCGCTTCTTGCCGGCTTGCGCTTGGGCAGCGGCGGCCTTCTTGGCGCGTTCGGCCGCCCAGCGGGCCTTGGCGGCGGCTGAGATCCTGGCGCGGCCTTCGGGGCTAATCCTGCGCTTGCGAGGGGCGGCGGATTTTGCAGCCGTCTTACGGACACCGGCAGCGGCGTCTCCCCCCACCTCGCGCAGGGCCGCGATGGCCCGGGCAATCGCGGCCTGTTGTTGTTCCAAATCGCTGATGATGCGCTGAATGTCTTTCAATGTATCTCCTAAACCAGGAATGCCTGGCTATCCGCTTTGCGCACAGGGCGGGGCAGAGCCGCTCCGCATAACCGCCCTCCTGCCTCACTCGCGAGTCATCGTTCCGGAGGCGAAGGCAGGAGTCTGCGAAAGTCACTCAGACCAAGCGTCGCCGCTGGCGCTCTTTTCTATCCTAGCAGTATGAGTCAGTTCGCGTGGGGGTGGAAAGCTATCTGCCTCGCCGGCTGGCAACCAGGCGTTCGACTATCCGGCGGGCGGTCCGGTTTAACTCATCGGGAGTGGTATTCTTGGGTTTGACGTACGCCGACCAGAGTACCTGGCGCGACTGGGCGTCCACGAGAAACACGTTCCCCTTGGCGGTTCCCGACAGGAAGACTCCGCGCGGAAAGTCGTGCTGCCTAGTGGCGGTCCCGGCGGTGTCCGGGTCCTCCGAGGCCTTGGGCGGCGGAAAGAGTTCCTGCATTTTTTGTTCGAATGACTCGCCGAGGCGGTCCGTCAGGAATACCGCGGCGCGTTTTGGGTCGGTGGCGACGCGGTACAGACGCGAGGCGGCAAGGTGGTTCGCCAGGAACTGGTCGAGCCCCGCCCGCATGGGCAGCACGTACAGCTCCGGCGGTTCGGGGGCCTGGGCGGCTACGGCCGCCGCGAGCGCGAAGAGCGCAACAAACCGATGCACTCTTCGATCATATCGCGGAGGAGCGAGTGTATAACGGCCAGCGGATCACGGTGATCACGCCTTGTCTGAACGAAGAGCAGGGCATTCAGGAGGTGTTGCGGCGGATGCCCGCGTTTGTAGACGAAGTGATTGTGGTCGACAATAACTCGACGGACCGCACTTCTGAGGTGGCGGCGCAGTTGGGGGCGAAGGTGATCCGGGAGGAAGTACGGGGCTATGGGCGGAGTTACAAGCGGGGTTTTGCGGAGGCGACCGGCGACGTGATCGTGACCCTGGACGGCGATCATAGTTATCCGGTCGACGCGATTTCCTACTTGCTGGAGGCGTTCCGGCATTTGGAGGTGGATTTTCTGAACGCCTCGCGTTTTCCGGTGCGCGACAAGCGGGCGATGAGCCTGAAGCATAAGATCGGCAACCTGATTCTGTCGGTGGCGATGTCGCTGCTGTATCTGCGCTGGGTGCGGGATTCCCAGTCCGGCATGTGGGTGTTGCGCCGCTCGATCCTTCCGCTGATGAAGTTGGAGTCGGACGGGATGGCGTTTTCCGAGGAGATCAAAATCGAGGCGCTGAAACACCCGCGCATCCGGTTTGGGGAGATCTCCATTCAGTATTCCTCGCGGCTGGGGGAGATCAAACTGAATCCGTGGCGGGATGGGTTATACAATCTCTGGTTTCTGCTCAAGAAGCGCTTCACGTGAAACGGATGGCGGAAGCGGTTACGGTACTGATTCCAGTGTGGAACGGGCGGCCGCTGCTGGTGCGGCTGCTGGAAGCCCTGGCCCGCCAGACGGCGCCTCCCGAGGAAGTGCTCGTCGTGGACAACGGTTCGACGGACGGGGCGTCCGAGGAGGCGGAGGTGCGGGGCGCGCGCGTCATCCGGCTGGGCGCGAACCTGGGATTCGCCCGGGCGGTCAACGAAGGGTTGCGGCGCGTGGGGACGCCACTGGTGGCGATTGTCAACAGCGACGTGGAGCCGGCGGCGGACTGGCTGGAGAAACTGTTGGCGGCGCTGGCGCGGGAGCGGGTGTGGTTCGTTTGCGGGAGGCTTTTCCGGCCGGGCGGGGAAGTGTTGGATGGTGCATTCGACCTGGTGACGAGGGGAGTGCTGCCGTGGCGGGCGGGCAGCGGGCAGCGGGATCATCCGGTCTACGCCACCGCGCGGCCCATCGCGCTGGCCTCGATGACGGCGACGCTTTACCGGCGGCGCTTATTCGAAGAAACGGGCATGTTGGAGCCTGCTTTCGACAGTTACCTCGAGGACGCGGATTTTGCGCTGCGCGCCGCGGTGGGCGGGTACCGGGGCTGGTACGAGCCGGCGGCGCGAGCGGTGCACGTGGGCAGCGCGACGCTGGGGCGGTGGCATCCGGCCACGGTGCGCCTGCTGGCCCGGAACCAGGTTTTTCTGGCGGCCCGCCATCTGCCGCCGGCGCTGGCGCGGCGGTATTGGCGGCCGCTGCTGGCGGGGCAGTTGCTGTGGGGGTTGGTGGCGCTCCGGCACGGACGCCCGTTGGCGTGGCTGGCGGGGAAAGCCGAGGGATTGAGGCGGCGCCGGGAGGTGGCCACTCTGGACAAGCGGGGGACGGAGGGCGCGCTGCGCCGGCTGCTCGAGGAATCCGAAAGCGAGTTGATGCGCTTGCAGGCGGCAGCGGGAGCAGATCTGTTCTGGCGGTGTTACCGGCGGCTGGCAGGCGCGGCTTGAGCCATGGAACCCGGGGTGGTGGTGATCACGCATAACTCGGCGGAGGTGCTGCCGGCGTGCCTGGCGGCCGCGGCGGGCCGGTGCGGCGACCTGGTGGTGATTGACAACGGCTCGACCGACGGCACGGCCGACATTGCCCGCGGCCGCGGCGCGCGGGTGGTCGTCAATGGGGAGAATCGGGGGTTTGCCGCAGCGGCGAATCAGGGCATCGACCTGCTGAAGCGCGAGTTCGTGTTGCTGCTGAATCCGGACGCGGTGTTGGAAACGTCGCTGGAGCCGCTGGTGCGGGCCTGCTCGGCGCCGGGCGTCGGTGCAGCCGGCGGTAAATTGGCGGGAGACGATGGTCTGCCGCAGCGCGGATTCACGCTGCGGCGGTTTCCGGGCGCCGCGGAGTTAGCCTCTGAAGCCTTGCTGCTGAACCGCGTGTGGCCGTCCAACCCGGTCAACCGGCGCTACCGGTGCCTGGATGCCGATCTCGAACAGGCGCAGGAGGCCGAGCAACCGGCGGGCGCTTTCCTGCTCATCCGGCGGGAAGCCTGGCGGCAGGTCGGAGGCTTCGACGAATCGTTTTTTCCGGTCTGGTTCGAGGACGTCGATTTTTGTTACCGTCTACGGCAGGCCGGATGGCGGATCCGCTATGAGCCGGGCGCCGTGGCGCGGCACCAGGGCGGGCACGCCGTTCTCCGGATGCCGTGGGAGGAGCGCCAGGCGGCGTGGTACGGGAGCCTGCTGCGTTATGCCCAGAAGCACCTGGGCCCACAGCAAGTGCGGATGCTGGGCTTCGCTATACTGGTAGGCGTTTTGCTGCGGGTGTGGCCGGCGGTGGTGGCGGAACGAAGTTTCCGGCCCTTGCGCAGTTGCGGCAGGGTGCTGCGGCTGGCCGGGAGCAGCTTTTGTCGTGGTTTTTGACTGGCGGTCTTCGCGGAGGAGGGTGCTCAGCGGGGTCTGGCGGCAGCAAGAAGGGGAGTTCCATAACGCGCTCATGATGAAACCCGATTCGGTGTCCGTGACGATTGTGACCTACAACAGCGGACGCTTTATCAAGCGATGCATCGAGTCGGTGCTGGCGCAGCGGTATCCCAAGGAAATCATCGTTATTGACAACAACTCGACCGATGGCACGGTGGACATTCTCGAGCAGTTCGAGGACCGGTGCCAGATTGTCTACAACGAAGAGAACGTCGGATTCGCCGCGGCGCAAAACCAGGCGATCCGGATGGCGCGGGGCGCGTGGATTCTCACGCTGAATCCGGACGTGTTGCTCTTGCCGAACTTTATCGAGTCGCTGGTGCGGGCGGGCAGGCTGCATCCGCGGATCGGGTCGGTTTGCGGCAAGCTGCTGTCGATGACCTCGACTTTCGACATACCCGCCAAGCCGCTGGTGGACTCGACGGGCATTTATTTCAACCCGATGCTGCGGCACCTGGACCGGGGCAGCCAGGAGACGGACAATGGCCACTATTTGAAACACGAATACGTGTTCGGCGCTACGGCTGCGGCGGCGCTGTACCGGCGGGCGATGATTGAGGACATCTCTATCGCCGGCGAGTTCTTCGACGAAGATTTTTTCGTCTACCGCGAGGATGCGGACGTGGCGTGGCGGGCGCAATTGCTGGGCTGGAAATGCATCTACACGCCGTACGCCCGGGGTTACCACGTGCGGAACGTGCTGCCCAACAACCGGCGGGCGCTGCCGGCGGCGATCAATATGCACTCGGTGAAGAACCGCTTTCTGATGCGGCTGAAGAACATCACGCCGGGGCTCTACCTGCGCAATGCGTTGTCGATCACGCTGCGCGATCTGGTGGTGCTGGCGTGCTGTCTGGTGTGGGAGCACAGTTCGCTGAAGGCGTTCTGGTTTCTGGCGCGCCACTGGCGGCGGATTCTGGCGAAGCGGCGTGAGATCCAGCGGCGGGCGGTGGTTTCGGAGGAGGAGATCGCCTCCTGGTTTCGCTACCAGCCGGTGAGCAAGCCCGCGCCGCAACCGGCGCGGGAGAAGAGCGTGGTGGGCGCGCGGAGCGGCCGGCGCTGACGCAGTGCGGGTGGCTTTGCTCGGCACTCGGGGAATTCCCGCCAGCTATGGCGGGTTCGAGACGTTCGCCGAGGAGCTTTCGACGCGGCTGGCGGCGCGCGGCCACCAGGTAGCCGTCTACACGCGGACGCGCCACGAGTCGCCGTATCGGGGCGTGGAGTTGCGCTGGCTGCCTACGGTGCGGCACAAGTACCTCGACACGCTGGCGCACACCGCGTTAGCCACCGTACACCTGCTGCTGCGCGGCGCCGATGCCGCGTTATATTGCAATGGCGCCAATGCAATCTTCACCTGGGCGCCCCGGCTGGCGGGGATCCCGGTGGCGCTCAACGTGGACGGCCTCGAGCGGAAGCGCAAGAAGTGGAACCGGCTGGCGCGCGGATGGTACCGGCTCTCGGAGTGGCTGGCTACTTTTTGTCCGAGCGAGATCATCACCGACGCGGCCAGCATCCGCGACTATTACGCGCGAACCTATGGCAAGCAGTCCACGTTTATTCCGTACGGCGCGGAGGTGGGCCGGGTGGCCGAGGACGACGTGATCCGGCAACTGGGGCTGCGGCGCGGGGAGTATTTTCTTTACGTCAGCCGGCTGGAACCGGAGAACAACGCGCTGCTGGTGCGGGAGGCATTTGAGCGGGTGGCGGGGGAGCGGCAACTGGCGCTGATCGGAGACGCGCCCTACGCGCAAGCCTATATCCGTCAGGTGCGCGCGACCCGGGATCCGCGCATTGTGATGCCCGGCGCGATTTACGGGCGAGGTTACGCGCAATTGGGCTCGCATTGCTTCGCGTATATCCACGCGACGGAGGTCGGTGGCACGCATCCGGCGCTGATTGAAGCGATGGGACGGGGAGCGCTGGTGCTGTACCTCGACACGGAAGAGAACCGCGAGGTAGCCGGCGGGGTGGGCCTGCCCTTTGCGAACTCTGTGGAAAGCCTTGCCGGCGCCATGAAGCGGGCGATCGAGATGGACGCCGCCGAACGCGAGCGCCTGGGCCGGAGCGCGCAGGAGCGGGTGCGCGCGCGGTATTCGTGGGACGCGGTGACGGACGCTTACGAGTTGCTGCTGAGGCGGCTGACCGGCGTGGCGGCGGACGGTCCGGCATCATGAACCGTCCAGTGGCCGGGCGATGCTGGGTGGAAGTATCGCGGCGCGCGTTGCAACAGAACTTCCACGCGGTCCGCGGCGCCACGGGCGGCGGCATCGAAGTGGCGGCGGTGGTGAAAGCGGACGCCTACGGGCACGGAGCCATCCCGATTGCGCGCTGGCTAGAAGAGGCGGGCGCCCGATGGTTTGCCGTAAGCAGCGTCGACGAAGGGGTGACACTGCGGGAGGCAGGAATCCAGGCGCGCATTTTGGTGATGGCGGGGGTGCTGCCGTACGAGGAGGAGGCGCTGGCGCCGTACCGGCTCACGCCGGCCCTGCATTCGCTGGAAGACCTGGCGAGGATGGAACGTTTGGCCGCGGCCGCGGGGAGGCCGCTGGATTTTCACTTGAAGCTGGATACGGGGATGACGCGGCTGGGTTTGCCAGCCAACGAAGGAAAGCTGCTGGACACGCTGGCCGGTCTCCGGGCGGCACGGCTGGAGGGCCTGATGTCCCACTTCGCGTCGTCGGCGGACTACGCTTCCTTGCAAACGGACCATCAGGTAGAGGTGTTTCAAAAGGTGGCAGGCGAACTGGAGCGGGCCGGGTTGTTGCCTCCGCTGCGGCATCTGGCCAGCAGCAACGCGCTGGCGTACGGACGGCGGGAGGCGTGGCACACGATGGTCCGGCCGGGGCATGTGCTGTATGGGTATATATCCCCAGCCCGGGGAGACGCGCCGCCGGCCATCCTGGCGGTGCGTCCGGTCTTGCAATGGCGGGCGCGCATCCTGCTCACCAAAGATGTGCCGGAAGGCGCGCTGATCGGCTATGGAGGCACGTTCCGCGCGCCGCGGCCGATGCGGATCGCAGTGGTGGCGGCCGGGTATGCGGACGGGGTGCCGCACCGGCTGTCGAACAAAGGGCGCGTGCTGGCGGGGGGGAAGCCGGCGCCCATCGTGGGGACCGTCTCGATGGATCTGACAACGATTGACATCAGCCGGAGCCCGGAGTTACAGGCGGGCGACGCGGTGACGCTGTTGGGCGAGGAGGGCGGCGCGCGCCTGGATGCGCAACAGATCGCGCGGCAGGCGGGCACCATTTCGTACAACATCCTGTGCGGCATCCGGGAGCGGGTGCGGCGGGTTTACGTGGACTAAGCGCGCGGCCGCGCGCCAGCGGCTCCGGCGTCTTACGGGGAATTCCTCAGGCGGATTCCCGGTTGACGGCTCGAAGGGCATCCGCGTACCATGCTGCCGAAGGGAAGCCATGGAACGGCACCCGCGAGATTCCCAGGGAGAGCTTGCGTCTCGGCCCTCGGGGGTGGCGTATTGGCTGATTCCGGCGGCCTCAGCGCTGCCCCGGTTGCAACTGATGATCAATCAGCTTGCCCGGCAGTACCATGGGCCGCGCTTCGATCCGCACGTGACGATCTACGCCGGACCGTTCGGGCCCGCCGATAATCCGTCGCTTTTGCTGGAAGCCGCGGCGCGGAGCGGAACGGGAATCGTCCTGCCGGTGCACGGTCTGTGTTTTTCGCCGGTGTACACCAAGAGCTGCTTTTTGCAGTTAGGGAACCACGAGGGATTGACCGAGTTATGCGAGCGTTTTCGCCGGCTCTCGCAACATCCGGGCGACTATACCTTGGACGCGCACCTCAGCCTCCTCTACGCCAATCTGGACAATGGGGCACACGCGGAGATCGCGGCGCAACTGGTCCTGCCGCAGGAGATCCCGTTCGACCAGATCTGGGCGGTTTCGATTCCGTCGCAGGTGCGCGGGAAAGCAGACGTAGAGCGGTGGCGGCTGATGGCGACCCATTCCCTGCTGAGCCGGGCGAGCTAGGGTGGAATCGCGGCGCAAGGCTAACCTCGCGGCGGCCGGTCCGTCTGAGTTTCAGGATCGAAGGCCGTTCCACCGGCGATGAGGGAAGGCCGCGAGAGGAGAACCATCCATGCGAAGAATCCATCCGAGGGGAAGCTGGGCAGTGCTGGCAGGGCTGCTGGCCGTGAGCGGGCTGGCCGCGCACCCCAGGAACACGGCGCTCAGTCAGAATCCCGACGCGGCGCGCGGCGGCGAGGCGGCGGAGACGGACGCGGGCAAAAAGCTGAGCGAGCGCGCGGAGCGGGTGTTGGAACAAATCCGGCAATTGAACGAGGCGGAAGTCAAAATAGTGATGCGGGAACTGGCTGGGCGCGCCCGCGCGCTCCCGCATGCGCGGCTGGCGGAAGCGCATCGCGAGCTGTCGCGTCTGCACGAGCGGCTGGCGGAAGCGTTGAACCGGCGTCCATTCGATGATGCCGAGGTCCGGAAACTGGAGGAACAGATTCGGGCGGTGATGCGCGACCGGGTGCGCGGTTCCGAGCAAGCGTTGCGGAGGGCCGAACAGGCGATGCGCATGGTGGAAGGCCGGCTGCGGCTGCTTGAGGACCGCCTGCGCGACTGGGAGGGGCGCTGGCGGGAGCCGATGTCAGCCCCGCCGCCGCCAGAGCCTCCGCCGGCGGCGCAAGCTCCCAAGCAGGATTAGCGCGGCGTCCGGCGCTGGCCGTGGAGAGTGGCGGAGAACCACGAGCAACGTGGGAGGGGTGCGGTCATGGGAGGACAGCCGGTGCGGCGGGCGCGGAGTCCAGGGCGCCGAGTTCGGCGGCGTAGCGAAGGAAGAGCCGCATGCCCTGATAATCGCGCTCGCCGAGCTCGTTGACGATGTTTCGCGTCAGGTATTCGCGCGATAGGGAAAGGGGGAGACCGCGGGCGGGGCTTTCCCGCCGGACCACGTCATCGAGATGCTCGCGGCCGAAGCGGCAGGAAGCGCGGAGGGAGATCTCGACCTCGCGGGAGATGACCGCGGGGGAGCCGGCCCAGACGGCGAAGACCATGGGGAGGGTGGTCATTTCGACCCAAGCGCCGCCAAGGTCGAGACAGGCATACGGGAGGCTCGGCGGATCGAGGCGCAGCGCCGGGTCGCCAATGATAAGGGCGGCGTCGGCGACGGACAGCATGGGTTCGAGTTTGGGGGGGTGCGGGAGCACTTCGGGAAAGGCGCCGTAGCGCCGGGCCAGGACGATCCGGACCAATTGCACTGAAGTCCGGGAACTGGTGTCCGCGGCCAGACGGCGGACGCGAGCGAAGGGGACCTTGGAAAAGAGCAGGATGCTCCGGACGGGACCATGACAGGCGACGCCCACGCCAGGCACGAAGGCGAGCGCCTGACGGGCATACTCGATGACAGGAACATTGCCGATGTCCACCAAGCCGGCGCGTAGCCGGTCGGCGCATTGGGCAGGGGAAGCGAACTCGAGGTCAAACTGCCCGCGCTGCGGTCCGTGCAGCAGGCCCCAGACAAGAGGAGCGGAATTGAGGAAGTCCACCGAGCAGAGTTTGAGGGCCAAATTTCAGTATAGCGGCGGATCAGGGAAGCCCCTCGCGAAGGAGGGCGCCCGCGGAGCTAGCCGCGGAGCCAGCGGGCGAGCCAGGTGTAGGCGCGATCGGCCAGTTCCATGGGGAAGCTGTGCCCCCCGCGGAAGTAGGTGGCGTGCAGGCGCTCAGAGGCGCCGAAGAGCTGGTAGAGAGGCTCCAATTTGGCGATAGCCTGACGCGTGCTCCAGCCCGAGTTGGCGAAGATGGCGTCGTCGTCGGCGGCGGTAAGCATGAGGGGCCGGGGAGCGATCAGGGCCAGGACAAAGTGGGTATCGAGGGGCGTCTGAATGGTTTCCGAATCGGGGACGCCGTTGTAGTTCCGCATGTTGATATAGCGGCTGGAGAGGTAAAAGCCCAAACGGGGCAGCAACGCGGTGGCGTGGGACCAGCGCCAGACATTGCCGTCATAGCGGAAGGTGTCAAAGCCACAGCTCGACACGCCGGCTTTGAGCCGCTCATCCAACGCCATCGCGAACCAGGTGGTGTAGCCGCCGTGGGAATGGCCGATGGAGCCGATGCGGGAGGAGTCGATGAATTCCAACGTTTCGAGGTAATCTATGGCGCGGCTGAAGTCCCACACCATTTTGCCCATCACGGACCAGCGTGGGTGGCGGCGATAAAAGGGGATGGCGTCGCCGTAATGGCCGGTGGCGGGATTGTGACGTTCGCCGAAGCAGACGGCGTCGTAAGTGAGGGTGACGAATCCGTGGCGGACCAGGTGGAGCGCCGTGTGAAGCTGAGGGTTTCCGGCGAGGCCGGCGGGTTCGGCCTTGCCGAGCTGGACGGTCTGGTGGGGGCAAATGACGGCGGGGAAACGGCTCCGGCCGGCGGGCAGCAGCAAGTAAGCAGGGATAAACTCGCCTGGTTCCGTCTGGAAGCGGACCAGACGGCGCAGGTAACCCTGCTGGGGGACTTCTTCGAGAGTTTCGGCGGCGAGCGGGGGTTTTTGGGGTGGGGGAGGCCCGAGGATCGCCTCGACCAGGGAGCGCAACTGATGACGCCGGGGCTGCCATTGTTCGGGAGAATCGACCTGGCGATCCTGGAAACGGAGCAGATCGGCCAAGCCGGCGCGTCCCGACTGATCGGAGCGGAGAGCAGGACGGGACTCCCTGGTGATGGAGCGCCAGCGCTCCCAAGACCAATCGACGTAGCCACTGGGGGCAGGCTCGCGGCGCCGAGCCCAGGCGGCGGAGGCGGTGAGGGTGGAGAATGCGCGGCGGGTCATCGGCGTCCGGACCTTTCGAGCCAGTTTCTCAGCATGACGGCGAAGTCGAGGGCGAGGGGTTCCGTCCGGAGTTGCTCAATCGAGAAGCGCATCTTGCGTCTCCAGTTTGGATATTGCCAAGTGGTGCCCGGGAGATTCTGCTGGGCGATTTCCTTGGTCAGGTCCTCCTGGTTAATCAACAGGATTCTGGAAGGCGAGAGGGCGAGGAATCCGATGACGGCGTTGTGGAGGTCACCGGTCAACTCGGGGACGTCTTGCGCGGACCTGGGGAAGGAGGAGGGCAGCAGGCCGAGTTCAAACAGGACGTCCAGCATGCGTTGCTTGTCATATTGGCGCTGATCGCGCTGATGCCAGTAGGTAGCCTCGTCGGGGAACAATCCGGCGCGGCGGCGGGCCTCGAGGTCTTCGCCGACCCAAAACCCGGCGAAGGTAGGCAGGTCGTGGGTGGTGGAAGAAATCAACGCCTGCTCGGGGTAGGCGTGGTGGGGGACGAAGCCGCCGCCGGGGGTGCGCTCGAAATAGAACAGGCGGTAGCTGAGAATCCCGAAGCGGGCGAGGGCTTCGCGGACATCAGGCTCGACGGTGCCCAAGTCCTCACCAACGACGACGAAACGGTTGCGGACGCTCTCGAGAGCGAGGATGCGCAAGAGGTCTTCCCAGCGATCCCGGACGTAGGCGCCAGCAGTAGCGTCCCGTCCATCGGGGATCCAATAGAGGCGAAAGAAGCGCATCACGTGATCGATACGCAAGGCGCCGCCGTGGCGGGCGTTGTTGCGGATGGCTTCGGTAAAGAGGCGGTAGCCGTTTTCGTAGTGATGTTCGGACGCTGGGGGAGGGAAGGCCCAATCCTGGCCTTTCGGCGCGAAATCGTCCGGAGGCGAGCCGACGCGGCAACCGGAGACAAAGAAATCCCGGTAAGCCCAGAGGTCGGCGCCGCAACGGTCGGTGGCGAGCGCCAAGTCGTGATAGAGGCCGAGGGTCAGGCCACGTTGGCGGGCATATTGCTGGACGCGTTCGAGTTGGAGGTCTATCTGCCACTGAAGGTACTGGTAAAAAAGGACGCTTCGCCAGTGCTTGTCGCGGAAGGCGCGGGTTTCGGGGGAATCCGGATTCTGATAAGGTGCCGGCCAGTCAGGCCAGATCCAGATTTCGGGGTTTTGGCGGTGAATCCACTCGTCGAGGGCAGCGTGGGTGGCAAAGCGCTCGAGCAGGTCGCCTTCCCGGCGAATGAATTCCTTGAGAGCTTTTGCGCGGGGCGACCCCTGTCGCCACTCCTCGCGAAGAAAGCAGCCGAAAGCGAGCTTCAGAAAGCGCAGCTTCCACGCCGCAACAGCCTCATATTGAACGAGTTCGGAGGAGCGTAGCGCCTCCAGGGCCTGTTGGGTTTCCGGCTTGTTCCACAACTTGCGAGCGCGGGCGCTTACCTGGAAGTCCTCGATCGCCTCGACGTCGAGGTAGAGGAAGTTGCGGAAGAAGACGCAGTTCGGCAGATAGGGACTGGTGTTGTAGGGCTGACGGTTATGGATGGCGTGCAGCGGATTGAGACCCACGAGTCCCGCGCCGACTTCCGCGGCGGACCAATCGACCAAGTCACGCAGGTCGCGGAAATCGCCACAACCCCAATTGCGGTTGGAGCGGACGCCGAAGAGGCTGACGGCTACGCCGGCGGTTCGTAAGTCCTCGGGGAGCCAGGCGCGATCGGGAGTGAGGATCAACCGCATGGAAGCGGGCGTTAACGCTTCGACAAAGCAGTGGACCTGGTGGTAGCCGAGGCCGAGGACTTCGGGGACGGGGGCCAGTTTCCGGAGGTAGCGGACGCCGTCGATCTCCTGTTCTTCGACGGTGGGCAGAGAAGGCAGGCTCACGCGAGAGCGCATGCGGAAGCCGCGTTCATCGACAATCTCGAAGGAGGCGATTTTGCCGGAGGCCGACTCTGGGATCTGGAGAGGAACCGAACGAGGGCGGACGTGGGCGCTGAGGACCGCACAGGGAGGAAGGATACGAGTCCATTCCCGGCGCTTGCGGTCCCGGATGGCGCGGGCCAGGGATTCCCGGTCGCCTGCGGGGACGCCTAAGGCCTGAAGGATGGCCTGTTTCGTTTCGGCGGAGGTTTCGTGCCGATTCCCCCAAATGTCGTGATAATGCGGTTGAATACCCCAGGATTCGGCGGCCTGGTTGAGAAGATCAAGGTACGAGAGGGGCTCCAAGTTCGTATCTTAGCAAGACGAGCTGAATGATCTCCGGTGCGAAGATGCAAAGATTCGAACCTATGCGAGAATAGAGGCATGGCTGAGGCACCTGAGAAGCTCCCGATGGCGGCCGGACCGCAAGATTTGTTTGCGCGGCTGGACCAGGAAGCCGCGGATCATCCGATGGCGGAAGGGATCCTGACGACGACGCTGGATTCGGCGATCAACTGGGCGAGGAAGAACTCGATCTGGCCGATGTCTTTCGGTCTGGCCTGTTGCGCGATTGAGATGATGGCGATGAGCGCGTCGCGGTTTGACATTTCGAGGTTTGGCGCGGAGGTGTTTCGTGGCACGCCGAGGCAGAGCGACCTGATGATCATCGCGGGCCGGGTGACGAACAAGATGGCTCCCGTGGTGCGCCATCTGTACCAGCAGATGCCCGAGCCCAAGTGGGTGATCTCGATGGGGGCGTGCGCGACGTCAACCGGGGTCTTCAGCAATTATGCGCTGATCCCGGTGAATCAAGTGATTCCGGTGGACGTGTACGTGCCGGGCTGCCCGCCCCGGCCGGAGCAATTGATTTACGCGATCATGCTCCTGCAAAAGAAGATCGAGAAAGAGACGGGCACTTTCAAGAGCATTCTGAACCTCGGCTGACGGCCCCTGTGCAGGCGACCGGCGGCGTTAGCGGCCGCCGGCGGGGAAGGGGTTTGGCCGCGAGTTGGCCGCGCGAGGCGTCCGGCAGGCGCGGCAAGTCCACCGCCGGATGCATTACGATATCGGTCGATGCGCGTGATCGCCGCTGTGTTGGCGTGGCTCTTGGGGACTTGCGTCCCGGGCCGCGCGGAAGCCGGATTTGCGTCGGGCGAGGTCCAACTACAACTGCAGAAGCTGCGTGTGCTCGGGAGCGTGCTGATGATCGCGGCGCATCCCGACGATGAGGACATGGCGCTGCTCGCGTACTTCGGGAAGGGGCGCTTGCTGCGCACGGCGTACTTGTCGTTGACGCGCGGAGAGGGCGGGCAGAACCTGATTGGCCCGGAGCAGGGAGCGCTGCTGGGGGTGATCCGGACGCAGGAACTGCTGGCGTCACGGCGGCTGGACGGAGCGGAGCAGTACTTCACGCGCGCGATTGATTTCGGGTACACGAAGACGCCCGAGGAAGCGCTGCGCCGGTGGGGGAAAGAAGAGATTCTGGCGGACATGGTGCGGGTGATCCGCGGCTACCGGCCGGACGTGATCGTGCTGCGGTTTTCCGGGACTTCGCGCGACGGACACGGGCATCATCAAGCGTCGGCATGGCTGGGGCAAGAGGCGTACACGGCGGCGGGAGACCCGCGGCGGGTGGACGGCTTAGAGCCTTGGCAAGCGGTCCGGTTGCTGCACAATACGCTGGTCTTCTTCCCGTATCCGACGACGGCGAAGCCGGACGCGATTCAGGTGGACATGGGGGAGTACAGTCCGTTGCTGGGAATGTCGTATACGGAAATCGGCGGCATCAGCCGCAGCCAGCACCGTTCGCAGGCGATGGGGATGCCGCTTTGGCGAGGACCGGCGGTCATCAGCTTTGAGATGCGAGCCGGGGCGGCAGCGCAACACGATCCGATGGACGGGATTGATACCTCGTGGGGGCGGGTGGCGTCCGGGGGCAGAGTGGATGACGCGCTGAAGAAGGCGCTGGAAGCTTACCGAGCGGACGAACCGTGGCGAGCGGCGCCGGGGCTGATAGAGGCTCGACGCCAGATGCGGAGGTTGAGCGGGGAATGGGTGAGGCGGAAGCTGGCGGAGTCCGATGAAGTATTGGCGGCGTGCCTCGGCTTACGCGCGGACCTGCTGGCGGAGCAACACACGCTTACGCCGGGGGCCGAGGTGAAGTTGCGCGCGACGGTGATTCAGCGCTCGCCGGTGGCGGTGGTTTGGAGCGGCTATCGTTTGGGCGGGGGGATGCGGAGCGCGGGCGCGGCGTTGAAGCGCAATGTGCCGGTGACGCGGGAGGAGATGTGGAGGAGTCCGGAAGAGCCGACGCAGCCCTATTGGCTGCGCTTGCCGCCGGCGGGAGACCGGTATACGCTGGCAGGTCCGCATGAGGTGGGAGAAGCAGAGAACCCGGCGCCGCTCGAGGCGGAGTTCGTTTTTGACGTAGCCGGCGAGCAACTGCGGCTGAGGCGGGGACTGAAATACGTGGGGGTCGACCCGGTGCGGGGGGAGTATACGCGCCCGGTAGCCGTGGCGCCTCCGGTGAGCGTACGCATCGCCGACCCGGTGTTGCTCGCAGCCAGCGACGAGCCCCGGCGGGTTCGCGTGGAGGTGAGATCGTACGGGGCGGCGGCGGGGAAGCTGAAGCTTGAGGCCGGTCCGGGGTGGCGGGTAGCGCCCGGGCAGCAGGAATTCGGGTTCACCGAGTCTGGGCAACAGCGCGTGATGGCGTTTTCCATCACGCCGCCGCCCCGGGCGGGAAGCGCCCGCTTGCGCGCGGTGGCGACGGTGGAAGGGAAAGAACTGAGGCATAGTGTGGAGGTGATCGAGCACCCGCATATTCCGGCGCAGACGGTGCTGATGCCGGCAGAGGCGAGGGCGGAGCGGCTGGAAGTCCGGACGCTCGCCCGGCAGGTGGGCTACGTCGCCGGGGCCGGCGACAAGGTGGCGGAGAGCATCGAGCAGTTGGGGGTACGGGTGGTGCGGCTTACGGACGAGGATCTGGCCTACGGGGACCTATCTTCCTTCGACGCGATCGTGACCGGGGTGCGGGCGTATAACGTGCGCGGAGCGCTGCGGGCGAATCAAGAGCGCTTGCTGGAGTACGTGGCGCGGGGCGGGACGCTGCTGGTACAGTACAACGTCGCGGAGGGAGGGCCGGGGATGCGGGGGCGGACGGGGGCGCTGGAGCGTCTGGGGCCGTATCCGTTCAAGATCGGCCGGGGCCGGGTGACGTTGGAGGAGGCGCCGGTGAAGGTGCTGAAGGCTGACCATCCGGTGCTGACAACTCCCAATCGGATCGTGGAGTCCGATTTTGCGGGCTGGGTGCAAGAGCGGGGCTTGTATTTTGCGTCGCAGTGGGATCCGCGATACGAAGCGGTGTTGAGCGCGAGCGACCCTGGGGAGGAACCGCTGGCGGGCGGATTGCTCTACGCGCGGCACGGCCAGGGCGTGTTCGTTTACACGGGATATGCGTGGTTTCGCCAGCTTCCGGCCGGGGTGCCCGGGGCATTCCGGATCTTCGCCAACCTGCTGAGCGCGGGAGCCGCACTGCGGGGAGCGCGATGACGCCGGACGAACCGCCGCCGTTTTTGGGTTCCTGGAAACGTGTTTATGCAGCCGTGCTGCTGTACCTGGCCGCGCTGATCGCGCTGTTCACAATCTTTACGCGAGCGTACGCATGAGACCGCTGGATTGGGCGGTGCTGGCGGCTTCGCTGGCGTTCATCGTACTGTACGGGATCCACAAGGGCCGGGGCAGCAATACGGTAAAGCGCTATCTGCTAGCGGACAAGACCATGCCCTGGTACGCCATGGCGTTGTCGATCATGGCGACGCAGGCGAGCGCGATCACGTTCATTTCCACCACTGGTCAGGCCTATGTGGACGGAATGCGTTTCGTCCAGTTTTACTTCGGCTTGCCGATCGCGATGGTGATCCTGTGCGCGACGGCGGTGCCGATTTTTCACCGCGCGGGCGTGTACACGGCGTACGAGTATCTGGAGAGGCGGTTTGACGCAAAGACGCGTGCGTTGGCGAGCGTGATCTTTCTGATCCAGCGCGGCCTTGCGGTGGGTTTAGCGCTATATGCGCCGGCGATCGTGCTGGCGGTGTTGTTTGGGTGGCCGGACCGCGTGACCACGCTGGTGATGGGGGGACTGGTCATCGGCTACACCGTGGCGGGCGGAATCCGGGCGGTGACCTGGACGGATGTGCAGCAGATGCTGATCATCTTTCTGGGGCTGGTGGTGGCGATCACGACGGCGATCCTTTTGCTTCCGGGGGAAGTAGGGTTGAGCGGGGCGCTGTACCTGGCGGGGCAAATGGGCCGCTTAAACGCGGTGGACTTCACGCTGGACTGGAGTAACCGCTACAACGTTTGGAGCGGGCTGGTCGGGGGCGCGTTTTTAGCGTTGGCTTATTTTGGCTGCGACCAATCGCAGGTGCAGCGCTACCTGACGGGCCGCTCGATCGGGGCAAGCCGGCTGAGCCTGCTGTTCAACGCCGCGGCGAAAGTGCCGATGCAGTTTTTCATTCTTGCGATCGGGGCGATTCTATTCGTCGTGCATGTCTATGAGCGGCCTCCGTTGTTGTTTCAGCAAACCGCCCGGGAGAAGTTTCGCGCGCAGGCGCAGGCGCGAGAGATTGAGACCCGCTATGAAAACTCCTTTGCGCAACGCCAGGCCGCGGCAACCGCCTTGCTGCGGGCCCACCGGAGGGGACACGAGGAGGAGGCGGAGGGATTCCGGCGAGAGTACCGGAGCGCGCAACGGGAATTGGAGGGCGCGCGGGCGGCCGCCGGGGCGCTCGTCGAGAAGGGCTATAACGATACGAACTATATTTTCCTCAGCTTCGTGATCGAGAAGTTTCCGGCGGGCATGGTGGGGCTGGTGATCGCGGCTATTTTCGCGGCGGCGATGTCGACGATTTCAGCGGAGATCAACTCGTTAGCCACGGTGACGGTGATCGACATTTACCGGCGTCACATCCGCCGGGAGGCAAGCGACCGCCATTACCTGGCGGTGTCGCGGTGGGCGACAGCGATGTGGGGCATCTATGCGGTGGTCTTTGCCGAGTATGGGCGTAACCTGGGGTCGCTCATCGAGGCGGTCAACATGGTGGGGTCTTTGTTCTACGGGTCGCTACTAGGGGTCTTTGTGCTCGCATTCTTCTTCCGGCGCGCGAACGGCCACGGGGCCTTTTTCGGCATGCTGGCGGGAGAGGGCGCCATCTTCGCGGCGCAGGCCGCTGGTTACTCCTTCTTGTGGTTCAACGTGTTCGGGTGCCTGACTACCGTGGCCGTGGGGATGGGACTGTCCGGGTTGACCGGGCGACGAAGTGCGGCGAACCAAGATTAGTTACCAGGACCAAGGCAGCGAGCCGAGAACTTTCGTGACCGCAGCGGCGCGTTCGCTTCCGCTCGTGGCTCTTTGCTGGAGCCGGCCTCCAGGGCGGCGATTGCTGAGGAGCGGGCGGTTCGCACGGGCGTCTCTGACATTTCCAGCCCAGTTTTGACGAACGGACGCTTCCGTTCACGCTGCTTTTCCGAGAAATATCCCCCTACATATCTGACAGATACAAGGTGTACGCAGTAGAAAGCTTTGAAGTCCCATGCTAGTTTGAAGCCGGAGATAGTTGGACCTATCCGAGAGTAGTCGACACCCGACACAGCAGCGGCGAACGCCGCGAGAAGTGGAAGATACGCTTCGGATTTGGAAGAAACGGACGGGCGGTTCTTTCACGACGGGAGGCGAATATGGGGAGGAAAGCCTCTGCGGAACCGGCGCAGGCCGAACCCAGCACACAAAAATCCACGCGAAAGAAGCCGGTAAAGAAATCGAGGGCGAGAGCAGCAAGGGTCACCAAGGTAGCAGAGCAAGCGAAGCCCCGGGCCCGGAGGAAGGCGAAGAAAGAGTCTGCTAAGGAAGCACAGGCCGGAATCGAGGACAAGAGGGACGACTACCCGCCGGCGATATTTGTGGACCGAATCATCCGCCAGTTTCAGGCCCGGCTGGGTGCGGATGCGAAAGCGACGGTGGCCGACTATATTCGGCTGCTGCAATTGCGGCGCGAGTTGGAGGAGCAAGAGGACGCCCCCAAGGAGATCACGGTGACATGGGTAGATCCACCGAGCGACGGACCCGAAGAAGAGGCATAACATACTGTCCCTTACCTTCGCAGAGGGACTTTCACCGGTCTCCGGCACGCTTTAAGGGATACTCGGGTTCGATTGGTTCGGGGAAGAGCCTGGCACTGTGTCAGGAGGCGATTCGTCTGGGGTATCTGAACGCCGGCCGCTTGGGATTTCTAGGTGCGCCGACATTTCCAATGCTCCGGGACGCGACACAAGCTACGCTCCTAGAGATCCTGAACCGGGACGGGATTCCCTACGAACTGAACAAGGCGGAAAACACGCTTGTCCTGCGGGACTGCGGGTCGCGCATTCTGTTCCGGCCGGTAGACGATTTCGAGCGCCTACGGGGCACGAACCTGGCATGGTTCGGTCTGGACGAACTCACCTATGCACCGGAAGAGGCATGGCTGCGGCTGGAAGGACGCCTGCGCGACCCGAAGGCGAGGCGCTTGTGCGGGTTTGCGGTGTGGACCCCGAAGGGCTTTGATTGGGTGTACCGGCGGTTTGTTGGGGATGCCACACCCGGCTACCACGTAACGTTAGCAAAGCCTTACGAAAACCGTTACCTGCTGGATCGCGTGCCGGACTTTTACGAACGTCTCAAGGCAAGCTACGATCCCCTGTTCTTCCAGCAGGAGGTGCTCGGGGAATATTTGAGCACTTCGGGAGGACTGGTGTACTACGCTTTCCAGCGGGGAGAACACGTCAAGGATCTTACGGTTGACGAAAGAAGGCCTCTGCTGTGGGCGCTCGACTTCAACGTGGACCCGATGTGTTCGGTGGTGGCGCAGATCGTGGATGAATGCGTGCTCGTGCTGGACGAGATTGTGCTGAAGAGCGCGACGACAGCCGACGCCTGCCGCTGCTTTCTGGACCGGTATGGAGGGCACGCCGGCGGAATGGTGGTGTATGGCGACGCGTCCGGGGCGCGACGGCAGACGACGGGGAACTCCGACTACCAGATGATTGCCGATTGTTTCGCCGAGCGCGGGGTGAGGCTGGAGTACCGGGTGCCGCGGGCGAATCCGGCGGTGCGGGACCGCGTGAACGTGCTGAACGCCAAGCTGAAGACGGCGTCCGGGCGAGTGTCGCTGCTGGTTGACCGGCGGTGCCGGGAGCTCATCAAAGATTTCGAGCAGGTTCAGTACGTGGCGGGGACTACGGAGATCGACAAGGGGCGTGACCGAAGCCGGACGCATCTGAGCGACGCACTGGGCTACTTAGTGTGGCAGGAATCCTTAAACCGGGCGGCGATGGGGGAGCGCAGCGACCCTCTGTTCTGGCTGTAGCGCGGGGAGGAGGGTGAGGGGAGGCGGGCGGCGGAGCTTTCCGAGGAAACGAGGGACACCAGGCATGGATTGGATTCAGAGAGAACACCCAGACTACGTGGCGCGCAAGGCGATGTGGCGAAAATACGCGGACTTGTATGCGGGTGGCGAGCGATTTCGCGAACACGCGGCCGAGTATCTGATCCGGCGCAGCAAGGAGCCCGCGGAGGTCTACTACGAACGCCTGAACCGCGTGTTCTATGAGAACTACATTGGCTCGATCATCGACTGGTATGCCGCGACCCTGATGCGGCGGGAGCCCGTGGTGCTGTGCGAGGGGAGGAACGAGGCGGCCAGCGCGTTCTACGCGCAGTTTCTGGAAGATTGCGATCTGAGGGGAACAGACTTTGCAGAGTTCTTTCGCGCGCAACTGGTTCAGGCTCTGGTGCACGGGACAGCTTACACGGTGGTGGAGTTTCCCAGCCTTTCCGGGGAGGCGCGGAACCGGGCGGAGGAGGACGAGAGTGGGAGGTCACGGGCGTATCTGACCGCGTACACGCCGGAGGAGTTGATCAACTGGGACCGGGACACCGGTGGGAATTTCGAGTGGGTGGTGTTCCGGGCGGAGACGTTGAGGAAGGACAGCGCGGAAGCAGGCGGCTGGCGGCGTCACCGGCAGTGGGTTTATTACGACCGGGAGCGGTACGGCGTGTACGAGGCGGCGGTGGAGCATGGCGAGACGGCGGCGGTGCGACTGGTGAGGGAGGGGAGGCACGGGCTCGCACGGTTCGCACGAGTACCGGTGTTCGACCTGCGGATCTCGGAGGGGCTGTGGCTGATGAACAAGTCGGCACTGTTGCAGTTAGAACACTTCAACAAGTCCAATGCGCTGGCGTGGGCGCTGACGATGGGGCTTTTCGCGATGCCGGTAGTTTATTCGGAGAAACCATTCGCGCAGGTGATGGGGGAGAGCTACTACATTCAACTCGGTCCGGAGGACCGGTTTGGGTGGACGGAGCCGGCGGGGACGGTGTATCAGATCGCGGCGGACAACCTGGTGAGGCTGAAGGACGAATTGTACCGGGTGTGTTACTTGATGTCGCACGCGATGGGCACCAGCGCGAGCAGTGTGGCGCAGTCCGGCCTGAGCAAACTGAGGGATTTCGGGATTACGCAGGAAGTGCTGCGGGCCTACGGCGACGCGGTGAAAGAAACGATGAAGCAGGTGCTGCGGGCGATTGAGGCGGCGCGGGAGGATGGGCTCACGATCGGCGTGTCCGGCCTGGACGAGTTCGACATTGGCGACTTTGGCGCGGAACTGGAGGACGCGCGGAAGATGCTGGCGCTGGGGATTCAGTCGGAGACCTTGCGAAAGCAGGTGTTTAAGAAGCTGGCGTTCAAGTATCTGTGCGACGTCCCGCAGGAAATCAAAGACCGGATCGCGAGGGAAATCGACGCGGCGCAGGACGGTAATTGAGAAGCGAAGAAAGGAGGGTGAGGCATGGACGAGGACACACAGGGGCGGCCGGGCGAAGCGGCGAGCGGCGATCTCGACAGTTTGGTACGTCGGGTGATCGACGAATACCGGCAGAGAGAGCAAAGCAAGACGGAGCCGGCACACAAGGCCGAGCTACTCGAGGAGCGGCGGCGGCGGGAGGCGCTGGAGAAGCGGGTCAACGAGTTGATTGCGGAGAACGAGCGGGCTCGGACGCAAGCGGAACAGGCCGAACGGAGCGCAGCGATCCGGGCGGAGTTGCAGCGAGCGGGGGTGCAAAAAGTGGACCTGGCCTACAAGGTAATTCAGGACGCCGTAGTGAAAGGAGAAGACGGCAAGCTGCTGGCGCGGGCGGATACCGGAGAAGTGCCGTTGCGGGACTTTGTGGCGGACTTTCTGCGCGCCAATCCCGAGTTTCTGCCGGCGCGGATTCCGGGGGGATCGGGAACGGGGACGGGGAACCGGGCGCCAGCGAGCGGGGGGAGCATTGACCTGGAGAAAATCCGCCCGGGCATGAGCCGGGAGGACATGGAGAAGGCCCGAATGGAGATTCTGCGAGTAGCGTCGCAGACGCTCCGCGGGCAATAAACAGGCGGCTCGAAGGAGCCGCGAGAAGGCAGAACAGAGGAGAACGGAATGCCAGCTATTACGTCAGCGAACGTAGCGAACGCGATTGTGAAGCTAGTGGCGGCCGACGCGCTGCCCGCCTTGGTGGGGAACCTGGTAATGGGGAACCTCGTCAATCGCGACTACGAGCCGACCTTGGCGCAGGCGGGGGACACCGTAAACGTGGTGATTCCGCCGACCCTGATGGCCAATAACATCGCGGAGGGGGGCACGGTAACCACGCAGAACCCGAGCCTGAGCACGTCGCAGATCGTGCTGAATTCGCACGTGGAGGCGACGTTCCAAATACCGGACGTCACCAAGGTGCTCGCGGTGCCGGACTTGCTGAAGATCTACATGCAGCCCGCGGTGATCGCGATTGCGCAGAAGATCGAGACGGACCTGCTGAGCCTGTACGCCGGTTTCACGGCGAATGCACCGGTGGGAACGGCGGGGGTGGTGCTGACCGAAGCGGTGGTGGACAGCGCGGAGACGGCGTTGTTCAACGCGAAACTGCCGGCGAGCGAGCCGAAGTATTTGGTGGTGGACTCGGCCGCTTACTCGGCGCTGCGGCAGATCCCGCGGTTCAGCGAGTTTCAGACGGCCGGGGACGCGGGGCTGCGGGCGCTGATCGACGGTTCGGTTGGGAAGATCAAGGACTTCTACGTCTTCCGGTCTCAGTTCGTGGCCAAGACGGGGAGCTCACCGGTGACGACGAACAACATCGCGTTCGCGCGCAATGCGATGGGGTTGGTGATCCGGCGGCTGCCGCAACCGCTGCCGGGGACGGGGGCCATCGCGGAGTACGCGGAGCTGGGCAACTTTGGCATGCGAGTGATCATGAGCTACCAGCCGAACACCCTGGCGCAGCAGTTCACCGTGGACGTGCTGTACGGTTGCGCGGTGATTCGGAACGCGTTTGGCGTGCAGGTGCGGAGCTAAGGCGAGACTGGACGCGTGGCAAGGGCCGGCGGAGATGAATCCGGCGGCCCAGACGCCGGACTGGAGGAAGGGAGAAGTGGATCTCAAGCAATACTACGAGGCGATGCGCAAGGTGCGGGAGTCCATCCGGGAGGACTATCCGGTGGTCATCAGCCTGGAGACCGCCGATGGCGGGCGCGCGGGGGTAGCCACGGAGGTGAGCGCGGAAGTCGCCGCAAAGATGGTGATCGAAGGGCGGGCGCGGATCGCGGACGCGAAAGAAAGCGCGGCGTACCGGAGCGAAAAGGCCGCGGCGCGCCGCGAGGCGGAGGAACGGGACGCGGCCTCACGACTACAGGTACGGGTGGTGAGCGAGCAGGACTTCCGGGCGCTAAAAAGAGGCGGGGAGCGCGGGAGCTAGCGAGTCCATGGCGTTGCTACTCGATGACCCGGGAGTGGGGCCGGAGGAACTGGCGGCTCACGACGGCAGTCTGTTAGAGACGGCCACGGCGGAAGGAATCGATTTAGGGAAGAAGGTGCTGCTGGCGCGGGATGAAATCGCGCTGGAGCTGACGGCGACGCTGGGGCAGGCGACGCCGCCGGCGGCGGGCCGTGATCCGCTCGCGGGGGTGGTGGTGACGCCGGCGCTGCGACTGTGGCTGGTGTTCCGGAGCCTGGAGCTGGTGTATCGCGAGGTATGCAACCGCCAGGTGAACGACCGCTACCAGGGGAAATGGAAAGAACACCGCGAGCTGGCGAAATGGGCGGCGCGGTTGCTGGGGGAGATCGGAATCGGGACGGTAACCGATCCCATTCCCCAGGCGCCGGCTGTTGGGGTGACGCGCGTGGCGGGGGGCTGGCGAGCGGGCTGTACTATTTGCGGTCGGGGTGGACAAACGCGGCGGGGGAAGAGGGGGCGGCAGGTCCAGAGACGGCCCTAGAGGTGGGAGAGGGCGAAGGCCTGCTCGTGACGCCGGGTCCGCCGCCGGCCAGGGCGGCAGGTTGGAACCTGTACGCGGGGACCGACCCGACGCGGCTGGCCCTGCAAAACAACTCGCCGGTCGCGCCGACGGAGAGTTACACCGTCACGACGCTGGTGAGCGGGACGCGTGAGCCCGGCCAAGGGCAAGCGCCACAGCAGTATCACCACGTGCGGGGAATGATGCAGCGGGGGTAGCCGTGACGGTGATCAGTAAGCGGGCGATCGAACGGGTGGTGGGTTTGCTGGCCGGGCCTGGCGGACTGGGGGAGAACCTGGACGCCATCGCGGAAACGGAAGGCGTGGCGCGGACGGAGCTGGCGGAGTGCGAGGTCTTGGCCATGAATACGGGGACCGAGCTCCTGGAACGGCGGGGGGAGGGGCGGTACCCGTCGGCAAGCGTGCGGTGTGAATCTTTGAGCAATGCGCTGACGGAGAAGTTCCGCCAGTTTTCCGGCAAGGCGCGGATGTGCATCGACGTACGGGTGACGCACGACCACGCAGCGCGAGCCGAAGGGCTGCTGCATCTTTATACGGCGGCCGTCTTGCGGGCACTGGACCAACAGCGGGGCGACTGGGGCGAAGGGTTGTTTTACGGCGGAGGCTACGAGGTGGAGTTTCCGGCGCTGAAGCCAGGCGGGAAACGCTATGTGCACACCGCCACCGTCCGGATGACGATCGATGTGAGTGTGTGAAGCGGCGAAGGCGGAGAAATGGGAAGCTATATTTCATCTTACGCGAACCGGCTGTATGTGAAAGGGGAGAGCGCCTACGGAGCAGTGCCGGCGATCAGCGGCGGCGACCGGATACCGGCGGTCAAGCTGACAGCACGGCAGCAAGTGGAGCTGCGGCCCCGCCGGGACAAGACGGGCAGCCGGACTTTTCTGGGCATGCCGGCGGGAGGCCGACGCCACAGCGAGTATGAGCTCCGGACCTATCTGACCACGTGGAGTCCGCCGACGCCGCCTGCCTACAGCGCGCTGTTCAGCGCGGCGTTGGGGGGAGCGCCGGTGGTATTTGGCGGAGGAGTAGCGGCGGGCGGTTCGACGGAAAGTGTGCTAGTGTTTGCCGCTCCGCACGGGTTGAGGGTGGGCCAGGGGGTGGCGCACGGGGGCGAGATTCGCTTTGTGAAAACGCTGGTGAACGACACGGCGGTGGCGCTTAACGCTCCCCTTTCGGCGAGTCCGATAGTGGGCGCCGCTTTGCCGCCGACCGTCACGTTCTGGCCGGCGACCGATCTTCCGAGCGTGAGTATTTACGACTACTGGACGCCGAGCACCGCCGTGCAGCGGATTGTGGCCGGGGCGGCGGTCAACCGCCTGCGGGTGGGGCTGAACGGGGACTACCACGAGTTCGTGTTCTCGGGGCCGGCGCAAGACATTATCGACAGTGCGAGTTTTCAGAGCGGGGCGGGGCAACTGGCGACGTTTCCCGGGGAGCCCGCACCGGGGAGTTTCCAGCACGCGATTGTGCCGGGGCATTTGGGGCAGGTGTGGCTGGGAGAGGGGCCGCACCGATTCGCGACCGTGACAGCGGGCTCTTTTGAGCTGCACAACGATGTAGAGGTGCGGGCGACCGAATTCGGCCGGACGCTTGCCGCGGCAGTGGTTCCGGGGCGAAGGGAGGTGCGCATCGGGTTCGAGCTGTTTGAGCGCGATGAAGCCCAAACGATCAGCCTTTACCAGGCAGCGCGGGAGGAGGCGCCGATCGCGGTGATGTTCCAGTTGGGACAGAAGACGGGGCAAATGTGCGGACTCTACGCGAAGAAGGTGGCACCGGAGACGCCCCAATTCGACGACGACGAACGGCGGCTGAAGTGGCGTTTTCGCGACGGCAGGGCCTTTGGCGAGGGCGACGATGAAGTAGTGGTCGCGTTCGGTTAAGACAAGGATGAAATACGAGAGCTTAGTGGAAATCCGTTCGGAGAAACAGCCGGAAGTCACGTTTGTGGTGGCGCGGGCGTCGTTTGGAAGACGGCTGGAACTGGCGCGGCAAATCCGCGAGCTTGCGTTGCGGGGCGAGTTTCTAGCGGCCAGCAAGGAAGCGGCGGACCAGATGGAGAGCCGGCTGATTAACGGCGAAATCGAGCGGCTGTATCTGCGCCACGGGCTGCGAGAGGTGCGGGGGCTGGAAATTGACGGGGCGCCCGCCACGCCGGAATCGCTGGTGGAAAGTGGACCGGAAGAGCTGGTGGCCGAAGCGGTACGGGCGGTGGCGCGGGAGTACGGAGTCACGGAAGAAGAAAGAAAAAACTGATTGTCGCCTTCCATTTTTTCCGCCGGGACCAAGCCGCGTGGAAGTGCGACACATGCCAGCGCAGCGGCTTGGCGGAGACGCGGAGATGCGCCTGGCTAAGGCCTCTTCCCGCCGAGAGCGAGACGCCGGTGTGGGCCGGAGCGGGCGTGGCGACCACGCGCTGCCCGAAGTCACTCATCACGGCGCAGAGCCTGGAGTGGCTGGATCGTTACGCGGTGTGGTCGAAGTGGCCCCCAGCCGACGCGGAAGGTGTGCGGGCAAGAGACGTCGAGGCCTTTCTCATCCTGGAAGGCGAGCGGATGAAGGAGGAGGAACGTGAGCGAGCCACATGAGTTGGCCGCCCTCTGGTCACTGTTTGAACAGGTTTGGGAGAGGGAGGGGCCGGAATGGCCGATAGAGGCGTTGTTCGTCCGTCCAGAGAGTACGGTGGTGGCGCGGCCGCCGGAGGAGCCGCCAGGGGGACGGGAGCAAGCGCGACCAAATACCGCCGTGAATGCCGCGGGACGTTCTTCGCTGTGGGCGTTGCCTCTCGTGTCTTCCCTGGGGCTGGGCGGAGGGTTGGCGCAAAACCTTGCGGGCGGTCTAGCAACGTCGAACGAACGTACGGAAACCGGCGGCGCGGGATGGCTCTGGAAGGCACTTGGAGGCGGACTGGGGTTGGCGCCGCTGGTGGCGGGCATTTGGGCGCTGTTCGGGGGAAGGAAGCAGGCGGAATTACCGGAGCTGACCAAGTACCTACTGCCAACGCCGGTGCGGATGGCGGCGGGGTACCAAGAGGGGAGCCGGACGCCGTGGGTGGGAGAGGTGAGTTACGACGAGCGGTCCCGGCCGCGGGCGGCAGAGCTGAGTCCGGGGAACGGCAGCGGGGCGCGGCAGGTGGTGGTGCAAGTGAACGCGCTGGACACGCAGTCCTTTCTCGACCGGAGCGACGAGATTGCGCTGGCAGTTCGGCGCGCGATGCTGAACATGAACGCGCTGAATGACGTGGTGGCGGAGTTATAGGCGGATATGGCTCGCTTTCCCTTGCTGAAGACCGGCGCGGTGGCGCAGTATCCGCTGGAGGAGCGTCTCGCGTTTCGAAACGAGTTGCTCTGGTTTGTCGATGGGAGCAGACAGGCGTATCGCGGCGCCGGCGAGGCGCTCAAACGCTGGGTCATCCGTCTGGAACTCCTCGAGCCGAGCGAGGCGCGTACGTTGGAAGAGTTCTATATGGAGCACAAAGGTGGTTTTGGAGTCTTTTCGTTTGTTGATCCCGTAGATCAGCAGGAGTATCCAAACTGCAGCTTTGACCAACAAGAGTGCACGTGGGAGTTCTCCGGTGAGAGGCGGGGCGCCGGGGTGCTCATCGTGCGGCAGAACCGGAGCTAGGGATGGCCCGCTACTTTCCCCACCTGGCGAGTGGCGCAACGGTGCAATTCCCTTTGCGAAGGACAACCCGCTGGCGGACGATCGCGACGGAGACCGCAGACGGGCGGCGGATCAAAGCTGCGGACGACCGGTCGCCGATGGTGGCGTGGCGGTGCGTGTACCGCGCTCTTTCCGATCAGGAGATCCAACAGATCAAGGAGTTGTTTCGATCCTGCGGCGGGCGTTTGCTGGAATTCACCTTTGCGGATCCGAACGAGAACCTCCTCAAATGGAGCGAAGATTTCAGCAAAGCAAGCTGGGAGCGGCCACCGTGGGGGACCGTCGAACCGGGCGGAGCAGATCCTTTGGGGGGCCAGGGGGCGTGGAGGTTGACAAATAGCGGAGCCACGCCGGCGAGGTTCGGCCAACGGGTAGCGATTCCCGGATACTACGTTTGCACGTTCACGCTGTACGTGCGGTCGGATACGGTGGGTTGGATTCGGCTGGCGCGCACCGCGGATGGGGCGGAGGAGTACACCGACGTACGCGTGGACGCCGCGTGGAAGCGAGCAGCCTGGCGCACGCAACTGACCGTGGCCGGCGAGGCGTCGGTATTCGCGTGCGAACTGGAAGCAGGACAGACGGTGGAGGTGTTCGGGGCCCAAGTGGAAGCGCAACCCCACCCGAGCGAATACAAGCGCACCTTCAGCCGCTGCGGACTTTATTCGCAGTGCCGATTTGCGCAGGACGAGATACAGATTGTCTGCCAAGGACCAAATGACCACGATGTGACTCTGGAGCTGGAGAGTCCGTGGCAGCCGTAGCGTATGGAATCGATATTCACGCACAAGGAAGGGGAGGTCACACAGACGCCCCTGCCGCTATTTGAAACGGCGCTACCCGGTGGCGAATGGGAACGCTGGAGCACCCATCGGGTTCTGGTGGAGGGTCACCAGTTCGAGCCGCGGGTAATCGAATATAACCGGTTTGAGATTTCCACGGCGGCGGACCAAGGGGTGGATGTGATTCCGCGGGTGGCGGTGACGCTGGCGAACGCGGACGGTTACTTTTCGCAGCGAGAGAGAACGGTGGGTTGGAAAGGCCGCGAGGTGACGGTCTCACTGCTGTTCTACGATCTGGTAAGCAACGCCGCGGCCACCGACCGGGTGGTATTGTTTCGCGGGTTATTCAACGCCCCGGAGGAAATCACAGAGGTAACGTTTCGGCTAAGCGCAGTAAACCGGATGAACTTGCAGCGGACGCTGGTTCCGGGAGTGCGAATCCAGAAACGATGCCCGTGGACTTTTCCGAGCAATGCGGCGGAGCGGGCCGAAGCCGTCAGCGGAGGGGAAGAGGGACCGTATTCGCTGTTCTACAAATGCGGATATGCGCCAGACCAGACGGGCGGGCAGGGCAACCTGGCGAGCGGGGGTGCGCCTTTCACGACGTGCGGCTACTCGCGGAGCGACTGCGAGGCGAGGGGGATGTTTCGGGCGGACGCGGCGGGGCGGCCGACTGCAAGGTTTGGGGGAATCGAGTTTGTGCCGCCGGCGGTGCAGGTGCGGGGCGCGGGGGACAAGAGCTGGCAGACATCCGCGGTGCGGGAGAACGAAGCGCGGTACAACGACGTCGTGCCGCTAGTCTACGGCACGTGCTGGTATGCTCCGCCCATTGTGTTCTCCCGCAACGACGGGAACCTGACCTATCTCGAGGTGCTGCTGGGTCAAGGGGTCCTCGAGGGCGTGTTGAAAGTGCTGGTGAACGACGTCGATATCCCGTTGGGTGTTGACGGGAAGAACATGACCGGCACGGGGTGGTTCAACGTGGTTAGTCTGGGCCAACGGACGGGAGGATTCAACCTGAACTTCCGGGACGCGTCGGGCACGCCGTTGGGCGACCCGTACGGGAGCATGGCCTATCTTTCGGCGGTGGTTCCCAACCGGGTCAGCGACGGAAGGTCGCTGCCGCAGGTACGGGTGCTGGTGAAAGGGATGCGCCTGGACGTCTTCGACGCAGAGGGCGCCTACGCGGGAACGCAATTTACAAACAACCCCGCGTGGATTTTGCTGGACGTGCTGCGGCGAACGGGCTGGCGGGTGAGAGATCTTGATCTACCCAGTTTTCATCGGGCGGCAGCGTACTGCGGCGCGCCCATTGCGGCGGAGGACCTGCATGGGAACCCGACCACGATTCCGAGATTTCAATGCAACCTAGCGATTCAGAAGCGGAGAAGCGCGGCGGAATTGATGCGTGCGATCCGGCAGACGGGACGGCTCATGTTGACGTACGCCGCCACGGGAGCGTTGCGGGTGAGCGTAGAAGGAACGCTGGCGGAGCAGCAACCGACGCGGCGGCCGGGGAGTAATGCGGCGACGCCACTGCTGGGAGGCTGGCCGGCGTATGAATTTGGTGATGGCACGCAACAGCGGGGTGGAATCCTCCGGCGGCCCAATGGCGCGTCGAGCCTGAGAGTGTTGAGCAGGCCTACGAACGAGACGCCTAACCGCTACGCGATCGAATTCCAGGACGAGTTCAACGAGTATCAACAGGACAGCCTGTCGCTGGTGGACCTGCGCGACGTCGAGCGGACGGGACAGGAGATTACCGGGCCGGTTCATGCGGTAGGAGTCGCGAACTTTAGCCAAGCGGCGCGAACGCTGAAGTATTACCTGGACCGCTCGGTGAGAGGCAATGTCTATGTGGAATTTGACACGAGTGTTCGGGGCATCGGGTTACAGCCAGGCGATTTGGTCACGGTGACCTATCTACGGGAAGGCTTTGACCGGCAACTGTTCCGGATCATCAGACTGGCACCGGCCGCCGATTTCCGAACCGTGCATGTGGTGGCGCAAATCCATGAGGAAAGCTGGTATGGGGACGGGGTGGAGATCGATACGCGAGCGGAGGGGCGAGGGCGCCAACCGGCGGGAGGGCTGCGGGCGCCTCGGCCTTTAGCGGGGGCGGAGAGCGGCGCAAGCGGATGGCCGGCGTTCGGGATCACGGAGAAGCTGCGGATCAACGCGGGCGGCGGGGTGAGCGCGATCATCAGCGCGGCGTTCCAAACACCAAACACGGTTACGGCGTTCGGACCGGCGCCGCCGGCGGTGGGGCTAGCGCCTGAGACGGTTGCCGGGGGCAGTTTGGAGGGCGACGCGATCTTTTATTATGCGCTCAGCGCGGTAAACACCGCCGGAGAAGAGGGAGAGCTGTCCTTCATTGTCCGGGCGCAGACGCCACCGGGGCCGGGCTGGAAGGTGAAGTTGACGGGGTTGAGCTTTCCGGGGGATGCGGCTACGTTTCATGTCTATCGCGGCGCCAGCCCGCAACAGCTTTATCGGATCCGGGAGAGCGCAACGCTGGCCCAGGAATTCGTCGACACCGGCCTCAGTGGGAATCTGGTGACGCCGCCGGACAGTTCGTTTCACCATGCGAACTTCTATTGGAGGTGGGAGGTCCAAGCGGAGGTGGAGGCCGGGTCTTGGGGGCCGACCGCCCTGGGTAACGGAAATCTCGAGATGGCGCCGGGCGAGCACGTGGGGCGCGGCGTGCGGATCACACGGGGAAAGGGCGCAGGTCAAGAGCGAAGAATCGTGGCGAATAGCGGGACGCTGTTGACGGTAGCGCCCCCGTGGAGCGAGCTTCCGGACAGTACGTCGCGTTGGGTGATCATGGAGAACGGCTGGGTGGGGCCAGTGGCGGCGAGCAGCAGTCCGGCGGTGTTAGAAGTTCCTTATCGAGAGGGCGCGACGATTCACATCACGGGGAGAGCAGCGAATGCAAATGATGTGGAGTCTGTTGCGGAACTATCGCCGGTGACGCGATGGAGGATGGGCGAAGAGAGTGGAGCAGTCGACGACGGCGTTCCGCCAGCGCCGCACTTCGCGGTATCGGTGGCCGCGTCGCCGCGTGGGGTGGTGGAGCTGTCAGGAATCTCGTTTGAAAGTATGGAGAACACGCGGCAGATCTCCTCGGCGACGGCAACGCTGTTTTACGTGGACGAACTCGACGAGGGGGCACGGAGTCTCAGCGCGGCGGCAAGCGCCGAGGCCACGGTGATTGCGGTTTCAGGGCCGTCCGGTTTGGGTGCGGGCGAAGTGATACAAATCGAGGCCGAGATTCTGCGGATTGAGGAAGTGCTGCCGGGAGGCGGGGAACTTCGCGTGAGGAGGGGGCTGCATGGAAGCGCCGCCGCGGGCCACAGTGCGGGCAGCGCGGTTTATCCGCTGCGGCAGCGCACCACGGCGGTAGCGTTTCCGAGGGGCTATTTTGGCAGTCCGGCGGCAGGCAGTTGGCGACATGCAATTGCGTTGCCGAACGCGCGGGTGGCGAGCGCCCAGATGTATGTCAGCAACGCGATTGGCAATAGCGCGGCAAGGGAGGTCAGCTTCACGCAGACGATTGACCGGGGGCTGCGGACCCTGGCGGGCGGTCAAATCACGCTCACGATCGATGGCTTTCTGGCGGTGCAAACGGACGCGATCCCCGCGTTTGCCGCAGAGCGCGACTACAGCACGGGCGTTGTGCAGGCGTTTCTGCTGAGCCCCCCCACCGGTCCGGAAGGACCCGGCGTCACGCTTCGTCTGCGGCTGAACAACCAAGAGTGGTGTCAACTCATGGTTCCCCACGGAGCCGTGCAGTCGAACGCAGTGAACGGCAGGAATCTGCCGGTGATCCGGAAGGAGTCCCGGCTATCGCTGGATGTGCTTACGGTTGGCGCGGCAACGCCGGGGAGCGGGCTGACCGTGGTGATCCAGGTTTGAGAGAAAGCGCGGCAAGTCTGGTGAGCGCGGAGAGACATACTGCGTGACGACGTGTGTCCGCTCATAGAGAGACAAAGTGCTTACAAAACTAAGACCCGACCGTGACCTTGAGTGTTACTTTGAGCGTCCGTCAGCCATAGCGGCCATGAGTGAAGCGTCGGCGACGGGCTTTCGGCTGAGCGGCACATGGCGGCAGCAGTTCGACTGGGCGGTAGTCGAGTGGACGCGCGACAACCGGTTTGAGCACCCGTGGTTTCGGTATCTTCCGGACGGAGAGTTGAGCGGAGTGCAGTTGTCGTACGAAGAAGAGCGGACGAACTGCATCGCGATGGATTCGGATCTGTTCCCCACGGTAGATTGGCCATATTTGCGGGTGTGGACCGAGAACGAGAGCGGCGAGGAGGGGTTTTACCGGGTTCCTCTCAGGCAATACGCAATTCCCACCGAGGGAACGTACGCGTGCGCGACGGCAGTAATGACGCTGCAAGGCACGGTGACGCCAGGGGACTACGTGGAATTAGCATGTCTCTCCGAGCACTATACGCATCAGGCCGCGGCGGGTGAGTCGCTCGCAGACATTGCCGCGGCGCTCAGCGCTGCGATCAATGGCGCGGCGCACCGGATTCGCGCCAGTGTGAACGGCACGGCGATCACGTTGTATTACACGGGCAATTCGAGTGGCGTCGAGGGCAGCACGACCGGGGCGAATGGCAACCGGATAGGCGTATACGGAAATGTAAGCGGGGCCCGCACGGAATACTGGGCGGAGGCGTGGCAGCGATTCGCCGGCGGAAGTTCACCGACGAAGTGGCGGGTGACGCTGGACTTTGGGAACCTCCGGGACGGACACGGAAGGCTGGTGCCGACGACACAAGTACGCAAGATGCGGTGGACGTACGCGGCGGATCTACAGGGGGGCGCCTATGTCCGGTCGGAGTTCCAGGTAAAGGTGACGAACTGGCAGGTAAGCGGCCAAGGTCTGGTGTACCAAGTGGCAGGGCCAGGTTCCCAGCGAATCGAAGACACCGACCCACGGGTGAGGTATACGGGCGTCTGGACCAGAGAACTGGGCAATTACTCGGGCGGCGCCCTGCACCGGACGAGCAGTCCCGGGGCGGCGGCGTTGGTTGAGTATGAAGCCGGGAGGCCGCATCGGCTTTACATCGGGACGCGGCGGACGGCGACCGCTGGTCCGCTGGAGGTGCTGGTGGATGGCGTGACGCGGGTGGCCCGAGGTATGGCGCTGCCGGGTGAGGACCTCCTGGTCCGATTGCCCGTGGGCTCTTTCGGTCCAGGGAAACACCAGGTGGAGATCAGAAAGAGCGGCGACGGCGACCTCTTCTTCGACTTCGTGGAAGTGGCGGAACCGACTGAGGCGTTGCCGGTGGTGACGCCGGATGAAAGTACGACGCTGGCTACAGACTGGGACACCGACCATTCGCTGGCGATCGCGCCAGATAGGACGGCCTGGATGCTGAAGTCGCTGGGTTTCCTAGGCCGCGCGAATCACTACGTGGGTGCGCTGGAATTCTACGAGTTAACGGCGGCAGGCGGGCAGTATGCGCGAGCAAGCGTCGAGTTTTTTGGGACGCCGGTGTTCAGTGCGATTACGGAGTTGAGGATTGGAATCGGAGGCGAGGAAATCAGCATTCCGCACCTGAACCTCATCGGAGACACCAAGGAGAGCGTAGCGCGAGCGTTCGAGTTGGAACTGAATTCGGGTTACACCGCGATCTGGGCGGAGCAATTCGGGGCAAAGCTTACGATCTGGTCGCGGCGCCTGGGAGCGGCGGGAAACGAGATCTCACTCGCGGTGACGCCGAGTGATGCCGGGGGGGCGTTTTGGGGAGAGATCGAGGGGCGTTTTGAGGCGGGTGATGGGAAGTGGCGGCTGGACGGGGGGACGGATCCGACCTGGCGGACGGATTTGGCGGCAGTACCGCGGTTGAATCGGGCGGTGCGCGACTGGACGCGAAGTTACTTTGCGGCGCTGAAGGGGTACGGCATCGAGGCAACCGCCGCGTTCAGCATGGAACTCGGAGACGGCGATCCGTCGCCGGAGGCGGGAATTGCGCAAAGATACCCGAGCGGGGCTCCGGTTTTGTTGAACACTCCCGCGCTCCAGACGAATTTTGGTCCGGTGAGCACCGCGTTCTGGCGGCAGGTCTACCTGGAGATGGCGGGGCTGATGGATGAGGCGTCGATGCCAGTTTACCTGCAATTTGGCGAGGTGCAATGGTGGTACTTTCCTGATGAGTCGGGGTTGCCCTATTACGACGCCCACACGCTGTCTTCGTTTCAAGCGGCATACGGGCGGCCATTGCCGGTATTTACGCACACGGGACTAAATCCGGACGATTTCCCCCAAGAGACCGCCCATCTACACGGGTTGATCAGCGCCTTCACCGAGGAGGTCATGAGCTTGGTGAAGAGCAGCTATCCGGCGGCGAAATTCGAGGTGCTGTTCCCGTTGGATGTCAACGAGCCGCGGTGGAGCCTAGCGGTGAACTACGCGGCGGAGGCATGGACTCCAGCAAAGCTGGAGAACCTGAAGACCGAGAACTTCACGTATACCTACGAGCGGGATCTCAACAAGGCCAAGGCGTCGGTGCTGTATCCGTTGGGACGGGGCTTTCCGCGCGCGCGGGCAAGCCATCTGGTGGGCGTTGGCGATTACACGAGTCCGTGGGAGCGAGAGATCCAGATTGCGAAAGGAGAAGGACTCGAGTTAGCGGTGATTTGGGCGCTAGATCAGTTTTGCCTGATCGGCTACCGGGCGCCGTTAGAAAATGGCCGAGGGACTAGCCGGTTTCAGGGTTGACGGAGGCGAAGGCGGCCGGAGGACCGAGGCACCTCGAGGCAGCTAACCACCGATCGCATACATGGGGCGAGGTGGGGGAACAAAACGGACAGTATTGATTTCATGCCCCAGCCACTTGGCGTGGACGGTCTGGCGGATGAGATCGGCGATGCTTTCGTCGGAGGCGCCGCCGCGCAGCAGATGCTTCACATCATACTCTTCGAGGGCGAAGAGGCAGTAGCGCAACTTGCCGTCGGCGGTTAAGCGAATGCGGTTACAGTTCAGACAGAACGGCTTGGTGATGGAAGGGATAAAGCCCACGCCACCGATGCCGTCGCGAAAACGGAACTCGGTGGCCGGGGCGCGCGGATCCGGGTCCGGCAAGGGGTCGAGGGGGCCGATTTCGCGGGAGAGGGCCGCGAGGATTTGATCCATGGTTAAGACCCGAGAACGGTCCCACAGTTGTTGCGCATCGAGCGGCATGAACTCGATGTAGCGCACCTCAATGCCGCGCTCGCGGCCGAAACGCGCGAGCGGCAAAATATCGGGCTCCGAAAGGCCGTGCACGGCGACGGCATTCAGCTTGACCGGCCGGTAGCCCAACTCGAGGCAGCGGTCGATTCCCCGCAGGACACGATGCAAGTCATCACGGCGGGTAATCTGCTTGAAGCGTTCCTGGTCCAGCGTGTCGAGATGGATGTTGATGCGGCGCAAGCCAGCGCGATACAGCGGTTCGGCCAATCCTTCCAGCAGCACCGCATTGGTAGTCAGAGCTAGGTCCTGCACGCCGTGGATGTTATGGAGTCTCTCGATGAGGTGAGGCAGATCTCTGCGGACGAGCGGCTCGCCGCCGGTGACGCGCAGTTTTGTGATACCGAGGCCGACCGCCACCCGCACGAAACGTTCGATCTCCTCAAATGACAGGATCTCACGGCGGTCCATGAAGGTAACGCCGGATTCCGGCATGCAGTAGAAGCAGCGGATATTGCAGCGGTCGGTGACGCTGATGCGCAGATTGTCGTGCAACCGGCCGAAGGAATCAACGAGCGGGGACGGCATGGGGGACGGGTTTACAAGGCCAGCATACGCTCGATCGGCCGGAGCGCGCGGATCATCACGTCCGGCGGAATCTCGATCCGGGGCGTGAGGTCGACAAGGCAATCCCGCACCTTCTCCAGCGTATTCAGTTTCATGAAGGGGCACTCGCTGCAATTACAGTGTTCATTGGCGACAAAGTAAAAACGCTTGCCGGGCGCCAGACGCTCGAGCGAGAATCGCACCCCGCTCTCGGTCATGATAATCCACTCATCCGCGGGCGAGGCGGCACAGTGTTGGATGATCGCGGAGGTGGAGCCGACGAAATCGGCCATCGCCAGCACGGAGGGGGGACATTCCGGATGCGCGGCAACCTTGGCCTGCGGATACTTCAGTTTCGCCTCCGTCACACGCCGCGCCGGGAACGTGGCGTGGACCACACAGGCTCCCTGCCAGATTTTGAAGTTCGCCCGCCCGGTCTTCTGCTGCACCCACGCGCCCAGGTTCCGGTCCGGCAAAAAGAGGATCGTCTTGTCGGGCGGGATAGAATTCACCACGTCGACCGCATTGCGGGAAGTGCAGAGGATGTCCGCTTCGGCTTTCACCTCGACGGAGGTGTTGATATAAGCCACGATCACGTGGTCAGGGTGGGCGCGGCGGTACGCCCGGATCGGTTCTACGGGGCAGTTATCTACCAGACTACAACTCGCATTCCAATCCGGGAGCACGACGGTCCGGCTGGGGTTCAGCACCTTGGCCGTCTCGGCCATGAAACGAACCCCGCAAAAGACGATGACCTCGCCGTCAAACTTGCGGGCAGCGCGCGCCAGTTCCAGGCTATCCCCAATGGAATCGGCGATCTCCTGAATCTCCGATTCCTGATAGTGATGAGCCAGCAGAATAGCCCGGCGCTCGCGCTTGAGGTCGGCGATTTCTTCGACGAGGGTACGCGTGGCGAGCATGGCTTCGGTCAACCCGTAAGACTATCGTAACGAACCGGAGCTCCTTTCCGCACGGCCTCCATCCGGTTGCCAAGCGGTGGGGCCCGATCCTAGTGCTGGGGAGGTACGTAGTCAGGGGGCAGCGCAGCCCCCTCTCCAAAGAAAAAACGCTCCATCTGCTCGATCAGGAACTCCTGAGCTTCCCGCGTCCCCAGGTTCAGGCGGTACTCGTTCATGATCATCTTCATGTGCTCGACCCACATCTTCCAGGCTTGTTTCGAAACGTTCTCATAGATGCGCTGGCCGATCGGGTGTCCTTCGAAGGGGACTTCGTCCAACCCTTCCAATTCCTTTTGAAACTTAACGCAGAAAACGGTGCGTGCCATAACTAGCGGTGTTCGCTCCTCCTGACGCGAATTCTTCGCGGCTTAGTCGTACTTCTCGTAGACGATCTGTTTGCGGTCGAAACCCCGGCTCTTCAGCATCTGGCGCACATCATCCACCATCGCCTTCAGTCCGCAAATATAGAATGTCAAGTCGGTTCGGCCGGCGATGGCCTCATCCAGATGGTTCTGGACGTGGCCCGTGCGGCCGGACCAGGACGGTTCGGGACGGCTGAGCGTGGGCCAGAAACGAAAGTTGCCGTTTTCCCGCGCCATCTGTTCAAACTCTTCACGATACAGCAAATTCCGCTCGTAGCGCACCCCGAACAGGAGGATCACGTCGGAGGTCACCGCCCGGTCTCGCAGCATCGCGCGGAACGGGGCGATGCCGGTGCCGGTGGCGACGAGGACCGAATCGGTCACCGGTGTCCGCCACGTGAAATTCCCATAAGGCCCTTTACAGTCAACCAGATCGCCCGGGGTCAAGTCAAAGAGAAACGGGGAGAAGCGCCCGTCTTGCACGCGGTTCAGACAAAGTTCAAACCGGTTGCCGGAAGGGGGGGCCGCCACCGAATAGGCGCGGGTGATCACCCGGTCGCCGAGCGGATGCGACAAAGAAAAAAACTGGCCGGGCTGGAACTCCAGCCGCTCAAACTCCGGAACCTCAAAGACAAAATGGCGGATCTCCGGGGCGATCTCCCGCGAGTCGATCAGACGAGCCTTCATTGGGTGCTCTCCCCCGAGTTCCACCGCTCCAGAGCCTCCTTCGCGCGGTCACACAGGACTTGGCTTAACGCCGGGTGCCCGTCCAAGGGAGGGGCGATCCGAATCTCCATGCCCTGATGGATGCGGGAAATCTCCTCGACGATTCGGGGCAGATCCCGGCGCAGGTGGATTCCCAAGGTCAGAAAGTAAGGCACCACCAGGATACGGGTCGCCCCCCGCGCCACCAGGCGCTCGACCGCGACCGGCAGGCTTGGCTCGGCCAGTTCCAGGAACGCCGTCTCGACCAGATCGAACCCACCAAGCCCGGCCGAGGAGCTGACTACCTCCAGCACAGCCCGGTTGGCTTCCTGAACACTGGAACCATGGGCGAACACGGCGATCCCTGTTTTCATCTTGAACTTAGCCTATGGAACCAAAAGAGATGGTTGATCTTGAGAGGAGGAGGGGGCGCCTACTGCGGAGCGCAGAAACGTCAGAAAGGCCCGGGACCGCTTCCTTCCGTTGCGCTGCGCAACCTCCATCCGCAGAAGGAACACAAAGACTCCCAGGAACTCCGCGTCGCGAATTCTTTGCACGCCGCCCGTGCGCTTCTCGGCGCTCCGCAGTTTCCCAACCAATTCTTGTACGCTGCTATAGATGTGCGCCGCAAAAGGGTTCTCCGGCCGGGATTCGTAGATTAACCCGCTTTGGAGGGTGCGAAAGGTTCGAACCAAACAAGCAAGCGCCTGCCGCGCGTCCTCGTCCGTCACTCCCGGAATCTCGGATGCGGAATCCAGAAGTGCTCTGGAGAACAAGATGATCAGCGTCTCGTGCTCTCGCAGAAACTCCTCGCTCACCCGGATGTCGGGTTCGGGCATATCCGTGGGCTGCAACGCCGCTGGCTTCTCATGGCGATGGGCTTCCTGAAGAAACTCGCAATCCAGCGGACAATCGATGGTTTCTTCCCGCTCCTTGCCGCAACACAGGGTGCAGATCTCACCCCTTACGCCGGGACAAAAGCGCCGGGGCCGACGGGTGTTGCAGAGCGCGCACGTCATAACTTTCCAGTATACGAGACGGCGACGGTGGGCTTTGACGCATTGTGTTGCGCTGTTTGGCCCAAGTCCGGGTAGATGCCGGGCGCGAAACCGCCAACAAACACTGCATCTCCTGTATAAACCATGTCTTAGGAAGGTTGGCAGTCAACGTGCCCGTTGATCTTCCGCGGGGGCTAGCCCCATGATGACGAACAAACTCATTCAGGCGATGGAAGACCACTGCGACCAGATCACTTCGAAAGCCATTGACCATATCAAGAGCGATCCGGCGCTCCCGGACATCAGCAAGTTGCCCCGGAATGACCTGGAAGTTTGGGGGCGGGGGATTCTTCGCCATGCCGGTATCTGGCTGGGCGAGGAGGAACGACGCAACCTCAGCAGACGGTATGAGGAACTGGGAAGGCTGCGCTACTACGAAGGGATTCCGCTACACGAATGCGTTCGGGCGCTGCATCTGTTAAAGCAGGAAACGATTGATTTCATTCGGGCGCATGGGTTCGCGCAGTCGTCGGTGGAAATTTACGCGGAAGAGGAACTCGAACATCGCGTGGACGGCTTCTTCGACTTCCTGCTGTACCACCTGGTGGTGGGGTACGAGCGCGCATTCAGGACGGCCGGGCGGCAGCAGGTCACCCACGCCTGAGCGCGGCCCTGCGATGGATCCGGCGCGATGATGCGTCGAGACGACTACGATGGAACCGGTGCTGATCGTCGGACTGGAAGAGAGCCGAGCCCGGAATCTGGTCCGTTGCCTCAGCCAGCAAGGCTTTCACGCCGACCTCGCCGCGGGCGAACAACAAGCGCGCTTTTTGATGGACGCACGGCAGTACCGCGTTCTGATTTGTAGCGCGGAGGAATGTGGCGGGGACCGGGTGCTGGACTGGCTCGCCGCCGAGCCCTCCCGAGTCGCGACTATCCTGGTGGCGGCCTCATCCAGCGGGAACTCCTTCTGCCAGGCGTTGGCCCGCGGAGCAGCAGACGTGGTTTCGGCGGCGGCATGCGACGAGGAACTGGCGTTGCGCGCGCGCAAAGCTGCGGATACAGCTCAGTTGGAAAGGCTGCGATCCATCTGGTCAGAAGCTGAATGCTCCGCCTGTGGTGGAGATCCCCGCGACGGCCGGGATGAGGCAATGCTCAAAGCCATTGAGGGGGCCACCCAAGCGGCTTCTCACCACGAGCCAGTCCTGCTCGTCGGCGAACCGGGGTCGGGGAGGCAGACTCTGGCCCGGCTGATCTACGCGCGAAGCTCCGTCCGCCTTGGCTCTTTCGCCGAGGTGAACTGCAACCTGGAGCCGGGCGCCTTCGACGCACGATTGTTCGGCGCGGGCGCTACTCCGGATGGCGCGGGCTTGTTGGAAATGGCAGGGGACGGCGCCGTGTTTCTCAACGAAGTTTCCGCAATCTCCCCAGGCGCCCAGTTACGTCTTGTTGAATTCTTCAACGGTGGGTTCTTCAGCCGCGTCGGCCAGAGTCGCCGCATCTGGGCGGAATGCCGAATCCTCGCGGCAACCTCAGCGAATCTTCCAAAGCTCGCCCAAGTCAGCCGGTTCCGTGCCGACTTGGCGGAGCGCCTCCTCAAGTGCCAGATCGAAGTCCCTCCCCTGCGGCAGCGCCCTCATGCGGTGGAGCGGCTAGCCCGGCTCTTCCTCGAACTTGCCCGCCAGAAACTGCACCGTCCTGCCCTCTCCCTTGAACCGGACGCGCTCCAGGCTCTGCTGGAGTACTCCTGGCCTGGCAACGTCGCCGAGTTGAAGGCCGTCATGTTTCGTGCGGCGCTCCTTGCCGAGGGAAGTGTGCGGCGCAAGGACTTACAGATATCAAGAGCCAGTGCGCCGCTCGAACCGGGCTCCACCCATGCCCGCAGTTGGCGGGACATTGAGCGGCGGGCGATCGAGGACGCGCTCGCCCGCCACGCCGGTAACCGCACCCACGCTGCCCGCGCGCTGGGCATCAGCTTGCGCAAATTGCAATACCGGCTGCGTGCCTACGGATTGACTCGTAACGGCTACCCTTATTCTGACTGACGCCCGGCGGATCACTTGTTGCGCGTCAGGCGGTCGTACACAAAACCGGCGGTTCCGCCCGAAATCGCCCCGATTCCCGCGCCTTTTCCGCCGCCGGCCAGGGCCCCGATCGCCGAACCGACGCCTGCGCTACCCGCAACGATCGCTACGGACTTCCCTGTGGAACGGGTCTGGGAGCGGGCCGGCGCAGTGGGCGAAGAAGATGGCGCCCGCGAAGACGCTGCCCTCGACGGCGCCGCGGCAGGCGGTTCCGGTGGATGGGCGTAGCCCACCAGTCTGCCCTCGACATCGTACAGCGGGCCCACGTAACCCGGGACCGACGCTGGCGGGACTGCCGCAATCGGAACCGCCTGTGGCGCAGGCTCCCTCTCTCCCTTGTCGCGGTTCACGAGCGCCGTGGCCGCCCCCATCAGCAGCGCGCCCGCCAGCAATCCTGCTGCCGCCATGCGGAAGTTTTCGAAACGCATCGTCTGACCTCCTCCGGCCTTCCCTTCTGCAAGCGGAACTCCACAATGAAGAAACCCGAAAATCAACAAGATAGTGGCAAACGGCCGATCGCGGGTTGGCAATTCTTACCGGATCGCCAGCCTCGGCGAACACCTCCATTCGCAACGGGCTTCAGGTGCGCTTCTCTGTTCCCTATACTCAATGGGCAAGAGGATCCGGACGATGAACCGCACCCGCCGCTCGTTGCTCGCCGCGCCGTTCGCCTGCCTGGCTCGCGCCGCCACACTCACTCCCCGCCAACGCGTCGACCGCGCACTCGCCGGCCAGGAACTCGACCGGCCGCCGATTTCTCTTTGGCATCATTTCGGACTCGAGAAGTACGGCGGCGCCCGTCACGCCGAGGCCACTTTGCAGTTCCACCGTGACTATGCGACCGACCTGGTGAAGGTGATGAGCGATTTTCCTTTCCCAAAACCGGCTGGCGCCTGGTGGGAGGTGCGCGAGCAAGACAACCCGTTCCCGGAACAGGTCGTCGCCCTTCAGGCGATCGCGAAGGGACTGGCCGGACTCGCTCATTTCGTGGAGACCATCTTCAACCCATGGAACGTCGCCGAGAAGCTTTCCTCGCCCGGCGAGGTGCGGCGGCTGATGAAGGAACAGCCCCAGCGGCTGCTCGACGCCCTGGAAGCGATCGCCCGATCCGAGGCCAACCATGTCCGCCGCGCCCTCGCCGCCGGGGCCTCGGGCATTTTCCTGGCAATCGCCAACGCCCAGGAAGGCCTGCTGACGCGGGAGGAATATCGCAAGTTCTCCGCGCCCTTCGATCGCATGGTGCTGGACGCGGCCCGGGCGGCGCCGCTGAATATCCTCCACTTGCACGGCGACCGCGTAGAGCTCGACGAATTCCTGGCCGCCTGGCCCGCCCAGGCCATCAACTACTCGGTGCACGGCACGGGTATTCCCTTTGCGCAGGTGCGGCGCAAGTTCGCCGGCGTCTTGCTCGGCGGCGTCGACGAGCGCGACTATCGCACCCGCACGACCGAGCGCATCCGCGCCGATATCCGCTTGGCCCGCGCTCAGGCAGGCCCCAAACTGATCGTGACGCCCGGCTGTTCCGTTCCCAATGACAGCCAGCCCGCCGAATTGCGCCGCCTGGCCGAAGCGGCTGCGCTGGCCTGAAGCGCCGCCAACGAATCAGCCCGGCCGGGCGCGCCGCTCAAACCATGAACATGCCGCCGTTGATCTCGATCGTTTGCCCGTGTATGTACCGCGAACCTTTGGTGCACAAAAACAGAATCGTGTCGGCGACCTCTTCATTGGTGCCCAGGGTTCCGGCGGGCGTCTGGGCGATGACCGCCTCAAGCATCTGCCGCGTCGAGAACGTCTCGTGAAAATGATTGTCCACCGTGCCGGGCGACACCGCGTTCACCCGGATGCCTTTCGGCGCCAGTTCCTTGGCCAGTCCTTTGGTGATCGTCGACACCATCGCCTTGGCCGCGGCGTAGATGGTCGCGCCCGGACCGCCGCCATTGCGCGCGGCGATCGAACTGACGTTCACGATCACACCGCTGCCACGCTCGATCATGCCGGGGGCCACCGCCTGCGTCAGGAACCACACGCTCTTGACGTTCAGATTCATCACCTGCTCGTAGAGTTCCTCGGTGTACTCGGCCAGGCGCGCCCGCTTCACCAGCGACCCCGCGTTGTTGATCAGCAGATCGACGGGCGTCTCCTGCGCCCGGAACTGCGCGATGAGCGACCGGATCCCTTCGCTGGACGTCAGGTCGGCCTGGAGCAGGTCGGCGCGCGCACCGCCGGCGCGCACTTTGGCGGCCACCTCTTCGGCGCCCTCGCGGTAAGCGCCGTAATGCAAGAGAAATCGGCTGACGCCGGCGCCCGCCAGCGTCCGCGCCGTAGCCGCGCCAATTCCCCGCGAAGCCCCCGTGATCAACGCCGTCTTGCCTGCCAGTTCCTGCTCCACTTGCCGCTTCCTTTCCTTTACCGACTTCGCAGTATACCGCCCGATTCGCTACGCTGAAGAGTTCCGGAAACCGCTATGACGCCCGGCAAACTGCTCTACCTCTCGCGCCAGGACGTGGAGAAACTGCGGCTCGAGATGCGCGCCGTCCTGGAGGCCGTGGAGGCCGCTTTTGTGCAGAAGGGGCGCGGGCAAGTGCAAATGCCCCCCAAGACGGACATCCACACCCGTCCCGACGCTTTCCTCCACGCCATGCCTGCCTACCTGGGCGCCCAGGACGCCGCGGGCCTGAAATGGATTGCGGGCTACCCGGCGAACCAGGATCTTGGCCTCCCCTACATCTCCGGCCTGTTTATCCTGAACGACGCGGCCACCGGCTTCCCCCTGGCCGTGATGGACGCCACCTGGATCACCGCCATGCGGACCGGCGCCGCGACCGCCGTGGCGGCCAAATACCTGGCGCGGCCGGATGCGCGAACCCTCGGGATCCTGGGCTGCGGAGTCCAGGGCCGCGCGAACACCCTCGCGCTGCGCACCGTTTTTCCGGGCCTCGAACGGATCTTCGCCTACGATGTGCGTCCCGAAGCCGCCGCTGCGTTCGCCTTGGAATGTCAGGCCGCGCACGGGGTCGCCTGTGAAATCCGCGCAACGCCCGAGCAAGCCGTGCGGCCGGCCGATCTGGTGGTGACCTCAGGCCCGATCCTCCGCCATCCCACACCCGTCATCGAGCCGGCCTGGCTGCGCGACGGCGTTTTTGTCTGCCCGTTGGACTTCGATTCCTACTTGACGCCCCAAGCCTTCGCCGCCGCCGACCTGTTGTGCACCGACGACCTGGGGCAATACCGCTACTTCCGCCAGGCTGGATACTTCGCGCACGTGCGGCCCGATCCGGCCGACCTCGGCGATGTCATCGCCGCCGGCGCGCCCCGGCGTACGGCCGGCGCCCAACGCATCATCTCTATCAACCTCGGCCTCGCGCTGGAAGACGTCGCCGTGGGCAAGCTGCTCTATGAACGCGCTCTCGCCGCGGGAGCGGGAATCTGGCTGTCTCTGTGAGACAGGCGGGAGGAGCAAGGTAAAGCATATGGATTCGGCTCGCATTGGTCTGGTCGTCCGCGCAAGTTCCGGGCCCGGCGTGCTCCACCAGCTCACCGGCGTCATCGCCCAGCACGCAGGCGACATCACCTCGGTCGCCATTCTCGACAGCCGTCCGCCGGTGTCGCGCATCTTCTTCGAAATCGATCTGCCCACCAGCGCCGAGCAACTCGCCGCCGACCTGGCCGCGCTGTCCATCGTGCATGGCGTCGAGATCGTGAACGTGATGGAGCGGATCTACGGCAAGCGCATCATCATCATGGGCGGCGGCGCGCAGGTCGGGCAGGTGGCCATCGGCGCGATTTCCGAAGCGGACCGTCATAATATCCGCGGCGAACACATCTCGGTGGACACCATTCCCCTGGTGGGCGAACAGCAACTGGCCGACGCCGTCCGCGCGGTCGCCCGGTTGCCGCGCGCTCGCGCGCTGGTTCTGGCGGGCGCATTGATGGGCGGAGAAATTGAAAAGGCGGTGCGGGAAGTCCGCGAGGCGGGACTCCTGGTGATCAGTCTCAACATGGCCGGCAGTGTGCCGGACGCCGCTGACCTGGTAGTCTCCGACCCGGTCCAGGCCGGCGTGATGGCCGTCATGGCCGTGGCCGAGACGGCAAAATTTAACATTGCCCGGCTGAAAAGAAAAGTGTTCTGAACGCGTCCCACACCGTGTGCGCGCAACTTTTCCGCGCGATCGCGAGATAAACGGAGAGGGGAGCCCATCGTGAGACTAGCCTGCTGGGCCTTTTTCCTGAGCGCCGCCGCGCTATGGGCGCAACCGCCGGTGGACGGAACGTGGTCGATTCCCGGCGGGAAAGCGAAAGAACGCTTCGCGCGCGAGGCCCTGCCAAGCTCTGCTGCCGCGCTCAGCCCGGTTGCGCCCGTCACCCTGCCGCCGCTGGACTTGGCTACCGAGCGGGTGGCGAACCGGCGCGGCCAGATCCCCATCGGCGTCACCCGGCCGGTCGAGTCCCCCCGCGGCGAGTGGACGGAGCTTTCCGCAGGCCGCGCAGTCTGGCGCGCCGCGGTCGAGTCCCCTGAAGCCAAGGCAATCCGCGTCCACTTCGTGCGCTTCTCCGCGGGCCGCGGCCGGGTCTGGGTGTACGGCGCGGCCGGCGAAGTGGAGGGCCCATACCGCGGCGGCGGACTCTACGAGGACGGAGATTTCTGGAGCGGCACGGTCTCTGGCAGCCGGATTGTGATCGAATACGAACCGGAGGCGGCTGCCCCGCGCGTGGTCCCCTTCCTGGTGGACGCCGTCGCCCACTTCTGGCAAGAGCCTGTCTCGGGCGCGGAACTCGCCTCCCTTGCCCCCTTGCACCGCTTTGAGCCGGACTTGGCCGTCCTGCCGCTCGGCTTGGCGGCCGCCGGCGAGCGCTTCCTCGGCAGTTGCCACCTCGATTACCGCTGCTACTCCGAGTGGGCGCAAGCCGGTTCGGGCGTGGCGCACATCGCGTTTCAGTCCTCGGAAGACAACCGTTTCTACGTCTGCTCGGGGGCGCTGCTGAATACCCGTTCCAGCAGTCTGCGGCCTTACTTCCTCACCGCCAATCATTGCCTGAGCGACGACCGGGAGGCGCGCAGCGTCCAGACTTACTGGTTCTACGAGACCGCGCAGTGTAATGGGCCCGCCGTCACCCGCGGCGTCGCCACCCGCGTGGATGGCGCGAGATTCCTCGCCGGTGGCGGGCAGGGCGAAGGCGATTTCAGCCTCGTCGAGTTGGACGGCTTGCCCGACCGCCCGGTCTGGTTCGCGGGCTGGCAGGTCACCGAGCCGGACTTCGGGGCAGCCCTGGTCTCCATTCACCACCCGGGCGGCTCGTTCAAACGGATGGCGTTCGGTACGCGCGCTGCCGACCGGAACGCGCTGGTGGATGGCGTGCTGGCGCCGGCCAATCGCTATTTGCAGGTGCTTATGAACGAAGGACGCATCGCCGGCGGTTCCTCCGGCTCGCCCCTGTACGACGGGACCGGACGCGTGGTGGGCAACCTCAGTTACGGCCCCGAGGCCCCTCCCGGACAAACCGAGTGCGACGTCTCGAATTTCCGCGCCGGCTATGGGCGCTTTGCCTCCGCGTATCCCGCGCTGCGCTCCTTTCTGGAAGACGGCCCCAGCGTGAATGTGACGGTGACGCCTGCCACGCTTACCTTTCGCGGCGCGGACGGGGTGATCGCGCCGCCGGCCCGGCAGACGCTGCGCATCGAAACTGCTTCGGCCGCCGCGGTGAGTTTTACCGCCACGCCCAGCACGGCGTGGATTCGCCTCTCGGCTACGGCCGGCGCGGTTTCCGCCACTGCGCCCGCCACGCTCGAGGTTTCGATCGACACCGCGCGCCTGCCCGCGGCAGGCGCCTTCACCGGAAACGTCACCGTGCAGGCGGCCGGGGCGCTCCCCGTGGCCGTCAGCGTCCGCGCGGACCTCGGGGCCAGCCGCGCCTCTGTGGTTGCCTCGGTCACGCCGAACCCCGTCTACGAGCAGGATCCCGACCGCGATGGATTCCGCTGGTTCTTCGAATTACGGTTGCAGGAGCGTGCCGGCCTGGAGGCGCGGGTCAGCACGCTGCGGATCGGCGGCCAGGATTACTCGGCGCGCATCGTCGAATGGTTTGGCTCCGACCGCCTGCCCGCGCTGGGTTCTCTGGCGGTCAGTCTGCGCTCGCGGGATATCCCAACGCCCAGCGATTCCCTGTTCGAAATCGGCGGCCTCGACGCCGCCAACCAGGCGTGGAGCCAGTCCTTCGTGGTGCAGTTCCTCGGCCGGCGGCGTCAGGCGGAACTGAGGCTGGTGTCGGATCCCGAAACGGTCGCGCGCGACCCGGGTTCCGGCGACTGCGCGTGGCGGCACAGCCTGACGCTCACCGAAACGGCCGCCGTCGGCGTGACCCTGACACGCTGGGTGGCCGGCTCGCATGACCTTTCCGGCGAGATCGCCACCTGGTTTGGGAGCACGCGTTTGGAGCCGCTCGGACGCCTGCGGACCGGCATCTGCTGGCGCGGTCTGATCGTGCCGGCCACCATTCCCTTCGAGGTTGCTGGCGCCGACGATCACGGCAACCCAGTGCGGGTAACCGCGCAGGTGCGCTTCGTCGGCGCGGCCGGCGAGGTGCCCGTCCTGTCGGTGACCCCCGCGCTGGTGAATCTGGCGTCGCCGTCCGGGTCGCTTACCCAACGCGTCACCTTGAGCCTGGGCGGCCAAAGCGTCAGTTGGCGCGCCCGGGTCGACTACCAAGGCGATACCAGCGGATGGCTGACCGCCGTTCCCCTTTCCGGGACCAGCGACGCCTCGATCTTGCTCAGCGTCTCCAGCCTTACCGCGGGGCGCTTGGCGGCCGGCGCCTACCAGGCCACCCTGGTGATCGAGGCGCCCGGCGCGGCGCCCGCGCGGATCGAGGTCCCGGTCCACCTGCGCATCGGCGGGTCCGCGCCGCCTCCTCCCCAGTTCTCTTCCGGCTCGGTGGTCAATGCCGCGTCGTTCCGCGACTTGCTCGCGCCGGGCATGCTGTTCACCATCGCGGGAACGAACCTCTCGCAGACGGAGGCGTTCGCCACGCGCCTCCCGTTGCCGTCTTCGCTCGGGGGCACGGTGGTGAGGGTGAACGGCGTCCTCTGCCCGCTGCTTTATGTTTCGGCCCGGCAGATCAACGCCCAGTTGCCCTATGAAGTCCGGCCGGGCGCGGCGACCGTTACCATTTCGGTGGGCGGCAGCGAGTCCTCCGCCAACGTCACGGTCAGCGCGGTAGCCCCAGGAGTGTTCACGATCGACGGCTCCCGGCCTGCGCCGCAATGGCAGGGCCGCCGCGGAGAAATCCTCATCGCGTATGCCACCGGCGTGGGTTTCGTCTCGCCCGGCGTGCCCACCGGCGACGGCCCGGTGAACAGCGCGCCGGAGTTGATGCCGCGTCCGCAACTGCCGGTGCAGGTCACCGTGGGGGGTGTTCCCGCCGAAATCCTGTTCGCGGGAATCCCGCCGGGCATCGTGGGCGCGATTCAGATCAACTACCGCATTCCTTCCTCTGCGCCGCTTGGCGACGCGGACCTGGTGGTTTCCGTCGGCGGCGTGGCCGCGCCCCCGCTGCGGCTGAGGGTGCTCAACTGAAGGTCCCACGCGAAAGATTCGCCGCGCCCACCACGCCCGCTCCGCTTGCCGCGCGCCGCGCCGGGCGCCTGGCCCCCCTACAGCGAAGCCAGGTGGCGGTGAATGAAATGCACCGCCACCGAACCTTCCCCCACGGCGGACGCGACCCGTTTCACCGAATCGTGGCGTACGTCGCCCGCGGCGAAGATGCCAGGCACGCTCGCCTCCAACAGATACGGCGCGCGGGGCAGGGGCCAGCCGCGCAGTTCTTCGGACGTGAGGTCCGGACCCGTCAGCACAAAGCCTTGGCGGTCCCGGGCCACTTTCCCGGCCAGCCATTCGGTGTGCGGCGAGGCGCCGATGAACGCAAATAGATAATTCGCGCGCACCTTCTCGGTTTCCCGCGTCCTCAGGTCGATCAGGGTGATCGCCTCCAGGCGCTCCACTCCGTGACACTCGTGCACCCCGGTCTGAAGCCGTACTTCAACATTCGGAGTCTGCGCGATCCGGTCCACCAGGTACTGCGACATTCTCGCGCCGAGCGATTCACCGCGCACCAGCATCACCACCCGGTAGGCGTAGTCCGCGAAGTACAGCGCCGCCTGTCCGGCGGAATTCCCTGCGCCTACAATGAAGACGTCTTCGTCCTTGCAGTGCACGGCCTCGGTCAGCGCCGCCCCGTAATAAACACCGCGCCCGGCCAGATCGTCGGCGCGCGGAGCGGTCAGCTTGCGCCAGGAAACGCCCATCGCCAGCATCAGCGCATGACAGGAGATTCGCGACCCGCCGGACAACTCCAAATGCTTGTACGGGCCCTCGATCTCCAGGCCGGTCACTTCCCGCGGCGACAGGATTTCGACCCCGAACCGCCGTGCCTGCGCGAGCGCGCGCCGGGCCAGATCGCCGCCGGACAGGCCCACCGGAAATCCCAGGTAATTCTCGATGCGGCTGCTGGTGCCGGCCTGGCCTCCCGGCGCCTCCCGTTCGATCAGCACCGTCCGCAAACCCTCCGAAGCTCCGTACACGGCGGCGGCCAACCCTGCCGGGCCGCCGCCCACGATGGCCAGCGTGTAGAAAGGCTCCTCGGCGCGAGTCCGGAGTCCCGCCGCGGCGGCCAACTGTTCCAGGTCCGGCGCCAGCAGACGCTCCCCGCCGGGCAAGATCACTACCGGCAACTGGGCTGCCTGCGCTGCGCCGGCCGCCTCCGCCTGCGCGGCGGCCTCCGGATCGTTCTGCACATCCTGGAACCGGTAGGGGACGTGATTCCGCGCCAGGAAATCCTTGACCGCGTGCGCGCGGGGCGACCAGCGGTGGCCAATCACCCGGATCCCGCCATAGCCGGGCCGGAAGCCGGCGCGCCAATCTTCCAACAGGTCGTCGAGCACGGGGAACAGCCGCTCCTCCGGAGGATCCCACGGCTTCAGCAAGTAGTAATCCACCTGCGAGTGATTGATGGCTGAAATCGCCGCCTCAGTGTCCGCATACGCGGTCAGGATGACGCGCTTGGCGCCGGCGCACCGCGACCGGGCCTCCCGCAGAAAACCCACGCCGTCGAGACCGGGCATGCGCTGGTCGGCCAGCAGCAGGGCGACCGGTTCCTCGCGCTCCTGCAACTCCTCCAATACTTCCAGCGCCTCGACGCCCGATTCCGCCTGGACGATCCGGTACCCATTCGCGTACTTCTGCCGCAGGTCGCGGGCAATGGCCCGGAGCACCGCGGCATCGTCGTCGACCGTCAGGATCACTGGTTTGCTCATACCGGAATTCTTCAGCGTAGCATCGCCCCCACATGCGCCTGAATCGCTACCATAGAAATTCGATGCTGCTGGGAACGATGGCGCGCACCTACCGGCGCGATTCGCTCGAGGCGATCGCCGACGCCGCCTGCGCCGACGGGATGCAGGCCATGCAATTGAACCTGATCAACGCTGGGCTGGAGACTCTTCCCGCGGACCTCGATGAGCGCGCCGCCCGCCGCATCGGCGACGTCTTCCGGACGCGCGGCCTCGAACTGGCCGCGCTCATCGGCGCGTTCAATGTGATCCATCCGTCCCGCGCCTACCGCGCCGAATGCATCCGGCGGTTTGGCCGGCTCGCCGCCCGGTGCGGCGAGCTGGGAACCCGCATTCTCTCCCTGTGCACCGGAACGCGGGATCCCGACGACATGTGGCGCTTCCACCCCGGCAACCGCGCCCCGGAAGCCTGGACGGAAATGGTGGACACGATCCGGCGCCTGCTGGACGTCACCGAGGGTTCCGGCGTGGTGCTGGCCTTCGAACCGGAAGTCGTCAACGTGGTCGATACCGCCGCCAAAGCGCAAGCGCTTTTGCGCGAGTTGGCTTCGCCGCGGCTGAAGGTCGTGATCGACTGCGCCAACCTCATTACCCACGAAACCATCCGCGCGACCACCCCGGTGATCGAAGACGCCTTCGACCGCCTGGGCGGCGAAATCGTCCTGGCCCACGCCAAGGACATCGCCCCCGCCACAGCGGGCGCGGATCACCCCCAGCGCGTCGCGCCCGGGACCGGCATGCTGGATTGGTCCTGCTATCTGCGGCGGCTGGCCCAGAGCGGCTTCCCGGGCGCGCTCATCATGCACGATCTGCCCGAAAGCGAAGTCCGGGCTTGCGCGGACCGCCTCCGGGCTCTGGCGCCGCCGGGCGCGTTTTCCCCGGCGGCGTGACGGAACGGGAACCCACCGCTAAGGCCGGATGCCTTCCGCCGCCAGCTTGATGCGGTACAGGCCCGTGCGCGCCGTCATATAGAGCGTCTTGCCGTCCGCGTCGCCCCAGGCCACGTTGGCCGGAACTTCCGGCGGCGCGATCGTGCCCAGGTGCTTTCCTTCCGGCGTAAAGATCCACACGCCGCCGGGCCCGGTGGCGTACACGTTGCCCTGCTTGTCCAGCTTCAACCCGTCCGGCAGTCCGTCGGCGGTCTCCGCGGTGACATCGTAGAACACCCGGCCGTTCGCCAGCTTGCCGTCCGCCATGACGTCGTACCGCATCCACACTTTGCGGGCGGGGTCCGAGTTGGCGACATAAAGCACTTTTTCGTCCGGCGAGAAGCCCAGGCCGTTCGGCCGCGTCTGGTCCCGGTTGAGCAGTTCCAGTTTGCCCGCCGCCGTCAGCCGGTAAATGCCGTTGAACTTCAATTCCTTCTTCGGATCGTCGTCCTGCTTGGGGAACCCGTAGGGCGGATCGGTGAAATACAGGTCGCCGTTGGATTTGTAGACCGCGTCATTGGGGCTGTTCAACCGTTTGCCCTGGAACTTGGCGGCCAGCACCGTGAGCTTGCCGTCCGGTTCGCGCCGCACCACCTGGCCGTTGCCGTGCTGGCAGATCACCAGGCGTCCGGACGGGTCCCGCGTCAGGCCATTGGAGCCCACAAAAGCGCCGGGCGGCGCGTCCGTGCCGTCAAACCCGCTCGGCTTGAGAAACTCGCTCACCGTTCCGTCTGGAGCCCACTTGTGAATCACGTTTTTCGGGACATCGCTGAACAGCAGGTAGCCGCCGCCTTCCGGGACCCACACCGGGCCTTCGGTGAAAGTGAAACCGTCGGCGAGCTTTTCGATGCGTGCGTCCGCCGGCACCAGCGCGTCCAGCGCGGGGTCCTTGCGCGTAATCGAACCGATCGGCGGCGGCGCGGCCGGTTCTTCCTTCTTTTTCTCCGCCGGGGCGCAGCCGGTCAGAACCGCCGCGCCCAGAGCCATCAGGCCAATCCACCAGTTGCTTCGCATGTCGAGATTCTATCTCACCGCCCCCGTTCGCGCCCGGTAACGCCGCCAGCGCGCAGAGGAGTCTCCCGCCGCGCGCGTGCGCATCCGCCCGGTAGGCGTTTGCGGGCCGGATGACATAAATCGGGACAGCCACCTTCTGCCGTCCTGTCTATGGGGCAGCGCCCGGCGGCAGCACGCCGCCAGCGAGAAGGCCATGGTAGGATCCGCAAATCCGGAAGGGACGCCCCGTCCACAGGGTTGCCCCCGGGGTCTCCTCGATGCTAGCCGGAAGCGCGCCGGCCGGACTCCGCCGGTGACGGGCAATACAAGTGTCCTTCAACAGCGACAGAATAATTTCCTGACGATACCAGCGAAGAACTCTCCAGGTGGACGATTTCCCGGTAGCCGGCTTCTTCGAGGAGCGCCACCACTTCCGCGCATTTGCGCCGTTTCTCGTTCATGGTTTCGCCATGCATCTCCAAAAACAGCGAGGGCCGCCGCGTGGCGAGCGTCCGCCGGGCGCCGCGCAACGCTTCGCTTTCCAGTCCTTCGATGTCGATCTTGACGAAGTCCGGCTCGGGCAGGCCATGCTCGCGAATGTCCTCGTCGAGGGTGGTAATCGGAATCTCCTCCATGACGTGGGAGGAGCGCCGGATGCCCGCGATGGTGCGCTCTTCGACCGAAGCGCCCCCTGGCATCAAGGGCAGGAAACAAAGCGGTGCGCTTCCCCGGCTCGACCCTAACCCCACTTTGCGAACGGTGACATTCGCAATGTTGTTCAGGCTCAAGTTCTCGATCAGGCGGCGATGGTTCTTCGAAGCAGGCTCATAACTCACGACGTGTTTGCCACGGCTCGCGAAGAAGAGAGTCAACAATCCTTGAAATGCCCCGATGTCGTAGATGACCTGGCCCCGCAAATCGAGTTGTTCCCAGAATGTTTGCTCGGCCGTGGCTCGCGGCCGGACCGGCAGCCAACCCAGACCGCCCTTGCGTTTCATCCCCGCAATCAACCCATGACGCACCGTGTAGGTGAGCCCATCGCACAGATTCTGGCTGACCCACGCAATCAGGCGGTGTTTCAGGGTGTAATGCCGAAAAGGAAGATCGTCCGGGTCGGCGGCAAGCGGTTTTCCGGGATCCATGCGTTCTCTTGGATGGTATCACCACCACAAGAGCGCCCCGTGCCCGGAGACGTCGCTCCCCTACGGGAATTGTCTGCCGCTGATGGCGGGCGCCGGATGGGCGTCCCGCAAGCGCGCCGCTTACCGGAGCAAGCTCGCGGCCAGCAGGACCATCGAGGCTCCGGTAAGCACGGCGAGTCCTAGCCAAAGGGTCCAGGTTCCGGCGGGTTGCCGGGGCATCAGGGGGCCGGGCGCGGCCCGGCCCGCTTGCCGGCGGGCACGCGAAGCGGCATGACGCTGCAACCGGTCCTTGAGCCGCCGGTCCGCGATGATGATAGTACGGGCCTGCGGGCTCGAGGTCGTCTTCACCAGCCGCGAGCGCAGCTCCTCGGGCACTTCCTCGACGGTGCGGTAGACGTCGTGCCGGCCGTTGGCGCCGATGAGAATCGCCGAACTCGTCACCACGCCGGCCGCGATGGTCAGACCGCAGTACGGACAGACGGCGCGTTCGTTGGCCGCGAAATGCCGCCGGCAATCCGGACAAATCATGACGCTCCTAAGCCTTCCCTGCGGACTCGGCCAGCGTCGGCGCGTCTTCCAGGCGCCCGCCCAGCCGATCCAAGGTCACCCGAATGAATCCCAGCGCCGCCTTGGACAGCGCCTTGTCTTTACGGTAAATCAATCCGAGCCGGCGAACCATAGGCTCGGGCGCCAGCGGCCAGGCAGCCAGGGCGCCGGCCCGGATTTCCGCCCGGCACGTGGTTTGGGCCAGAAACGCAACGCCCAGGCCGGCCAGCACGAACCGCTTCATCATCTCCGTCGAATCCAGTTCCATCGACACGAAGATCTCGTCCTCGACCAGTTCCAGCCAACTGTTCAACCGCGCGCGCGTCCGGCCCTGCTTGGGGAGCAGCAGCGGGTAGCCTCGCAAATCCTGGGGATGCACCTCGCCGAGCGCCGCCAAGGGGTGCCCGGCCGGCGCCACCACCCGGATTTCGTCCTGATGCACCGGGATCACCTGGAGCCGCTTCTCCTCCACCGGGCACTGCGCAAAACCGAAATCCGCGGTGTTTTCCAGCACGGACTCGGGGATGCGCGAGGCGTAGGAGCGGTCCACCATCAGTTGGACCGCCGGGAACTCCCGGCGGTAGTCGGCGAACACCTCCGGCAGCACGTAGATGCACGTGGCCTCGTTGGCGGCGATCACCAGTTCGCCGCGGGGGTTGTGTTCCAGTTCGTTGATCGCGTCCTGCGCCTGCCGCCGCAGCGCGAGAATCTGCTCGGCATAGCCGGCAAAAATCTTTCCCGCCGTCGTCAGGGTGATCTTGCTGCCGAAGCGTTCGAACAGGGGCGCCTTCAGTTCCTGCTCCAACTGGCGAACCTGCGCGCTCACGGCAGGCTGCGTCCGAAAACATGTCTGCGCGGCCTTCGAGAAACTCTTCAGGCGCACAATCTCGAGAAAGGTGTGCAGCTGGTCCAGGTCCATCGCGCGCGCCCCTTGCCGCCGCGGCGAAACAAAATCTGATGGCGGCGATAGAAATTATCAATTTCCGTATCGGGCGGAGACTCCAGGACAATAAGTGTAACAAAGGACTGCCGGTGGTGCGGCTTGGAATTGCGCGGGACATGCCGTAGCCGCTAGGGCCGTTCCTCGCGAGCGGCCCCGATCCGCACCTCCAGTCCCTTCTGTCCGTCTGGCTCTCCTCGGTTACCATGAAGGGCATGAGTCGATTGTGCGGAGTAGCGCTCCTGCTGTGCGCCGCCAGCCCGTTGGCAGCTTCCCAAATGAGCAAGATCGAGCGCGGCCGGTACCTGGTGGAGGAGGTGGCCAAGTGCGGCGAGTGCCATACCCCCAAAGGCCCGGACGGGCAACTGGACCGGTCCCGGTGGCTGAAAGGCGCGGTCTTGGATTTCCAACCCATCGAGCCCGTGCCCGGCTGGCATAAGACGTCGCCCGACCTGACGCGCCAAGGCCGCCTGTGGATGAAGTGGGGAGAGAAGGCGCTGCTGAACTACCTGATGACCGGCCTGACGCCCTCCGGCAAACCCGCCGATCCTCCCATGCCCGCCTACAAGCTCCGCGCCGACGATGCCGAAGCGATCCTCGAATACTTGAAGTCGCTGAAGTGATCTGGCGCGCGGCGTTGGCGTGGACTCTGGCGTTGCCCGGCGCGGCGCAGGAACCGCGCCAGGTGGTGGTGATCGCCAATCAGAACGCGCCGGTTTCCGAGCGGATCGCCGAGCACTATCTGCGGGCCCGGTCTGTTCCGCCCGCCAACCTGTGCCGCATCCGCACCAGCGCCGCCGAGTCGGTCTCCCGGCAAGTGTACGAACAGGAAATCGAGCAGCCCGTGGCCCGTTTTCTCGCCGGGCGGAAGCTGAGCGAATCGGTGTTGTTCCTGGTGACGACGCTGGGCGTGCCGCTGCGGGTGCAGGGCGCGGTGGGCAAGCTCGGCGCCGACGGCGCGGCGGTCGATTCCGAGCTCACCCTGCTGTACGCCAAACTCCACGGCGAGCGGTTCCCTGCCGCCGGCATCGTCCCGAATCCGTACTACCGCGCCACCGGCCCTTTCTCGCATCCGCACTACCGCATCTACCTGGTGACCCGGTTAGCGGGATACGACTTCGCCGACGTGCAGCAAATGATCGACCGCTCGCTCCAGGCGCGCAATCGCGGGCGCATCATCCTGGATCTGAAGAGCGACGATCACCAGGAGGGGAATCAGTGGATGCGGGAGGCTGCCCGGCAACTGCCCCCCGGCCGCGTGGTCCTGGAAACCAGCCCGGCCGTGCTCTATGACCAGAAAGACGTGATCGGCTACTGCGCCTGGGGTTCGAACGATCCGAACCGGAAACGGCGCGGGACCGGGTTCCACTGGCTTCCCGGAGCGCTGGCGACCGAGTATGTCTCGACCAATGGCCGCACCTTTGCCCGTCCGCCCGACGATTGGACGCTTTCCACCTGGCGGGAGCCCGCGCGCTGGTTCGCCGGTTCGCCCCAGACGCTGGCGGCGGACTATGTGCATGAGGGGGTCACCGGTTCGTCGGGGCACATCGATGAACCGTTCCTTCAGTTCACCGCGCGGCCGCAGTATCTGTTCCCCCATTACCTGGCGGGGCGGACGCTGGCCGAAGCGTATTACTCGGCCATGCCGGCGCTGAGCTGGCAGAACATCGTGCTGGGCGATCCCCTGTGCTGTTTGCGGCCGTGATACAACGCTAACGTGTCCAGGTGGGCTTGGCTGTTGCTGTTGGCGGGGCCGCTCACGGCCGAGGACTGGCCGGAGTGGCGCGGAAAAGGGCGCGCGGGCGTATGGCGGGAGACGGGCCTGGTCCGCCGGTTTCCGGAGGGCGGCCCGCCGGTGGCCTGGCGGGCCCCGCTCGGAGGCGGCTACACCGGACCGGCGGTGGCCGACGGCCGCGTCTTTGTCACCGACTACGCCGCCGGCCGCGAACGCGCCGTCGCGCTGGACGAGCAGACCGGCCGCCTGCTCTGGGAACAGTCCTGGCCGGCCGATTACCGCGGCATCGATTACGCCGGTGGCCCCCGCGCCACGCCCACCGTCGACGCCGGCTTGGTCTACGTACTGGGCGCGGCGGGCGATCTGCTCTGCCTGCGCGCCGCCAGCGGCGCGGTGGTCTGGCGCGCCAATTTCCGCCGCGGCCTCGGCGCGGAGACTCCCCCTTGGGGCTTCGCCTGCGCGCCCGTAATAGACGGAGACCGGCTGATTGCGGTCGCCGGCGGGCGGCCGGACGCCAAAGTGGTCGCGTTCGACAAGCGAACCGGCCGCATCCTGTGGCGGGCGCTGTCCGGCGAGTCCAGCGAGCCCGGCTACTCCCAGCCCATTCTGGTCGGCTCCGGCCCCGCCCGCCGCCTGGTGGTCTGGCACGCGGGCGGCCTGGCCGTCCTCCAGCCGGATACCGGCAAGCTGCTCTGGGAGCATCCCTACCGCATCACCTTCTCAACGCCCATCGCCACCCCGGTGGTGGCGGGGGAATTCGTCCTGGTGACGGCGTTCTTTCAGGGCGCCCGCCTGCTGCGCCTGGCCTCCGGAGAGCTGCTGTGGCGCGGCAGGAGCGACAGCGAAGTCCGCAGCGAGACGTTGCACTCGGCGCTGACGACGCCCGTGATCGACGGCGAGTATATTTACGGCGTCTGCGCGTTCGGCGAGTTGCGCTGCCTGCGGCTGGCCACGGGCGAGCGCGTCTGGCAGTCTCAGGAGCTGCTGCGCGAGCGCGCCCGCTACGCCACCGCGTTTGTGGTCCGTAATGGCGACCGGTACGTCTTCCACACCGACCGGGGGGAACTGGTGCTCGGCCGGCTGAGCCCCGCCGGCTTCACCGAGATCAGCCGGGCGCGGGTCATCCAGCCTACGTCGAAGCCCGGTTCCCGGCGGGAGTTGGGCGCGGTCAACTGGGTCCACCCCGCGTTTGCCAACGGCCACGCGGTGCTGCGCAACGACGAGGAGATCGTGCGGGTGTCGTTGCGGCAACAAGACGGCAGACAGTGACCAAAGATGCGGGCGGATCTTGCGCGGGCTGTGCGCACCTCCCTCTTGACGCCGCCGCCGGGGCTGCCGCATAATTGCAGTGTAGGCGAACAAAAGGCGAATTTCCAATGCCCGCGCAAGCTCTCAACGCAGTTCTCCAAGGCCGCTATGCCGCTGATTTTCAATGGCGTTATCTGCCGCATTCGCCGGCGGAAGGGAACTTGCTGTCCAGCGGTTTGCCGGAACTGGACGCGCTGGCCGCCGGACTGCCACGCGGGGGCATTACCGAACTCAGCGGTCCGGTTTCGTCCGGGCGCACCAGCATCCTGTATGCCGTGCTGACGTCCGCCGCGGCCGAGGGAGAGACCTGCGCGCTGGTGGACGCCGACGATACGTTCGACCCTGTTTCGGCTGAAGAAGCCGGCGTCCGGCTGGACCGCCTGGTGTGGGTGCGGTGCGGCGGCGACACTGAGCGCGCCCTGAAAGCCACCGATCTACTGCTGCAAGGCGGCGGATTCGGCCTGGTGGTGATGGATTTGGGCGACACGGCGCCGCGGAACGCGCGCCGGATTTCGCTTGCTTCCTGGTACCGGTTCCGCCGGGCGGTCGAGAACACCCGCACGGTGATGCTGCTGATCGGGCAGGAGCCGTACGCGCGGCAGTGCGCCTTGCTGGCGCTGGAAGTCCGCCGGGACGCCTGTGAATGGAAAGGCGCGGCGCCGGCGGCGCGGCGGTTGCATGCCGTGGCGCTGCGCATCGAGCGCCGCAAACCGGCGGGGCGGGCGGGAGCCGCGTCGTTGCGCGTGGCGGCGGCGTAGCACCGCTCCGGGAGGGCAAGCGATGTATGCATGTCTGATCGCGCCAGGGGTGGCGGCGTCCCGCTGCGCGGAGGCGTTCAGCCCGCGCTGGGAGGAGGTGGACGCCAACACGGTGCTGCTGGACATTGCCGGGCTGGAACGCCTGCACGGTCCGGTGGAACGGCTGGCCGAAGCGCTGCGGCAAGCGGCTGGCCATCCGGACGCGCGCGTCGGCGTGGCCCGCCATCGCGAGGCCGCGCTTTATGCGGCGCGCGGCTTCCGCGGGGTCACCATCCTGCCGCCCGGCGAGGAAGCCGGCTGCCTGAGCGGCTTGGCGGTGGAACTGCTCGACCCTTCGCCGGAGTTGCTGGAAACCTTGGACTGCTGGGGCGTGCGCACGTTTGGCGACCTGGCCCGCCTGCCCGAAGTGGGTTTAGCCGAGCGGCTGGGGCAGGCAGGCGTCCGGCTGCAAAGACTGGCGCGCGGCGAACCGGACGCGCCGTTCCAGCCGGCGCAAGAGGAAGTTTCCTTCGCCGCCTCCGCCGAGTGGGAGCATCCGCTGGATGCGCTGGAGCCGCTGTCGTTTTTGCTGGCCGGGCTGCTGCAGGATTTGTGTCGGCGCCTGGAAGCCCGCGCGCTGGCCGCGCGGAAACTCCGGCTGATTCTGCAACTGGAAGATCGCGGCCTGCATACGCGCGAACTCGACCTGCCCGTGCCGCTGCGCCACCCGCGCACGTTTTTGAAGCTGCTGCAACTTGATCTGGCCGCGCATCCGCCGGCCCGGGCGGTGATCGGCGCCACGCTCGAGCTGGATCCCGCGCGGCCGCGGGCCACGCAGGAGGGACTGTTCACGCCGCCGCAACCCGAGCCCGAGAAACTGGAGCTGACGCTGGCCCGCCTGGCCGCGCTGGTGGGGGAGGACCGCGTCGGTTCGCCGCAAACGGTGGACACGCATCAACCGGGGGCGTTTGTGATGACGCGCGCGCTGCCGCCGGCGCCGCAAGCAGGGGCGGCCGCGCCGCGCCAGGCCAGAATCGGGTTCCGGGTATGCCGCCCGCCGCTGCCCGCGCAGGTCCGCCTGGCGGACGGACAGCCGGTGGCGGTCCAGGCGCGGGGTATCCGCGGGCAGGTGCTCTCCTGCGCCGGTCCCTGGCGGACCTCCGGCGGCTGGTGGACGCCGGTGGCCTGGGCCCGCGACGACTGGGACGTGGCGCTCCACGATGGCGCGCTCTACCGCCTGTTCGCCGAACACGCGACGGGGCGCTGGTTTGTCGAGGGGCGCTACGACTGACGCCAGCGGCGGAAGGCCAGGCAGCTAATGCTCTCCGTCGTCCCTGTAGAGGCCGTTGACACCTAGAGGAAAAAGTCCTACACCAAGGCTGAGACTCCTCCACTCTTTCTGAGCGAGTCTCCCTCCGAAAGAGGATCAGCATGCGAATCAGTCGTCTCCTCATTGCGCTGGCCGCCTTGGGAATGATGGTATCCCTGGCGGGCCGCTCGCCCCGCTTCAGCGTTCCGCTGGACGTGGGCGAATGGCAGCTCACCGCCACCGCAATCAACCACGCGTTGGATAACAACGACAATTTCTCCCCGAATGACCGGTTCCTCTGCTACGACACCCGCGAAACCGTGGGCGGCGGCATTGGCAACTCGACCAGCATTATGAAAGTGGAAATCACCACTGCGCAGGAGAGCATGGTGTACGAACCCCAGCCGGTAATTGTCTCAACCACGAACTCCGCGCCAGGCGTGGGCGCGGCTTCCTACAGCCCGGTCGCCGACGAAGTCGTGTTCATTCACGGGCCGCTGGTGAGCGAGGTGGAAACGCTCGGCTACTACGGCACCACCAATCGCCGCGCTGGCCTGGCGCCGGCCGACGGCAAGGGGCCCCTGCGTTTCCTCGATTACCGGGATGTGACCTCCGACGAAACGATACCCGGCGCGCACCGCGGCGGCACCCACCGCCATGAGTTTTCGCTCGACGGCAAACGCGTCGGGTTTACCTACGACGATCATCTGCTCCGCACCTACGGGCGCACCATCGGCATGATGGTGCCGCACCCGCGCGCTCCGGGCGGAGTTTCGCATTACACGGTGCTGCTGGTGCCCATCGTTCCGGCGGGAACGGGCAAGCCCGGAGAACTGGAACGCGCCGCCGACGATTCCTGGATCGGCGCCAAGGGGCTGATGCGGGGCTTTATCGGCCAGGTGCGCCAGCCCGACGGGTCGCTCATGAGCTCGTTGTTCGTGGTGGACGTGCCGGAGAATGTGGACGTGACCACGGCGGACTCGGGTTCCAAGACCCGGTTCCCCTCGCCGCCGCGCGGCGTGACGGTGCGGCGGCTGACCCACACCCCGGCGGCGGGCATCGTCCGCGGATCGGAAGACGGCACGCGCATTGGTTACTTCGCCACGGCGGACGACGGTTCGCGGCAGGTCTTCCTCATTCGGTCCGATGGTTCCGACCGGGATCCCGATCCCGCCAAGCGTCCCGTGCAGGCCACCTTCCTCCCCAATGGAGCGACCGCCGGTCTGCGCTGGCATCCGTCCGGGAACTCCATCGCCGTGCTCAGCGACAATGGCGTGGCGGTGATTTGCGTCAAGCCCGGTCCGCTTTTCGGTGTTGCGTACTTTATCTCCTCGCACGGGGCGCAATATGCGTCCGTGGCCCCAGAGGCGCTGGTGTGGTCGCGCGACGGACGGCGTCTGGCTTTTAACCGTCGGGTCCCCACCTACAACGACCAGGGCGAAGTAGTGAAGGACTTCAACGGCCGGGACTTCCGCCAGATTTTCCTGGTGAACTTCCCCGATGCGGATGGCAACGGCATCGCCGACCCGATCGAGGGCGGCGTGGTGCGGAATGCGGCCAGCAATTATGCGGGCGCGGTTGCGCCCGAATCCTGGGCCTCGGTGTACGCCGAAGGGCTGGCGGCCGAGCCGGCCACCGCGGACGCGCCTCCGCTGCCGACCAGACTGGGCGGCGTCGTGGTCGAGGTCACCGACGCGAAGGGGTTGAAGCGTCCGGCTTTGCTCCATGCGGTATTGAAGGACCAGGTCAACTTCATCGTGCCGGCCGGCAGCGCGCCGGGACCGGCGAAGGTCACCGTGACCGCAGGTCAGCAGAAGAGGGTAGTGCCCGTGCAGATCGAAGCCGTGGCGCCAGGTCTGTTCTGCGCGAACGGCGCCGGCCGGGGCGTTCCGGTGGCGGCGGTGTGGCGGCGCAACGCGCAAGGTCAAACCAGCACGCAAGCCGCGTATCACTGCCCCAGCCCGGGAGCGTGCATCGCGGCGCCGATCGATTTGGGCCCGGAAACCGACGAGGTGGTGTTGCAGATTTACGCCACCGGTCTCCGCGGTTACCAAACCGCGGTGACGGCTCGTGCGGGCGGGGTCGCCGCACCCGTGGTCGGCGCAGCGCCGCAACCGGATTACGTCGGCCTTGACCAAGTCAATGTGCTCCTGCCGCGGGTGCTGGCGGGCAAAGGCGAGGTGACCGTGGTGGTCACCGCGGACGGCAAGACCGCCAACCCGGTCACGATCGTCATCCGGTAGGGCACAGGGATTGCGGCGACAGTGGTTTTCTCCGGTCGCCGCGAAGGCCGGCCGGGCGCGCCATCACCGCGGAGCGAGCAGTTGCTCGGCGAGGTCCAACGCGCCGGCCGGCCAGTACACAGGGGGGCGCGGGCGCCGGACTCCCGGGAGTCCTGTCAGCGGCCGGCACGTCACTACCCGGTCGCGCCAGGAGAGGGGGATACTTTCGCGCCCGTGGACCGCGCCGAGCAGTGCGCCCGCGACCGCGGCGTTGGTGTCCGTATCGCCGCCCCGCATCACCGTGTCCACCAGCGCTTCCTCCACGCTCGAGGCGTGCAGCAACTGGTAGAACGCATTCTGGAACGCGACCAGGACCCATCCCGAGTTGACCAAATAAGCCGGGCGCTCCTGGCGGGCGCGGCCGAGCGTCTCCCGGACGGCGGGCGGGGCGTCTGCTGCCCGCTCCCGGGCGTACGCATAGGCTGCGGTGGGACCGCACCCGGCGCCGATGGCGTAGGCCAGCGTGGCGGCGAAGATCGCGGCGGCGCCGGCGCACACCGGGTGCGGGTGCGTCAGGGCGGCGTCGGCGCGCGCCCACTCCGCCAGATCTCCCGCGTCGTGCGCCGCGCCAAAAATACCCAGCGGGCTGATGCGCATGAGCGAACCGTTCGCCTGGCTTTCGGTAGCCGCGGCGCGCCGGCCCTGCCTGGCCGCCGCCAAGGCGGTCCGCGTGGTATCGCCCAGGTCAAACGGGCTGGATTCATACCAGGCCACGTACGCCTGCAAGACAGCGTCCGCATCAAAACAGCCCGCGGCCACCAGCGCGCGCGCCAGCGCCAGGGCCATCTCGGAATCGTCGGTAGGCTGGCCCGCGATGGTGTCCCAGGTTCCGCCGTCCTCGAGGAGGCGGACCCCATCGGGGTAACGCGCGGCAATCGACTCGGGCGTCTGGAATTCGACCAGCGAGCCCAAGGCGTCGCCGGCCAGTTGGCCCAACCAGCAACCCTGCGCGCGGCGCAGGATTCCGGCATCGCGAACCAGGGGACGCCGCCCGGCGGGCGGGGCCGCGCCAAACCGGTCCCACGGCAGGCGGCAAAGCGCCGTATCCGGGCGCCGGCCGGCAAAACAGATTCCCTTCTTGCTGTTTTGGAAAGCCAGCGGCGCGCCCGCGGCGTCCCAAGCGTCGCGTCCGGCGGCGCGCAGCAGCGCAAGGCCGGCCGCCAGTTCCGCACCCCCGGCATCTTCGGCCACCGCACCTTCCGCTTCTGCCGCGGCGACCAGCGCCCAACGGTACGCCGCCGACGGGATGGCGCGGAAGCGCCACGGGTGCAGGGCGCGCGCCACCTCGGGCGCCCGGGCCTCCTCCACTGGGGGCGTCAACAGCGTGGGGCACGCTACGGCAACCGGTCCGGCGGGGCGCAGCGGCTGGCCGTTCCGGCGCGGCGGTCCGGCCCGGGCCGCCCAACAGAACAGGTCCCCGTCGTCGTCCGGCGCGGCGTACGCGTCCACGACGGCCACCAGGGGCCGTTCGCCTTCCACCAGCGCCAGGCAAACGGCGGCGCCCCGGCCTCCGGCGTGAGCCGCTGCCGCGCCGTCGTGCGCCGCGATCCGCCACTGCCGGCGGGACGCCGGCGTAAAGTCCTCGGGGAAGTTGGCGCGGAGGCCGCGCGTGAGATGCTCCTTGATCTGGCTTTCCGCTTGGGCGCGGGCGGCGGCATGGAGTTCGCGCCGCAGCCACGCCCCGGCTTCCCGCGCCAGGCGCTCGGCCACCTCGGCCTCGCGGGTCAGGTGGCTACCAGGCGTGAGCAATGCGGTATCCGTAGGGATCGGCGCCGGCTTCCAGGACCCCGTCCGGCTTCACCAAAATCGCGGTGGGCGCCGCGCCGCTCGACCAGCGCGATTGCCGGCTCACCTTGTGTTTGCGCTCGGCCAGCTCGGCAAACACCGCCGGCGCCACCCGCTCGTCGAGCATCAGATCGCCTGGATTCATCGCGTGATTGTCAAAGCTGGCTACCAGATGCCGGGTCTGCATGCGGGGCGCTTCCACGGCATCCTGCGGATTCATCCCGAATTCAATCACGTTCAGCAGCACCTGCAACAGGCTCTGCTCCTGGTTGTCGCCCCCCGGGGTGGAAAGAACCAGAAACGGCTCGCCGCGCGCTGTCGTCACCAGCGTGGGGCTGAGCGTGACCCGGGGCCGCTTGCCTCCCGCCAGTTCGTTCGGGTGGCCGGGGATCAAGAAAAAGCTCTGCGCCCGCTGGGTCAGCGGGATGCCGGTGTCGCCGGCGATCACCGACGGCATCCATGCGCCGGAAGGCGTGGCCGTGAACATCACGCCGTGCCGGTCGGCGGCATTGATGCAGGTGGTGTCGCGCGCCATCAGGGCGTCATCCAGTCGTACTACCATTCGGTCCGCCTGCGACGGATGAATTCCCGGGCGCGGCCCAATCTGGCCGGGACGGAACTCCATCGAGGCGGCCGGCCCAATCAGGGCCCGGCGCTCCGCCGCGTATTCCTTCGACAGCAGGCGGCCGCCGGGCACCTCGGCGAACCGCGGGTCGCCGTAGTAGGTGTCCCGGTCGGCATAGGCCAACTTCAGCGCCTCCGCCATGGTGTGCACGTAGTTGGCGGAATTTAGCCGGAAGGCGCGCAGATCATAGCCCTCCAGCAGGTTTAGTGTTTGCAGCAGCGCGCCGCCCTGGGTCCAGAAACCCGGTTTGTAGACCACGTAGCCGCGATAGGTGGTCGAGAGCGGCTCCTCGGGCTGCACGCGAAACGCCGCCAAGTCCTCGTAGCGCAGCAGGCCTTCGTGCTGGCGGCTGAATTGATCAATCTTGCGGGCGATCTCGCCGCGGTAGAAATAGTCGCGCACGGCGTCGATGCCGGCCTGCCGGTTCGCTCCGCCGCGCAGCGCTTTGGCCTCCGCGGCGGCCATGGCCCGGAGCGTACGGGCCAAATCCGGTTGGCGAAAGATTTCGCCTACGCGGGGCGAGCGCCCGCCGGGACGGAACACCGCGCCCGAGCTGGGCCACAGTTCAAAAAAACGCTTGCTGCGCTCGATGTACAGCGCACGGATCTCGTCGATCGGCGTCCCGTCCGCCAGTTCGATGGCCGGCTGAATTACCTCGCCAAAGGTCTTGGTGCCGTATTCCCGCAGCGCGACCAGCCCGCCTTCCACCATCCCGGGAACCAGCGCCGGCATCAGCCCGGCGACGGGGATGAATCCCTTCAGCCCGTTCGGCTCCGGCGGAGACAGCATTTCGCCCGGCCGCAAGCGGCGTTCGCGGAACAGGCCGGCGGAGGCGAGTTTCGGCATCACGCCCACGCCCGCGATGCACCTGACTTGGCCGTCCCGGCCGCGCACCAGGATCGGCGCCTCTCCCCCGAAACCGAAGTGAGAGAACTCGACGATGGCCGCCGCGAACATCGCGGCGACGCCGGCGTCCACGGCGTTGCCGCCCTGCTGATACAGGCGCATGCCGGCTTGTGCCGCCTGTTCGCTGCCCGTGGCCACGGCGCCGTGCGAGCCGCGCACGGCGTATTTGGCCGGGCGTTCCAATTCCTTGCGTTGCGCCCGCGTGGGCGGCGCACACGCCAGAGCCGCCAGCAGGGCCACGCCCATCCAAATCGTCTTGCGCTTCATCGTTCTCCCCAAGGGCTGAATTCCTCCATTCTAGCCCCGCGGCTATAATCGAGCGAGAGTCCGATGGAGACCACCAGGCCCGTTCCCTTGCCCGCCAGACCGTGCTCCCCGGATGACGAGGAGCCTATGCTGTTCTGTCCGGTCTGTTCCCGCCGCCTCGCCGAGCGGAAGTGCAAACTCTTCTGCGAACGCTGCGGCTATTACTTGAGCTGCGCCGATTACTATTGAACGCCGGCGCGAATCGCACGTCGATGACTGAGCTATTGGAACGCTTCCGGCGCGGCCCGGAACTGTTGGCGGTGATCCTCACCGGAGTCTACGGGGAAGAGATTGACTTCCGGATGGGGCCGGGCGAATGGAGCATTCGCGAAATCATGGCGCACCTGGCGGACGCCGAACTGGTGGGCGCGTTCCGCTTCCGCGCGGTAATCGCGGAAGACAATCCCACGCTGGCCGCCTTCGACCAGGACCGCTGGGCGGCCCGCCTCGATTATCACAAGCGGAAGCCCACGCAATCCCTGGAGGCATTCCGGCGGCTGCGCGCCGAGAATTTCGAGTTGCTCAAAGATCTGCCCGAAACCGCGTGGGCGCGCCCGGGGATGCACAGCGAACGGGGCCCGGTCTCCCTGCGTCAACTGGTGGAAATCTACGCCGGACATGCCGAGGCGCACGCCCGCAAACTCCAGCGGATCCGCGACGCCTTTAAGCAAGTGAAAGGCAAGAAGTGAGAGCTACCGCAGCGCTGTTCGCCGTGGCGTGTCTGGCCGGTGCACACGGACCGCGCGAAGCCCCACGCGGCTGGTGGGCCCATGTCGCGTATCTCGCCGCTGACCGGCTGGAAGGCCGCGACACCGGCAGCCGCGGACACCGGCTTGCCGCAGAGTACGTCGCCCAACAATTTCGCCGCGTGGGGCTCCAACCGAAAGGTGTGCGCGGATACTACCAGCCTGTCAAGCTGGTCACCCGCCGCCTGGTGGAGGAAAAAAGCCGGCTGACGCTTTTGCGCGGCGGCGGCGCGACGCCGGTCCGGTTCGGCGAGGACGCCACCGTGGGCTTGCGCGGCGCCCCGCCAGCCTTGCTGCGCGCGCCGCTGGAATTCACCGGCTATGGGTTGGTGATTCCAGAGACGGGCCACGACGATCTGGCCGGGCGCGATTTGCGCGGCAAGATTCTGGTCTACCTGTCCGGCTTGCCGAAGAATGTCTCGGGCAACCTGGGAGCGCACTACTCGTCGCAGAGGGAACGCTGGGCGGCGTTCGCGGCCGCGGGCGCCGTCGGGGCCATTTCGATCTCGAATCCGAAAACCACCGAGATTCCGTGGGAACGCGCCGCCCAGGCGCGCTTGGCGCCCGCGATGAACCTCGCGGCTGGCGCCCCGGAGGCCTCCTTGCTGTCGCTGACGTTCCATCCCGCGTTCGCCGGGCGGCTCTTCGCCGGGCTGGGCCATACCCTGGAGGAGTTGTTCGCCATGGCGGAACGGCGCGAGACGTTGCCCCGGTTTCCGCTGGCCGCGCAACTGGAAGCGGAGATCGCCGTCGAGACCGGTTCGCTCGAATCCGACAACGTGGTGGGAGTTCTCCGGGGGGCCGACCAGCGGTTGCGGTCCGAGTACGTGATCCTGACCGCGCACCTGGATCACATCGGGCGCAGCGAACCGGTGGGGGGCGACGCCATCAACAATGGCGCGATGGACAACGCCGCGGGCGTTGCCACCCTGATCGAGATCGCCAGGGCGCTGCGCGGACGCAAGCTGAGGCGCTCCGTTTTGTTCGCGGCGGTGACGGGTGAGGAAAAAGGTTTGCTGGGCTCGCGCTATTTCGCGGCGCATCCGACGGTGCCGCCGGCCTCCCTGGTGGCGAACCTGAACTTCGACATGTTTCTCCCCCTGTTCCCGCTGCGGTCCATCATGACCCTTGGGCTGGATGAGTCCGGCCTGGGCGACGCCATGCGGCAGGCGGCGGCGGAATTCGGCCTTGCGGTGCAGGCGGACCACGAACCGCTCCGCAACCGGTTCATCCGCAGCGACCAATACAGCTTCATTCGCCTGGGAGTACCGGCGCTGGCGTTCAAGCTGGGTTTCGCCAAGGGGTCGCCCGAAGCCGAGATCGAACGCCGGTGGACGCGGGAACGCTATCACGCGCCCTCCGACGATGCCGGACAGCCCGTGGACCTGGAGGCTGCGGGTCGCTTCAATGCCGTGATGGCCAGGCTGGTCGAGATCACAGCGAATCAAGACGAGCGGCCCCGCTGGAGTGCAGAGAGCTTCTTCCGCCGGTTTGCCCGCCAGCCCTGACCGGCGCCGGCAGGCCGCCACGGCGCGCAGGAAGGCGCGCGTTTCCCCGCCGTTTGTCACGGGCCTGTCCCCCGGCGTCCGGGTCCGGCGCGATATGCTGGGCGTACCATGTCTCCATCTTTCCGCTCCCGCCGCAAGCTCCTGACCCGAGTGCTGGTAGTCGCCAGCATGGCCTCCGCTTTTGCGCTGCGCGGCCTGATCGGGCAACCCGCGCCCAACAACGACTTCCACTTTTCCATTGTGGGCGACCGCACGGGCGGCGCGACGCCGCAAATCTACGGGCGGGTTTGGCGCGAGATCTCTTTGCTCCACCCGGATTTCATCATTAACGTCGGCGATACCATCCAAGGGGGCGTCGATGCCCAGGCGGAGCGCGAATGGCTGGACGTCGCCAGGGTCTGGAACCGCTACCGCGGCTTTAAACAGTACTTCACGCCAGGCAATCATGACATCTGGTCGGACGCGTCGGAGAAAGTCTACATCGCGCAAACCGGTTTCCAGCCAGCCTACTCGTTCGACTACCAGGATGCGCACTTCACCATTCTGGACAACTCCCGCGAACGCGAACTCGACGCCAGGCAGATCGCTTTTCTCGAAAAAGATCTGGACGCCAACCGCCACAAGCATCCCAAGTTTGTCTTTTTCCACCGGCCGTTCTGGATTGCCCGCTTCAAGCAGGGCGACACCGCGTTCCCGCTGCACGAACAGGCGGTGAAATACGGAGTCACGTACGTGATCAGCGGCCATGGGCACGAGTTCGTCCACATGAAACGCGACGGGGTCGGCTACCTGGAGGTGGGCAGCAGCGGCGGCACCATCCAGGGCCATCTGCGGCGCGGCGAAGGCTTCCGGCAGGGGAACTTCTACCACCACATCTGGGCGCGCGTGAAAGGCGGCCAGGTGTGGTTGACGGTAAAGGAAATCGACGGCATGATGGGGCAGGGAAGAATGTTCCGCGCCGAAGACTGGGACGAGAACGGGCCAAAATTCGAAACCGGCGATCCCGCGATCAAAGACAACCCCGAGACGTAAACGGCGAACGCCCGCCGCCAACAGGGCTTGCGGGAACGGCGGAGGCGGTAGCAGAGTGCGCAACCGCCGCGTTCGCCTCGTGTCCTGTCTCCCGCGCTGCCGGCGCCCAGCTTGCTTCAACCTTGGCCGAGAACCAAAGTCAGGCTTCTCGCAGGTGCTGACAAGGCCGCCACAGGGTCAGAAAATCACCCGCAGGCCAAGCTGCATGGTGCGCGGCGCTGTCGCCGAACCGATGCTGCCGAAGGCGGGCGAATCGAGGGTCCGGTTCGGCAGCCCGAAGTCCGGGTGGTTCATCGCGTTGAACGATTCGGCGCGGAACTGCACCACCCGCTTTTCCCCAAAGCTGAGATTCTTGGCCAGCGCCAGGTCGAAATTCACCAGATTGTCGCCCCGGAGGATGCCGCGGCCCGCGTTCCCGAACGTGAAATCCGGCGGCGCGGCGAAGGCGCCCAGGTCAAACCATCGGGCGATTGTCCGCTGCGAGCGGGGCAGGTTGCCGTTGCCGAGCCGGTTGGCGCGCAGCGGCCCGGCGGAGAACGAGTTGGTCGTGTTGGTTAGCGTGGTCACCGTGAAAGGCCCTCCGCTCTGCACCGTCGAAATCGCCCCAAGCTGCCAGCCGCCGATGAGGTGCGACCAGAACCCTTTTGCCACCCAGTTGCGGCCTTTACCGAACGGCAGATCCCACACCGCGCTGCTCACCAGGCGGTGGTTGATGTCGATGCTGAGCGGCCCTTTGTCCAGCCGCCGGTTGTAATAGTCCATGAAGATCTGGTCGTCGCCCGCGCCGCCGGCGGTGGCGCCTGCCTGATTGATGTTGCCGATGTTGCGGGCGAAGGTGTACGTGGTCAAGAAGCTCAAGCCCTTCGACAGGCGTTTTTCCACCTTCACGACGCCGGCGTGATAATTGTTGGCCCCCATCGTTGGCAGCAGGATGGAAACCCCGTTGAACTGTGGGAACGGACGGCGCGTCTGCGCGTTGCCTGGTCCCAGCAGGTGGGGAGGGACCTGGTTCATGTTGGTGTCGGCAATCGGCATCTTCCGCCCCAGGTTACCCAGATACTGCAATTCGACCAGGTAGGCGCCCGCAAACTCGCGCTGAAGGCTCAGGTTGAACATTTGCGAATAGCCAGTCCGGCGCCCCTCCTCATAGAAGCTGACGTTGGTGGTTGGCTGGCTGCCCACGCGCACCGCGCCGAAACTGTCGTTGCGCGTCTGCGGCGCCAGCGAAATGCTGGAGCCGTCGCGCAGGAAAAACGCGGGCGTCACGCCATTGTCCGGCGAGTTCACCGCCGCGGACAGTTCATAGCCCAGCGACGCCGAATTCGGCGCGCCCGCCGCGAAGGGATGCTCAAAGAAGATCCCATAGCCGCCCCGGAGCACCCAGCGGTCAGAATGGAACGGGCGCCAGGCAAACCCCACCCGCGGACCAAAGTTGTTCCCGTCCGTATCGTAGGGCGTCCTCCGCCAGCCATCCTGGCCCATGAACTTTACCACTCCCGGCGTGCCCGACAGCGGGTTGATCTGCGTCAGCGAGAACCCGTTCATGCGGTTGTTGAAGTCCGTGATCGGCGTGTCCGTTTCCCACCGCACGCCCAGATTCAACGTGAGTGTGCGCGTCACCTTCCAGTCATCCTGGATGAACGCCGCCAGGTAGTTGCTGTACCGATGCAGCACGTCCGTTTCCCGCAGTTGAAACCCGTTCACAAACCCCAGCAGGAATGAGGCGAAACCCGTCCCCGACTGGGCATTACCCGGTATTCCGCTGCCCGTGGTGGCGAAGTTGAACTGCCCCGAGGCGATCTGTCGGAATACCTCATAATTGGTGCTCCGGCGGAACTCGCCGCCGAACTTTACCAGATGCGTGCCCCGGATCCAGGTCAGAGTCGGCACATACTGCTGCTGGCGGATAGGCGCTTGCACCCGGTGCGATCCGTTGCCCAAACTCGCCACCCCCGCGGGCGCGATCACCGGGAAGTTGCCCGCCGGCACGCCACGCAGCCCGATCTTCGTGATAACGTCACTGCCCAACCCTGCCGGCTCGCCGATGGCTCGCCGCGTGCTGAAGGTGACGCGCACGTCCATGATCAAATTGGGCGACAGCGTATGGGTGTCGGCGAACAAATGCGTGTTCTGGAGCCGGTCGGTCCTGAAGTTCCCCTGCGGATCGGCTATCGGATTCGGGTACACGCTGGTAAAGCGAATGGGATCCGAATTGGTCACGCCGCGGTAGTAAAACCGGTTGTTGTTGCTGAATACATGGTCCACACGGTAGGTGAAATTATCCCGCTCGAACTTTTGCGCCCGGTTACCCGCAAAGTTCTGCGCCCCGGCGATGTTCGACGGAGCGCGATTGGCCCGGGGCCAGAACTCGATCAACTGCCGCGAGACATGGTCGAACCGCGCCTGCGGAATCACATTGCCCGGAAACGGCTGCCGCGTCACCGTGTTTCCGGTTTGCGCGTTGGTCAGCGGATCGTAGATCTGCAACAGCCGCCCCTGCGCATTGAACGTCTGCGAAAAATCGCCCACGCGCTGAAGATCGGTCGGCACCGTTAGCACCTGCGTCGATCCATCGGACCGGCGCGTTCCCTCATAACCCGCGAAAAAATGCGTCCGGTCCTTGATCACCGGACCGCCTACCGTCGCCCCGAACAGGTTGTACCGCAGCGGCGCCCGCAGCTTGCGGCCGTCCTGGACCGGCGCGAAGTAGCCCGCCGCGTCCATGGCGTCATTGCGGAAAAAGTGGAACAAACTGCCGTGCAATTGATTTGTCCCCGACTTGGTCGTGGAAATCACCAGTCCGCTCGCCGAACCACCGTATTCCGCCGCGTAGCCGTTCTGCACGACCCGGAACTCTTTGATCACCTCCACCGGAGGGTCTGTATCCACCTGCCCGATGCCCAGCCGCATGTTCTGGATGTTCCCGCCATCCAGCATGAACATTTGGTTCTGCACCCGTCCGCCGGACAGCGAGAAGTTTGGCTTGGCGCCGCCGTCGTAGTTGATGAACACCGCTCCGCCGATCAGCTTCGTTAACTCCAGCGCTCTGCGTCCGCTCAAGGGCATGTCGCTTACTACCCGCGAATCGAGCATTTGGGAGATTGTCGAACTTGCGCTCTCCAGCAGCGGCGTTTCCGCCGAAACCGTCACGCTCTCGTTCACATCCCCGAGCTCCAACTGAATATCAAGATTGATTGCGTCTGCCGTCTGCAAGACCAATCCACGCCGAACATACTTTTTGAATCCAGGCTGCGTCAGCGTCAAGGTGTAGCGTCCCGGCTTCAGGAAGGGCAAGACGTAAACTCCCGTCTCGTTGCTCTGCGCCTCGGTTCGCACGCCGGTCTCCTCGTCCTGCGCCACCACGAAAATGTTATTACCGTAAAAAACCGGGAAAGTCCTTGCCTGCCTCGGGTGGCGCAGGAAGCTAGAGGAAGATAGGCGACCGGGTAAGCGCGGCAGGCTCCGTCATCGCGCGTTGTCGCCTGGGGAGGGGTTTCTCCTCCTATGATGGTTTGTCAACTCCACATTTATCGAGCAGCTCGGGGCCGACCAACGGGAGGCCGCACAGAGCCGCAAACGGAGAAGGGTTTGCGTTTGCCCGCTTT
>Ga0272446_1000280_pt1 | contig 82031 bp, 62 predicted proteins | sample YNPCB0061_FD_194587 | JGI IMG/M metagenome (GOLD analysis project Ga0272446, IMG submission 194587) | Hot spring microbial mat communities from Yellowstone National Park, WY, United States - YNP-CB-006-1 | ecosystem: Environmental > Aquatic > Thermal springs > Hot (42-90C) > Sediment | place... | reverse complement strand
GAATGCCCAGATGTTCCTCGGCGATGTGCAGGGCATCCACCGGAGGCGTCGTGATGCCAACCCGGTCCAATAGCCGGCCAATCAGCCGGTCCATTGCGTCGAACAGTTCTTCCTGCGAGAATTCCACGGTCAATCAACCGAACGGGGGTTGCGGGAATTTGGCACAGTATCCCACACGGGCCGGGGGCTGTCGATGCTGGTAGCCATCCGTCGCGCGAACCGCGCGGCCGGCTCCGCCGTAGCAAGTCGGGAGACTGCTTTTGGGGCGTCAGTTTTTTGTCCGGTCCCTTGCTTCCGTCGGCCCGGGGGGTAGAACAGGCGCAACGAGCTTCGTCCTATCTGACCAGGAGGTTGTGATCGTGCTCCGCTATCGTCTGGGCGCGTCGGTGATTCTGGCCCTCTTCATGGTGGCCACCATTCACGGCCAGGATAAGAAGGATCCGCCCAAGGATCCGCCCAAGGATCCACCCAAAACCGAGCAGCCGCCGGCCATGGATCCCAATGCCCGCACCTTCCATCCGAAGTTCGAGAAGGGCAAATCGCTCTATCAGGAAATCACCACGCAGGTGACGCAAGTCATCAAGGTGCAAGGGCAAGACCTGACGCAGAACCAGAACAGCACGTTCTGGTTCAAGTGGACCCCGACCAACTTTGAGAACGACAAGTGGACGCTGGAGCAGGAAGTCGAAGGCCTGCGGATGACGATCGATATCTCGGGCAACGTGATCACCTACGACTCCACCAAACCCGACGGTGGGGCCAGCGCGGGCAACCCCGGCTTGATGGAGTTCTTCAAGAAGCTGGTGGGAACCAAGTTTACCGTCACGCTCGACAAGAATTTCCGGGTCGAGTCGGTCACGGGCCGCGACGAATTCATCAAGACCCTGGGTGCGGGCAGCCAGCAGATGGACTCGCTGCTCAAAGGCATTCTGACCGATGAAGCCCTGAAGGAAATGGCCGACCCCACCTTCAAGATGATCCCGGATAGCCCCAAGAAGCCGGGCGAAACCTGGAAGCGGGAAAGCACCACCAACCTGGGCCCCATTGGATCGTACGTCGTCACCTACAACTTCAAGTACGTGGGCCCGGCGACCGAGCCGGACAAGAAGGACCTGGACAAGATCGAGGTCGATAGCAGCATCACCTATAGCGCCCCGAAGACCACGCCCGATGGTCTGCTCTTCCGCATCAAGGAAGGGAAGCTGACAACCGAGGCCCCAACCAAGGGTGTTATCTACTTCGATCCCAAGGCCAACCGCATTGCCACCGCCGAGTTGACCGTCAAGCTCAAAGGCGATCTGACTGTGACCATCGGCGGAACTGACACCAAGGTCGAACTATCCCAGGAGCAAAAGACCGCCATCAAGATGGGCGATGCCTCCTTGAAGCCCGCTGCGGGCAAGTGAGGTCCGCTCGAGTCCGACGCCGCCAGCGGTGCATCAATCACTCACTGGCGGCGTCGCCCGGATGACTGCCGGTTACTTCTTCGCCCGATCGGGGTAGGCCGGGCGAGTGTCCACCTTCGGGGGGTTCTTCTGGAGCGCTTCGAGCGCCAGCTCGATGGCCTTCTCGAGTTGCGGATCCCGACCGGCGATCACATCCTTGGGCCACATGGTCACGTCGTAGTCTGGCGGCACGCCCTCGTTCTCCACGATGAACCCGCCGTCGGGCACCCAGATGGCAAAGCTTGGGGCCGTTACGGTTCCGCCATCCATGAGCACGGGCGTGCCGGAGATGCCGACCAGCCCGCCCCAGGTCCGCTTGCCGACGAGCGGCCCGAGGTTGAACTTGCGGAACATGTAGGGCAGCATGTCGCCACCGGACCCTGCCCCTTCGTCGATAATCATGACCTTCGGCCCGAAGACTGCAGCGCTGGGGGAGCGGCTATCGGCTCCGTACCGCGGTGCCCAGTAGCTCGCGAAGGGCCGGCGGAGGATGTCGATGTAGTAGTCGGCGATTTGCCCGCCGCTGTTGTAGCGTTCATCGATGATCAGCGCGGCTTTGTCCACCTGCGGGAAGAAGTACCGCTTGAAGTCGGCCAGGCCGCCGGCAGCCGTGTCGCGGACGTAGACGTAGCCCACTTTCCCGCCGGTCGCCTGTTCCACCTTCTTCAGGTTGCCCTCGATCCAGGCCCGGTTCCGAAGGTTCAGTTCCGAAGCGATCGGTTCAACGGTGACGGTCCGGCTACCCTGGCCGTCCGGGTTCGGGCCAACGGTGAGTTCGGTCATCTTGCCCGCGGTGTTCTCGAACAGAGCGTAGACCTCGGTCGGCGGCCGCAACTCCTTGCCGTTGACCGCCAAGAGGTACTCGCCTTCCTTAACATTCACACCGGGGGCCGTCAGCGGTGAGCGGAACTCGTTCGTCCAATTGAGGCCGCCGTAGATCCTCTTGAAGCGGTAGCGGCCGTTGGCGACCTCGTAGTCCGCTCCGAGCAATCCACCGGGCACCGTCTTGCGCTCGTGCAAGCGCTCGCCGGGGGTGTACCGGCTATGGCCGACGGCCAGTTCGCTCAGCATCCAGGAGATGATGCGGTACACGTCGGCACTACTGGTAGCATGCGGGAGGAACGGCTCGTACTTGGCCTTCATAGCGGGCCAGTCGGCTCCGTGCATGTGCGGATCGTAGAAGAAGTCGCGGTTGATGCGCCAGGCTTCCTCAAAGATTTGCTTCCACTCCGCCCGCGGATCGACCCGGACCTCGATCGCGTCGAGGTTGAGCCGCCCGTCGCCGCCTTCCGTTGCAGCCGGAGCCGCTGGGGGGGCAGCCCCCGGCCCACGTGGGCCACCACCGGGCCGACCTGCCCCACCTGCCGCAGGAGCCGCCGTTCCGCCGCCACCCGTCGTCGCGGTGATAAACCAGTTGCCACCCGTCGAATAGAGCAGCTTGCGGCCGTCGGGAGTCAGCTCATACCTGCTCACATTCGACTGCACGGTGGTATCTCGCTTACGGTCCAGCTCGTAGCGGTGCAGCACCGCGCCGCCTGCCGCGCCCGGGCCACCGGGACCCCGCCCACCACCGATCGGTTCCGAGCGAGCCAGGTAATACACCTGACCAGCCGTGCCGGTGGACAGCCCGCTGTAGTTCCCCGCTGGCAAGGGGAAGGCCACGATTCGCTGGTCCAGGCCCTCGAAGTCAATCGTGAATGGCGTCTCCTTGTCCTTCTTGGGGCCAACTGGTTCGCGGCCCCCGCTCGCCGGCTCGCCCTTCTCCTCGTCGCTGTCGCGCAGGAATGGGCTGGGCAGGTTGGCCTTCAGGACAACCAGATTCAGCGACCAGCGGGGTGTGCGGCTGTCGGCGGCGGACTGACTGAACCCGTGCTTGCTCATGCCGGTATCGTCCGACGACAGGAAGTACAAGTACTTCCCCCCCACGTCGAAGACGGGTTCGGTCGCTTCGGTCAAGCCATCCGTGACCGGGAACGACTTGTTGTGCTCAAGCGAATAGACGTACACCCGGGAGATCTGCGCCGGGGTATTCATCGCATAGGCGACCCATTTCGAATCCGGCGACCAGCTGGCCAATTTCAGACCGCGGCCCAGGCCGTGCTTCGGCTCGACGATCCGGGTGATCGTGCCGCTGGCCACATCGAGCCAGTACAGGCACTGGGCATTGTCGCGATAGAGCAGCTTTTTCGAATCGCGCGACCAAACGGGATCAAAATAGAAACCACTGCCCTGGAGCGGGATCGTGCGGGCTTCACCTTTGCCATCCTGCGGGGTGAGCACCAGTTGGTATTCGCCCCCCGCGTCGGAGAAATAGGCAATCGTCTTGCCGTCGGGCGACCAGGTCGGGCTGCGATCGTGGGCACCCACGCTGTTGGTGAGGTTCCGCGGATCGCCTTTCTCGGCGGGCACGGTCACGATTTCGCCGCGGAACTCGACCACCGCCCGCGAGCCACTCGGGGAAACACTCACATCGCGCACATACTTCGACCCCTTGGCATAGCGGGGCCGCGCCTCGGGGTTATCCACGGCGATGCCGACCGGGACGCGCTGCGGCTGCGATTCGCCGGGCGTGAACATGTGCAGATACCCGGCCTGCTCAAAAATGATCCGGCGACCATCGGTGTTCAGGTCGATCACCGGGAAATCGGTGTAACGGGTGTGCTGTTTGAGTTCCTTGGTCAGCGGGTCGTAGCTGAAGATGTTGTACTCGCCGGCCCGGTCGGAGCGGAAGTAGATCGTGTCGCCAACCCAGTTCGGATCCAGATCGTTACACCGTGTCAGCGGCTGGGGAATTTCAACCACCTCGTGATTCTTGACGTTGTAAATCCAGATGCGGGAATGCGTGCCGCCCCGGTAGTGCTTCCACTGGCTCGAGGCATCGCGCACCGGCGTGTAAGCGATGAACTGGCCGTCGGGCGAGTATGCCGCCTCGAATCCCCAGGGAATCGGCAACTGCTCGGGCATGCCGCCGGTCAGCGGAACGGTGAACAGTTGCTGGTGCCGAGTTGTGTGCACATGGCGAGGTGAGGAAAACAACACGCTCTTGCCGTCGGGCGTAAAGCCCCGGACGGTATCGGCCGCCGGATGCGACGTGAGGCGGGTCGGGATGCCACCGGTCACGGGAATGGTGTACACATCCGTATTCCCGTCGTACTGCGCACTGAAGGCAATCGTCTGACCGTCCGGAGAGAAGACGGGGTGGGACTCCAAACCCAGGTCCGATGTCAGCCGCCGCGGGTTCTTGCCGGACAGATCCGCGACCCACAGATCGTCGCTGTAGACAAACGCAATATTCTTCGCGCTGACGGCAGGCATGGTCAGCAGCCGCGTGTCGGTGGGGTCGGGTTGGGCCACCGCTGCGGTCGGGGGAGCAAGCACCCCCGCTGCGATCACCAGAGCAACAACAAGCTGTTTTCTCATGACGACCATTGGGGTAAGAGGAATGGGATGCCGATCGGCAGCGAACATGATACCCGCTGGGTGCCCGAGTGGAAGGGGGGAGACCACACCGTGACCCAACCGCAATCGCCTGTCGGGCGCGGGGTTGGGTCGGGAGCGGGTCTCGATCGGGTCGCGGACCGACCGAAGTGGTGGCAGTTCAGGCCGGGGATCAGCTCGTCTTGGCGAAGACTTCGACCGGTTGGTACGCGGTGCCCAGCACGGTCTTCGCCTCGATGCCGAGCCACTGCTCCAGCACAGCCGCGTACACCTGGCGGAAGTCGGTGCGGTGCGCAAGATTGCCGTCTTCGAGTTTCGTCAAGCTGGGGTGCTCGCCGACAAGGCCGCCCCGCACCTGGCCACCCACGAGGAACATCGGTGCACCCGAGCCGTGATCGGTTCCCTTGCTGCCGTTCTCGTGGGCCCGGCGACCAAACTCCGAGAAGGTCATCACACACACCCGTTTGTGGTGCCCGTGGCCGGCCAGGTCGCGGTAGAAGGCGGCGATACCGTCGGACACTTCTTGCAACAAATTGGCATGACCGCCGATGGCCCCGCCTTGCCCTGCATGGGTATCGAAGCCATCGATGGAAACGTAGAAGATCCGAGCTCCGGTGCCACCATCGATGAGCTGGGCCGCGAGCTTCAGCTTGGTGGCCAGTGGCGTGTTCGGGTACGGCACCTTAGGGGTGTAGTTCTTGCCCAGTGCCGCCAGCTTCTCACTGCTGGCGTAGGTGTTCAACTGGGTGCGGGAAACGAAATCGAGCAAGGAAGCGGGCGAGCGGGGGGCTTCGGGGGGCTGACGCCCGCCGCTGGCCAGGTTCGTAATCACGCTCTTCTGGGCGGTACCGTCCGCCCCACTGGCGGCAGCGGTCTTCAGCTTGAAATCGTCCAAGGAGGCAACCGACGGCACCCGCACGGGGGCACCGGCCAGCGCCAGGGGCGACACTTCATTGTTGCCGGCAATATGGAAGGCGGGTACGGGTTTGGCCTTGATGGCTCGCCCCAGCCAGCCGTCGGTCAGGTTCTCGGCCGTACTGGCGGCGTGCCAGATATCCATGCTGCGGAAGTGCGACTGACTCGGATTCGGATAGCCGACGCCTTGCACCACACAAAGCGCCGCATCGTCGGTATACAATTTGGCGAACTCGCTCATGGCGGGGTGGAGGCCGAGTTCATCGGTGAGCTTCTTCACCTGGTTCTTGGGGATGGCAATCGTCGGCCGCAGCTTGTAGTACTGCTCGTTTGTGAACGGGATGACGGTGTTCAGCCCGTCGTTTCCGCCGGTCAGTTGTACGACAACCAGAATGGTGTCCTTGGCCCCGGGTTCGTGGGCTAATCGGGCGGCCAGCGCCGCACGGCCCAGGAACGTCGGAACGGTCGCCCCGAACCCCAGCAGGGTCGAGGTCTGGAGAAAGGCGCGGCGAGTGGTCATGAGAGAAACTCCCGATCGTCGCTTGCGGCCTCGCACCACGAAGTCGCAAGCAGCCGAATTAGTTCAGCTGGAACTCCGGCAATGTCAGCACCAGGTGGGCAACAGCCCGGACGCGGTGATGGGTCACATCGTCCGGAGTCCAGTACACGGGGTACTTGATGCCCTTGGCTGTCTCCAGGTAGCCGAGCAGCCGGTCCCGGGTCGCTGCGGGTACATCGCCTTGCACGAACACATCCAGTAGCCAGTGGAGCGCCTCGGCATCGGACGCGATACCGTGTCGGGCCAGTACCCTGGCCGGATCGCATCGGGTACCAAAACGGGCATCCTCGCCCGAAGTCAGCGCCAAGGCCAGGTTGTTGCGGGCGAGCAACGTCTGAGCGTTGAGCCACGCCGGGCCACCATCCCATCCCTTGACCGACGGCGGAGCAAACAGCACCTGCCCCAGCCCTTCGAGGGCCTCAGCTAGCGGCAGCGCCCCGGCCGTGCCTTCCAGACCACGGACTATCCCGGTCACAAACTCGACCGGCGACTTGATCTTAGCCCGGTACGTCTGCGGTGCGAAGAACTGGTTTGAACGCAGCATCGTGGCGACGAGCTTGCCGGTGTCGAAGTCCCAGGCGCGGTACTGCTCAGCGAGCGGGTCGATGAGTTCGGCCGGCGGGTTGTCCGCTTCGCTGATCAGAAAGCGATACAACTTGCGAACGATGAACCGCGGGCAGGCCTCCTTCTCCAGACACAACTTCGCGATATCCTCGCCCTTGAACCGGCCGGTCCGACCAAAAACGGTTTTCGGGGTGGCATCGTGCTGGCTGGGGTTCAACACGCCGGAACCGTTCTTGATCTCGTAGCCGGTGAAGGCCCGGGCCGCCTCACGGATGTCCTTCTCGGTGTAGTTGCCGATACCCAGCGAAAACAGTTCCATCAGCTCGCGAGCGTAGTTCTCGTTGGGGTTGCCCTTGGTGCTGCCCAGCGTATCGAGCCAGACCATCATCGCCGGGTCCGTGCCCATCTGAATCACGAGTTCGCGGAAGCTACCCAGAGCGTATTTCTGCAACAGGTGGTACTGCCCGAGCATGTACCGGGCGTTTTGCACCTTGGCATTGCTGGTGGCGAAGTGGTTGTGCCAGAACAGGGTCAACTTTTCGCGGAGGGGGTGCGCCGTCTTGAGCATGCGGTCAAGCCACCACGCCGACAAACGGCTCTGCGGCGCGCCGGGCGGCATGCTCCGCTCACTGGCCATGAATTCCGTGGTGCGGGTGAAATCGTCGGACTCGGGGCCACCTTCGAGCACGCGCGTGATCGTCTTCTCATGCCCGTCCTTGACGCCGGCGTCGAGTTCGGCCGCGGTGGCTCCGAAGGCCGCCCGGCGGTAGAGATGGGCGACCTTGCGACGGTCCCACGGATGAGCGGCGCTAGGCTGATACGCTGCCCAGGCAGTCTTGGCGTCGAGCATGTGATGCATTCCCTGAACAGTCAGCCGCGACGCAACGACCTCCCCATCGCGTCGGGGGCTGAACAGATCACTGAATTTCCCACACCACATCCACGCGATACTCGGTGGCCGTGATGTCCAGTTCAGCTCGAGCGGTTCCCAGTGTTTTGACGAAGGCAATGATGTCGGCCACTTCCTGCCGCGCCTCCGCCAACCCGATGCCACGACCCAGCACCGCATCGGTGATCAACGGGTCGGCGAAACCGGCCACCAGGCCGGCCGCTTCTTTCCCGTGGAGCCGCACCCGAATCACCGCCGGGCTGCTTGGGCCGCGGCGGGGCTTCTTCAACTCGGCGATCAGCTTCTTGCCCAACTCGACCGTGCTGGCCACCACCAGCTCTTCGCCAACCACAGCGTAGCACGGCTCGAAATTGAACCGGAGGCCGTCCGGGTCGTCGGGCAGTTCCGTGTTTTCGGGGAAGCGGTAACTGACGAGGGTGACGCCATCGATATTCTGTTCGCTGAACTTCATCCCGAACTGCAAACTGCCAATGATCCCAGCCGAGCGGAAGGCGAGATCCGCGGTGGTGCCAAACTTCTTGTCGCGCATGGTGGCGACGTAGCCAAACGCGGGGAGCATCAGGCCCGGCTCCTTTTTGTACGGCCGGGTATCGTGGTTGACGACGACGACGCGGTGGTGCGGTCCCCACATCTCAAGGAGTTCGCCCAGCTTGACGCTGCCCGGCAAGATCTTGGAGATTTGCTTTTCCGCGTCCTCCAGATTCCGCCGATCATCGCCCGTGATGAGCCGGTCACGGTGTTTCCACAAGTAGCCGACATCGAGGTGAAGGCTCTGGCTGACGACGGTGCCGGGGGGTTCCAGGAGTGGCAAGCTACCGGCCGTGCCGGCCGGCGGCACATGCAGCACCAGTTCCTCCCACAGGCCCTCACGGCCCGCTGGGATGCGCACCGCGAGGCGGAAACCAGTGGGTTCCTGGTACACTCCCGCGGCGACGAAGTCGGCCCGGCGTAAACAGTCGATGGTGCTTCCAGCAACCAGGGTAAAGAGAAACTGGCCACGGGAACTATCGAAGAAGTCCTTGGCCTCCTGCGATTGTTTGACGGCAGCAAAATCCAGCCACAACCAGGCCAGCGGCTTATTCCTGTTCGGGAGGATGCGGGCAGCATCGGTGCGGGCCTTGTGCGGCCGGGGCTTGATCGGCCGGGCGGTGTGGCGGTCGAGGGCTTCCTGCAGTGTCGCGGCGGTGTTGGAAACCAGCATCGTGGTCCCGATGCGAGCGAAATGAGCTTCGGGACCCAATGACGCTCGCTCGACGTTACCGGTTTTCGTCCACTTCAACCGGTCCGTCGAACCCTGCCGGGCCAGTTCCTCGTCAATCACTTCCGTGACCAGGGCCAGCGCCTTGGTCAGTTGCTTCTCATCCTGGGCTTCCATGACCAGCAGAACCGGGGCGGGGTCCATGCCGATCTGCACGGCTAGCGCCACTCCGTTGCCGGCGATCTGGTCGAGCAGTTGGGGCCAGCGGGCTTCGAGCCGTTTCTCGGCAAAGGCAAGCATCTGCAGCAAACGATGGGCCGTCGTGGAGTCGTAGAGTTCGCGCACGGGTCCCAGCGTTTGCACCTGTTGAACGGGCTTGAGGCTCGTGATGGCTTCGGCCAGTTGCCGTGGCTGGTCGGAGACCAGGAGCAGTTGGCCGGTCGGTGGTACCCAGTCGAGCGGGTCAGCGGCAGCTCGGTGGAGGGGGAACAGCAACCCCCCGACGAGGAGCATGGCAACGATTATGCGGCGGAGCATGGGGTGCCTCCCGAAGTCGGCTCATACTGAATGTACCTCGTGGCCAGTGGATGGGTTTCAAGTTTTTGAGATTAAGCCCCGGCGGTGCGCGAGGTGAGCGGGTTCCGGCCTGCTACAATTTCCCTTATGTCGATCGTGCACCTACCCGAGCTACTGGCTCCTGCCGGCGATTGGGAGTCGTTACGAGCTGCCGTTGCCAACGGAGCCGACGCTGTTTACTTTGGGCTTTCGAACTTCAACGCCCGGGCGCGGGCTACCAACTTCACGCCGGAGGAGTTGCCGGCTGTGCTGCGCTTCCTGCACCGCCGCAACGTCCGGGGCTTCGTCACTCTCAACACGCTCATTTTCTCCGACGAGTTACCCGCCGTTGCCGATTTCGTGACTCGGTGCGCGGAAGCGGGCGTGGATGCCGTCATCGTACAAGATCTGGGTCTGGTGCGGCTCATCCGCCGCATGGTCCCCACGCTGCCCATCCACGCCAGCACCCAGATGACGCTCACGGAGGCGCGAGGCATCGCCTTTGCCCGTAAGCTTGGGGTGGATCGGGTCGTCCTGGCGCGGGAATTGTCGCTGGACGAGATTCGCCGGATCACCGCGACGACCGATACCCCCGTGGAAGTGTTTGTTCACGGCGCGCTGTGCGTGGCGTACAGTGGGCAATGCCTGACAAGCGAGGCTCTCGGAGGCCGCAGCGCCAACCGCGGCCAGTGCGCCCAGGCCTGCCGCCTGCCTTATGAGCTAATCGTGGACGGCCAGCCGCGCGAGCTGGGCGACCGTGCGTATCTGCTCAGCCCGCAAGACCTCGCCGCTCATAACCATATCCAACCGCTGATAGAAGCCGGCGTGATCTCGTTCAAGATCGAAGGCCGGCTCAAAGGCGGGCCCTACGTTGCTGCCACCACCCAGACCTACCGCAAGGCGATTGATGCCGCTCGGGCCAACCGCCCGTTCCACCTCACCCGCCGAGAGGAACTCGACCTCGCTCAGACGTTCAGCCGGGGGCTGACCCCGGGCTTCCTGGAGGGCGTCAACCATCAGAAACTCGTTCGCGGTCGGTTCCCCAAGAGCCGGGGCATCCGTGTCGGTCGGGTGGTCGAGGTGACACGGCGCGGCGTGCGAGTCGAGCTAGCCGAACCATTGGACGACTTGTTGAAGCCCGGGGACGGCGTGCTGTTCGACATCGGCAAGCCCGAGGAAAACGAACCGGGGGGCCGCGTATGGTCGGTCACCCGCCTCTCGGCGAGCCAATCGGGAACCCGGGAAGCCGCCGCGATCGTCGAGTTGCGATTCCAATCGGGTGTCCTCGATCTCAGTGCTATTCCCGTGGGCTGCGATGTCTACCGGACGGATGACCCCGCGTTGCGCCGGCGGCTCGAACACAGCTACGCGCAGGATCGGCCCGTTCATCGCCTCGCCGTGTCGGCCCAACTCACCGGAACGCTGGGTGGGGCGCTGCATCTGAGACTGACCGATCCAGACGGACACACCGCCCTTGCAACCTGGCCCGGTCCGCTCGAGCTGGCAACCCGGCGACCCACCACCCCCGCGGATCTGCGCGATCAGCTGGATCGCCTGGGCGACACCCCTTTTGAGCTGGGCGAGCTGATCGTGGACTTGCCAGATGGCGTGCTGGTTCCCCGTAGTGTGGTGAACGAGCTTCGCCGACAGGCCGCGGGCGAACTGGTCGAACGGCGAATCACGACCCGCCAACACGCCGTGGTGGAACCTGCAGCTTTGGAATCGCTCCGAATTGCAAGTCGCAGCGCAGGGAGGGCCGAACCTGCCCGCACCTCCGCGCTCACCGTCCTGGTGCGCTCGCTTGAACAACTGGAGACCGTATTGACCTGGCAGCCGCCCGACGGCTTGCCCCGGCCGGCGGCGGTGTATTGTGATTTCGAAGATCTCCGCCGCTACAAGGACGCGGTACCCCGGGCGCGGGCCGCCGGGCTGCCCATCGGGCTGGCGACTCTGCGGATCCTCAAGCCCGGCGAGGAGGGCTTCCAGACGCCCCTCATCCGAGCCGCACCGGACCTGGTGCTGGTCCGCAACCTGGCCTCCATCGACGTGTTCCAGACCGAACTGCCCACGGCCCAGCTAGTGGGTGATTTCAGCTTGAATGTGGCCAACGAACTCACCGCCGCCGTTTTGATCCAGTCGGGGCTGACGCGACTGGTCCCAAGCTTCGACTTGAACTGGGAGCAATTGGCAGCAATGGTCCACCGTTCGACGCCCGACTGGTTCGAACCGGTGATCCACCAGCACATGCCGATGTTCCACATGGAGCACTGCGTATTCGCGGCATTCCTCAGCAACGGCACCGACCACACGAACTGCGGCCGGCCTTGCGATCGGCACCGGGTGGAGTTGAAGGATCGAGCCGGAGCGAACTTTCCCGTTCACCCAGATACCGGCTGCCGCAACACCGTCTACAACGCCGTGCCGCAAAGCGGAGCGGAGTACGTACTGCGGATGCGCCAGCTGGGGCTGAGTCGCTTTCGCGTGGATTTGCTCCGCGAACCGCCCGAGCCGATTCGCTCCTTGCTCGATCGATATGCCCGGGTGATTGCCGGGCTGGAGGACGGTCGCCAAACCTGGCGACATCTGCGGGCGCTGAATCAGCTTGGCGTGACTCGCGGCACGCTCCAGTTGCTGTAATGTTGCTGTAATGGCCCGGCAAGCGGCGGGTGGATTGCGCGTCAGCACTGCACCGCCGATCGGCTCCGCGACTCCGTCACACGGCCGATCGGAGCTGGACTCACATCATGAGCGCTGGTAAAATGACCATCCTGCCGGATTTGCCCCACCCTGCCTTGCGATTCGCCTCATGCAACGAGCACTCCCCACCTGCCTAATGCTTCTGATCGCCAGTTCGCCTCTCGCAGCGGCCGACCCCCTCACGTTCGAGCACCACGTGCGCCCGATCTTGAAAGCGTATTGTCTCGATTGTCACGGCGGTGGCGAAAAGCCCGCCGGCGGACTCGATTTGCGACTCAAGCGATTCGCTCTCGCAGGCGGGAAGAATGGGCCAGCGCTGGTCGCAAAGGATCCTGCCAATAGCCTCTTGCTGGAGCGCATGAAGGCCGGCGAGATGCCCCCCGGGGAGAAGAAAGTTCCCCCCGAGCAGATCGCGATGATCGAGAAGTGGATCGCCGCCGGCGCACCGACCGTGCGCGAGGAACCGGCCACGCTTCCCCCCGGCCTGGGCATCACAGCCGAGGAGCGGGCTTACTGGTTCTACCAACCGCTGAAGCGGCCACCCGTTCCCTCGGTAACCAGTGCGATCGCTCCGGTTCGCAATGCCATTGATGCGTTTATTCTCGCCAAACTGCAAGCGAACAATCTCGACTTCAACCCCGAGGCCGATCGCGCCACCCTGATCCGCCGGGCGACGTTCGATCTGACCGGGTTGCCACCCACCGAGGCCGAGATCGCGGCTTTCGTGGCCGACCCCGCGCCGGATGCCTACGAGAAAGTGCTAGACCGCCTGCTCGCCAGCGAGCGCTACGGCGAACGGTGGGGTCGGCACTGGCTCGACGTGGCTGGCTACGCCGACAGCGAAGGCGACGGCAACACGGACACACCCCGCCCCCATGCCTGGCGGTACCGCGATTATGTGATCCGCGCCTTCAATGCCGACAAGCCCCTCGATCGGTTCGTCATCGAACAACTGGCCGGCGACGAACTGGTTCCGCGACCGTGGACCAACCTTACCCCTGAACAAGTGGAGTTGCTCGCTGCTACCGGTTATCTGCGCACCGCTCCCGATGGCACGACCACCGGCGCAACCGATGCCGAGCAGGTGATGGCTGATGTGCTGAAGGTGGTGTCGTCCGGATTGCTGGGCACCTCGGTGGGCTGTGCACAATGTCACGACCACCGCTACGACCCCATTCCGCAGCGGGACTACTTCCAATTGCGGGCCATCTTCGAGCCGGCCCTCGACCCGGGCCAATGGCGAAAGCCTGTCGAGCGACTGGTTTCGCTCTATACCGACGCCGATCGGGCCAAGGCTGCCGCCATCGAAGCGGAGGCTGCAAAACTCCAAGCCGCCTTCAATCAGAAGCAGGCCGCTGCCGTGCGAGCAGCTTTCGAGAAGGAACTGGAAAAGTTCCCCGTGGCGGAGCGGGCTCAGTTGAAAGCCGCGTTCGATACCCCCGCCGACAAGCGAACGCCGCAGCAAAAGCAACTGGTCGCCTCGCACCCCAAACTCAATATCACGCCGGGGGTGCTGTACCAGTATAATCAGAAGGTCGCGGACGAGCTGAATGCGGAGCAAGCCAAGATCGCTGCCAAGCGAGCCGAACGCCCCGTCGAGGGCTTCGTCTCCGTCACCACCGAGGTGCCGGGCCGCGTGCCCGAAACGAAGGTGTACCACCGCGGTGATGCCCGGCAGCCGAAGGGACCAGCACTGGTTCCCGCGGATCTCACTATCGCGGCTCCCGATGGCCATCGCTTCGAGATCACAACCCCACCGGCCAACGGTGCGACAACCGGTCGCCGGCTCGCTTGGGCCCGGCACCTAACCAGTGGTACCCATCCTCTGTTTGGCCGCGTCCTGGCGAATCGGATCTGGTTCCACCACTTCGGCCGCGGAATCGTGGACACGCCCGGGGAGTTCGGCAAGCTCGGTCAACTGCCCACCCATCCCGAATTGCTCGACTGGCTCGCCACCGAATTGCCCGCCCAAAACTGGAGCCTCAAGAAGATCCACAAGCTGATCATGCTCTCCACGACCTACCGGCAATCATCGATGCGGGATGCCACAAAAGATCGGATCGATGGGGCCAATGCGCTCTATGGCCGGTATCCGGTGCGCCGGCTCGAAGCTGAAGCGATCCGCGATCACATGCTGCTGTCCGCGGGCCGGCTCGACCTGACACCGTTCGGACCACCGGTTACGGTGACCGAGGATGCGACCGGCCAGGTCGGTACACCCGATACGGCACCCCGGCGCAGTGTGTATTTGCAGGTGCGCCGCACCAAGCCGGTCGCCTTCCTCGCGGCCTTCGATGCCCCCGCGCTGGAGCCGAACTGCGACCGCCGCGCTTCCACAACCTCGGCCCCTCAATCCTTGATGTTGCTCAACAGCGAGTTCGTGCGAACCCAGGCCGGACATGTCGCGAACCGCGCCCGGTCTCAGGCTGCCACCGAATTCGTGTGCCGCTGGTGGGCAGGAACCGTGGCCGATCCCCTGGCGCTGCGAGTCGAAGCAGCATGGCGACTGGCGTACCAGCGCCCACCCGACGTGGACGAGCTCCGCTTGGGTACCGCCTTCCTCACTCTGCAAACCCCTGCCCTGAAGGGTACGGCCAAGGAGCCGGATCTCGCCGCCCTCACGAACCTGTGTCAACAATTACTGGCCTCCAACGAGTTCCTCTATGTCGATTGAATTTCCTACCAGCCGACGATTGTTCCTTCGGCATACGGCGGCCGGCGTTGGCTTCTATGCTTTAGCGCACCTGCTCCACCGCGATGGGCTGCTCGCCGCGGAGGGACCTGGTAAACCGGGGGAAAACTTACCGGCTAGCCTGGCACCGCGCCCCCCGCACTTCGCCCCGAAGGCCCGTGCCATGATCTCGCTGTTCATGCACGGCGGCCCCAGCCACATCGATCTGTTCGACCCCAAGCCGGAACTGAGCAAACTGAGCGGCAAGGAGTACACCGGCGAGGTCCAGTACAGCTTCGTCAACCGAGCCAGTAAGAAGCTGTTCGGCAGCCCGTGGAAATTCGCCCGGCACGGTCAGTGCGGTACCGAAGTCAGCGAATTGCTCCCACACATCGCCGGCATCGTGGACGACATCGCCGTCATCCGCTCGATGCACACGGGGTTCAATGGGCACGAGGTGTCGATCCGCTACTTCCACGGTGGCATTGCGGGCGTGACCGGCCGACCAACCCTAGGGAGCTGGATTGTCTACGGTCTGGGCAGTGAGGCGCAGAACCTCCCCGCCTACATGGTGCTCTCCGATCCTGAAGGGCCCCCGGTGGATGCAGCCCACAACTGGAGTTGTGGCTTCTTGCCGCCGCTCTATCAGGGTACGGTTCTGCGGCCGAAGGAACCCCGCATCCTGAACCTCGACCCACCCCCCGATGCCGCCGGCCTGGTGCAACAACACAACCTGGCGCTGTTGGCCGAGTTGAATTCCCGGCATCTGGCCCGGCACCCCGGCGAGGCCGACCTGGAGGCCCGCATCGCCAGTTACGAACTCGCCGCCGCCATGCAAACGGCCGCCAAGGAAGCCCTCGACATATCCCGGGAGCCGGAACGCATTCGTAACCTGTACGGCCTCGACCGACCCGAAACGCGGGAATACGGCACCCGGTGCCTGATTGCCCGGCGACTGGTGGAGCGCGGGGTACGGTTTGTGCAAATCTTCCTGGGCAACCAACCGTGGGACAACCATAACGCCATCCGCAGTGGCTTACCCGCCATCTGCAAGCGCACCGATCAACCGGCTGCTGCCCTGGTACGAGACCTTAAACAACGCGGATTGCTGGAAACCACGCTGGTTCATTGGGGTGGCGAAATTGGTCGCTTACCCGTCTGCGAAGGGGAACTGGATGCTAACGCGGGCCGCGACCACAACGGCCAGGGGTTCACCTGCTGGCTGGCCGGCGGCGGCATCAAGGGTGGCATCACCTATGGCGAAACGGATGAGGTCGGCCACAAGGCTGCGGTGAATGTCGTTACACCCAACGATTTTCAGGCCACCGTGCTGCATTTGCTGGGTCTCGATCACAGTAAACTCGTGTATCATCATGGGGGGCGAGCGCAGCGACTGACCGATGGCCGACCAGCCCGTGTCATTCAGGAAATTCTCGCCTGATCGCTGATCGCATCGACGGGAGGCTGCCGTGGTTCGTACAGTTCTTGTGCCCCTGGCCCTGCTCGCAACAGTTGGCTCCGCGACCGCTGTACCACCCGATGCCGCCGCGCACTTCGAGAAAGCCGTTCGACCTGTCCTGGTCGAAAAGTGCCTGTCCTGTCATGGACCGGAGAAACAAAAGGGTGGGTTGCGCCTCGACTCCCGGGCTGCGCTCCTGGCTGGTGGGGACCGCGGAAGCGCCTTGGTGCCGGGTAAGCCCGAGGAAAGCCTGTTGCTGCACGCCCTGGCCCACGACGGCGAACTCAAGATGCCGCCCCGGAACAAGCTACCCGCCGCGGACATCGCGGCCATCCGCGACTGGATTCGCGCCGGCGCACCGTGGCCCGAGGCCGGCTCCCCGACCGTCGCCCCCCGATCGGGGGAGCGGAGCTTGACCGCTGAGGAAAAAGCCTTCTGGGCCTTTCAGCCCGTTCGTAAACCAGCGGTTCCAGCAACCCCTGGGCGCACCGCTCACCCGATCGATGCCTTCCTGGCAGCCCGCCTCGCAACGGAAGGACTCACCCCTGCGCCCCCCGCCGACCGCCGGACACTGCTGCGCCGAATTACGTTCGACTTGATCGGATTGCCGCCTACCCCCGAGGAGTTCGATGCCTTCCTGAAGGACACCTCTCCCGACGCTTACGAAAAAGTCGTCGATCGATTACTGGCCTCCCCGCACTACGGTGAAAAGTGGGGCCGGCGCTGGCTGGACGTGGCCCGCTACGCCGATAGCAACGGCATGGATGAGAATCTCGCCTACGTTAATGCCTGGCGATACCGCGACTATGTCATTCGCAGCTTCAACGCGGACAAGCCTTACGACCAGTTCGTTCGGGAACAGATTGCCGGTGACCTGCTCCCGGGTGGCACGGACGCGGAACGAGTCGAGCGGCTCACAGCCACCGGGTTTCTGGTCATCGGTCCGAAGATGCTCGCCGAGGACGATCCCGTCAAGATGCGGATGGACATCATCGACGAGCAACTCGACACCATCGGACAGACTTTCCTAGGGCTAACCCTGGGCTGCGCTCGCTGCCACGATCACAAGTTCGACCCCATCACGATGCAGGATTACTATGGCCTGGCCGGCATCTTTTACTCGACGAAAACGATGCGGAACTACACGGTGGTAGCCGAGTGGCACGAGCGACCGATCGCACCGCCAGAGGTGCTGGCCGCCGCCGAGCAGAACCGGCTGGCCATCAGCACGGCTCAAAGCGTAGCGACAAGTGTAGAGAAAACGGTTCACACAGCCGTGGGTGGCGTCGGTGCCTCGGCTCTGGCCCTCCAGCAACGTGCCCGGATTGCCGCTTTGCAGAAGTCGCAGCCGGTGGTCGAGCACGTCATGGCCGTGGAAGACGGGACCGGCGAAAACCTCAAGGTTCACCTGCGCGGGAATCACCTGACGCTGGGTGATGTGGCCCCGCGCCGGTTCCCCAAAATTCTCGCCGACACCGGACCGCTCCCCATCGGGGCAGACCGCAGTGGGCGACGGGAACTGGCCGAGTGGCTCACCCGACCGGACCACCCCCTGACGGCCCGGGTGATGGTGAATCGCGTCTGGGCCGGCCATTTCGGCACGGGTCTGGTTCGCTCGACGGATAATTTTGGCAAACTGGGCGAGCGGCCGTCGCACCCCGAACTGCTGGACTGGCTGGCGGCGGAATTCGTGGCCAACGGGTGGAGTCTGAAGCGGCTCCACCGGCTCATCGTCACCTCGGCCGCCTATCGCATGAGTTCGCGGCCGGACCCCGCGGCGGTCGAAATCGATCCCGACAACCGCTTGCTTGCGTACTTCCCCCGTCGTCGGCTCGATGCCGAGGAGCTGCGGGACGGCTTGCTTGCGGTTTCCGGACTGCTCGATCGCACAGCGGGCGGCTCGTTGCTCAAGGCTAAGCCGCGGCAGTACGTTACAGGGACAGCCAATAGCAATTACGAGGGCTATCAGCACCTCCGGCGGTCGGTTTACTTGCCCGTGATTCGCAGTGCCGTCTACGACGTGCTGCACACCTTCGATTTCCCCGATCCATCGGTTCCCAACGGGCAGCGCACAACGACGACTATCCCCACACAGGCGCTGTTCTTGCTCAACGGCGAACTCGTCGACCAGGCTGCCACCGCATTGGCTCAGGCGGTATTGGAGCAACCGGCGGGTGACGACTCGGCCCACATCCGGCTGGCATACCGCCGCGTTCATGGCCGCGACCCGACCCCCGCTGAGCAGAACAAGGTGCTTGCTTACTTGAAAGTCGCAGTGGCTACCGATGCCACTCTACCGGCTTCTGAACGTCAACTGCGAGCGTGGCGCGGGCTGTGTCGCGTGCTACTCGCCTCCAATGAGTTCGTCTTCGTGGAGTGAACCCCTTGAACCGCCGACAACTGCTCCAGTCGACCGCTCTTGGCTTCGGCTGGCTTGCGTTCACCGACCTGCTCCTGGCAACCCACGGCGCGGATACTCCCCCAGCGGCCCCCGACCCGTTGGCCCCGAAGCCGCCCCACTTTCCCGCTCGCGCCAAACGAGTCATCTTCCTGTTCATGCATGGCGGGCCGAGTCAGGTCGATACGTTTGACTACAAGCCCAAACTCACTCAGGACGACGGTAAACCACTTCCCTTCCCTAAGCCGCGCGTCGTCTCCAGCGCCACCGGTAACTTGCTCCGCTCGCCGTTCAGTTTCCGGCAATATGGGCAGTCCGGGGCCTGGGTATCCGAACTGTTTCCGCACATCGGCGGGTGCGTGGACGACCTGTGCTTCATCAAGTCGATGCATGGGTCGAACTCACGGCACGGCGGAGCGCTCCTTGAACTGCACACCGGCAGCGATACCTTCGTGCGGCCCAGCATGGGGAGTTGGATCACCTACGGTCTGGGTACCGAGAACCGCGATCTGCCCGGATTCGTCACCATTTGCCCCACGCTGACCCACGGCGGCGCGAACAACTATTCGTCGGCATTCCTGCCCGCGGTGTATCAGGCCACGCCCTTGGGCAATGCTGCCACGCCGGCGTCACGTGTGACCATACCCTTCGTGAAGGGCACCACGCCGCCCAGCCAGCAGCGGCTCGAACTCGATCTACTTGCCGAACTCGAGCGGGAGCGAACGACGGCTGCCGATTCCGTGGCGACCTCACGGCTTCAGTCGTTCGAAATGGCCTTCCGCATGCAGAATGCCGCGCCGGCTGTCCAGGACTTATCGAAGGAAACGGCCGAAACCCACAAACTCTACGGAATCGGGGAGCCGGTGACCGATAATTTCGGCCGTCAGTGTCTCATGGCCCGGCGGTTCGCCGAGGCCGGCGTGCGCTTTGTGCAATGCACGCATAGCTACAAGTGGGACCAGCACGACAACCTGAAAAAAGACCACACCACCAATGCCCGCGAGGTGGACAAGCCCATCGCTGGCCTGCTCACCGATCTGAAACGCCGTGGGCTGCTCGCCGATACGCTCGTGATCTGGGGCGGTGAGTTCGGCCGCACGCCGGTCGCGCAGGGGAAAGACGGCCGCGACCACAATCCACACGGGTTCACGATGTTTCTGGCCGGCGGCGGCGTGAAAGCCGGTTACTCCCACGGGGCCACCGACGAATACGGCTACTATGCGGTCGAGAAGAAGGTGCATATCCACGACCTGCACGCCACTATTCTCCACCTGCTCGGCCTCGATCATACCCGCTTGACCTTCCGCCATGCCGGCCGCGACTTCCGGCTGACCGATGTCCACGGCGAAGTCGTTCACGATCTGTTTGCCTGACACCCAATCACTCCGGGTTCGCCCCGATCCAACCATTACCGGGTGTTCGACCGACCCAACCCTGTCGGTCGAAGAGCGGGTCCGGCTCACTTCTTCATCAGATACGCCGCTCGGTCTCGCATTAGCCGTTGCGTATCACTGGCGCTCAGGATGAAGACACTGGTGTCGCCCGGGTCGACAATCCGGGCATAACGCTGCTGCCCGTTGGTCCCGCCGACCGGGGCACCGAGCGCCAGCACTCGTGACCCGGTGGGGGTGGTGAGGGTCAGCGTCCACTCGGGCTTATCGAGCCCGAAGAGTTTCAGATCCGCGTTGGTATCCACAACGTACCGTTCGACACGAAGCGCACCGAGGGTGCCGAGCAATTCGTTGACCACGCGGGTGTCGAGGGTCTCCGTCGGTTGGGCAGGGTCGATCCAGTTGGCCCCACTCTTTTCTAGGGTGAACTTCGTCGGACCTTGGACCAGTTGAACCGATTCGATCTGGGCAGCGTCCACCTCCCAGGGTTTCCGCTGGCGATACTCGGCCAGGGCCCGTGTTGTTAACGGCACACTTAACAAGCCAACAAGTTCACCCGGATCGGTGGTGACATGAATGCGGCCGTCGGCAGTCTTCTTGCCCAGCAGCAGTACCAGCACGGTCCGGTCGCCGTTGGTGAGAATCCATTTCGCTTCGGGTTTATCCAGTCCGTACGGCTTGAGATCAGAGCCTTTCTCGGCGACCCAGGTATCGGCTCGCAGTTTACCCAGATCGGCGACGAAGGCATCCAGTTCCGCCGCTTCCGCCGCGGCCATCAGCGGGTCGGTGACTTTCCAGGTCCCCCCCACTTTACTGAAAGTGACTTTCCGGTCGCCGCGTTCCAGCACGGCCTTATCGGCATCGACGAAGCGCGACAGGCTGCGATCGCGGAAGGCAACCGGGGGAGCGAGGAGTTTGGTAACCAGCGTGGCCGGCAACACGCCGACGATGGCTTCGGGGTTCGCCGTGTCGAGGGCTGCGAAACGGTCGCCGTCGGGCTGAGCGGGGTTCACGGGGTTGCCGATCCGTAGCGTCTTTTGCATGGCAGGATCGCCCACGGTGAGCGTCAGGGTCGCCACGGGCGGTTCGAGCCCATGCTGTTTGAACACCTCCTCCTTCTTGCCATAGGCGGCGACGCGCTCCGCCTGCAATTGACCGAGGGTGGCCGCGAGTTCCTCGATCAGGTCCGCATCCGCCTTGAAGCGGGCCGGCTGGACGATATCCCAGCCAATGGCCGCGCCGGGAGCCAGCGCCAGTTCCTGCGAACCCTGTTTGCGGGTCAGGCCCGTGAGGGTGGCTGGGTCGAACGTGAGAAGAGTTCGATCGGCATACTCAAAGCGTTTGCGCGTCAATGCGGTGGACGCCGTCGGCGAGAGCACAGCGACGGCCGGCCCGTTATTCACCCGGGCAAAGCGACTGCCGCTGCCAGCGTCAACCGGTTTACCCAGGGCGATGGTGTGCGTCGGAGGCTTCTCGCCGGCCAGGGTGATCGTTACCGTGGCCGTGGGTTTCTCCAGCCCGAAGTCCGCCCACTTCACCCCGTCGCCGTAAGCCGCGATGCGCTCCGCCTGCACCACCGTGGCCGAGAGCAACTGGTCGATGCGCGGGCGGTCCACAGCGAAGGTGATTCCCTCAGCCGTCCATTTGCCCTGATCGTCCTTCGTGAGGGTGAAGGCCTCTTCGGGCTGGTCGGGAACAATGCGAACCCGGGTAATCTGGTTGGTATCGAGGACCAAGAGCGTTCGATCCAGCAAGTTCAAGGGCGCGGTCTGCGCGGCAGCAACAAACGTTGCGGGAACAACGAACACCGGACCACCGAGAGTAGCGAACCGGTCGCCCTCGGGCGTCGGCCCGCCGATCGTCAGGGTTCGAGTTTCCGGCGGAGTGGAACCCTCCGGCTTCTTGGTGGCGAACGTCAGTTTGAGCTGAACCAGTGGCTGATCGAGACCGAATTCGGCCAGGTTGGTAGCTGACAACGCCTGATACCGCGTGGCCGTCAGGTTACCCAGCGTGGTAAGCATCGGCTGGGCTGCCAGGAAGGAAACCGGCGCGGTAAACGGCCCGGTGAGCTTCCAGTTCGTCCCGTCCCGGGTCAGTGTGAAGCTTTCCCCAGCCTTCTCGCCGTGACGAACGATCTCCAGAGCGGTCACCTGTTCAGGCGATGTTGTCCACACATTCAAGGGCAAGAGGCCGATGGCACCGGTGCTGAGTTGTTCTAACGCGGTGTTTGCCAGGCCGAACACACTGCCACCATCGAGGCGAGCGAACACTTCCGAGCGACCGGGCCGCGCTGCACCCAGTTCAAGGGTGTACTGCCGCCCGCTCTCGGTGGTCAATTGCACCACGCTGGCCGGAGTGGTTAGCCCGAATGTTTTCAGTTCCTCGGCGGTGGGTTTTTCGCTGAGGAACTCCGTAGCCTGAAGGTTCAACAGGGACGAGGCGAGTTGCCCCGACTTACCGGAATCCGCCTCGGAGGCAAACGGTTCGGTGAGCTTCCAGGCACCGTTCTCTGCCACCAGGGCGAACTTGCCCGTCACAGCCACCCGCCGCAGGGGATCGGCTGAGTCGAAGAGCTGGCGGCCCCGGAACGCAATCGCCGGCTTCGTTAGCTGGTCAGCCAGGGTGCGGGGAAACAGCCACCCGCCGAGCCACGAATCCGAATCCGCCGAGCTGAGCCGATTGTTCACTAGCGTGAGGCGTTGCGTTCCCGCCACGGCAACGGGTAGCAATTGCTTCACGGAATCGGGCGTGTCGATCAGCAGGGTGAATTGCCGCGTCGGTGCCTCGGGTTCCCCTTCGGCCCGCGACTCCCGCACAACGACCGTCACTTGCGTCGGCGGGCTGGGCAGGTTGTCCACAAAGCGAATATCGTTGAATTGGGATGCCCGCAGGCCGGTCAGTTGATCGAGCAGCTCGTTGACTCGGGCGCTATCCGCCAGCAAGGGGTTAGGCTGCGCATCGACAAACCAGCGGTCGCTTCGCTCGTCGGGATTGGTGGCCTTCGGATTGCCCTTCTTGCGCATCAGCTTGACTTCCGGCTGCGATGGGCTGCGGAGCAGCACTTCCTGCACCTCGTCGGCTGAAAAGCGGGCCACGCGCGTATCGATCAGCTCGCCCACGGCCACAAAGAGGTTCGGCAGTTTGTCGGCGGCGACCAGGAACACCTGCGGGTTGCCATCGATGCGGGCGTAGCGATACTCGACCGGAACCTTTTGCTTGAGGCTCTGCGGCGGTGCTCCCGGTGGCCCACCCGGCACGGAGATGGTTTCTTCCCGCTCGCCAATTTTGGCAATGTTGCCGATGCGAACGGTCACCGGGTTCGATCCCCGGCGCTGCACGGATACGGCCTGCCCGGTGGCGGCAAAACCGAGCACCTCCTCGGGCGGCGGGGTGGGAACGAACTCCTCCACCCACAGATCACTCATCGCCGTGAGCAGGGCGCGGAGGCGGCTCGGGTCCGGATTATCGCGGATGGGGAAGCCATCGCGGGTGTGGATGGGCAAGACCAAGTCCCATGCTTCCGCTAGGCGGTCCGGATTGAGCAGGGGTTCGCCGCCGCGGACCTTGACGGACGGTTCGGGCAGCTTGCCCCGGCGAACGAGGGTAAAGTCGCGTTCGATCGGCAACAGTCGGAAGCCGAACAGTTGCGGCCCGGGGCTGGTGACCCGGATTTGCTCGGTATCGGGTCCCGGCAAGGTCAGGGTTGCGGGAGCATCGCCACCGGGCGGGCCGAAGGGGGCGGCGGCAGCGGCAACTTTCACCCGCTCCACGTCGGGAAACAGCATCCGCCGGCGGTAGCTTTCGGCCGGCCGGCGGAGTACCGGCAACACGTCCGGTCCCAGCTTCAGCACCTCGGGCAATTGATCCACCTGGACGTAAGCCGGGCGGCTCAACGGGTTCTCGGTGGCCGTCGGCGGCGGCTCACCAAAGAGCAGAGTATGCTGTTGCCCCTGCACCGTGACCCGGACGGTCAACGGCATCTGAGCGGGGGCCAGGCCGAAGGGCGTCCGGTCTTCGGTCGGCGGCAGCGGAATGGCGTGGAAGCGGGTGCGGAGCTGCCCCAGGGTCTGCACCAGTTCCTCGATCTCCGGTTTGCGGCCCGGCCAGTTCCCGGGCAAGGCCCAGTCCGCCGTGGCATCGGGGCGTTCGAGGACCAGCGGATCGCCTGAGGGGAAGGTAATCTCGATCCGCGTCAGCGCCGCTGGGGTGAAGCGGTCCAGCACCTGCACGGCCGGCGAGGGCGGCGGGTCCGTAACCGCAGAACGGATCCCGAGCTGGGACGCCCACTCATCGCCTTTCCAAAGCCCAAGCCCGGTCACCGCAGCGAGGGTCACCAGGATTACGGTTGTCTTCCAGTTCATCGGTCCACCCGTGATGTCTGTCGCAAGCGGGAGTTATCGAAGCCGTCGGACCAGCATCGCCATCAAGCCCAGGTAAACGGCCAACAGTGGCAATCCGATGGCCGTGCCGAACCGCCACAGGGTCAGCTCCCGCTCCGTCATCGAAACGCGCGGGAATTGCCAGGGGGCGGGGCTGGCTTGCGGCAACCGGTCATCGCGGCGCGTCAACCAGTTCACGGTATGCAGCAGGAACTTCTCCTGAGCGGGCTTCAGCTGCGGTCCGGAAAAAATGTTGCCACTTCCCAACACGACCAATCGGCTGGGGGTTCCCTGCGGGCGTGACTGATCGATGAGCGTGGCCGCCGTCGCCACCCGCTGCCAGCCCGTACCCGCCAGGAGCAGCCCGGCCAGGGGAATCGGTGCGAGGCCACTCTTCCAGTACGCCGGGGGTGCCGACTCCAAAGCCACCCCGACGGGAAACGCGGCCTTGCGCTCGGCGGCGCGGGTGCCCCAGGTGGGTTCGGTTTCCGTCGTCGCCTCGAATTGCGGAATGTACGTCACCACGCGGACCAAGCGGCCATCCGGCGTGCGTCGCGGCTCGGTCTGGAAGAAGGGCCGTTGCTCATTCCACGCATCGGGACTGGTGAAGAGAAACTCGGCGGCAAAGGGCACGCGATCCCGCCAGAACTCCGCCAGATAGACGGGCCGCAGCGCCTTGGCCTGCAAGTCGAGCGGTCGGCCAACGCTGCGGGCCGTCAGCCGGGTGGCCGCCGCGATGGGGTTGGGCTTCACCTCCGGCTTCCCGTCGGGGGTTTCAACGAGCGTCAGCGGCGGGATGTCGGCCGGCAGCCCGCCCCCGAACTGTTCGCCGGCCAGGCGAGCGGCAAAGGCCCGCGTTTCGCCCTCAAAGAGAAGGGTTTCGGAGCCGAGGTGAACCCCGCGTTCGGCCAGCAGGCGCTCGAATCCGTCGGCCGGCTCCGGTCCATCGGGTCCCGAGATGGGGCCCAGACAGGCCAGCACCGGCTTCCCGTTGGCCATGAAGTCGCGGATGACCTCGACCTGCTCGCGGGTCAAATTGTGCAATTCCACAGGGACATCGGGGCTTTCGCCCTCGGTGGCGTCTTCCACCGTGAAGCGGGGAATGATGAGCAGATCCACATCGGCGAGTTTGCGGGCCAATTTGGCGCGGACATCGGCGATGCGGCGCTCCTCGGTGGTGCGTTCGTCGGCCAGGGCTTGCTTCAGTTGATTCTCCGCTGCCGTCAGCTTGCTCCGGGCTTCCTCCACCATCTGCCGGGCCCGGCTCGCTTGCTGGGCCACCGAGGCCAGAATCTCGGGTTCGAGCTCCTCGGTCACCACACCCCGGAAGAGTTGTTCATACCGGGCCTGGCGTTCGGCCCACGGTCGGCCCTTGACGGCCTCCAGCTGGGCCTGAACCCGCTCCAGCAGTTGGGCATTGCGGTTGGCGGCGGTGAGGGTGTTCTGGGCGGTGACCACCTCCCCTTCGAGCCGTTCCAGCTTGCTTTCCTCGCGGGTGTCGGCCGCCGGCTTCAGGTCGTCGACGGATCGGGCCCCCACCCAGTTTTTCTTGAGCACAATATCGACCACATCGAAGCCGTGGTTGGTCAGCGCCTGGCGCAGGCCGGCCAGGGTGTAGAAGCGGCCGCGGCCCTCGGGATAGGCCGATGTCAGCAGTTCATGCACCACGCAAACGGCAACCCGGGGGCGGCGCTCATGAACCGCCAGCACGCGGCGGGCGAATCGCTCCACGCCCTGCGGCAGCAAGACGAGGTTCCCCCGGCCGCCCTGGGCTTGCTGGCTGGCCGTCTTATCCAGTTGCATGAACTCGTTGAACGCCAGCCGCTGCACCCGCTGATTGGCCGCAAAGAAGATGCTGTTCTCCGGGGCACTGGCGATGGCCGCCTTCAGCTCCGGAATATCCCGCGTAAGTTCCGCGAGCCGCTGCTCATAGTTGTCGTCTTCCACATCCAGAACGGCGACGTGGAACCGCGGCCCGAACTCCCGGAACAGATCCACCAGATCCTTGACCTTCTCGACGACCTTGCGTTCGGCGGCGTAGTCGTAGCTATCGGGTTTGTCGGAGAGCGTGCCAAACGTCTTATGTTGCTGGAACACCACGATGGTCGTGGGCACATCGGGCCGCAGGGTCCGCAGTTGCTCGGCAACAGCGGGCGGCAAGGTCAGGTGCTGATCGCGGGTGAAGTCGAAGCGGGCAGGATGCGTGAACGAATACACATTCACCCCGACGAGCAGAACTAACGCGGCGATGGTGGCCAAGGTCGCCGAGGTACTGGCCACGGTTCGCCGGCCCGTGACCAGCGCCAGCGTGGCCAGGATTTCGACGACAAGAGCCGCAACCAGGGCCAACGCCCCGCCGGCAAGAATCCACGCGGCAATCTGGCCGAATGAACCGTAGGCCCCCTGGACGGCGGCCGTCAGGTTCTCGAAGGTCCACTCCTTCAGGGTGGTCAACACGGTGGCCAGCAGCACCGCGCCGGCCACGGCCGCCAGGCTGCCGGTCAACCCCACGACCCGCAGGAGGAAGCGGAACCGTGTGCCCCAGGTTGTGCGCAAGCGAGTATCGGTCATGGTGGTCGGGTGAGAATTCGGTAGTTGTCTGGTCCGGCTGCACCCGTCGCCCGGTGGCTAGCGCAGGCGGCGGGTTTCCAGACTCCGCACGGTCAGGAACAGGAAAAACAGCGTCAAGCTCACGTAGAGCACCAGCGGGCGGGTATCCAGTTGCCCCCGGGTGAAGGTTCGCCGGAAATGCTCCGGTACACTGAGGAAATACACCAGGGCGTAGCCCAGCGATCCCGTATCGAACCACCACCGCAGAAACGCCGGCAACACGAATACCAACCCCAGCAACAGCGCCAGCATCCAGGCCACCAGCTGGCTTTTCACCAGGCTGGACACAAACAAGCCCAGGGCCAGAAACATCGCCCCGGCCAGAACAATTCCCAGGTACGAGGTCCACACCGGAGCGGGGTCGATGCCGAAGGTCAGCACCACCAGCTGCTGCGGGTCCTGGGTGGTGTGCAAGTAGCCGCCCACCGCCACGCCCACCAGGCTCAGCAGGCCCACCGGCCCCCACACCTGAGCATTCGCCCCGACGAGCAGAAGCGGCCCGGCGACCAGCAGCCCCACCAGGCCGACCAGCAGCAGCACGGAGTACACGCTTACCACGAGATTCCACTGGGCCTGCACGTCGGCCAGGACGACGACATAGACCAACGTCGGCAGCCACAACACCAGATAGAAGGCGTAACAGGCAAGAAACTTGGCGGCGACGACCTGCCAGTCGCGGATCGGAGCGGTCAACAAGGTTTCCAGTGTGCCGCTGCCCCGTTCCTCGGCCAGCAGCCGCATCGTAATCATCGCCGTAATCGCCGGGAACAGCCCCCAGAATAGCACGCCCGCCACCTGGGCCAGGACCGGGGCATCGGCCCCGCCCAGCATCACCTGCATCGGATACTCGATTCCGCGCGCGCCTTTTTCGGTGAGTAATCCCAGGGCCAGGTTGAACAGCAGGCCAGTGAGAATCAGGAATCCGAAGAGGGCCACATAACCGGCCGGGCCTGTGAAGTAGGCAGTGAACTCCCGGCGAATCAAGGACAACATCGGTCGCACGCTGTACCCCCACTCAACTGCGACACCGGGTGGGGCCGGCACTCGCACACCACGGCCCCACGCCGAAACTAGATTCCCTCTTGCCCCGTGAGCTTGACAAAAATGTCTTCCAGGCTGCGGTTGCCGTGCCGTTGGCGGACCGCCGCCAACGCCCCACTTTCCACCACTTCCCCCTGATAGATCACAATCACCGAGTCGCAGGTGGCTTCGACCTCCGAGAGGATGTGTGTGGACAGCAACAGCGTGTGGTGCTGGTCGAGTTCCCGGATCAGTTTGCGGGTTTCGCGGATCTGCGCGGGATCCAATCCCGCGGTGGGTTCGTCGAGAATGAGCACCGGCGGATCGGCCAGCAAGGCATCGGCCAGCCCCACCCGCTGCCGGTAACCCTTCGAAAGCGTGCCGATCACCTGGTGCCGGACATCGCTCAGCCAGCACTGCTCCAGCACATAGCCCAGCCGCTGCTTGCGGTCGCGGCGGCTCAACCCCTTCAAGCCCCCGCGGAACCACAGGTACTCGTCCACCCGCATGTCGCCATAAAGCGGGCAATTCTCGGGCATGTAGCCAATCCGGCGCCGCGCCCCGATGGGATCCCAGAACACATCGCAACCGTCGATACGGACCTTGCCCGAGGTCGCGGTCAGGAACCCCGCCAGGATACGCATGGTCGTGGATTTCCCGGCCCCATTGGGGCCCAGGAACCCCACCACTTGACCGCGGTCCACCTCGAAAGACACATCCCGAACCGCGGGATAATCGCCGTAATACTTGGTCAAGTGTTCGACGACGATCATGGTGTGCTTCGCTCCGGAATGTCGTCGGTGAAGAATCGTTACTGCCAAACACCCCGCTCGGCAAGAGGGCGACGCCGCTGCCGGTCAGCGGTACCGGCCAACCGAGCCATCCGACCGATCGAAACACCAGCACGTTCATCGGCAGACCCTCCCCGGAAGGCCCAAACGGCCCCCTGAAGAGAGTCTACGCGGCTACTATACAAATGTCAAGTAGCAGGTTGCAATTTTTTCCCGGTCCGGGCGGCTCCGCCGGAGCCAGACGGCTCGCCGGTGGGGGGCGCTTAATCGCGCTTCTTGCCGCGGAAGGTGTTGTGGCAGGCCACGCAGCTCATGGTCATGTCGAGGTAGGCCAGCGTGGCCCCATCGAGGTTCTTTTCCTTGGCTCGGGCGGCGAGCATGTCGGCACTGCGCTGGAAGGTGCGGGCCTGGAATTCGTAGTCTTCGGTCTTGTACGCCCGCAGGAACTCGGTGGCGCGGCTGATGCGGGCCAGCGAGTTGGCATTCTCTTCGAGGGTCTTGAAGTCTTCCTTGGCTAGCGCTTCCAGCACGGCTTGCGCGCGCTTCAGTTTCACCTGCATGACTTGCGCTTCGTTGGGCAAACTCGGCGGCTCCACTTTCTCCTTGGGTACCTGTCCGCTGCCGTGGGTCCCCGTCAGGGTCAGGGCCAGGACACCGGTCATCACGAACAGCAGTGTGCGGTTCAGCGACATTGAGAGGCTCTCCAGAATTGGGAAACCGAGGCGGTATTGGTGAACCGCCATTGTATGAGCAAAGTTGATGCCTTCCCAGCACTGCGTGGGGCGCAGGTGGGTCAGAAGCGTGATTTCGTGGTCCTGCCCTGTGCGGGGTTGGCACAAGTCACGGGAACAGTGTGCGAGTTGGGAACAGTCGCACCGGGGCCAGTCTACCGGGCTTCAGCCGGGCGACTGGGTCCCGAAGAGGAAGCGTAAGACGCGGTCGAGCCGGGCGCTCCAGGCCGCTTCATTGTGCTGGCCGCCGGGTATGACTTCGACGTGGAAGTGTTCGTCCGGTTTCAGGCCGTGCCGAGCCAATAGCTGTCCGAGGCGTTGCACGCGGCGGACCATGGCAGCCATCCCGGCCTCGGTGGTGCCTTCACGGGTGCCCATATCGGCCCAGATACGGCAGCGGCGGAGCCACTGCGGGGCGACGTTCAGGGTTCGCAAGAAGTATTCGCGGTCCCACCACAGGGCCGGGGAGAGCGCCGCGCAGCGGCCAAAGACGGTGGGATACCACTTGCACAGGTGCAAGGCGATGAGTCCGCCCATGGACGACCCGCCAATGCCGGTGTGTTCGGGCGCGGGGCGGGTGCGGTAGGTGGCGTCGATGAACGGCTTGACCTCCTCCACCAGGAAGCGGCCGAACTGCCGCGAGAGATCGTCGGAGCGGTTTCGGCCACAGCGACGGGGGCCATACTCGCGCAGGCGGTCGGGGGTATTGGCCACGCCAACCAGGAGGAGCGGCTGGACCCGGCCGGCGCGGATTTCGCGTTCGGCCACGTCGTCGGCAAACCAGGCATTTCCCGCGAAGGCGGTGGCGGGGTCGAACAGGTTCTGACCGTCGTTCAAGTACAACACGGGGAACCGCTGAGCGGGATTGTGGTGATAGCCCGGGGGCAACCACACGCTGAGCGTATGGGTGTGGGGGAGGAAGGCCGACGCGAAGTCCGGGTGGTAGCACACGCTGGCCCGGCCCCAACTGGGAACGTGCACTTCCCACGTGTGCGGCCCCGTGACGTACAGTTGCCGGGGCAACCGCTCGTGCCCCTGCGCGTCGGCTTCGACCAGTCGCCAGCGGCCGCCGGTGACCAGGAATCGCCCACGGAAGCCGACCGGGAGATCAACGGACACGCGGTGGCTGCCGTCGTCCCAACGGGCCAGGGCCACGCCTCGGGCCGACCAATCGCCCAGCACAGGCCCATCGCCGGCCAGGAACAGTTGCAACTGCGGCGACGTGCCGGGGGGTTCGCGCACAACAAAGTCGACCATCGGGGCTGAACACCTCTCGCAACACGGGAAACCAGCGGTATTATTCGACCAGAGACGACCGGCAAGATAAATCCAGCGAGGCGTCATGATTGAACCATCGGACGTGGTGGCCGCACTGGAAGCCGCGGGGTTCACCCATCTGGTCTGGATTCCCGATAGCAGCCTGGGGACATGGGATCGGTCGCTGAGCCAGTCCCGGCTGGCTCCCCTTCGCGTGACCCGCGAAGGTGAAGCGATCGGACTGGCGGCCGGTCTGATTCTGGGCGGTGCCCGGCCGCTGGTGGCGATCCAGTGTACCGGTTTCTTCGAGGCCGGCGACGCCGTGCGAAATGTGGTGCACGATCTGCACTTGCCACTCAAGCTGATCATTGGTGTTCGCAGTTGGCACGCCGGGCAGAAGGGCCAGTCGCGCGATAACTGCCCGCACTTCGCCGAGAAGCTGGTGCAGGCCTGGGAGTTGCCGGCCACCCGCTTTGACCCGGTCGGGGCCACGGCGGCGGAACTCACGGCGGCCCTCACCGGGCTGGCAACGAAGCCGGACAGCGGCGCGATTCTCTGGGCCGAATGACCGCAGTCGCGATTTCTGCAACGGGAGAACGGGATCATGATGACGCACCGTCAGGCTCTCGAGGTGCTGGCCCGCCAGCGCCGGGATCAGGTCGTCATTACCACGATGGGGTCGGCGGGGATCTGGCCGCACCTGTCGGATTCGCCGCGCGACTTCCATTATCTCCCCTCCAGCATGGGCCAGGCCGTGCCCCTGGGGCTGGGTTTGTGTCTGGCGCGCCCCGGCCTGCCGGTGGTGGTGCTGGTCGGCGACGGCGGCTTGCTCATGAATCTCGGGTGCCTGATCACCGCCGCGCAATTCACCGTGCCCCTTTCCATCCTGCTGATCGACAACGGCCTGTACGAAGTCACCGGCGGGCAACCGGTGGCCAACGCCGGGCGAACCGACTTCGCGACCATTGCCCGGGGAGCGGGCATCACCCGTGTGTATTCCTGCGACACAGCCGAGGCCTGGGCCGCCGTGGCCGCCGAGGTGCTGACCGGCCCGGGTCCGGTCTTCGCGTGGCTGAAAGTGCGCGGGGAATTGGGCAAGGCCACGCCGAGCCCGCCCCGGCCCATGGCCGAGCAGATCGCCCGGTTGCGAGCCGCCTTGGGCTTGGGCGAGCCGCCCGCGTGAACCCGAGCGCCGCCCCGCTGCGCCGACACCGACTTAGGCCTTGCGTTCCAGGAATCGGCTGGCGAGGCGGTGCAACACGAAGGGCACCAGCGGCAGCAGGGCCAGTGCCCCGAGCACCCGCAGGCTCAGGAGATCGCGAAGCGTGGTCAACTCGGCCAGGCTAGCCCCCGCATTGACGACCACCACCGTCGCCGGCAGCATGCCCAGTTGAGTCGCCCACCAATAATCCCACAGGCGGACGCGGGTGAGCCCCAAGCCCAGGTTGACAGCCCAGAACGGGAACACGGGCGTCAATCGGATCAACAGCACGTAGTACGCGCCGTGGTCGTGCAGCCCCTGGTCGATCGTGCTCAGCCAGCGTTTCAGCCGGGGGCGGCGCTGGGCGAGCTGATGCAGGACATCGCGGAACAGATAGCGCGCGGCCAGAAAGGCCAGCAGCGCACCGAGCATCGCCGCCAGCGACACAACGGCCAGGCCGATCCCGAAGCCAAACAGGAACCCGCCCAGGGCACTCATCCAGATGCCCACGGGAACCGAGAACGCCACGAGCAGCACTTCGACAACAAAAAAGACGACGAGAGCAAGAACCCGATGGGTGCGCGCGGTCTCGCGCCAGGCTGCCGATTGCTCGATCACCACTTGCTCGTCGGGACCGAGGATCCAGGCCAGCACAACCCCGGCGAGAAGTACGCCCAACACTAGCCAACGGCGTGGGTTCATGCCGACAGGATAGGAAAAGCCATCAGGCGGCAAGCGCTGGGGGCATTCCACTGCGGGCCGTGAGGGGCTTGAACGCCTTGAAGACGAGGACGCGGCCAATCAAGCGTTCGAGCAGCAGCAAGGGGAAGATCCGCCAGGGGTGCGGCAATTCGGCGCGGCGCAGGTGCCGTTTGGCAACTTTGTGCCCGGTGAACTCGGCAAAGATGCGGCGGAGCTGCCGGGCGGTGGTTTTAGTTCCCGTCGCGGGGTCGGCCGGCCGCCGCCAGTACAACCATTGCAAGGGCAAGATCAGATCTTGCCAGTAGCCGGCATCGTAGCGGGCCGGGAACAGGCCGATGAGCTTGCCGCCGGCTTTGAGCACGCGGAACAGCTCGGCCACCCGCGCCGGCTGGGGCCGGGTGGTGTCGTACAAGGCATTCCAGACGACGACATCGAAGGCCCCGTCCGGGAAGGGCAGCACAGGGCCGGCAACATCGACCAAGCGGGCCGGGAGGGCGTGGCGGGCCAGGTTTTCGCGGATCAGATCCGGTTGATCGACGGGGGTGATTCCCACGGTGACCAGGGTGCCGGTCTGGAGATAGCGAATCGCATCGCTGCCGACGCCGGGGCCGAGCAAGAGCAAGGATTCACCGGGGTGGCGGCCAAATTCCAGTGCCGCGGGCAGCCAGACCCCATGCCGTTGGTATCGTTTGTGCTCCAGTTCGTCGTACCAGGCCGCCGAGAAGGGCACCAGCCCCGCCGGGGCCCGCCGAGCGCCACTGGGGCGAATCAATTCCTGATTGGCCAGTAGCCCAGGATCAACCCCGGGGGCCGGTTGGGGGCGCGCCGCCGCCGTTGGGAGGGGAGAAATCATCGGCACCGCCGTGGGAAACGACGGCTCACCGGTAAACAATTTCAAATTGCCCCACACCCCATCCATGGGCAGCCCCCACCTTGTGCGGGGTAACTCGGTTACAATGACCAGTCGGCATACCCACGGGTCGGGTCCCGCGTCAACCCCAAGTGGCGAGCCAAGTGGATCAGTCTGTCCGGTCGGGGTAGGAGACAACCATGAGCCAACTTTGGGGCACCGTCAAGCGTCTGTGGCAGCGGGGTAACCGGCCGCCGGATCTGGAAACCACCCTGAACGAACTGCGAACCCGGACGCCTGCGCCGGTGTTCTGGCTGCTCGGAAAAACCCAATCGGGCAAGACCTCGATCATCAAGTACCTCACGGGGGCCGACGATGCCGTCATCGGCTCGGGGTTCCGCCCCACCACGCGAACCACGCGCCGCTTCTCGTTTCCCACCGCCGAGGCCCCCCTGCTCTGCTTCCTCGATACCCGTGGGCTGGATGAACCGGGTTACGACCCCACGGCCGACATCGAGGCTCTCGATGCCCAGGCCCATCTCGTGATTGTCACCGTCAAGGCCATCGACTTCGCCCAGGGCAATGTCCGCCGGGTGTTGGAGCCGCTCCGGCACGCCAACCCGAGCCGACCCGTGGTGCTGTGCGTGACCACCTTGCACGAGGCCATCCCCCGACAGCCCCACCCCGAGCCGTACCCCTTTGAAGACCCCACCCGTCCGATTCCCGACGAGCTGCGCCGCTGCATCGAGGAACACGCCCGCGCCTTCGCCGGGCTGTACGATGCCCTCGTCCCCATCGACCTGACCAAGCCCGAGGAGGGCTTTGCCAACCCGAACTACGGCGGCGAGCAGTTGAAAGCGGCCGTGCTGCGGCTGTTGCCCGCGGCCTACCGGCAAACGCTGTTGCGGCTCAAGGAGGCCACCGACTCGCTCAAGGAGGTCCATCTGCGTCACGCCATCCCCGTGATCCTCGGCTATAGCACGCTGGCCGCCACAGCCGGGGCCGTTCCTATCCCCTTCGTGGATCTGGTATTGATCCCGGGGATTCAGGCCCGCATGGCTCAGCATCTGGGGGAAGTGTATGGTCAACCGCTAACGACCGAGCGGTTCAAGGAGATCGCCGCGGCGCTGGGCGTGGGGATGATCACCCGCCAGTTGGCCCGGCAAGCCACGAAGTTCCTCCCGGTGGTCGGTTCGGCCGTGGGGGCCGCCGTGGGCGGAGCTTCGACCTATGCCCTGGGCCGGGCACTGTGCTATTACTTCCAGGCGATTTGCGAAGGCCACGTACCGGACGCGGCCCACTTGAAAGCCTATTACCAGGAACAACTCGCTGCCGCCGAGAAGAGCTGGAGAACCGAACCGAAGTAGCCGGCCGACGTTCCGAACCGCTTACCTACCCCACCCCCCACTGAGTTTCGTCATGACACGGGTTCGACTGATTCTGCTGACGGTGTTGTTCCTTGCTCCTTTCATCGCGCTCATGGCCCTGGGCGGCTGGTTTCTGTACGCGAACCGGCTCTGGTGGCCGGTCTGGGTGATGCTGGCGTGCATGATTCTGACGTATGCCCTGGCCTGGCGCTGGACCCGGGGCCACGGAGTGCTCCCCAACACCGCCCCGCCCCCGCCCAACTACTGGACCGAACGGGACCGGATCGCCTGGCAGAAGGTCGAGGCCCGGGCCCAGTCCTTCGAGACGGTGACCCGGGAGCAACTGTCCAACGCCCGCCACTATTCCAATTTGGCTGTGGAACTGGCCAGCGAAATTGGAGCCGTTTACAACCCGGACTCCGATGATCCCTTTGACACGTTGACCCTGCCCGAAGTGCTCGCCTGTGTGGAGCTGGCCGCAGCCGACCTCAACACGCTGGTGCAAAAGTATGTGCCCGGCGTTCACCTGGTGCGAATCCGCGATGTCAAGCGGGCTCAGAAAGCCTACCGGATTTACAAAACCGGCCAGAATCTGTACTGGACCGGCGCGGCCATTTGGGACCCAATCTCGACCGGCTTGCGCTACCTCGCCGCGCGAACGATCCTCGGTCCGCTCCTGGATCGGGTCCAGAACAATCTCATTTTGTGGTTCCATACCGCGTTCATCCACCAACTCGGGCACTATCTCATCGAGCTGAACAGTGGCCGGCTCAAGGTCGGTGTGAAGCGGTATCGGGAACTGCTGGCAGAACACCAGGAGCCGATTGCCCAAGCAGCGGTGCCGGAGCCTGCGACTAGCGAACCGCAACCATCCCCCACCGGCGAACCACCGCACCGGCTTGCATCCGGAGGGCCGAAGCCCATCACCATTGCGGTGCTCGGCGCGGTCAAGGCCGGCAAATCCAGCGTGGTGAACGCGCTTCTGGGCCAGCACCTCGCCACGGTCGATCGATTGCCGGTCACCGGGGGCACGCGCTATGAGCTGCGACTGCCCGGTGAGCAACCCGCCGTGATTGTGGATACCAGCGGTTACGGGGAAGAGGGGGCCACCGGCGCGGATTTGGCCGCCGCTGTGGAGGCCTCCCGCGACGCCGACCTGATTTTGCTCATCACCCCGGCGACCAACCCCGCCCGTCAGCACGACGTCGACCTGCTCGAGCGACTGAAGGAGTGGTTCGACGCCCGGCCCCAGCTCCGGATGCCCCCCGTCGTCGTCGTCATGAATCAGGTCGATTTGCTCAGTCCCAAGGCCGAGTGGGCACCCCCTTACGACTGGGCGAGCGGAACCCGCCCCAAGGAGCGCTCGATCCGCGAGGCTGTGGCAGTGGTAAAGGAGCAGCTCGGCGCACGGGCCACCACCGTGGTGCCGGTTTGTGCGCGGGCCGGCGACGAGTTTGGCATAACCGATGGCGTACTCCCGGCCATCGCCGCGCAGCTGGATCACGCGCGCGGTGCCGCCGTCTTGAAAGCGTTCGCCAGCGAAGCCCAGGAACGCTCCGTTGGCAAGGTGGTGGACCAACTCGGCCATGCCGTTTCCGCCGGCCTCGACGCACTCACCGGCTTATTCAAGAAGAAATAACCCGTACCCCGGCTCGGGCTGACCACTTCCCCTGCCCGCTCGCCGTGGCTATGCTCATACTGTCCCACCCCGACGCTCCGCCGGTTGCCATCATGAAACTGCGGTTATTCCCCACCTACCGCGTCGCTTTGCCAGCTCTGCTTGCCAGCCTTCTCTTGCCGCGCTGCGCAACCGCTCAGCCGAACGGCGACGAGGTTTTCGAAAAGCACGTCCGGCCGGTGCTGGTCGCGCGGTGTCTGTCGTGCCATGGTGGCGAAAAAGCCAAAGGCGGGCTTCGCCTGGATAGCCGCCAGGCCCTGATGCAGGGGGGTGAAAATGGGCCCGTGGTTGTACCCGGTCGGCCGCAGCAAAGCCGCCTGATGACCGCGATTCGCCACGGCGACGAGAACCTGAAGATGCCGCCGGGTGGTCGGCTCCCCGATCGCGACATCGCCTCGCTGGAGAAATGGATCGAACTGGGTGCCCCGTGGCCGCAGCAGCTGCAACTCGCTCCAGCGGACGCCCTCGCCAAGGCGGCGGCCCGCCACTGGGCGTTCCAGCCCATTGTCCGCCCGCTGGTGCCGGAAATCCGCACTCCGAAAACCGCAATCCAAAATCCGATCGACGCATTCATCGCCGCCAAACTCCGTGACAGCAACCTGTCCCTGTCGCCGCCGGCCGATCGCCGCACCCTCATCCGCCGGGCCACGTTCGACCTGCACGGCCTCCCGCCGACGCCGGAGGAAGTGGACGCGTTCGTGAACGATACCGCGCCCGATGCCTACGAGAAGCTCATCGACCGGTTGCTCGCCTCGCCGCGGTATGGTGAGCGCTGGGCCCGCCATTGGCTGGATGTGGCCCGCTATGCCGACAATAAGGGCTACGTGTTTTTCGAGGGCAAAGACTACCACTGGGCCTGGACCTACCGCGATTACGTCATTCGCTCGCTCAACGAGGACAAGCCGTTCGACCGCTTCGTGACCGAGCAACTCGCCGCCGATTTGCTTTGCCCCGAGGATCGGGATGCGCAAGCCGCGCTCGGGTTCCTGACGGTCGGCGGCCATTTCATGAACAACACACACGACATCATCGACGATCGCATTGATGTCGTGACGCGGGGCCTGCTGGGGCTGACGGTGACGTGTGCCCGCTGCCACGATCACAAGTTCGATCCGGTTCCGATGGCCGATTACTACTCGCTCTACGGGATTTTTCGCAGTTGCCTCGAGCCGATCGTCCCGCCGACAGTTGGCCCGCCGCCGACCCGCGACGACACACCGCTTTACGAAGCGGAACTCGCGATCCGGGCCGGAAAGCTGCGCGAGTTCGTGACGGCAAAGCACGCCGCGCTGGTGAACGATGCCCGGAACCGGGTAGCCGAGTATCTGCTGGCTGCTCATGCGGCCCGCCATCAACCCCCGGCCGACGACTTTATGCTGCTCGCCGACCCCGGCGACCTGAATCCGAGCATGATCAATCGCTGGCGGCAATTCTTGATCGACACCAAGAAGCGCGACGATCCGGCCTGGCGGCACTGGCACGCCGTGGCCGAGCTACCCGACGCCGAGTTCGCGGCGAAAGCCCCCACCCTGCTGAAGGCCGTGACCGGCGGCAACAAGCGCGTGGCCGCAGCGTTCGCCGATCCACCTCGGTCGATGAAGGAAGTCGCCGATCGGTATGGCCAACTCCTCACCGAAGCCGCTCGTGACTTCGCCGAGCGAACCAACCCGGATCCCGATGGCGAGGCGCTCCGCCGGGTCCTCGAAGGGCCCGATGCGCCGGCCGATGTCCCACTCGAACTCGATTGGGGGTTCCTCTCGCTGTTCCCCGATCGGCAGACTCAGGCGGAGTATCAAAAGCTGCTCCGGTCCCTGGAAGAGTGGCTGGTCAAAGGGCCGCCACGGGCCATGGTACTGCACGACGCCCCCCGGCCTTACCAACCCCGCATCTTTGAACGGGGGCAACCTTCCCGCCCCGGCGCGGTCGTGCCCCGGCAATTTCTGGCTATCGCCGCCCCGAACCGCCAACCGTTCACCACCACCGGAAGCGGTCGGCTCGAGTTGGCCCGGGCGATCCTTGCTCCCGAGAATCCCTTGACGGCTCGGGTCCTGGTCAATCGGGTGTGGCTGCATCACTTCAGCAAGCCGCTGGTCGCTACACCCGGCGACTTCGGTCTGCGCGGCGACCCGCCGACTCACCCCGAACTGCTCGACTGGCTGGCCAGCGAATTCCGGAACCCAACCCACCCGGCAAGCGGGGAGCAGAAGCCGCCCCGGTGGAGCCTCAAGCGCCTCCACAAGCTCATCATGACCTCGGCCACCTACCAGCAGTCCAGCCGCGACCGACCGGAAGCGGTGGCCATTGATCCCGAGAACCGGCTCCTGTGGAAGCAGAACCGCTGGCGGCTGGAGTTTGAAGCGCTGCACGATGCGATCCTGGCGGTTTCGGGGCAACTCGACCCACAGGTTGGCGGCCCACCAGTGCGTCTGTTCGGCGGCAACAAACGGCGAGCGGTTTACGGCTACGTCGACCGACTGGAGTTCCCCAGTTTGCTAACGACCTTTGATGTGCCCAACCCGGCCGGCAGCGTCCCCGAGCGGACGACCACAACAGTTGCCCCGCAGGCGCTGTTCCTGATGAACGGGCCCTTTACGCGGGAGGCCGCCAAGCGGATGGCCAATTCGCTCCCGATGCAGACCGACCCCAGCGACCGCCTCGACCGGCTCTACCGGACCGTCTACGGTCGCACGCCCTCGCCCGACGAACGCAAACTAGCCCTCGCGTTCGTGGCTAAAGGCCCCGACCGCTGGGTGGACCTGGCCCACGGCTTGTTGATGACCAACGAATTCGCCTTCGTGGACTAACCCATGCTCCCACTTTCCCGCCGCGAAATGCTCGCCCGCTGTGGCACCGGCCTTGGCACCGTCGCTCTCGCCGGGGTGCTGGCCGACGACGGCCGCTCGCAGAACCCGGGGGCGAACACCTCCGGCTCGCCTGGCTCGCTGAAGCGGGTCGATCCTCTCGCCGTGAAGGCACCGCACTTCCCGGCCAAGGCTCAGCACGTCGTTCACCTCTTCATGAACGGCGGGCCGAGCCACGTCGATACCTTCGACCCCAAGCCGATGCTGGCGAAGTACCATGGCAAGCCAATCCCGACGGGCAACCTGCGAACCGAGCGGAAGACCGGCCATGCCATGCAGTCGCCCTTCCGCTTCCGCAAGTACGGGCAGTCGGGCCTGGAGGTCAGCGAACTCTTCGCCCGCACCGCCGAACAGCATAGCGACGACTTGTGCCTCATCCGCGGCATGTACGCCGACGTGCCCAATCATGAGCCGTCGTTGCTCTTGATGAACTGCGGTGACGGTCGGCAGCCGCGGCCCAGCCTGGGGAGTTGGGTCGTTTATGGCTTGGGGAGCGCGAATCGGAACTTACCCGGCTTTATCGTGATGTGCCCCGGCGGGTATCCGATTGTCACGACCCAGAACTGGCGATCCGCCTTCCTGCCGGGTGTTTACCAGGGCACGTATATCGATAGCCAGCACACGCAGGTTGATAAGCTCATCGCCTACATTCGCAATCGCGAGCTTTCCCTCGATCGACAGCGGGAGCAGCTCGATCTCGTCGGCGCGCTCAACCAGAAGCATCTCGGGGAGCGCAGCCACGATCCCCAGCTCGAGGCCCGCATCCGGACTTTTGAATTGGCCTTCCGCATGCAAACCGAGGCGGCGGATGTCTTTGATCTGAGTCGAGAAACCCAGAAAGTACGGGACCTCTACGGCGACACGACGATTGGCCGCCAACTGCTGCTGGCCCGCCGGCTGATCGAACGGGGTGTGCGGGTGGTCCAACTGTGGAGCGGGGCCGGGCAACCATGGGACAATCACGACGGGCTGGAGGCGAACCACCGCAAACTCGCCGCCCAGTGGGATCAACCGATCGCCGCATTCCTCACCGACTTGAAGGCCCGCGGTCTGTTCGACAGCACGCTGGTGCAGTGGAGCGGCGAATTCGGCCGGACCCCGGTTGCCGAGTACCCGGCCCTCAATGGCCGCGACCACAACCATTACGGCTTCACCTGCTGGCTGGCTGGCGGTGGCGTGAAGGGCGGCACGGTGGTCGGCGCGACCGATGACTTTGGCTTTGCCGCGGTGGACAACAAAGTCCATGTGCATGATTTGCATGCCACGATGTTGCACCTGCTCGGCTTCGATCATGAAAAACTGACCTACCGGTACGCCGGCCGCGACTTCCGCTTGACCGACGTGCATGGCCGGGTCGTGAAGGAGATCCTTGCGTGAAGATCACCCAGGTCGTCTGCCAGATCCTCCGCATCCCGAACATCCAGGCCAAGACCGCCAGCAGCCAGGATTCCGTTCTCGTCCGCGTCCGCACCGACGACGGCCTGGAAGGTGTCGGTGAGGCCGACTCCTCACCCGAGGTGGTGAAGGCCATCGTCGACGCCCCGTTCAGCCACAACATCGCCTGCGGGCTGCGGCAACTGCTCGTCGGCGAGAACCCGCTGGACCACGAACGGCTCTGGCAGAAGATGTACCGCCGCACGATGTACTTCGGCCGCAAGGCGGTCGGCATCACGGCCATGGCCGCCGTCGACATGGCCCTCTGGGACCTGAAGGGCAAGGCGTTCGGCCAGCCGATCCACCGCCTGCTCGGGGGCAAGCAGCACGACCGCATCCGCGGCTACGCCTCGATCCTGTTCGGCCGCGACGGCAAGGAGACCGCCGACATCGCCCGCAAGTGGGTGGCCGCCGGCTACACCGCCGTGAAGTTCGGCTGGGAACCGATGGGCACGTCCGAGGCCGTCGATATCGACCTCGTGAAGGGAGCCCGCGAGGGGCTGGGGCCGGCCAACATGCTGCTGATCGACGCCGGCTGCGTCTACGACGCCCGCACGGCCCTGCGACGGGCCCACGCCTTCGCCGAGTTCTCGCCCGAGTGGTTCGAGGAGCCGCTGCGCCAAGACGACCTCGACGGCTACGTCTGGCTCCGCGACCGCTCGCCGATCCCGATCGCCGCCGGGGAAGGGGAGTGCGGCCGGGAGTCGTTCCGCCCGTTCATCGACCGCCGGGCACTCGACGTCTACCAGGTGGACATCTCCCGCTGTGGCTTCACCGACGCCGCCTACATCCGCGCCCGCGTCGAAGAGATCGGGGCCCGCCTGTGCAACCACTGCTACACCAGCCCGCTCACCGTCGCCGCCAGCCTCCACTGGCTCAGCACCTGCCGCGACGCCTTCGTCTTCGAGGACTGCGTCGAGGATTCGCCCCTGCGACACGAACTCACCGTGGAGAAGGTCCAGTCCGTCAACGGCTTCATCGAGGTGCCCGACCGCCCCGGCCTAGGCGTGACCCTCGACGAGAAGTTCGTGCAGAAGTACCTGGTGGCGGAAAGCAAGTAAGCAATTGATCCACAGATTACACGGAAGGCACAGATTTCAAAGCAGAGGCAACACGATGGAGAACGACCCGCGGACCTACGCGGTGATCGGGGCCGCGATGGAAGTGCATCGCCAACTGGGGTGTGGCTTCCTGGAAACGGTCTATCAAGAAGCACTGGAACTCGAACTCGCCGCACGCGACATCCCGTTCCGGGCACAAGTCCAGCTTCCGATCCGCTACAAGGACCGGGTGCTGAAGACTGTCTACCGGGCCGACTTCGTTTGCTACGATGCCGTTATTGTCGAATTGAAAGCCCTCACGCAGATCGGCCCCGTTGAGGAAGCTCAAGTCATCAATTATCTCAAGGCGACGGGATATGAGATCGGTTTGCTCCTCAACTTCGGCCGTACCTCGCTGCAGTCGAAGCGTTACATTCTCACGACTCACGACTCACCACCCAAACCCTGAACTCTGATCTCCCGTTTTCTCTGTCTTAGAATCTGTGTCTTCTGTGTAATCTGTGGATCATCTATCTGGGAGCATTCGCATGAGCCGAGCGAAGACCGAGTGGCGTTACGAGAAGCTGACCTGGCCCGAGATCAATGACGCGGTCGATCTGGGCAAGGTGTGCATCGTGCCCTGTGGGGCGGTGGAGCAGCACGGGCACCACCTGCCGCTGGACGTGGACCTGGTCTGTCCGGTGGGGGTGGCGAGCGGGGCCGGCCGCGAGATCCCCGACAAGCTCCTGGTGTTGCCGGTCGTGGCCTACGGTTACACCGGGCACGTCATGGACTTCCCCGGCACGATCAACAACCACTTCGAGCATTTCATGCACCACGTGCTCGACATCACCAAGAGCCTGGCCTACCACGGCTTCAAGAAGATCATCCTGCTCAACGGCCACGGCTCGAACATGCCCAACCTCGACCTCGTGGCCCGGCGAACGAACCTGGAGACCGACGCCGAGTGCGTCCTGATCGCCTGGTGGCACCTGCTGACGGTGGACAAGGAATTCTTCCCGAAGTGGCGGCAGAGCAAGTTTCCCGGCGGCTGTGCCCACGCCTGCGAACTGGAAACGAGTATGTACCTGTACCTGGACGGCGACAACGTCCGCAAGGACCTGATCAAGAACGGCGTCATCAGCTTCAACGAAGAGAACAGCCCGTTCAGTTGGGTCGATCTGTTCGCGGCCGGGCCGGCCACGGTCATCTCCTGGACGAGCAGCTACTCCGACACCGGCGTGCTGGGCGAGGCGGAGTTGGCGACCGCCGAGAAGGGGCAACAGGTCTACGAGGAAGCGGTGAAGCAACTGGTGCGGTTCGTGACGTGGTGGAAGGACCGGCCGAAGGACGTGCGCAAGGACCGGCACCGCAAGCCGCCCACCATGCCGATGCCGTGGGGTCAGCGGCCGGTCTAATCGCATACCCGTGAAACCGCTAACGGCTTTGTGGAGAGTACACCCGTGACGATCGTCGATATCCGACTTACCGGGCTATCCGGCGGCACCGTCGAGGGCGGGTGGGCCGAGGAACTTGTCCCCGAGGACAATATTCACACCATCGTCGAGGTGGTCACCGATGATGGCCGCGTCGGCGTTGGCAGCGCCTACACGAGCCGGGCGCTGGTCGAAGGCGGAGTGAAGTTGCTGCGGCCGCTCTTGATCGGCGAGCGGGCCGACGAGCCAGCGCGGGTCAGCGAGAAGCTGCGGCAGCACACCTTCTGGCAGGGCCGCGGCGGGGCTGTCGAACACGCCATCAGCGGCATCGACATCGCCCTGTGGGACCTGTTCGGCAAGATCACCAACCAGCCGGTCGCGCGGCTCTTGGGTGGCATCTACCGCACCCAGATCAAGCCCTATGGTTCGCTGCTCTTTGCCGAGGTCGACCCGCTGCGGGAGAAGCTGAAGGCAGCGGTAGCTCGGGGGTTTCGCGCCATCAAGCTCGGGTGGAAACCGTTCGGCCGGCGGGATGCCAGGACGGACGAGTTGCTCGTCCGCACGGCCCGCGAGACGGTCGGCTCGGATGTGGAACTGATGGTGGACGCTGGCGGCAGCGACGCCTTCTGGCCGCACGGCTACAAGTGGGCGCTGCGGACGGCCCAGATGCTCGCGGCCTACGACGTGGTGTGGTTCGAGGAGGCGTTGCCGCCGGACGACTTCGCCGGCTTCGCCGAACTGCGGCGGCACTCGCCGGTGCCCATCGCCACCGGCGAGGTGCTGACGCGCCGCCAGAGCTTCCGGCCACTATTCGAGAGGCAGTGCGTGGACATTGTGCAGCCGGACTGCACCAAGTGCGGTGGACTGACCGAGGCGTGGCGGATCGCGTGGTCGGCTTACGAACACAACGTGCAGTGGGTGCCGCACGGCTGGAATACAGCGATCGGCCTGGCCGCCGACATCCACCTCGCCTGTGCGATGCCAGTGGCGAAGTACGTCGAGTTCCTGACGCCCTCGCCGTATGTGGACGAGTTAATCACGACCCCCTTCCGCCCCGACGCCGACGGCCTGCTGACACTCCCCGACAAGCCCGGTCTGGGCATCGAACTGAATCACGAGGCGCTGAAACGGTTCGGTTCGGTGTGACGTCGTCACTTCTTCCCCTGGTCACGCTTGCGCTGGAAGAAGTTCGTGAGGATGGCCCCGCAGCGGTCGGCCAGCACGCCGCCAAGCACCACGGCCCGGTGATTGAGCCGTGGATCGGTGGGGATCTGAAACAGCGTATGGCACGCCCCGGCCTTGGGGTCGGCGGCCCCGTAGACGACCATGGGCAGGCGGGCGTTCACCACCGCCCCGGCACACATCGGGCACGGCTCCAGCGTCACATAGAGGATGCAGCGGTCCAGTCGCCAGGAGTTTAGCGAGGCACCGGCTTGCGTCAGAGCAATCAGTTCCGCGTGGGCCGTCGGGTCGTTGAGCTGCTCCCGCTGATTATGGGCCAGTCCGATCACGCCCAGCTCGGCGTGCACCACGAGCGCACCAATGGGCACCTCGTCCTCGCGCTCGGCGATTGCTGCCTCATCGAGACACATTTCCATGTGCTGGAGGTGAAACGGGTGGTTCGGGTCGGTGAACGTCAGGTCGAATGGATTGAGCAGGTCCATGCCGGTATCCTACCACTTCGCGGCGTTTACCAACATCTCGACGGCACGATCCACCTTGTCTTCCGTCGTGAACCGGTCGACCATCAGCCCCGCGGCTGACCTCCAGCGGGAGATTCTTGGCAGTACCCCAAAGTTCGCGGAGGGCCTGGCTCTCCACGTCGGCCACTGCTCGATCAACCGCTGGTGTCGCCTGGGAGTCGAGGTAGATTGGACTCATGCGGTCGGTATACAATCTCGTGCGACCTGGAGAATGCCCAATGCTCGACGTGACGCAGGCCTTGACCGAGATTCGCGCCCGCGTTCGGCCACTGGAGCCGACGGTTACGCCATTGTCGCCGGATGTCCTGGGCCGGGTTTTGGCTACTGATGTACTGGCCGACACCGACTCACCGCCGTTCGCCAAATCGCTCCGCGACGGGTATGCCGTCCGCGCCGCCGATTGTGTGCCGCCGCAGGCCGTGTTGGCGGTCGTCGCCGAGATCGCCGCCGGGGCGGTACCGACCCAGCCCATCCACCCCGGCGAATGCGTCCGCATCTTCACCGGCGCGCCCCTGCCCGAGGGAGCCGACGCTGTCGTGATGCAAGAGAATACGCAGCCACTCGACGGCGAGCGGGTGCAGATTACGGATCCGACCGTAAGACCCGGCCAATGGGTGTTCCCCCGAGGAGCGGAGATGCGCGCCGGCGAGGTCGTGCTGCCCGCCGGTACGGTGATTACCCCCGTGACGCTCGGCGTGCTGGCCAGCATCGGGATGACCCGGGTCAGCCTGTACGACGAACCCCGCGTCAGCATCATCGCTACCGGAAATGAACTCGTCGAGGCGGGGGGGAAACTCCAGCCTGGGCAGATCTACAACTCGAACGGACCCCTGCTCACCGCTCTGGCCACCCAGGCCGGCGGGCGAGTGGAGAACCTCGGCATCGCGCCGGATAACCCCGCCGACATTCGCCTGCTGATCGAGGAGGAATTCGACTTCGCCGACGTGCTGCTGCTTGCCGGCGGTGTCTCGGTCGGCAAGTTTGATCTCGTGCCGGGTATCCTCGAGGAACTCGGTGTGGCCATTCACTTCCGACAGGTGCGAATGAAACCCGGCAAACCCCTGCTGTTTGGCACCAAGGACCAAACGCTCGTCTTTGGCTTACCCGGCAACCCGGTCAGCGTGTTCGTTTGCTTCGAGTTATTCGTTCGACCGACACTGCGGGTTCTGGCCGGCCACACCGAGCCGGGCCCGCGGACACTGATGCTGCCCCTGGCCCAAGCCCTGGCGGAGACGAACGACCGGCCGACCTACCACCCAGCGAAGTTGGAGATGGGTGAACGCGGATACTCGGTGCGCCCGCTGCCGTGGCGCGGGGCCCCGGACCTGCGGGGATTGCAACCTGCGGATGCCCTGCTTGTGTTGCCGCCCGGCGAAATCCGCTGGGATTGTGGCCAATTGGTGCAAGTGGTGCTGGTGTAATTGGCGAACTCAGAAGGACTACTGATGCTTCGCATGTTCCTGCTGGCGGTGGTCTCCGGGGTGCTCCTGTGGGCAGCATTTTTCCCGCTGGACCTGGGCTTCCTCGGCTTTGTCGCGCTGGTACCGTGGCTAGCGCTGGTTCGGGCCGACATGCCACGCCGGCAGCGGTACCTGGCGGCCTATCTGGGCGGCTTCGTCTTCAGCGCCCTGGCGACGCAGTGGGTGCGGGTGGCCCACCCGATGATGTACGCCTCGTGGGCCGCGCTGAGCCTCGTCCTGCCGCTGTTCTGGGTGCTCGCCCTCGATCTGATTCGCCGGCTCGACCAGCTTCGGCTGCCGCTGGCTGTCGCGGTGCCGGTGGTCTGGGTCGCCCTGGAATACCTGCGAATGCATTTCCCCACGGGGTTCCCGTTCCTCAAACCGCTCGGCTTCTACCAGATGGTCGGGTTCGGGTGGTATTTCCTCGGCTACACCCAGCATGCCAACCTGTGGCTGATCCAGATCGCCGACCTCGGGGGCGTGTACGCCGTGTCGTTCGTGGTGGGCGCGGTCAACGGCGCGATCGCCGACTGGCTCTGGCGACGCAGGCCGAATCCAGCACCGACACCACCCGCTCGGATGCACGCATTCGCCACTGCTGGAGTGGTTGTACTTGTGGTCGGGTCACTGATTTATGGCTTCGTCCGACTCGCGCACCCCCCGTTCATGCCAGGACCGCGGGTGGCCGCAATCCAGGGGAGCGTTCCCCAGTACGAAAAAAATCTCAAAGGTGTTTCGCTGGCCGAAGTCTATCGGAGCCTGCACCGCCAGGCGGTGGGAAGCCTCCCCAAGCCGGACCTGATCGTCTGGCCCGAGACCTGTTTCGCTGATGACTGGGTCGAGGTCGCACCGGGCGAGGTGCCCCCCGAGAAATTTGCCCAACTGGCGCGGGAGTGTCAGGTGTGGTTCCGGGAACACCCGGTCGGTATTCCCACGCTGCTGGGCCTCAACGGTTTGGAGTGGGAGGGTGGCCGAGCCTGGAAATACAACTCGGCGGTGTTGCTGACGGCCCAGGGCGAAAAACTGGGACGCTACGACAAGATGCATCTGGTGCCGTTTGGCGAATATGTGCCCTTCAAGGAGACGCTGCCGTGGATGAGTACGTTCACTCCGTACACCCACGATTACTCCTGTCGGCCCGGTGAGAAGTGGACCCGGTTCCGCTTCGATCGAGCTGATGGCCAATCGTTCCGCTTTGCCTGCCTGATTTGCTACGAAGACTCGGATACTTACATCGCCCGGCAATACGTGACGGACGAACCCGTGGACTTTCTGGTCAATATTTCCAACGACGGCTGGTTCGACGGCACCGAGGAGCACGAGCAGCATCTGGCCATCTGCCGCTTCCGGGCCGTCGAGACACGGCGTTCCGTGGTGCGAGCGGTGAACATGGGCATCTCGGCGGTCATCGACCCCGACAGCCGGGTGGTTGCGCTGCCCGGCGAGTCGTGGGCAGCGTCCAAGAAAATCGAGGGTGTGGTGAGCGCGGTGGTACCGCTCGATGGTCGCCGGTCGTGGTATGCGACCGCGGGCGACTGGGTAGCGGCCAGTTGCTGGGCGGTACTGCTGTTAGGACTGGTGAAGAGCCGATTTCGCCACGGATGAGTGCATGAGAGACCGCCTGTGAGCGAACCCGAGCCAACCGCGCCCCAGCGAAGGGGGTGCATTCGCGCGCTGAGCCGCTGGGCCGGTTCACTGGCGATACTCTACGGTGGGGTGATACTCGTGTTCTGGTTTCTGGAACGACATCTGGTCTTCCGCCCGTGTTCGCCGGCCCGGTCGTGGGACGCCCCGGTGGATTCCGATACTCAAGACGTGAATCTTGTCAGCGTGGATGGCGTGCGGATCCATGCGTGGTGGCTACCGCCACGCGAACGCTCCGCGGGGGCGATTCTGATCGCACATGGAAACGGCGGGAACCTCAGCCATCGCGGGCAACTGGCTGCCGATCTCCGCCGGACGACCGGAGCTGGTGTGTTGATCTTCGATTATCCCGGCTATGGGAAAAGCGAAGGCCAGCCGACCGAGGCCACGTGTTATGACTCGGCCGAGGCAGCATTCCACTGGCTGACCGACGAGGCGAAGATCCCCGCCAACCGGATTGTGCTGCTCGGTGAATCGCTGGGCGGCGGCGTGGCGGTGGAACTGGCTACCCGCCACGACCACCGGGCGCTCGTGCTGCTGTACACGTTCACCTCGCTGCCGGCCGCTGCCAAGTACCACTATCCGTTCTTGCCCGTTTACACGTTGATGCGGACTCGCTTCGACAACCTTACCAAGATCACCCAGTGCCGCCGACCGGTTCTCATTGTCCATGGAACCGCCGACGGTGTCATCCCGTTCACCCAAAGCGAACAGCTCTTCGCTGCCGCCAACGAACCCAAGGAATTCTTACGACTCGAAGGAATCGGCCACGACCTGGAGTTGGGCGATCTCGTGTGCGTGCCCCTGGCGAAATTCCTGGCCCGGCATGCGCCCTGAATCCCGTGTTGTGTGGTTCGCCACGAACCAGTTGGACTTCCCGATTTTTCCACCAGTTGGTATGGCCCTAAGGCAGTTGTTTGGCTCCTGGCACGGAGGACCAACCATGGTCCGCTGGTTTGCGTTTGTTGCACTGACCCTCCTGCCCGCACTTGCTGCTGCTCAACCGCCGGCTCCGTCCGCGGCCACCGCAGCCCCGGCCCGGTTCAAGTGGCAGGTGAATCAGACGCACACGTACAAGCTCAGCCAGCAAACCGTCGTTCGGGAAACCCTGCTGGATGAAAAAACCGAAAAACCCATCATCACCACGACGCAGACGAACCTGACCTTGGTCCGCAAGTGGACGGTAAAAGCCGTGGATGCAACCGGCACTGCTACCCTGGAACTGACGATCACCCAGATGAAGAACGAGTTTCGACGCCCCGACGGCAGTACGCTAGTTCTCGACTCGACCAATCCCGAACAGGCCAAGGAGATGGCCGCGTACCTGAATGTGCCGGTGGTCACCATACGGGTGGATTCCCTGGGCCGTTTGATCGAGGTGAAGGAGGCCAAGGCCGGCTCTGCCGCGCGGCTGACGGCCGAGTTGCCGTTCCGTCTGGTGCTACCCGAGATGGGACCCAGCGAAGGCCAGAGTTGGGATCGGCCTTTCTCGCTGAAGCTGGACCCCCCGCACGGCACCGGCGAAACTTACGAGTTCGCTCAACGATACACTTGCTCGGCCATCCGCGACGGGTTGCTGGTCCTCGCGGTTGCGACGAACTTGAAAGCTCCCCCCAAGGCCCTGGCCGAGCGCGTGCCCCTCGTACCCATGCTCTGGACCGGTGAACTGTACTTCAACGTGGCTGCCGGCAAATACCACGCTGCCCGGTTGAAGGTGAAAGCGGAACTGCCCAACTTTCAGGGCGAGGGCACGAAGTTCGAGTATGAGAGCGTCTACAACGAGGACGCCGTGGAGAAGTAGTCGTGTCGGCCCACGCCGCCGGCCGGCTCGTTTCAGCTGGTCGCTGGCAGGCGGATGGTGAATTTGGTGCCCCGGCCGGGTTCGCTCTGCACGTTAATGGACCCACCATGCGCAACAATGATCTTGCGTGTGGTTGCCAGTCCCAGGCCGTTACCGTTGGTTTTGGTGGTGTGAAAGGGGCGGAACAGCTTCGCGAGCTGCTCCGGCGGAATGCCGCACCCGGTGTCGATCACATCCAGACACACCCAGCCGTTCTCCCGGCTACCCGTGAGAGTCAAGGTACCGCCCTCGGGCATGGCTTGCTCAGCGTTGAGCATCAGATTCAACAAGCACTGCTCGAACAGGTCGCGGTCGATGTTCACCAGGGGCAGATCCGGAGCCAAAAACCAGTTGATGTCGATATTCTTCTGGCGGGCCGTTGGAGTCAGAAAGTCGATGACCCGGGTCACCACGGTATCGAGCGAGATCGGCTCGGTGTGCAAATTCTGCACCCGAGCGAAGCGCAAGAAATCGTTGGAGAGATCGACCAGCTTCTGACATTCGCCATGCAAGCGGGTGATGCGGTCCAACGCCCGCCGTTCGCGCTGGGTCTCGGGGTTCTCAAAATCTTCGGCGAGCAGTTGCAGATTCAGGGATAAGGTCCCGAGATGATTCTTGATTTCGTGGATGAATCCTCCGGCGAGTTCGGCCAGTTCGGTGTACTGACGAACGAGGGGGTCAGCAGTTGGCGGCTCGGCGGTGGCAGCATCGGACATGGCACGTTCCTTTGTGCAAACGCCCGGAGTGGAGCGGCAGCTCAGACTCGAAGCTAAGCCGGAGGTGGTCGCACCCGCGGCTGGATTCGACGGGTCACTCATGGGGCTGGCGACGCCGTGAGCTGACCACGCCTAACCCCTGCCATCCGATCCATCTTTCCATCTTACGGGCCCCATCGACCCGCACCAACAGGCTAATCGCGGTCGCGGCGGTCCCGACCGCGGCCACCACCCCCGCGGCCGCTCCGCTCCGCTCGATCACGCTCCCCCCGGTCCTCGCGCGGCGGTCGATCCGTGCCCACCTCGCCCACCTCCGCTGGTGGCAAGAGGGCTTTTCGCGAAAGCTTGACCCGGCCCTGGTCGTCGATGGCAATCACCTTGACTTGAACCTTATCCCCGATCTGAACGACATCATCCACCCGACCGACGTAGCCGGTATCCAACTCGGAGATGTGACACAGGCCATCGCGGCCCGGCGCAATCTCGATGAACGCCCCAAATTCCTTGATCGAGATCACTTTCCCCTCATAAACCGCACCGACTTTGATCTCGGCGCACAGGGCCTCGACCCGGCGTTTGGCTTCCTCAACACCGGCACTATCCAGCCCGGCAATGGACACCGTGCCGTCGTCCTCGACCTCGATCTTCGCGCCGGTTTCTTCTTGTAAGGCCCGGATCGTCTTGCCCCCCGGACCAATCAGTAAGCCGATCTTCTCGGGGTTAATCTTCACCGTCACCATGCGGGGGGCCCACGGACTGATCTCCCGACGGGGGGCAGACAAGGTGCTCAGCATCGTTTTGAGAATGGATAACCGGGCCTCACGAGCCTGGTCCAGCGCTCCCCGGACGATCGGTTCCGTGATGCCGTCGATCTTGATGTCCAGTTGAATACCGGTAATCCCTTTCTGAGTACCGGCCACCTTGAAGTCCATGTCGCCGTAGTGGTCCTCGTCGCCTTGGATGTCGGTGAGCAGGGTGTAGTGGTCTTTCTCCGTGACCAATCCGATCGAAATACCCGCGACGGGCCGCTTGATCGGCACCCCAGCATCCATCAGAGCCAGTGTACCGCCGCAAACCGTGGCCATGCTGGAGGAGCCGTTGGACTCCAGAATTTCGGAGACCAGGCGAATGGTGTACGGGAAGCGGGTCGCCGGCGGAATGACGGCTTTGAGCGACCGTTCCGCGAGCATACCGTGGCCAATCTCCCGCCGGCCAGGCCCCCGGATGGGCTTGCATTCCCCCACCGAATACGGCGGGAAGTTGTAGTCGAGGAAGAACTTCTTGGAATACTCGTCCTGCAGACCGTCGATCTTCTGCTCGTCGGCAATGGTACCGAGTGTGGCAATGACCATGCCTTGAGTTTCGCCCCGTTGGAATACAGCGGAACCGTGGGTTCGGGGTAGTACACCAACCTGACAGGTAATGGCTCGCAATTCCTTGGGTGCACGGCCGTCGATTCGCGTGCCGCTCAGGGTGATTTCCCGGAAAATTCGTTCCCGCAAAGCAGCCACGGCAGCCGCCACTTCCGCTGCAGTGTATTTGGGTTCCGTTGCGCCTTCCGGCAGGTATTCGGCGGTGATCTTCTGCTTGAACTCATCGAGCGATTCGTTGCGGGCTTTTTTCCCTCGGATCAGATAGCGTTCCCGGAACTCAGAGCCATACTTCTGATACAGTTCCTCGGCCAACACGCTTGGGGGCGGCAACGGCGGCAACTCCTTGGGCCCCAACCCCGCCTCGGTGCGCAGCCGTTCAATCAGGTCGATGATGACGCCGCAATGCCGGTGGGCTTCGAGAATCGCATCGCCCATCTCGGCTTCCGGCATCTCGCGGGCAAACCCCTCAATCATACACACGGCATCGCGGGTACCGGCCACAACCAGGTCGAGATCACTTGCCTCCATCTGGGCGGTCGTAGGCAGGACAATCAATTGCCCATTGACCCGGCCCAGGCGGACCGCACCGTACGGTTTGAGAAACGGGATGGAGGAAATGTGCAACGCAGCACTCGCCCCGATCAAGCCCAGGATATCCGGATCGTTTTCGCGATCCGCGGAAATAACCGTGGCGTGAATCTGAACTTCATTAAAGTAATTGATGGGGAACAGGGGGCGGGTCGGACGGTCGATCAGACGGGAGGTGAGCGTTTCCTTCGTGGAGGGGCGGGTTTCGCGTTTGATGAAGCCGCCGGGAAACTTGCCCGCGGCGTAGGTTCGTTCCCGGTATTCAACCTGAAGGGGGAAGAAATCGCGGCCCGGGATGGTGCTTCCCTCGACCACCGCAACAAGCACCACGCTATCCCCGTAGCGAACGAGGACGGAGCCATGAGCTTGTTTGGCGAGGTGACCGGTTTCCAGGCTAAGGGTATTACCACCAATAGAACATTCGACACGAGTGGGATTCACCGGCACGGATGTGGCCCTTTCCGTTGTACCGGCAGGAAGCGAAGCAGCGGTGGTCTCGGTGGAGGTGGTGCGCGGACATTCTGCCCATCTGCTCCAAACGCCTCACAAGAGCAGCCAGAATGGCCACGCTCCGCTCCACGGAGAAGATCACGGGGCCGAACGGGAGAGGTCGGGCGAAGGGTTACTTCCGCAGCCCGAGCTTGCCAATGACCGCTAGGTAGCGGTCCCGGTCAGTCTGGCGGAGGTACTTCAGCAGGTCCGCCCGCTGGCTAACGAGCTTCAGGAGCCCGCGGCGGCTGGAGAAGTCCTTCTTGTGCGCCCGCATGTGCTCGGTCAGCTCGTTAATCCGGGCCGTGAGCAGAGCGATCTGCACTTCGGGCGAGCCGCTATCGCGTTCGTCCCGTCGGAACTGGTTGATAAGTTCGGTCTTCCGTTCCTTCGTGATCGCCATTCTTCCCGTCTCCGCTCACCCGCCGCGTCGCACTCCTGCCAAAAAGTTACGAGACGACGTCACTTGCACACACTTATAGGATTTATCCAATGTAGCAATCACCGACCAGCCGGCAAGTGCAGAAAAATGACCCGCCGGTGTTGCAGCCGTTTCTCCGACGGATGGGGTAACCCGGTACGCCGGCCTCCGGCTTCGTGCTCACCGCACCAGCGCCACTCACCGATTTCGCCGCACCAGCCACAAGCCCGTGAAGGCCACGGCGAGCGACGCGACCACGCCGGCTATCCACAAGCCACCCCGGGGGGTGTACACAGTCGCACCCGCCTCGGCTCCTGTAGGCCCATCCGGCGCGGGTTCTGGCTCCCCCTTGATTCTCGTGATTATTATACCGTTCTTCGTGTCGATCTTTTCCAGTCGATATTCTTCGACCACAAGTCGGCGGGTGTCCGTGTTCTTAATAGTCGTTTCCGCGCTGAATCCGGTTTTACTCTTCACCAGTCCGTCCACCTTGCCGGCGGCGATGGCGGCGTGGAAGTCTTTGTCACTTCCATACTTTTTAGCAGCATCCTTAGGCACAGCAACGAGTTCCGTAAAGCGAAACGGCCCAACCCGGCCAACCCCCGAGATCTCCAACGGCGTTTTCGGCGCGAGCTTCACCGGCTCGACCTTGTCCCGACCGGAAACGAGAAAAAACACATGGTCGGGGAACTCGTGCTCGGTGGTGATTTTGTGAACGAGAGGAACACGCCTAAGTCCTTTAGGCGGCCCAAGATCCGCGTAGGCAACGCTGGTCACGAGTAACCCGAGCAGCAGTGTTGCCAGGAGTAACGTCTTCGGCATATGGGCCTCCGGTCAGAACAAGTTACCCTTATCCTTTAGACGAATTAGGCGGATGTCCCGATTGAACTACCGATCGGTTTTTGATTCATTTCCAGTGACGGAGCAACAGTAATTTTCTAAGAATCTGAGAACAGGCTGCGGTTGGAAGCGGAAACGGAACACCAACGAAACTAGCCACCCGGCTGCCGAATCGGTGAACGAATCGGCAGAAGTCAAAACCCGACGGCGCCGGTCAACAATCAATGCTTCGGGAGGGGTCCATGCCTGGTGTCAGTGCTGGGTTGCTGATGTTTCGCATTTACGATGACAAGCTGGAGGTGCTACTAACGCATCCCGGTGGGCCGTTCTTCAAAAACACCGACGACGGAGCCTGGACGATACCCAAGGGGGAGATCGAAGCCGGCGAAGATGTGTTCGAAGCGGCCCAGCGGGAATTCCAGGAGGAAACCGGCATCACGCCAATGGCGCCGTTCATTGACTTGCCGCCGATCATCCAGAAGGGTGGCACGATCGTCTTCGCCTGGGCGTTCATGGGCGACTGCGATCCAAGTGCCATCGTCAGCAACACATTCACGATGGAATGGCCACCGAAATCGGGGCGGTGGATGACGTTTCCCGAAATAGATCGGGCCGATTTCTTCGATTTGGCCACAGCCCGGCGGAAAATCAACCCTGCTCAGCTGCCTTGGGTGGAAGTACTGGAACGGATTGTCGAGAAGTTTTGAACGCCTACAGCTTCTTCACCCTTCGTGCGGGTTTGCCGGTTTCGCCTCTGGGCCAGTCTGCGCCAGCGGTTTCTCGAGTCCGACGCCGCTCAGCAATCGCAACTTCATCCATCCGCAGCAAACGGTGGCAAGTCAACCCGGACTCGCTTCCCGGAGCCTACTCCGTGAAGAAAGACACTGACCAACCCATCGGCGAGTTCGGGTGTGAGCCGTTTCTTCGGCGTCGGCAACCGGGCGAAGATATTGATGTGTTGGTCCATGAGGCAGCAAAAGATCAACGCTAGCGAGGCGGCATCTCCACCTTCCAACTCGGCAGCATCCAGGCCGTCTTGCATGACGTGATGGATCAGCAGAAACCGCAGCTTGGCGACTTCGGCCAAGAATTCGGAGATGCCGGGTATGGGTGGACCAAACGCCGTTTGAAACATCACCCGGGGCACACGAGGATCGGCGGCGCAAAAGGCGAACGTTCCCCGCATGATCGCCCGAAGTCGGTTCGCACAGCCGGTGGTCTCCGTCACGATCCGGCCGAGTTCCCGATACGCCTCGTCGTGCTTCCAATGCACCAGCCGTTTGAATAGGTCTTCCTTGCTGGAGCAGTAGTAGTAGAGCACCGGTCGGGTCACGCCGGTCGCCTCGATGATTTCCCGCACGCTGGCCGCCTCGTAGCCCTTCGCGGCGAACAGCGTCAGGGCGGCATCGAGCAGCCGTTCCTCAGTGTCGTTAGTCGGCGGACGAACCGCAGGCAGCGTCACCGTCATTTCTGCACCACCTTGCGCGGCTGCCTCATGTCGTGCCGGAGATTATCGAAGATGACGTGGATCAGGTCTTCCGTCTTCTCGGCGGACAGCAGGAAGAAGCAAAACAGCATCTCATCGTTCGTGCCGTCACCCCAAGTCACCCGTTTGGGCGGCGAACTCGGATTGGACGGGTTATCGGCGGAATTGTCGTAGACCGCCTCCACGTCGAGGCGAGTTCCAGCGGGCAGCTTGAAGGGCCGCTCGTAATAATACTCGTCCTGCCAGTTGTAGTTCCAGTTCGGGATGTCGATGAGGGTCTTGACGGACTTGTCGGGCAGAGTCGCCGTTACTTTCATCGATTTGCCCAGCAGGTGCATGTGCGGCACGACGCCGACCATGATGACTTCCTTGGGCAGCGTGTACGACGTGGAGCGTTTGTAGTTCGTCGCGCCTGCTGGAATGTCCATCTCATAGTTCGCCATCCAGATGCTGCCGACCAACTTGGCCGGTTCCTTCAGGGACTCGGCGACCGGTTTCTTCACGAAGTACAGCCCGATCTCGGACTGGTCGGTTTCCTGCTTGCCGGTCGGGTGGTAGTGCATTTGCACCACGAGGTCCGAACCCTTCTTCAGATAGCGGCCCATACCGTTGGGCAGCGGGCGGGGCGTGTTGCCGACCGACCAGCCACCCAGCGCGCCGGACGGCAGGAATCCCGGCCCACCGAAGTTGGCGTAGCCCGGTTCCGGCGTGACCGCATCGAGCTTGCGGGCCGTGCCGCTGTCGTCGAGGAACAGCACGGCGTGATGGGCGACCCGCTTGTTGCCGGGGTGAAACTCGACGGCGGCTACGAGCTTGTCCTCAGCGATATTCAGCGGGATGACGAAGTTCTGGAGTAGGTCGGGGCCATCGGCCGGGACGGTGAACGGCTCGGGCATTTTCACGATCAGGTCGGGCTGGCCCAAGCGCCAACCTTCGGCGAATTTCGGTGCGGGCGGCAAGTCGGCGTCATCGCCCTTCGCCCGACCCGTCTCGGCCCAGGTCTTGAAGAGGTCGAGTTCGCGATCCGTCAACCAGCGCTCACCCACGAACTTGTCATGCCCCGGCGCAGGGATCCACGGCGGCATGAGGCGGTCCTGCGTCACCCGGACGATCTGCTGGGCCCGCTTGGCGGTCTGCTCGTAGTCGGCCAGGGCGAACGGGGCGACCTGGCCTTCCCGATGACAATTCAGGCAGCGGCTCTGCACGAGGGGAGCGATGTCGCGGGCGTAAGTAACCTTCGCCTTTTCATCACCCTGTGGCGGTGCTTCGATCAAGCATCCCACCGGCTTCGTCTCCGGGACGGCGACGTGCTTGCCGCTGAGGGCGGCAGCGATGGCATCGGCGAGGAATTCTTTCTCGGCCTGGGGCCGGCGCCGCCCAAGAGCTTCCCAGGAGTTGTCGATGGCCCCTCGGTAGACCAGCCTGCCGTTCCGGTCCACGACGAACGCCTCCGGGACGTGAGTGGGCTTGAGCGCCTGGAGCAACAGGCCCGATGCGTCGAACACGACCGGGAACGCCGTCTTGAACTCGGCGAAGTGCTTGGTCGCCTGGGAGCGGGTGACGGTTGCATCCGCCACAACGCCGAACAGGTCCACTTGCTTGCCGGTGAACCGGGCATCAATGTCATTCAGTGTTTTGGTGTAGGCGTTGGAAATCGGGCACTCCGGCGATAGGAAGACGAAGACGCGGACACGGCGTTCGTCGTTTTGGCCGAGTTCATGCGTCAATCCACCCAAGTCAAGCAACGAGAACGTGATCGCGGGAATGGCAGGGATGGTTGGCTGGGGATGGTCTTCCGCCTCCGTAAGCCGAGTCATTGCGCAGCTCGCCAGCACCACCAGCGCTAAGGTCGCCGGTGTTGTCTTCATCTCGAGCACTCCCAGGAACCGATCGTTGGCCTCACGCTGCCTATGACTACTTAACGGTCGTTAGGTTTCACGGCAAGGGCAAATTTGCCAACCACGCAACGTTTCCGGTCGTGGCCGCCCACCGATTAACTGCTCTCACTGAGTCCCGGCTTCGCTTGGATCACAGCTACTTCCGCCCCAGACTTGCACCCACCGGCCGTCCTACAGCAACTTCAGGCAGGTCCGCAACAGGAGGTTTTTCCACAGCAGCGAGTTGGCGAAGATTTCTTCCTCCGGGCTGAACAGAGAGAAGATGCTGCGGGAGGCGGCGTCGATGATGCACAACTCCGGGAATGCCTGCTGGAGCGCCGCCCGCTGCGGCACCACACTAACCTTCACATCATTCGCCATGTCTTCGATCAACGCCTTGGCGGTGCCGCTCAACTCTGGGTCGTCGAGCAGGAACCAGAGAAAGGCGTGGGTATCGAGAAGCAGCCTCACGGCATGTACTCTTCCGCAGACTGCCCTTGGCTTCGTCGAGCGGTAGCGTGCGTGGCATGCTTCTCTTCCTCGTTCTTTTCGTGTTTCGTGATAGTCTTCTTCCTTGCTGGCGTAGATTGCCTTGACCTCGGTCCGCCGGTCGCCGAACTGGCCGTAGTTTGCCTTCACGCCATGATCCCAGTCTAACGCAATTGGCCTGTCGGCGGACTGTATCAGCCACTTCTCGAAAAGGCATAGTTCAGCCTATTCTTGAGATCGTGATACTGTGGCGAAGGATGTGCACTGCAGTGGCCGGCTGGGTACAACCGCCCCACTGCAGGAACTGCATCCGCTACGGGTCAAGAAGGCCAGTTAACCGAGCGATTGCTCATCGAGTGGCGTCCGGCTCAGAGATGCTCTGGTTCAGGAGATCTTGGGCCACGGCAGGGTCGAGGCCGTGCGTGACCCGAAGTCCCAGGTAACGCTTCAGAAATTCTTCAAAGGTCAACCATTGGTTGTCGATCCGAATCTTTCTGGTCCAAGCACAAACCGTCACAAGGTCGCCGACATCCTTATGCACGACGCGCTTCATCATCTGTTGCAGCGAGAAGATTGTCTCGCGGGCTGCAAGCCGCAACTCCATTTGATCCATGACGATCCGGGCAAAGGCAAGCAGGGCCTGTTCTTGTTCGGAGGTCAAGTCGCGGGGCTGAAAGTCAATGATGTTGATATTGCCGAGGCGGTAGCCGTCGTGAGTAATCAGCGGGGCGGCGGCGTAGAACCGCAAGCCAAACTCGCCGCGAACGAGCGGGTTATCGAGAGTGCGTGGATCGTTCAGCGCATCCTGCACCACATAGGCACCTTCGGCGAAGGTGGAGGACCCACACAACCCCGGCACCCGATCAATCTGTTGGACCGCATTGAGTCCGTACCGCGACTTGAACCAGATGCGGTCTTGATCGACCAGCGAGATCAGCGAGATCGGCACGTGGAAAAATTGAGCGGCAAGTTGCGTGATATGGTCAAACGCACCGTCGGGCGGGGTATCGAGAATCTGGTAAGAGCGGAGAACATTCAGGCGTTCGCTTTCGAGTTTGGCGGATAATTGGACCATCGACACCAGTCCTGACAAGTTGGTGGCTGTGAACTGTGTCCGCACTCGATCAAGCCTCAATGCCGACGAACTTGGTCGCTATGCGGGATCGTTAGATACGCAACTGAAATATCTATCACTAGGCTAACTCATGGTCAAGTTTGTGGTGGTTGGAGCCAGGGTGTCGCCACGGCCCGCAGTCGATCAGGTACTCCGAATCGCTCGCGCCCGATTCCGCCACAGCCAAACCTCATTCCCCATCGCCGTTTGCCAATATCGTCTGGGAAAAACTGTGTGGGACCTTCTACACGAACTCTCTGACCGGCACGGTGAGACTCTCAGCGACGGCATCCTCACAGCAAGCGTGGTCTCGACCGCGACTATCGCCGTCCGCCCACGCTAGGCTCTTATGTATTATCTCGTATTATTCTGTTTTTCTTATATTATTTTGAGGTTTTTCCATGGTCGGTTCATCACCCCGTCGATCGGCTTTTACCTTGATCGAATTGCTTGTTGTGTTAGCCATCATCGCGATTCTCTTGGGGCTTTTGCTGCCCGCGGTGCAGAAGATTCGCGAATCCGCATCCCGGATGAGTTGCCAAAACAACCTCAAGCAGTTTGCACTGGCTCTCCACAACTACCACGATGCCTGTGGCAAATTCCCTCCTGGCCGTGACAGCAATAGCTTGTCCGCCCACACGTATATTCTCCCATATATTGAACAGACAAATGTGCACATGATGGTCAATATGCTCGCGCCATGGAACGACTCAACCAATGAAATGGCCGCGGCCGTTCGTATCAGAATGTTCATATGTCCATCTGATCCTAATACTAGTGCGGTCCCTGCCATGTGGGCGCCTAGCAACTATCGGGTCAACCAAGGTAGCGGAATACTCTGGGGTACGCCGCCGAACACCACCTCGAACGTCAACTACGGGATGCCCGCGCCGAACGGACCGTTTTTTATTAACAGCGCGACGAGCATCACCGCGATCGCCGATGGGACCAGCAACACCGCGATGGTAAGTGAAGCGAGCGTGGGGAGTTTTAATGCCTCCGTGCCAAATCCGAACAACACCCAACGGCTTGGGCAGTCGGTGGGACTTTATCCGGCGAACCCGGACGAGGCCTACCAGATGTGCGAGTCCGTCGGCTGGCAGAACCTGCTGTACAACGGCATGTCCAACACCGGTGCCCCCTGGATCTATGGATACCATTCAACCACGATTTACTTCCATGTTGGGCCTCCGAACTCGCGTTCGTGCATGTATCCGTCCGGACGCGTTGGGACCGCAGCGCGCAGCTCCCACGTCAACGGAGTGAATGTCGCTCTGTGTGACGGATCCGTGCGGTTTGTACAGAATTCCATCCCACTAACGACCTGGAGGGCGATGGGCTCCATGAACGGCGGTGAAGTCGTTTCCGATCAGTAACGCCCAACGGAGTGAATCACATGCGATTGTTCATTGTACTCATTGCGACTCTCGGTCTGACCGGGTGTGGCAAGCCCAAACCCTTGCCCATGGCCGCTACTCCCGAGTCGTCCCGGGAGGCACTCGTCGCATTTCTGGACGGGTGGATCCAGAACCGGACTCCCCAGGACTTCGCCGAGGGCTCGCCTGCGATCATTGTGCAAGATGACGACCTCAACAGGGGCGCGAGGCTACTGGACTATCAGATCGAAGGCGAATGTCGCGCTCGTGGCACGGGATACAGCTACAGCGTCAAGTTAACCCTTCTGGACACGAACGGGTCCCAATCGCCAAGGAAAATCAAAGTGGCCTACACCGCTGTTTCGGAACCGAAATTCGCCATCACCCGTGAGGACTGATGCCAATGACTCTCTTCATCTTCACCTTGCTACTTGGTGCCGCCAATCAGCGGCCAGACACCTCCAAACCACTCGGACTGACCCGCGACGCGGAGAAAGAGTTACTGGAATTGCACAAGCAGGCCAAACCTCGCTTACCGATGCCGCCCCCGGACCCGAACAATCCCGTGGGGCGTGTGAATAACGGGGCCTTCCGTGCCTACTACCTGCCGGATTTCCCCGACACGGGGCTTATCCGCACCGTTGACCCCGCCATGAGCTTGGACAGCACCTTTAAGGTCAAACTGTTTTGGATCACTTCGCGGGCGAACAATTGTTTCTACTGTCTGGGTCATCAGGAATATAAGCTCCTGAATTCAGGACTGAATGACGACGACATCGCCGCACTCGATGGCGATTGGCACACGGCGACTCCCAAGGAACGGGCTGCCTTCGTGTTTACCAAGAAGTTGACTCACACGCCTCACTTGGTCACGGTGGCGGACGTGGAGTCGCTGAAACAGCACTACTCCCCGCTACAGGTGGCCGAGATCCTGATCACAGTCGCTGGATACAATGCCACGAACCGCTGGACGGATGGATTGAACATCCCAGCCGAGGAGTCCGGTGAGCGATTCCGAAAGGAAGGCGTCCAGGTCGATCTTAGCTCGTTTCGGACGCCCACCTCTGCGAAATTCAAGAAGCAGATGAGTTCGGTTGCTCCAGTAAGACTGGCACCGCGGCCACCACTGGAATCACGGGATATGGTGGAGTCGCTCTTGAAGGAAAATCGCAGTGCAGTTCTACCGCTGGCTGATGCCGATACCGTAGCAGACCTCTGGACTGACAAACCGGTCCCGAACTGGGTGGTGCTGCTAGCGACATTTCCGAAGTCCATGAAAGGGCGTATCGCCGGACTCAAAGCGAGCACGGAGAAAGGCAGTCTGAGCCCGAAGCTGAAAGGGGCAATTGCGTGGGTGGCAGCCCGCAACGACCGCGCTTGGTACGCCTTGGCGGTGGCCCACGACCGGCTGCGAAAGGCCGGCATGTCGGATAACGACATCTGGAAGCTAGACGGTGATCGCAACCACTTGAGCGAGGCAGAACAGGCTGCCCTCATGCTGACCGAGACGCTGACCGTGGCTCCGTGGAAGGTGACCGACCAGATGGTTGAACGCTGCCGAAGGAGTTTTAAGGACACCGAAGTGGCCGAGATCATTCACCAGACCTGCAACGCGGCCTTCTTCAATCGAGTTACAGAAGTCGCCCGATTGCCGTTCGACAAGTAGCTCGAATTCTCCGAATAGGATTGGCTATCGACAATGAAAACGAAACCGCCTCCGTTCTTGGCAAATTGCTAGCAATTCTCTCAGCGAACTGTCCCGCGGCAAGCTGAAATGCCGAGAACTTCTTGAGTCGAGGACCTGTTCTTCATGGGGTTCAATCCGGGGAGACCAAATCCCCGGATTGCCAGACCCGATCCGCACGGGGGACAATACCACCAATTCCGCTTGCCGATCGCTCGCGAACCGAGCTGTGCGATGAGCCCGGCCGCCGTTCACCGATCGATTTCACCCATCACGATATCGATGCTGCCGACGATGGCGGGGATGTCGGCGACCAGGCAGCCCCGGCACAATTCGTTGGTCACGCTCAGATTGCAGAAGCAACTCGAGCGTGCTCGAACTCGAAGGGGCACAGCCTCTTTGCTCGGCCGCCCCACGACGTGGAAGCCCATCTGCCCCCGCGGGCATTCCGTCTCGACGTAGCACTCACCGGCCGGCAGCGTGCGGGGCGGTTCGACACGGTGTGAGTACTTCGTCCTCATCAGCTCCGCAAGCCGCGCCGCAGCTTCCCCCTTCGGGTTCGCGGCAATCTCCGGGGCCAGTTCCGCCTTCACCCGCTCCTCTTCGGCTTGCAAGGCCTCGTATTTTGCAATGGCTTGCTCCGCGATGCGAATCGACTGCACCACCTCCAGCATCCGCACATAGAACCGGTGCCAACAGTCGCCGATGACCGCATCCGCCGGTGCCTGCTCGAAGGGCGGAATCGGCACGTCAAAGGTGTACTGTTCGTAGCCGGAATACGGTTCGGTTTTGCGCAAGTCCCAGTCGGGATCACCTTGAGTGCGATTCAGCGACGCCCGCAGCACCGGCCCGGTGCAGCCGTAGCTGAGTGCCCGTTCCTTGGACAGTACGCCGATGTTGGCGGTGCGCTTGACGAAGATGTGGTTATTCGTCATGAGCGCGTGGTATTCCGGAATCCGGGGCTTGAAGTAATCGAGGAACTTCTTGCAGCGAGCGGTCCACCCGGGGGGCAGATCGTCGTGCGCCCCGCCGATGGTCAGGTAACTGTACGTCAGCCGGGCACCGCATACGTCCTCAAACAGGTCCAGAATGTGCTCCCGTTCGCGAAACGCATACAGGAACGGGGAGAAACTACCGAGGTCCAGCCCGTACGCCCCCATGCCGACCAGGTGCGAGGCAATCCGGTTCATCTCCGCGATCAGCACCCGGATGATCTGCGCTTTCTCGGGAATCTTCAAACCGGCGAGCTTCTCCACGGCCAGCGAGTAGCCGAGGTTCATGTTCATGCCGGCCAGATAGTCCATCCGATCCGTGTACGGGATGAACTGGATGGGCGTGACATTCTCGCCGATCTTCTCGGCGCAACGGTGCAGATAGCCCAGATGCGGCGTGACTTCCGAAATGATTTCCCCGTCCGTGCGGAGAACGAGCCGCAACACCCCGTGGGTGCTGGGGTGCTGCGGCCCCATGTTGACAAGCATCTCGTCCGTGCGGACATCGAATTCGACGATGGTTGGGTCGGGCTGTTTGGGGGGCATGAAGAGGGTTCCGTGTGTGATCGAGTCGGTCACCGACACCGAATGCCGTGGTATTCTAGCGGGAATTCGTAATCCTTTCGCAGCGGATGGCCCACCCAATCGTCGTTCAGCAAGATCCGCACCAGGTTTGGATGGTCCACGAACCGCACGCCAACCAGATCGTATACCTCGCGCTCCTGCCAGTCGGCCGTGGCCCACACCCCGCAAAGCGTCGGCACCTCCGGTAGTTCCCCGGGTTTGTCGTCCTTCCACCGCGGCAGCACCACCTTCACCGTGAATCGCCGACCGGGGAACGAGAAGCTCGACAGGTGATAGACCACCTCGATGTGCGGCTCAAAGCCGGCCTTGGGGGCTTTCTTGGGGTCGGGTTCGAGGTAATCGACGCCACTGACATCATTCAGAATCTCGAACTTCAGCCGCGGATCGTCGCGGAGGAAGGTACACACCTCGACCAGCTTCGCCGGTTCGACGATAACGAACGGGTCCAGGGCGTCGGTCTTTTTGCCGATGATGGCAGCGCCAAACTGCAATTCCAGCAACGTGATGATCTCGGCGGCGGTCATGCAGAAACTCCGGTGAGTGCCGCCATCGTGCCGCGACAGCGTAGAGTTAGAATACATACCACGGAGGTGTTCGCCATGCCGCTGCGCCCAGGTGCCCGGTCCCTGCGGCAGATGGAGTTCTAACGAGCTAACCGCGTGACCACGAACCCTACTGCTTGCGCTCCCGCGGCGGCGGGGCGACCTCCGGCGAGCCGGGTGGTGATCGGGTAGCCGGGGATAACCGGCAGGCCATCGGGCGGCTCATCCGCGTTGGCCGGCGGGGTCGTCTTGGCCCGTGTGACGTCGAGCGTCTCGGAGCTGGGGACATCCGCGGGCTGGTGGGCCACGGTCCGGTTGGGGTCAAGTGACTGGACGAACACTCGACCGGTGAGGATACCACATCGGATTCTCGCGATCCAGTTTCACTTGGCGGGCTTGGCTTTCTCCTTGTTCTCGGCCAGGAAGGCGACGGCTTTCTCAGGGGTGGCCAGTTCGTCGGGCAGGAGCACCCGACCCGTGCGTGCGGGGACTGGTAGTTCAACCGGCTGGCCCTTGTGGTACTCCTTCATCTTGCGGATCTTGTCCTGGACCCGCATCAGTCCTTCGAGCAGCGCCTCAGGCCGGGGCGGACAGCCGGGCACATACACATCGACGGGCACCACGAGATCGACCCCTTTAGCGACGTTGTAACCATACTTGTAATAGGGTCCGCCGCCGCAGGTGCAGGCTCCCATCGCGATGACGAACTTCGGGTCGGGCATCTGGTTGTACAGTCGCCGTACCCGCTCAGCCATCTTCAGGTTCACGGTGCCCGCAACGATCATCAGGTCCGCCTGACGCGGGGTCGCCCGGAATGCGCCGGCCCCGAAGCGGTCGATGTCGTAGCGGGAGGCACCGGTGGCCATCATCTCGATGGCACAACAGGCGAGCCCAAAGGTCATCGGCCACAGACTGGATTCACGAGCCCAGTTGACCGCCCATTCCAGGTTGGTGACGATGAACCCGTCTTCAAACTGTCCCTCAAGAAGCCCCATGAACTACCTCCGATACCCGAGGGTTTCTGCCGCTCGACTCGTCGTGGGATTGGGCCGCCGTACTCCGCACCCATTGCAGATCGCCACGCCGCCACAGGTACACAAAGCCAACGAGCAACACGCCGAAGAACACCAGAATGTCGGCAAAGGCGAGCCAGGCCAACTCGTGCATGGCGTTGGGGTAGAACTCCGTTGTGGCCGTGGGCAGTGGCTGAATGCTCTGCGCCGCGGCCAGCGCTACGGGGGGGTCGGTCGCGCTGGCAGCCCGATTGGCACTGCCGAACACCACTGCCCACGGGAAGAAAAATGCCAACTCGACATCGAAAATGACGAACAACAGGGCCACAACGTAGAAGCGGAGGTCAAACTGCACCCAGGCGCTGCCGATCGGCTGCTCGCCGCATTCGTATGCTTCGCCCTTCTCCGGACTGGGCTTCTCTGGCCGCACAAGCCGTCCAAGTACCAGGTTGGCCACCAGCAGCGTCAGCCCGGCGGCCAGGAAGATCACGAGCAGAAGGACAAGTTCCGTCATGGGCTGGGATGGGTAAGAGAATGATGCGGAGAACACCAAGACGCCTCAGGCGCTTAGGCGGATGGTTTGTCCGTGGCCATGGGTGGCTTCTCGACTTTCTCCACCGGATCCCCTGCCCCGTGTTTGGTCCACACCGGCAGACTGACCCGCTTAGATTCGGCGACCGCAGTCGGGTTAAGCGTATCTTGCCCCCACGCGACCGCCAGCGGCAGCTTGGCATAATCGACCACGCAACCATCCCGGGAATACGTGCTGATGTCGTAATTGGAACCCATGAAGATGCAATCGACCGGACAAGGGTCCACACACAGGGCGCAGAACATGCACTTGGTGTAGTCGATCTTGAACCCGGTGACGACGAACCCCTTGGCCGGCGGCGGGGCCTTCTCCTTTTCGATGTAGATGCAGTCCACCGGGCAGGCGCGGGCGCACTTGTCGCACCCAATGCAGGTCGTCAGATCGAAGCGGTGAAACCCGCGGTACCGGGGCCGCACCGGCACCGGTTTCTCCGGATACTCAAAATGTTGCGTGAATGCCTTGCGCCGGAAGGACTGCACGAAAGTCCACAACGTCACATACATGCCCTGAGCAATGGTCGAGGTTGCCAGGGCCACGTTCCGGAACCAGGTCTTCATGGCATATCGAGGAGTGGTGGTCGGTGGTCAGGTGTCGCATTACGAATTGTAGCAAAGCTGGCGACAGACTGCAGGGGGGGAATATCGATTCCGTGGAGCGCCGGTACCAGCGCTTGCTGCGATCCAGACCGGCGGGATACCCGCGTTCGACAGGGAACGCCGCCGAGCCATGGACGAGTCCGCGCTCGCCCACCCAGGTGCACGGACCCGGTGTGGGGACCGGTTGTCGGGGCTTTGGCGACCACTACCGCCCTTCGGCGATCCCGCTATCCGGCCGATGGTCGATGTGATACTGAGCGATCTCGACAGCCAGCCGTTCCAGGAACGCCTTCTTAAAGGTTCCTAGCGGAATGGTGGTCGCATCGCGGAAGCCGGTCTTCGGGAAGCTATAAGGATGGACGTAGTAGTTGGGTTCAGCGATACCCTTCTTAACGTCGTACATGAACACGGACACTTCGGCGCGGCCTTCATACAGTTGATCGCGGCTTTCGGGTTGGTAGAGCCGCATCTTGTCGAGATGGACTTCGAGCACAAAATCCGCTCCCAGAGCCTTGCCCCAGGCGCTGGCGTGCATGTTCTTCCAGGTCGGATTCTTGAACTTGAATTTGTTGACCTCCGCTGGTGGGATCACCTTGATCTTCTGCTTGTTCTCCTTGGCCAACTCCGGGATGACACGCGCAATTTCCGAGGCCAAGGTGCTCTCGGCACCAGCGAACTCGTAGCTTTGGCTGCTGCTTTGACTCACGAACACTGCCACGGTGATCTCGTCTTTGCTGCGTTTCGAATCGTCGGGGGGCACGAACGGGTACTTGGCCGGTAACGGGGTATCCCGGTGCGTCAGAAAGGCGATGGTCGCCAGTGGGTTGCACCCGATTGTGAAGATCACCGCCACCGCGCCCCACACGGCCCGGCGGGCCCACCGATATGTTCTGGTCATCCGTGACCCCCCGTTGGAATGCATGAAGCCGTTAGCCGTTCCACAACAGAACGATCCCCCAGCGCAGCAACATCAGCGTCACCATGATCCCCACCAGTACGGTCAGGACCAATTCGCCTCGGCCTTGTGGCAGCAGTAGCGGCCGGCCGACAAGTCCACTGGCCAGCGCCCAGATCATCATCCCCGCCCAGATTATCGCGGTTACCACTCCGGCCCAGTTCGCCCGCAGCGCGGCGGCCAAATCCCCCCGAACCAACAGGGCAAAGCTCGTCGTCATTCCACAGGCGGGGCACGGGGTGCCGGTCAGGATGACGAAGTTGCACGGTGGCATTCCCAATTGCGTATGGGTGGACATTCGCCGCGGCTGGCCGTCAGCCTCGTAGGGGTTTAGCCAGAATGCCACGGCAAACACCCCCGCGAGCAATCCGCCAATCGCCAGCAACGACAACCGAACAATCCACGCGGTCCGTGGAACGGATCGCACAGGGCGGGCCAGCGGAAGTTCCGAGTCTGTCTTCATGTCTTGATGCTCGATTCGCCTGCATAGCCACCGAATCCGCGGGGTGCAAGCGGACTTTCATCGTAAACAGTTCATCGTCACGATAAACAGAACTATTGTACGCAACCCGGAGAAACCAGTGCAATGCGTGTGCTTCGGCAAGTGAGGGAATTCATGGTGCCCCGGATGGGCCAACCGGGCGTCGTTGCCGTCTCGGGTGGGCCCGACAGTGTCGCCTTGCTCCGCGCGCTGGTCGCGAGCGGAACAGGGCCGCTGACCGTGGCGCATGTGAACCACCGTCTGCGGGGGCTCGCTTCCGATGCCGATGAGCTTTTCGTCCGTGAACTGGCCGCACAGCTGGGCTTGCCATGTCGAGTGAAGTCGGCTGCGGTCGCGGCTCTGCCTGGCAACCTGGAAGCAACGGCTCGCCGGATCCGCTACGAGTTTTTCACCGAAGTCGCATGCGAAATGGCGGCACTGTGGATTGCCACCGGCCATACCGCCGACGACCAGGCCGAGACGGTGCTGCATCGCATCCTCCGCGGTACCGGAATTCAGGGGTTGCGGGGAATTGCCGCTAGTGGCGTCACGGCAAACCCGCCCACCGCCCCAATCCTCATTCGCCCCTTGCTCACCGTCACGCGCGCCGACGTCCTCGCCTACCTGACCGAACTCGGACAACCCTTCCGGGAGGACCTGTCGAACGTCGATCCGCGATTCACCCGCAACCGCATTCGCCACGAACTGCTGCCGCTGCTCCGCACCTTCAACCCCGATGTCGTCGCGGCACTGACTCGCCTGGCCAACCACGCCGCCGACGCCCACGCGATCATCACCGCCCACGCCGCGGCGGTGCTGGCCAAGGCCGAGCGACCGCGGGCCGGGGCAGCCGTCATTCTCAACGTCAACGACCTGGGCCCCTCGCCGGCCGTCGTCCGGGCGGTCTTGCGGCTCATCTGGGTCCGCGAAGGCTGGCCGATGGGCCCAATGGACGCCGAGGCCTGGGATCGGGCCAGTGCGGTCGTTGCTGGCAAAATTGTCGCGTGGGACTTTCCTGGCGGCGTCCGGATGCGCCATCGGGGCCGGGTGGTTCAGATCGAACGGCACGAATAGAACAACCCGACCTGGCCAGCGTGGGGCTTGTGTCCCCTGTATGTGTTCTCGGGAGAACCGATGCTCCGACCCATTCGCCGTACCCTCTTCAGCGTCTCCGACAAGACCGGCCTGCTGGGGTTCGCCCGCGAACTGGTCACCCACTACGGCGTCGAGTTGATCGCCACCGGCGGCACTCGCAAGACGCTGGCCGAGGCCGGCCTGCCCGTCACGGACATCGCCGAACTCACGAAGTTCCCCGAGATCCTCGACGGCCGCGTCAAGACGCTCCACCCCGCTGTCTATGCCGGCCTGCTCGCCCGACGCGACCATCCCGAGCACCTGCGGACGCTGGCCGAACTCGGCCTGCCGGAAATCGACCTGGTGGTCTGCAACCTGTACCCCTTCGAGCAAACGGTGGCCCGGCCGGGCGTGACCGAGGCCGAAGCGATCGAGAACATCGACATCGGCGGCCCGTGCATGGTGCGGGCGGCGGCCAAGAACTTCGAGAGCGTGGCGGTGGTCACCCACCCCGAGCAGTACGCCACCGTCGTCGGCTGGCTCCGGGAACACCAGGGCGGCCTGACGCGCGACCAGCGGCTCCACTTGGCCCGAGCGGCGTTCCGCACCATCGCCGCCTACGACCGCGCGATCGCCGACTACTTCGACCACCTGGGGGACATTCCCGAACGCGACTTTCCCCGCTCGCTGACCCTCGACTTGCGTAAGCGGCACGACCTGCGCTACGGCGAGAACCCGCACCAGCGGGCCGCCTTCTACGTCGAGCCGGGCGTCACCCGGCCTGGCGTCGCCACCGCCGAGCAACTGCACGGCAAGGAGCTGAGCTACAACAACATCCTCGACCTCGATTCGGCCCTCAACCTGGTCCGGGAGTTCACGACCCCGGCGTGCGTCGTCGTCAAGCACAACAACCCGTGCGGGGCGGCGACGGCACCACAGTTGGCCGAGGCGTTCCGGCTCGCCTGGGACGGCGACCCACTCTCCGCGTTCGGCGGCATCCTGGCGTTCAACCGGCCCGTCGATGCCGACACCGCTGCTGCCCTTATGGACCCCCAGGCCCGGCGGTTCATCGAATGCGTCATCGCCCCGGACTACGAGCCGGCCGCCCTGGACGCCCTCAGAAAGTGGAAGGAGAACGTGCGGCTGCTGCGAACCGGGCCACTGGACCAGTCGGCGAGCGGGGGGTGCGAAGCCCCCGGCGGTCTCGATTACCGCCGGGTCGATGGCGGCCTGCTCGTCCAAACCCGCGACGTGGGGGCCGACAACCCGGACGACTGGAAGTGTGTGACGAAGCGGGAGCCGACCGCGGCCGAGCGGCAGGCGTTGCACTTCGCCTGGCTCGTCTGCAAGCATGTGAAGTCGAACGCCATCGTGCTGGCCTGTGGCCGGGGCGGGCCGGCGGGGGGCGGCTACCAGGTCGTCGGCGTCGGGGCCGGGCAGATGTCGCGGGTCGATTCCGTGCAGATCGCCGTGAAGAAGGCCGGCGACCGGGCGAAGGGTTCGGTGCTGGCCTCCGACGCCTTCTTCCCCTTCCCCGACAACGTTCACGCGGCCGCCGCCGCTGGCGTCTCGGCGATCATCCAGCCCGGCGGCTCGGTCAAGGACGCCGACAGCATCGCCGCCTGCGACGAACACGGTCTGGCCATGCTCTTCACCGGCGTCCGCCACTTCCGACATTGATCGTCCGACATTCATCATGGCCAGTCGCATCAGTCACAACAGGGGTTGGAGTTGGATTACTTCTTGGGCCACACCACGCGCCCTGGCGTCGTGGTGCGGATGCTGTACAGCGTGCCGCCGCCGGTGATGAAGAGCGTCTTCCGGTCGTCGCCGCCGAAGGCGCAGTTGGTCACCTCGTCGGTCGGCACCGGTAGGAACGCCAGCAGCTTGCCGCTCTCCGGGTCGATCACGTAGATGCCGCCCTTCACATCGGTCGCGGGTTCCGCCGGCGGGTTCGGCTTGTTCAGCCCGGCGGCGACGTAGAGCCGGCCCTTCGCGTCCTGCTTGATGCCGTCCGGCCCGCGGCCCTTGCCCCAGTCGTAGAGCAGCTTCTGGCTCTTGAGGTCCACGGTGCCGTCGGGCTTCAGGTCGAACCGCCACAGCTTGCGCGCCCCGCCGACGGTGTCGTTATTGTTGTCGGCGACGAACAGGTACTTGTCGTCGGCCGACACGAGCACGCCGTTGGCCCGCTCCACCTCGCGGCCAATAACGCGGCTCACCGTGCCGTCGGTGTCGATGCGGTAGACGCCCTCGATGGTCTGGCCCTTCTCGTCCTTCTGCTGCAGGTCGTCGCGCTCGCCGTAGCGCGGATCGGAGAAGTAGAGGCGGTCCTTCGAGTCGAGCGTGAGGTCATTCGGCGTGTTGTACTTCTTGCCGCCGAAGTTGTCCGTGAGCACGGTGCGCTTGCCGTCGCGGTCGATGCGGCTGACCACGCGGGCCACCGGCTCGCAGCAGACGAGGTTGCCCTTGCGGTCGAAGAGCAGCCCGTTGGTGCCGGCCTTCTCGCGCCAGACCTTCTTCTCGCCCTCCGGCGTGAGTTGGTGAATGCCCTTGGCCCCGCTCGTCAGCACGCCGATCTTCGGGTCCCAAGCCGGGCCTTCACCCGCGGCCCCTTCACCAGCAAGCACGGTGAGCTTCGCCCCCGGCTCGAAGATCGGCTCGTCGTTCTTCGTGTTGTCCTTGGGAACGATGCCGAACTCGGCCAGGGCTTTCTCAGGGGTGGTGAAGGTCACTCGTCGCTCATCCCGTTTGGCCGCTTCCAGGGTCGGGGCAAAGGCGGCACGAACTTCGTCAGTAGAAAGCAGCTTGCCCTGAGCGTCGGTCCCGCCAGCGATCACCAACGGGGTGAGCGCACCCACCGAGGCGACATGGGGTACGTCGCCGAAGTTCTGCAGGAAGCCCGGAACGAGCAACCCGAGGCGTTGGTTCTCATACGGCCGATCGGTGACCAAAGTGACCGGCGGGTTCACCAGAATCGTTCCCCGTTCGATGGCATCGTTCATCGTGCCCGAAACGGCGATCGCCAGCAGGGCGGCCGGCCCTTCTCCCACGAACAGAATGCCGCGGTCGTAAACGCTATCCCGATCCCGGAGCACCCACACGAACGATGCGACATCGCGCATCCATTGCTGAAACAGCGGTCGGCCCAGCCACAAGGCCCACTCGGCCGAGTTGTGGTCCGGCGCGCGGCCAATGCGATCGCGCTCGACCGCTAGACGGCCCGTGGCCCGCAGGTCGATCGTGGCAACCCGCGCTCCGGCCTTCTTGGCCGCGGCGTAGACGGCCCCCTGGCGAGCGGCGTCTGACCCATCCAGATTCAGAATGACCACGATCACCTGGGTGGTTCCGGGTTCCAGGCGGCCCGTCAGCGTGATGCCATCGGCAGGTTGCCAGCGGAAGGTTCGGCTGCCGTCGGGGTTTTTGAGCGATTCGATGCCGCGAATCGGCCCGCCTTCCGCATCGGGGAGCCGAGCGAGCTGGCCGCGAGTTATCCAAAGCTGCTCCGCCGAGTAGAGCCGGGGGCCATTCTCGGCCAGCTTCTTCGCCTCCTGGGCCGCAAACTTCGGGATCGTCATGAAGTCCTTGGGGCGGGTGTCGCCGGGGTAGCAGCGCAGATCCTCGGGGTTCTCCGTCGCGAACTTCGGCTCGGGAATGGGGCTGCCGTCGCCCTCGCCCTTGAGGTGCAGTGTCATGAACCCGTACATCGCCTCGCGCATCGCCTTGCTGTAATCGTGCGGCCCCTCGAAGATCGCGTGCCGCAGGTTCTCCGGCTTGCCGAGCAGCTTGAACACCGGGGCCGTCAGGGCCAGCGACTTCTTCGCCTCGCCCACCGAAAACTGGATGGCGTCCTGCGTCGCGTTGACCACCATGAGTGCTCGCGGAGCTGTGAGCGCCAGCACCGCCCACTCCTCGGTGAACTTCAGCGCCCCCGGCACCACCTCGCACAGGCAGCACGCCTGGCCCAGGTACGCCTGGTAGTTGCCGACCGAGCACACCGGCACGACGCACTTGAAGCGCTTGTCCCACGCGCCGGCGTACATGGTCTGGTTGCCGCCGCCGCTGGCCCCGGTGATGCCGATGCGCTCGCCGTCCACCTCGGGCCGCGTCAGCAGGTAATCGACCGCGCGCATGTTTTCGTACACCTGCAAGCCGGAGAGCGGCAGACCGACCGGCAGGAGCGTCGCGGCGGTCATCTCCCCGTGGTATTCGCCCAGTTTGGTGCCGATGCCGCGCTCGCCGGCCCCGAACGCATCGACGCAGAGCACGACGAACCCAAGCTTCGCCGCCCCGATGCACCGCGCCTGCACGACGGGGTCTTGCTTCGCCCCCCGCCAGTGCCCGTGCACCATCAGGATCGCCGGCAGCTTCTGGCCACCCTTCGCCGCGTCGGGGACGTACAGGTTGGCCGTCATGCGAACGCCGGGCCGCGTCTGGAACGTGATTTTCTCGACGGTGTAGCCGTCGCGCTTCAGCGGCTCGCCGTGCTGCTGCGGGTCGAGATCGCAGGGCTTGGGCAGGAAGCACGCCTCGCCACCCCACGCGGTGAACAGGTGCTTTCGCAGCTCGGCCTCGTGCTTCTCCCACTGGGCGACGGTGGCCGGCGGCTTGTCATTTTTGCGCAGCTCCGCGGCCTGCTTGCGGATGAATTCGAGGTACTGCTTGTTCGGCGGTACCGGCTCGTCAGCCCACACCGGGGAGGCGAACAGGAGCGGCAGAGCCAGGAAAGCGAATCGCAACATGGGAACACCCGCGGTGAAAAAACAGGTTGGCAGACAGTGTGACGGCCCACAGCAGTCCGTGCAACGATTTTGGACAACCGGACAGGCAGCCAGTGGCCACCCATTCGAACTCCCGTCCAACAGCACCCCTTCATAGGGGGTTTTGTACTTGTGTATAGTATTCGCGAGGATTTCGAGTTTGTCAAGTGGGTAGCGGGAAAATTTTCGCGCTGGGGCACTTCTCCCGCCGCAGCTGAAATTTGTTCTAGGTTTCACCTGGTCGGGTGTGTTGCCGGTCTGTTGGAGGCTGTGTGTGAAGCGTGTGTTCCGGCCCGAGGTGGTCGTTTTTCTGGGCGTGTGGCTTCTGCTGCTGGTCGCCTTCCGCGAACGGGGCTTTTATGACCCCGGCGCATTGTGGCATGTCAAGGTCGGCGAGATCATTCTGGATCGCGGGATGCCGCAAACTGACCCCTTCAGCTACACGTTTGAGGGGCAGCGCTGGGTGCCGCAACAGTGGGGAGCCGAGGTGCTCATGGCCCTGACGCACCGCGTTGGTGGATTCGATACGCTGCTGCTAGCCTTCGCCTCGGGCATTGCGTTCATGGCGACGCTGATTTTTCAGCGCTGCCTGCAGGGTGGCATGGGCTGGCCGCTCGCCGCGTTGGTCGTGGGGGGGTGCCTGTTTGTCGGCGCGTTCCACTACTACGTTCGCCCGCACATGTTCACCATCGCGATCTTGGGCTGGACGATGATCTGCGTGGTGGATTTCGAGCGGGGCCGGTGTGGGCTGGGCCGGTTGGCGTGGCTGATTCCGCTCTTCGTGGTGTGGACGAACCTGCACGGCGGGGTGCTGGGTGGCACGATGACGCTGGGGTTGGCCGTGGCGGGGTGGGGGTTGGTGTTTCTGGCGAGCGGCTGGCCTAAGCCGGCTGTTCCCGCCCCCATCGAACAGCCGGCTTACGCCGGCCGCTCGCCCAACGAATTCGCTGACACCGGACGCTCGCCCAACGAATCCGCTGACACCGGACGCTCGCCCAACGATCCCGCTGACACCGGACGCTCGCCCAACGAATCCGCTGACACCGGACGCTCGCCCAACGATCCCGCTGACACCGGCCGCTCGCCCAACGAATTCGCTGACGCCGGACGCTCGCCCAACGAATTCGCTGACGCCGGACGCTCGCCCAACGAATTCGCTGACGCCGGACGCTCGCCCAACGATACCGCTGACACCGGACGCTCGCCCAACGAACGCTCGCCTGTCACCAACTGGCGCACGCTGTTTGTCCTGTGCGGGATTGTGCTGGCGTGCGGGCTGACACCGTTTGTGAACCCCCATGGGCTGGAGATGCTCCGCATCTGGCAACGCATCGTGGGGTCGAAGGTACTGCCGCAGGTGGTTCACGAACACATGGCCCTGGATCCGACGGAGCCGCTCGGCATCGCCGTGATTGGCCTTGGCGTGTTCTACATCCTGGTGCTGGTCGGCACGCTGCCGCGGCGGCCGCAGGTTTCCTGGCTCATTCCGCTGGTGTGGTTCGCGCTCAGCTTCAAGGGCATTCGGCAAGCACCGCTGTTCGCGGTGGTGGCCGCCGTCGCCATCGCCGACCTGTGGCCGCACACCATCTGGCACCGGCTCTTGGTGAAGTACGGGGACGGCTCACTGGCGCGGGAAGGCCCACCAGTTGCAACCGGCGGGCTGGCATGGGTCGCGCTACCCGCACTGGCCGTGGTCATCGCGTTGTCACTGCAACTGACCCGCACGCCGGTGCCGGTCGTCGGCCACGGGTGGGCACGGCTGGATCCGAGGTTTGTACCGGTGGATTTGAACGACGCCGTGATGCAGTACGCGGCCAGTGTGCCGCCGGGCACTCGCATTTTCAACGACGCGAACTTCGGCGGCTATCTGATCTACCACGCCCCAACGCTGAAGATTTTCATGGACGACCGGTGCGAACTGTATGGCGACGAGAACATCCAGTACTTCGCGGATACGCTGGGCCTGCCCCCCGACGAGGCCGGGGCGCGGTTCGAGGCGTGGGCCGCGGCCGGTCAGTTCGATCGGGCTTTGATCCGCACCAACTTGCCCGACTCGGCGTGGGAAAAGCCGTCGCTGGAACGCTACCTGCTGGCCCACCCCGAGAAGTGGCGGGAGGTGGCCCGGGGCCAGCGGGCGGTGCTGTTCGAGCGCGTTCGATAGACCCGCCTGGCAGCGGTGTGTATCCTGTTGCGCATGTCACTCACCGTTCTGTGCCTGGCCAGCTACTTCAAGGGCAACCGCTTCCTGGAGCGCCTCAAGGCCGAGGGTTGCACCGTTTATCTGCTCACGATCGAGTCGATGCTCACCGAGCCGTGGGCGCGGCACGCCTGCGACGACGTGTTCGCAGTGAAGAACTTCCATAACCGCCGCGAACTGGTGAACGCCGTGGCCTACCTCATGCGGTCGCGGCGCATCGACCGGTTCGTGGCGCTCGACGACTTCGACATCGAAGTGGCTGCGTTCCTGCGTGAACACTTCCGCCTGACCGACACGGGCCATGGCGAATCGGCGGCCCGGCTCTTCCGCGACAAGCTGGCGATGCGGACGAAAGCCCGGGAGATCGGAGTACGTATCCCCGAGTTCTGCCCGCTGTTCAACGACGCCGAGGTGACCGCCTTCCTGGCTCGCGTGAGCGGCCCGTGGCTCATCAAGCCGCGTTCGGAGGCGTCCGCCGCCGGCATCCGCAAGCTGCACACGGCCGAGGAGGTGTGGAAGCGCATCCACGAACTGGGCGACGACCGCTCGTTCCACCTGATCGAGCAGATGGTGCCCGGCGACCTGTTCCACGTCGATTCGCTGACCGCTGACGGCCAGGTGGTGTTCGCCGAGGTGAACGCCTACTGGCGGCCGCTCTTGGACGTGTACCAGGGTGGTGGCGTTTATGCCACCCGGACGGTTCGCCGCGACCGGCCCGAGGTGGCGGAGTTGCGGCGCATCAATGCGGAGTTGCTCAGCGGGTTCGGCCTGGGTTGGGGGGCGTCGCACACCGAGTTCATGAAGGCCCACGGGGATGGGCAGTTCTACTTCATCGAGACCAGCGCCCGGGTCGGCGGGGCAAACACTGCCGAGATGGTCGAGCACGCCACCGGGGTGAATCTGTGGAGCGAGTGGGCCAAGCTGGAGCTGTGCCGCACCACCGGCGGCTACACGTTACCGGCGACCAAGCAGCGCTACGGCGGTGTGGTCACCTCGCTGTGCCGCTTCGAGAAGCCCGACACCTCCGGCTTCACCGACCCGGAGATCGTCTACCGGCTGGAGATGAAGAACCACATCGGGTTCGTCGTCGCTGCCGACACGCCGGAGCGAGTGGAGCAACTGCTGACCAACTACATGGAGCGCATCCACCGCGATTTCCACGCCGTTTTGCCGGCCGCGGACAAGGTGTCGCATTAACGTTGCACACTCCGCGCCGTCGGCTGGGCTCTTGCCGGGAGGCGAGGTTGCTGCGACAATCCCCGGCACGGTCTCCCTACCGGAAAGTCGAGGGCTTTTACCATGGGCAATTGGCTACGTTTGTCGGTGCTGTTTGTGGCGATGGCGGCGGTGATCACCACGACCGGGTTGGCCACCGCCCCGGCGCAGGACAAGGGCAAGAAAGTCGAGGACAAGGGGAAGGTCACTGCCAAGGCCGAGGCGGGCACGGTCGAGGTGTATCAGGCCAAGGATGGCTGGCGGTTCCGCATCAAGAATGCCGAGGGCAAATCGGTGGCAATCGGGACAGTTGGATTCGAGAAGAAGGACGATTGCCTCAAGGCCGTCGAGTTCGTGAAGAACACCCTGGCCAACAGCAAGATTGTCGAACTGCCGAACGAGAAGAAGAAGTAGCGGCCGGCCGCTGCACGGGGTTTGGGTGGCTCAGCCCGGGGCCAATCGCCCGGGGCTGCGGCCAAGGGAGCAGCGTTATTGGGCTTTCGGAGGCGGCGTGATGGTCAGCACGGTCCAGGGGTGCGGCTTGAGCGGCTGAATGTCGGGGTGGATCAACCGGTCCCGTCCGGTGGGTTCCCAGGTCTTGCCGGTTGGCGGGCCGTAGAGGGCATGGGCGGCGAGGTTCTTGGCCAGGTCGGTGGTCGTGAACTTGGCGTCGAGCGAATGGGGCAAGGCGATGGGGTGGCCGGCAAACACCTTCTTGGCGGCGGCAGCGTCGATCTTGCCCGTGTTCTGCTCGTAGAACCGCATCCAGGCTCGGTCGCGCTGGTCCGGGAACCACTTGGGGTCGCCGGCCACTTCGACGTTCACCGGCAATGCCTCCAGGCGCACTTCCAGATCCTTGGCGTTGTTGCAGCCCCAGTAGAAGCCCTTGGTGCCGCCGAACCACTCGTCCTTGGAGCTGCGCCAGAGCTTGGATTTGCGTGTGCCCAGTTCGTACATGGCGATCTCGTTGGTCTTGGTGTCCCCGATGAGCCACTCGTTGGTATACAGCCCGTTGTTGTTGGTCCCGAGGTACTTCACCACGTCGTCGATGGACTGCGCATACTGGATGGCCTTGCGGGCGCGATTGGTGACCGGTTCGCCATGCAGGTTGAACGGGCTTTGCTCGATGGTGGTTTCACACAGCAGGATGCCAGCGTCGTTCTGGTAGTAGTCCTGACTGGACCAGATGCCGCCGGGGAAGGCTTGCATGACGAATCGCCGGCCCTTGGTGGGTTGGCAATCGATCCAGACGTTGACGAAGGGGCCCAATTCCAGCCCGAACATGGTAATGTGGCCGAAGACGATCTTGCCGTCGGCCGTGGCCGGGCCGGTGGCCGCAAACGCCGAACAGTGGTCGGGCTTGGGCGGCACCGGGGCGGTGCGCTTCAGGTTCTCGATGCCGACCGGGGTGGCGGCCAGCGCGGCCTCAAGTGTTTCGAGTTCCTGCCAGACGTTCAGGGCGGCGATGTCGATCAGGTCGAGCGACCGACCCTGGAATTTCGCCCCGGCATCGGCAGCGCCGTCGGCGATGCCCTTCATCTCTTCGAGAAATTCCTTGTCGAACTTGCGCACAAACAGGGCATCGGTCAGGGTGCGAACGGTGCGCCACCCCTCGGCCGGGTCCTTGTGATAGCGAGACCGGGCCAGGGTGAGCGTATACTTCTCAATCTCCTTGGCCAGTAAGCGCCCATGCTGGTAGCCCCGCGGGTAGGGGTCGCCCTCGATGTGCAGGACAATCCAGCCGGCCTGGGGATACCGATAGGCGGCCTGGTACCACTGAACGGATTTGGGATCCGGCTTGTGATCAGCCGGAATATCGGCCCCTGGTGTGCTCAGGACAACCAGGGGAGCAAGCCCGATCAGCAACACAAGTGCAAAGCGATGCATAGGATAAGCTCCGACGACCCGGATGGTTTTAGCATCGCACACAGTCGATGCAGTGGGAACAGGCAATCCATCCGGCCGGGTTTCTCGTCTTAGGGGTGTCGCCCTGCCCCAATTTTAAGGAGTAGGCCATGACCCGACTGGACCGCCGGAAATTCCTGACCGCCTCGGCCGCCCTTGCGTGCTCCGGGGGGTTACTGCCCCAGCTCGCCCGGTCCGCTCCCGCCGACTGGACTAAGCTCGTGACTGGCAACACGCAATTCGGCATGAATTTGTACGGCCAATTGCGGAGCGAAGCGGGCAATTTGTTCCTGTCGCCGTTCAGCATCTCCACCGCTTTGGGCATGACCGCCGCCGGGGCCCGCGGCACCACGCTGGAGGAGATGGAGAAAGTCTTGCATCTGCCCGAGAACGCCCACGCCCAGTTCGGCGCGATCCTCAAGAGCCTGAACGAGGAGTCGGACCCCAAGAAGCGGGGTTTCACCCTCAGCACGGCCAATGCCTTGTGGGCGCAGCAGGGTTACCCGTGGAAGCCCGAGTACAAGAAGCTTGTTTCGACCGAGTACCGGGCCGGGCTGTTCGATGTCGATTTCATCGGCAACCCCGAGGCCTCCCGGGGCACCATCAACCAGTGGGTCGAAAAGGAAACCAAGGATCGCATCAAGAACCTGCTGCCGCAGGGTAGCGTCACCCGTGATACCCGGCTGGTACTGACCAACGCCATCTACTTCAAGGGCGACTGGCAGGACCCCTTCAGAAAGGAAGCGACCAAGGATCTGCCGTTCACCACCGCCGACGGGACCAAGGTCACCGCCCCCCTCATGTTCCGCGTCGGCCGCTACCTGTACGGCGAAACCGACACCTTCCAGGTGATCGACATGCCCTACACCGGTCGCCGCATCAGCATGACCGTGGTTTTGCCGCGGAAGGTGGATGGTTTGCCCGCCGTCGAGAAGCAACTGACCGCCGACAAGCTCACCGAGACGATCCAGAACCTACGGTTCGAACGTGAGGTGCACGTTCACTTGCCGCGGTTCAAGGTCGAGAAGGACTTCCAACTGAACAAACCGCTGCAAGCGTTGGGCATGAAGGCGGCATTCCACGGAGCCGACTTCTCGGGGATGCACACCGGCGGGGAGCAACTGGATATTTCGGCGGTGATCCACAAGGCCTTCGTGGACGTGAACGAAGAGGGCACCGAGGCGGCCGCCGCGACCGGGGTCGTCGTGGGGGTGACCTCGGTGGCACCGCCGCCCACGCCGAAGTACTTCAAGGCCGATCACCCGTTCCTGTTCTTCATCCGCGACCAGAAGACCGGCAGCATTCTGTTCCTGGGCCGGCTCGAAACCCCGAAGGCGTAAGCCGTCAGCACCCTGCCGCGACGCCGAGCACCATGGCCGTCGCGGCGGAGGGTTTGGGCGGGTTTTGCGGCTGATCCCTCATCGGGACTGACCCAAACCCCACACTCGACTGTGTCGTCTTGAGAAGAGCTTGAGAAGAGCATGACCTTCACCGGTGGGGCACGCGGCCCGCCGGGCCATTCAGGAGACCTCAAATGAACACGCGACCCACCCGCCGCCGGTTTCTGGCACTCGCCGGGGCTACCGCTGCTAGCGCTTCCCTGCTGAACCGCTCGTTGGGCCTGACCGGCCTCCGGCTCGACACCAACCCCACCGAGCCGGCCAAAGCCGCCGCCCGGGCGGTAACCGCCTTCGCGGCCGACCTGCAGCAGCACTTGGCAAGCGAGAAGGACACGCTGTTCGTCTCACCCTTTAGCATCTCGGCCGCGCTGACCATGACCAGCGCCGGAGCCCGGGGCGACACGCTCAAGGAAATGGAGAAAGTGTTGCACCTGCCGAAGAACCCGCACCCGGCCTTCGGCGACCTGCTCGCGCACCTCAACGGCGCGACCACCACCCGCAAGCGGGGCTACCAGCTTTCGATCGCCAACGCCATTTGGGCGATGAAGGGGTTCCCCTGGCACCCCGAATTCCTGACGCTGACCCAAAAGCACTACGGATCCGGCATCCAACTGATCGACTTCTCGGACACCGATGCTGCCCGCCAGATGATTAACGAATGGGTCGAGAAGGAAACCAAGGAGAAGATCAAGGATTTGATTCCACCGGGGGTGATCACGGCCCTGACACGGATGGTGCTGGCCAACGCCATCTATTTCAAGGGCGACTGGCAAACGAAGTTCGACAAGAAGCTGACTCACGACGCCCTCTTCACCCGCGACGACGGCACCAAAGCGACCGTGCCGCTGATGACGCAAAGCGGGGAATTCGGTTATGGCGAGTTCACCCTGGACGTTCGCCGTTCCGGTGAAAAAGTGCAGGTACTCGAACTGCCCTACACCGGTAAGGAACTCTCCATGTTGGTTTTCCTGCCCGAAGATCCGACCGGGGTCCAGCGATTGCCGCAGGGGCTGACGGCGGAGAACCTGGCCCGGCCGGAGTTGCGGCAGCAGCGCGTGCGGGTGTTCCTG